>CABEDG010000187.1_pt1 | contig 14238 bp, 8 predicted proteins | sample 3132891 | NCBI WGS metagenome assembly CABEDG01 (sample SAMEA5534329, study PRJEB31848) | metagenome | biome: tundra; feature: field; material: soil | place: USA | collected 2013-05 | depth 0.15 m
AATTTCTTGGCCAACACCGTCGTGATCGCTGCGGTCAGGGTGGTCTTGCCGTGATCCACGTGGCCGATCGTGCCTACGTTGACGTGCGGTTTGGTGCGTTCAAATTTGCTCTTTGCCATGATAATCGCCTCTTAAACTGAATGTTATTTCTGGAACTAAATTTTATCTTTAGAATATCTGGAAATTATTTCTTGCTCATAATTGCTTCGGCAACACTCTTCGGTGCCTCGGAATAATGCTTGAATTCCATGGTGTAAGTCGCACGACCCTGCGTTGCGGAGCGCAACGCAGTGGAATAACCAAACATTTCCGCCAATGGCACTTCGGCCTTGACCACCTTGCTGCCACCTGCCATATCATCCATTCCTTGCACCATGCCGCGACGTGAGGACAAATCGCCCATCACTGTGCCGGTATAGTCTTCCGGGGTTTCCACCTCGACCGACATCATCGGCTCGAGCAGAACCGGACTGGCTTTGCGCATACCATCCTTGAACGCCATCGAAGCCGCCATCTTGAAGGCGTTTTCATTGGAGTCCACATCGTGGTAAGAACCGTCGAACAAGGTACATTTCACATCAACCACCGGGAAGCCTGCCAACACACCATTCGGCAATGTTTCGCGCAAACCTTTTTCGACCGCCGGGATGTATTCACGAGGTACGCTACCGCCCTTAATCGCATCCACGAACTCAAAGCCTTTCCCAGCTTCATTCGGTTCCATCTTGATCCACACATGGCCAAACTGGCCGCGACCGCCGGACTGCTTGACGAACTTGCCTTCGATTTCGACCGGCTTCCTGATCGCTTCGCGGTAGGCCACTTGCGGCGCACCCACGTTGGCCTCAACACCGAACTCACGCTTCATGCGTTCAACCAGAACTTCCAGATGCAACTCGCCCATACCGGAAATGATCGTTTGACCGGATTCTTCATCGGTACGCACGCGGAACGACGGATCTTCCTGCGCCAAACGATTCAGCGCGAGACCCATCTTTTCCTGGTCGACCTTGGTCTTCGGCTCGACCGCGACATGGATCACCGGCTCCGGGAACACCATGCGCTCCAGGATGATTTCCTTGGCCGGATCACACAAGGTATCTCCGGTGGTGGCTTCTTTCAGTCCTACCGCAGCGGCGATGTCACCCGCAAACACTTCCTTGATTTCTTCGCGCTCATTGGCATGCATCAGCAAAATACGACCAACACGTTCTTTGCGCCCCTTGATCGGGTTGTAAATGGTGTCGCCCGATTTAAGCATGCCCGAATAGACGCGGAAGAAAATCAGCTGGCCGACGAACGGGTCGGTCATAATCTTGAACGCCAGACCGGAGAACGGCTCGTCATCGCTGGCCTTGCGCTCACCGATGCTGCCGTCGGCCAATTCACCCTTCACCGGCGGAATGTCAGTCGGTGCCGGCAAGTAGTCGATCACCCCATCCAGCATGGCCTGCACGCCTTTGTTCTTGAATGCCGAACCGCACAGCATCGGCACGATTTCACCGGCGATGGTGCGGATACGCAGACATTGTTTGATTTCCGCTTCGGACAAGTCACCTTCTTCGAGGTACTTGTTCATCATTTCTTCAGACGCTTCGGCAGCGCTTTCCACCATCTTTTCGCGCCATTCCTTGGCCGTCGCCAGCAGACCAGCCGGGATGTCACGCAGTTCGAATTTCATGCCCTGCGAGGCTTCGTCCCAATAGATCGCCTTCATACGCACCAGGTCGATTACGCCCTCGAATTTTTCTTCGGCACCGATGGGGATTTGAATAGGAACCGGGTTGGCATGCAAACGGCTGCGCATTTGTTCGTAAACCTTGAAGAAGTTCGCACCTTGGCGATCCATCTTGTTCACGAACGCCAAACGCGGCACGTGGTATTTGTTGGCTTGACGCCACACGGTTTCAGACTGTGGCTGCACGCCACCCACGGCGCAATACACCATGCAGGCTCCGTCAAGAACACGCATGGAACGCTCCACCTCAATAGTGAAGTCCACGTGGCCCGGGGTATCAATGATGTTGATACGATGCTCGGGGAGAGATTTGTCCATTCCCTTCCAGAAGCAAGTGGTCGCAGCGGAGGTAATGGTGATGCCGCGCTCCTGCTCTTGCTCCATCCAGTCCATGATGGCTGCGCCGTCATGCACTTCGCCGATTTTATGACTCACCCCGGTATAAAACAGGACACGTTCTGTGGTAGTGGTCTTGCCTGCGTCAATATGCGCGCTGATACCGATATTGCGATAACGCTCAATGGGGGTTTTACGTGCCACGGTAGATGCCTAACTATATTGTATTTGGTTAAAAACTACGGGGTTAAAACTGTTGCAGTCTGATCAGAGTTGTTATCCGATTAGAAACGGAAATGCGAGAACGCCTTGTTCGCCTCAGCCATACGATGCACTTCTTCACGCTTCTTCACCGCACCACCGCGGCCTTCGGACGCATCGATCAGCTCAGCCGCCAGACGCATGCCCATGGACTTTTCACCGCGTTTGCGCGCAGCTTCGCGCAACCAGCGCATCGCCAGAGCCATGCGACGGGAAGGACGCACTTCAACCGGCACCTGATAGTTCGCACCGCCGACACGACGGCTCTTCACTTCGACTTGCGGCTTGGCATTGGTCAAGGCCAGATTGAACACCTCGATCGCATCTTTGCTGGTCTTCTTGACGATTTGCTCCAGCGCGCCGTACAGGATGCGCTCGGCAACTGACTTCTTGCCCGCAGTCATCAATACGTTTACGAACTTGGATAAATCCTGATTGCCGAATTTTGGATCAGGCAGGATTTCGCGTTTGGGGACTTCTCTACGTCTTGGCATATCAACCTCGAATGAATTGCTTAAAAATTACGCTAGCTAAATTTACGTCTGCTGGAAATTATGCTTTTTTAGCACGCTTCGCGCCGTACTTGGAGCGAGCTTGCTTACGATCTTTCACGCCGGCCGTATCCAAACTACCGCGCACCATGTGATAACGCACACCCGGCAAATCCTTTACGCGACCGCCACGCAGCAACACCACCGAGTGCTCCTGCAAATTGTGGCCTTCACCACCGATGTAGCTAATCACCTCGAAGCCATTGGTCAAACGCACCTTGGCCACTTTACGCAGCGCAGAGTTAGGCTTTTTCGGAGTCGTGGTATAAACACGCGTACACACACCGCGCTTTTGCGGAGAACCCGCCAGAGCCGGCACCTTGCTCTTTTCTACGATCGCAACACGCGGCTTACGGATCAACTGGTTAATGGTTGGCATTTTCTACACATCCTAAATAATTCAATTTCGTTAAAAATCAATAAATAAAAAAACACCGCCGTAGCAAGACACAATAAATTCATCCGCTACGACGGGAAAAAAGGTTGCGAATTCTAGAGAGAAACCCCTGAGGTGTCAAGCAATTCGCCTAGCCCAACCGCATCTCCCTCTTGCAACTCGCGTCCTTCGGCAATATCGATCCCCAAACGTTGTTTGCGTCGCGTGACGTGATAGGCCAATCCGGTACCGGCCGGAATCAAACGACCGACGATGACGTTCTCCTTCAGGCCGCGCAAATCGTCCCGCTTGCCCATGATCGCCGCTTCGGTCAACACGCGCGTGGTTTCCTGGAAGGAAGCCGCGGAGATGAACGAGTCGGTGGACAATGATGCCTTGGTGATTCCGAGCAGCACATAGTCGAATGTCGCCGGGCTCTTGCCTTCGGCAATCACGCGTTCGTTTTCTGCCAACAGGTCGGCACGCTCGACTTGCTCACCGGTGATGAAGCGTGTATCAGACACCTCATTGATTTGCACGCGGCGCAACATCTGGCGCACGATCACTTCGATGTGTTTATCGCTGATCTTCACACCCTGCAAACGATAGACCTCTTGCACTTCATCGGTGATGTAACGAGCCAGTGCCGCCACGCCCAGCAAGCGCAGGATGTCATGCGGGTCGGCCGGGCCGTCCACGATCATTTCACCCTGATTAACCACTTGGCCATCGTGTGCCAGCACATGCTTTTCCTTGGGGATCAGGAATTCATTCGCGACGCCATCCACATCGGTGATCACCAGTCGCTGTTTGCCCTTGGTGTCTTTACCGAACGAAACCGTGCCGGTACATTCAGCCAACATGCCCGCATCCTTGGGCACGCGCGCCTCGAACAACTCGGCCACGCGCGGCAGACCGCCGGTAATGTCACGCGTCTTGCTGCTTTCCTGCGGGATACGCGCCAACACATCACCCACGCCCACCAGTTGACCGTCCTCAACGGTGATGATCGAGCCGGTTTGGAAGGTCACGCTGACCGCAGTCTCGGAACCGGTCAGCTTAACTTCCTTGCCAGACTTGTCGTACAAACGCACCATCGGCCGCACACCCTTGCTTTGCGCGGTGGATCGTTTCGGATCGATCACCACCAGTGTGGACAGCCCGGTCACTTCATCGATCTGCTTGGCAACTGTTGCGCCTTCTTCAACATTCTGGAAGCTCACTTTACCGGCGTATTCCGTGATGATCGGACGGGTATGCGGATCCCAGGTTGCCAGCACCACACCCGCACGTACGGTATCGTCTTGTTTGACTGTCAAAGTCGCACCATAAGGAACCTTGTGGCGTTCACGTTCACGGCCATGATCGTCGGCAATAATCACCTCTGCACTGCGTGCCACCACGATTACCTCACCGCGCACGGTTGTCACCACGCGCATGTTCGCGCTGTATTTCAACACACCATTGGATTTGCTTTCCACCTGGCTGGCCACCACGGTACGCGAAGCCGCGCCGCCGATGTGGAAGGTACGCATGGTCAACTGTGTACCCGGTTCGCCGATGGACTGCGCGGCGATCACGCCCACCGCCTCACCCACATTCACCATACCGCCACGACCCAAATCGCGGCCATAACACTTGGCACACAAACCAAAACGCGTTTCACAGCTCAACGGAGTGCGCACGCGCACTTCATCAACACCGAGTGTTTCAATGCGTTCTACCGCTGTTTCATCCAGCAACACACCGGCTTGGTAAAGCGTTTCACCGCTTTCCGGATTGACCACATCAGCACTGACCACCCGACCGAGGATGCGCTCGCTCAACGCCTCGATGACTTCGCCACCTTCCACCATGGCTTTCATCGCTGTGCCATTGGTCGTGCCGCAGTCATCTTCAATCACCACCAGATCCTGCGTCACATCCACCAGACGGCGAGTCAGATAACCGGAGTTCGCTGTCTTCAACGCGGTATCGGCCAAGCCTTTACGCGCACCGTGCGTGGAGATGAAGTACTGCAACATGTTCAGCCCCTCACGGAAATTCGCCGTGATCGGGGTTTCAATGATCGAGCCGTCCGGCTTGGCCATTAGGCCGCGCATCCCGGCCAGCTGGCGTATCTGTGCAGCCGAACCGCGCGCACCTGAGTCGGCCATCATGTAGATGGAGTTAAACGACTCCTGCATCACCGGCTTGCCCTTTATCATGAGTGGCAAGCCGGTAACACGATCGATCACCGGCTCGCTGCCCAGTTGCTCCATCATCGCCTTGGCCACCACGTCGCCGGTACGCCCCCAGATATCCACCACCTTGTTGTAGCGTTCGCCATCGGTGACCAAACCGGAGGTGTACTGGGTGTAAATTTCCTTGACTTCTTTTTCGGCCGCACCGATCAATTCGTTCTTTTGCAGCGGCATCAACATGTCATCCACGGCAATCGAAATACCGGCGCGAGTCGCGTAGGTGAAACCGGTATACATCAGTTTGTCCGCCATGATCACGGTGTCACGCAGACCACATTGTCGGAAGCTGGCGTTGATCAAACGCGAAATTTCTTTCTTCTTGAGCGTTTTGTTGATCAAGGCGAATGGCAGACCTGCCGGCAACACCTCGGACAGCAAGGCACGACCCACAGTCGTTTCATAGCGCACCAGTTTTTCTATCGGTTGACCCGCCTCATCCCCTTCGACTTTGCTCAGGACAGGCTTGTGAGTTTCCTTGAGACGCACGATCACCTTGGCTTGCAACTCGACTTCACGAGTCTCGTAAGCGCGCGAAACTTCGGCGATGTTGGCGAACATCGAGCCTTCACCCAATGCACCAACCTTTTCGCGTGTCATGTAGTACAAACCCAACACGATATCCTGCGAAGGGACGATGATAGGCTCGCCGTTAGCGGGCGACAGCACGTTGTTGGACGCCAACATCAGGGTGCGGCATTCCATCTGCGCTTCCAAGGACAACGGCACGTGTACCGCCATTTGGTCACCGTCGAAGTCGGCGTTGAATGCCGAGCAGACCAGCGGATGCAACTGGATCGCCTTGCCTTCGATCAGGATGGGCTCGAACGCCTGAATACCCAAGCGGTGCAAGGTCGGCGCACGGTTCAACATGACCGGATGTTCACGTATCACTTCTTCGAGAATATCCCACACGATCGGTTCTTCGGCATCGACCATGCGCTTGCTGGCCTTGATCGTAGTTGCCAAGCCCATTGCTTCGAGCCTGCTGAAGATGAAGGGCTTGAACAACTCCAATGCCATCTTCTTGGGCAAACCACACTGATGCAGCTTGAGTTGCGGACCTACCACGATCACGGAACGACCCGAATAATCGACGCGTTTACCCAACAAGTTTTGACGGAAGCGACCGCTCTTACCCTTGATCATGTCAGCCAGGGATTTCAGTTGGCGCTTGTTCGCACCGGTCATCGCCTTACCGCGACGACCGTTGTCCAGCAAAGAATCCACCGCCTCCTGCAACATGCGCTTCTCATTGCGCACGATGATGTCCGGTGCTTTCAATTCAAGCAGACGACGCAGACGGTTGTTGCGGTTGATCACGCGGCGATACAAATCGTTCAGGTCGGAAGTCGCAAAACGACCGCCATCCAGCGGCACCAGCGGACGCAGTTCCGGCGGCAATACCGGCAACACTGTCATCACCATCCATTGCGGTTTGATGCCGGACGCGTTAAATGCTTCCAGGATTTTCAGCCGCTTGGCGTATTTCTTGATTTTGGTTTCCGAACCGGTTGCCGCCAAATCAGCGCGTATTGTTTCGATTTCGGCGGTAACATCCAGACTGCTCAACAAAGCGCGAATACCTTCCGCGCCCATCGTCGCGGAAAATTCATCGCCATATTCTTCGGTCTTGGCGAGATAGTCATCCTCGGACAACAACTGGCCGCGATTCAACGGAGTCATGCCGGGTTCGGTCACCACATAGGCTTCAAAGTACAGCACGCGCTCGATGTCGCGCAAGGTCATGTCCAGCACCATGCCGAGACGCGAGGGCAAAGATTTCAGAAACCAGATGTGCGCAACCGGGCTGGCCAATTCGATATGCCCCATGCGTTCACGACGCACCTTGGACAAGGTCACTTCCACGCCGCATTTTTCGCAGATCACACCGCGATGCTTCAGACGCTTGTATTTGCCGCACAAGCATTCATAGTCCTTTACCGGCCCGAAAATCTTGGCACAGAACAGACCGTCACGCTCCGGCTTGAAGGTGCGATAGTTGATGGTTTCCGGCTTTTTGACTTCGCCGTAAGACCACGAACGAATTTTTTCCGGCGATGCAAGACCAATTTTGATCGCATCAAATTCTTCTTTTTGTGTGACCTGTTTGAACAAATCCAATAATGATTTCATTTGTGACTCCTTTAGGATCTTAGGATCGAGGATTGAGGAGCGAGGAACGGGTCTAGCTCAATCCCCGATCCTCGATCCTGCTTCTTAGTGCCGTACCAAATCCATATCAATCGCCAAGGAACGAATTTCCTTGATGACCACGTTGAAAGATTCCGGCATTCCGGCATCGATCTTGTGCTCGCCCTTGACGATGCTTTCATAAACCTTGGTACGCCCGGCCACGTCATCCGACTTGACCGTGAGCATTTCCTGCAAGGTGTAAGCCGCACCGTAAGCCTCCAGTGCCCACACTTCCATTTCACCGAAGCGCTGGCCGCCGAACTGCGCCTTGCCGCCCAACGGTTGTTGCGTCACCAGGCTGTACGGGCCAGTGGAGCGCGCGTGCATCTTGTCATCCACCAAGTGATGCAACTTCAGGATGTGCTTGTAGCCGACCGTCACCTGGCGATCGAATGCCTCGCCGGTGCGGCCGTCGTGCAGCGTGGTCTGACCGGACAGCGGCAGATCCGCCAATTCCAGCATGTACTTGATCTCTTCTTCGCTCGCACCGTCGAACACCGGCGTCGCAAATGGCACGCCATGCTTCAGGTTGCGGCACAACTCGATGATTTCATCGTCACTGAACGCTTCAAGGTCGACGGTCTGCCCGTTATGGTGGTTGTAAATCTTGCCGAGGAATTTGCGCACCTCGGTGATCTTGGCGTTGGTTTGCAACATCATGTCGATCTTCTTGCCCAAGCCCTTGGCAGCCCAACCCAAGTGCGTTTCCAGAATCTGGCCGATGTTCATCCGCGACGGCACACCGAGCGGATTCAACACCACGTCCACCGGCGTGCCATCCGCCATGTATGGCATGTCTTCGACAGGCACAATGCGCGACACCACACCCTTGTTACCGTGGCGACCGGCCATCTTGTCGCCGGGTTGCAGACGACGCTTCACCGCGACATACACCTTGACCATCTTTTGCACGCCGGCTTGCAGCTCATCGCCTTGTGTCAGCTTTTTCTTCTTCAGCTCGAACGCGGCATCGAATTCGGCACGCTTCTGCGCCAGACCTTCCTTGACCTGCTCCATCTGGGTGGCTACTTCATCATTGGCGATGCGAATATCGAACCATTGATGATGCTCAACGCTGTGCAGATAGTCTTTGCTCAGCTTGGTGCCCTTGGCCAGTTTTTTCGGCCCGCCGTTGGCTACTTTGTTGTGCAACAGCTTTTCCAGACGCGCGAACACGTCGTCTTCCACGATGCGCATCTGATCCACCAAATCCTTCTTGTAGCGATTCAGCTCGTCATCGATGATCTGCTGGGCGCGTTTGTCGCGTTGCAAACCTTCACGTGTGAACACCTGCACATCGATCACCGTTCCGGAACTGCCGGTCGGCACCCGCAAGCTGGTATCCTTCACGTCTGAAGCCTTCTCGCCGAAAATCGCGCGCAGCAGTTTTTCTTCCGGCGTCAACTGGGTTTCACCCTTGGGCGTCACCTTGCCGACCAGCACGTCGCCCACCGCGACTTCCGCACCGATATGCACGATGCCGCATTCGTCCAGCCGTGCCAGTTGCGCTTCGGCCAGATTCGGGATGTCGCGAGTGATCTCTTCCGCACCGAGCTTGGTATCGCGGGCAGCAATGGTCAATTCTTCGATGTGGATAGAGGTGAAACGATCTTGTGCCGAAACGCGCTCGGAAATCAAAATCGAATCCTCATAGTTGTAACCATTCCATGGCATGAACGCGACCAGCATGTTCTGGCCGAGCGCCAGTTCACCCAAGTCGGTGGAAGCGCCGTCAGCCACCACGTCGCCGCGCGCAATCACGTCGCCCACCTTGACCAGCGGACGCTGGTTGATGTTGGTGTTCTGGTTGGAACGAGTGTATTTGGTCAGGTTGTAAATATCCACACCGACTTCGCCGGCAGTGGTTTCATCGTCGTTGACGCGCACCACGATACGGGCGGCATCCACGTAATCGATGCGTCCACCGCGCCAGGCCTGTACGGTCGTGCCGGAGTCAACTGCCACGGTGCGCTCAAGACCGGTACCCACCAGCGGTTTTTCCGCGCGCAGGCATGGCACAGCCTGGCGTTGCATGTTGGCGCCCATCAAGGCGCGGTTGGCGTCGTCATGTTCGAGGAATGGGATCAGCGAAGCCGCAACCGACACCACCTGTGAGGGTGACACGTCCATATATTCCATCTGATCCGGAGCAGCCAGAACGAATTCGTTGTGATGACGCGCCGAAACGATGTCGTTGGTGAAGTGGCCTTTCTTGTCCAGCTCGGCATTAGCCTGAGCAATGGTGAAATTGCCTTCTTCAATCGCCGACAAGTAATCAACTTCGTCAGCCACCTTACCCTTGGTCACCTTGCGATACGGTGTTTCGATGAAACCATACTCGTTGGTGCGCGCGTACAACGCTAGCGAGTTGATCAGGCCGATATTCGGACCTTCCGGAGTTTCGATAGGACACACGCGGCCATAGTGGGTCGGATGCACGTCGCGCACCTCAAAGCCGGCGCGTTCGCGGGTAAGACCGCCCGGTCCCAGCGCGGAAATGCGGCGCTTGTGGGTTATTTCGGACAATGGATTGGTTTGATCCATGAACTGCGACAACTGGCTGGAGCCGAAGAATTCCTTGACCGCAGCCGAGATCGGCTTGGCATTGATCAGGTCATGCGGCATCAGGTTATCGGTTTCGGCTTGGCCGAGACGTTCCTTGACGGCGCGTTCCACGCGTGCCAAGCCGGCACGGAATTGGTTTTCGGCCAATTCGCCCACGGCGCGCACGCGACGATTGCCGAGGTGATCGATGTCATCGATTTCGCCGTGCCCGTTGCGCAGCTCGACCAGAATCTTCACCACTTCGACGATGTCTTCGTTGGACAGGATCGCCGCGCCCGTCAGCTCTTCGCGCCCGACACGACGATTGAACTTCATGCGGCCCACGGCCGACAAATCATAGCGTTCGTCGTTGAAAAACAGGCCGTTGAACAGGTTTTCCACCGCATCTTCCGTGGGCGGCTCGCCAGGGCGCATCATGCGGTAAATCGCCACGCGCGCCGTCCATTGATCGACAGTTTCATCGGTGCGTAGCGTTTGCGAAATGAACGCGCCATGATCCAGATCGTTGGTGTACAAAGTATTAATTTTCTTGATGCCGGCGGCTTGCAGATTATGCAGCAACGCTTCGGTGATCTCATCATTGGCGTTGGCGATGATTTCGCCGCTATCCTTGTCCACGATGTTGCTGGCAATCACGCGACCGATCAGGAATTCTTCGGTTACATCCAGCTTGTCGATACCAGCTTCCTGCATTTCGCGGATATGGCGCACAGTGATGCGCTTGTCCTTGGCCACGATGACCTTGCCGGATTTGCCCAGAATATCAAAACGTGCCACATCTCCGCGCAGACGCTCCGGCACCACCTCAAACTGTATGCCCTTTTTGCCCAGATGGAACGCGTCAAACTCGAAGAACATCTTGAGCATGTCTTCGTTGCTGTAACCCAGCGAGCGCAACAGGATGGTGACCGGCATCTTGCGCCGGCGGTCGATACGGAAGTATACATAGTCCTTCGCGTCGAATTCGAAGTCCAGCCAGGAACCGCGATAAGGAATGATGCGCGCGGAGAACAACAGCTTGCCGGAGGAATGAGTCTTGCCGCGATCATGCTCGAAGAACACACCGGGCGAACGGTGCAATTGCGACACGATGACGCGCTCGGTGCCGTTAATCACAAACGAACCCGTGTTGGTCATGAGCGGGATTTCGCCCATGTACACTTCCTGCTCTTTCACTTCTTTGACCGTGGGCTTGGACGCCTCCTTGTCCATGATGGTCAAACGCACGCGGGCGCGCAACGGGGAAGCATAAGTCAGACCGCGTTGCCGGCATTCCTTCACATCAAACGGCGGCATACCCAACTGGTAACTGACGAAGTCGAGACGCGCATTCTTGGAATGACTATGAATCGGAAAGATGCCGTTAAAGGCAGCCTGCAAACCATCATTCTTGCGCTGTTCTGGCGGGGTATAAGCCTGCAAAAATGCGGCAAAAGATTCCAATTGAGTGGACAACAGGAAAGGAACCGGCAAAGCACCGACTCGCTTTGCAAAACTTTTACGGATACGTTTTTTTTCGGTAAAAGAGTAGCTCATATAATCTCCACGATTAAGGGAAAACGAAGTTTGCGAGCTTTCGCCTTTCGGCGAAAAGCCTGCTTACGCCACTTCAGAGCAGGCATAACCTTTTCCCCGCAAGGGGAGGCAAATCCGTTGCCAGCGAAACGCTGGACGGAATTTGCACCCCCACAAGGGGGAGGCCGTGGTTGTAAAGTCGCTAAAATGTCAACAACCACGCGCCGGTTATGCCGGAACTAAAAGACAGGGGACAGGGAGCATTTTGCGAGCAGCCACTTCGTGGCTTGCCTGCTTGCCCCGTTTCAGGCTTCCTGACCGCTGCCTTCTTAAAGCGGCAAAAGGCTGACAGCAAAAATTCCCTCACCCTAACCCTCTCCCAGGAGGAGAGGGTTTGCCGTCAGCCTTTCTACAGCGTAATGCCTTACTTGATTTCAGCTGCTGCGCCGGCTTCGACCAGCTGCTTCAGAATTGCGTCGGCATCGGCCTTGTTGACGCCTTCCTTGACAGCCTTCGGTGCGCCGTCAACCAGATCCTTGGCTTCTTTCAAGCCCAGACCGGTAATGGTGCGAACCACCTTGATCGTGTTCACCTTGTTGTCGCCGGCGGCCTTCAGGATAACGCTAAATTCGGTCTGCTCCGCAACAGCCGCAGTTCCGGCACCGGCAGCAGGTCCGGCAACAGCAACCGCCGCCGCAGACACGCCGAATTTCTCTTCCATTTCCTTGATCAGATCAGACAGCTCCAGCACAGTCATACCGGCGATTGCGTCCAAAATTTTAGCCTTTGATTCAGCTTTAGCTACAGTCATGTTGTTCTCCTTGTTCGGTTAATTCAAAAAATTAATTAAGCAGCGGTTGCCGCTTCGTTCTTGTCGCGGATCGCAGCCAGAGTGCGCACGAACTTGCTGGTCGTCGCATTCATGGTTGCCATCAAGCGCGCGATCAACTCGTCGCGGCTTGGGATTGCGGCCAGCACACCGACTTGTTCCGCAGACATCACAGAACCACTCATTGCACCCGCCTTGATCACCAGCTTGTCATTGGTCTTGGCAAAATCGAACACCACTTTTGCCGCAGCGACTGGATCAGCACTCATGCTATACACAAGAGGCCCAACCATTTTTTCAGCCAGTGCTTCAAATGGGGTTCCTTGCACCGCGCGCCGCGCCAAGGTGTTTTTCAACACATGGAAATACACCCCAGACTTGCGCGCATTAGCACGCAGCTTGGTGATGTCAGCGACCTGGATGCCACGGTATTCTGCCAAGACGATAGTTTGTGCCTGCGCCACTTGGGCACTGACCTCCGCTACGACGGCTTGCTTTTCTTGCAGATTGAGACTCAAGTTTTCCTCCAGTTTCCAGAATGCACTCGCGCACATTCCATCGTTTACAACAGCGACCATGAGTCAGGAGAACAGCAATTCCTGCTCGCGGACACACCATCTACGTGGGCGCCGGATTACTCCGACAATTAAGTCACAGGCCAACCACGCCTTCAACACCTACGGTCTTGGATGCTGCTTACCCGCCAGCAGTCCAAAATTACGGAACCTGTAAAACCTACCTACGCGATTCGATAGCTGCGTTGCACGCTCCTCGCTTCCTCGTCTATCTATGTGATATGTCTCGGTCGCTACGCTTCGTGCGTCTTGCTCTCAAACCGCTCGCTACGGTTTTACAGGTTCCTATGCCAACGAGACATAATCTCGCCAACAAATTCAAATCTCAACAATTTAAATCAGGCTGCAACCAGGCTCGCTTGCTCAACACGAACACCCGCACCCATGGTGCTGGAGAGAGATACCTTCTTCAGGTATATCCCTTTGGAGGCCGGTGGTTTAGCCTTGTTCAGCGCATCAACCAGCGCCAGCAGGTTTTCACGCAATGCTTCCGGCGCGAACGAAGCGCGCCCGATGGTGCATTGCACGATACCGTTCTTGTCGGTGCGATATTGCACTTGACCGGCCTTGGCATTCTTCACCGCACCCGCCACGTCAGCAGATACCGTACCTACTTTAGGGTTAGGCATCAAACCGCGCGGGCCGAGAATCTGACCCAACTGGCCGACCAAACGCATTGCGTCCGGGCTGGCGATCAGCACGTCAAAATTCAGGTTGCCGCCCTTGATGGACTCCGCCAAATCCTCGAACCCAACGATGTCCGCACCGGCGGCCTTGGCTTCTTCAGCCTTGGCACCCTGCGCGAATACCGCTACGCGCACCGTTTTACCGGTTCCCTTGGGCAATACCACCGAACCGCGCACCAATTGCTCGGATTTCTTCGCATCGATGCCGAGGTTGATCGCAACGTCGATAGACTCATCGAACTTGGCCACAGCATTTTCTTTAACCAGACTCAGCGCATCATTCAAGGGATACAGCTTGTTGCGATCAACCTTGGCCGCAATCGCTTTATAACGTTTAGACATCATGTTATATGCCCTCCACGGTGATGCC
>CABEDG010000188.1_pt1 | contig 14228 bp, 12 predicted proteins | sample 3132891 | NCBI WGS metagenome assembly CABEDG01 (sample SAMEA5534329, study PRJEB31848) | metagenome | biome: tundra; feature: field; material: soil | place: USA | collected 2013-05 | depth 0.15 m
GGTTATGCGCGCCGCGCTCGGAAATCTTCTTCGAGCACGGGCACAGACTGGTGACCGGCACCTGCACTTTCATCGTGATGCGCGATTTGCCGTGAACAGTTTCGCCGATGAGCGTGACATCGTAATCGAGCAGGCTTTGCACCCCGGACACCGGCGCGGTCTTGTTCACGAAATACGGGAAGCTCATTTCAATGTATCCGGACTGCGCTTCCAGACGCGTCACCATTTCGTGCAGAATGCTCTCGAATGATTCCACGGAAATCTCGCGCTCATGCTGGTTGAGTATCTCGACAAAACGCGACATGTGCGTGCCTTTGAAGTTGTGCGGCAGATGCACGTACATGTTGAAAGTGGCGATGGTGTGTTGCACACCGACACTCTTGTCTTTGACCTTGACCGGATGGCGGATACCTTTGATGCCGACGCGATCGATCGCCAAGTGGCGCGTATCAGCCGAACTTTGCACGTCGGGAATAAAATTTGGCACGGGCTTATTCATGGCGAATGTCCTGTTGAGTTGCGAATGTGCGAAATTATAACCAATCCCGACAAATTTAGTTGGTCAATTTATTTTTGATGGCGGCGGCCAATCCCTTGGCATTCAGACCGCAATCCGCCAGCATCTGCGCGTGCTCGCCCTGTTCGATGAATCTATCCGGCAAGCCGAGTTGCAGCAGCGGGATGGCGACGCCGTGCAGTTGCAAACATTCCGCCACCGCACTGCCGGCGCCGCCTTGTATGGTGTTTTCTTCCACCGTGACCAGCAACTCATGCTCGCGCGCCAGGCGCAATACCAATTCGGCATCCAGCGGCTTGATGAAGCGCATGTTCACCACCGTCGCATCGAGTTGCTCAGCCGCCGCCAGCGCGGGAGCCAGCATACTACCAAATGCCAAAATCGCCACACGCCTGCCCTCCCGGCGCAGCTCACCTTTACCGATAGGCAAGGCACTCATCTCGTTACTGATCGCCACGCCCGGCCCGGTGCCGCGCGGATAGCGCACCGCACTCGGCGTATTCAACTGGAACGCGGTGTACAACATCTGGCGACATTCGTTCTCGTCAGCGGGAGCCATCACCGTCATGTTCGGGATGCAACGCAAATAGGAAAGATCGAAGCTGCCCGCGTGCGTTGCACCGTCGGCACCGACCAGCCCGCCGCGATCGATCGCCAGCACTACCGGCAAATTCTGTATCGCGATGTCGTGGATCAATTGATCGTAAGCGCGCTGCAAGAAGGTCGAGTAGATCGCCACCACCGGTTTATACCCCTCACACGCCAAACCCGCGGCAAACGTCAGCGCGTGCTGCTCGGCGATGCCGACATCGAAGTAGCGTGCCGGAAAACGCTCGGCAAATTCCGCCAGACCTGAGCCTTCGCACATCGCCGGAGTGATGCCAACCAGCCGTTCATCCTGCTCGGCCATATCGCACAGCCACGATCCGAACACTTGAGTGTAAGTAGGCTTCGCGGCTTGCCCTTCGACGTTGCTCAGGACAGGCTTGGCGACAATGCCGTGATTGCGGTCGAATTTGCTCACGCCGTGATACAACAGACAATCCTGTTCAGCCAGCGGGTAGCCCTTGCCCTTTTGCGTGACGATATGCAGGAACTGTGGCCCGCTCAGTTTGCGGATATTGCTGAGCGTATCCAGCAACACATCCAGATCATGCCCATCGATCGGGCCGATATAGTTGAAGCCGAACTCCTCGAACAAGGTACTCGGTGTCACCATGCCTTTGACGTGCTCTTCAGCACGCTTGGCGAATTCCAGCACCGGCGGCATACCCTTCAACACTTTCTCGCTACCGCGCCGCATCGCCGCATAAAAACGCCCCGACATCAGCCTGGCCAGATAATTGTTCAGCGCGCCGACCGGACGCGAGATGGACATATCGTTGTCATTGAGGATGACCAGCAAGTTCGCATCCATTGCACCGGCGTTATTCAGCGCCTCAAAAGCCATGCCGCCGCTCATCGCGCCGTCGCCGATGATCGCCACGGCACGGCGCTCGGATCCCTGTAGCTGCGCCGCTACTGCCATGCCCAACGCCGCCGAGATAGAAGTGCTGGAATGCCCGGTGCCAAAGGTGTCATACGGACTTTCTTCACGCTTGGGAAAACCGGAGATGCCGCCCGCCATGCGCAATTTGCTCATCGCCTCGCGCCGTCCGGTAAGGATTTTGTGCGTATAGGTCTGATGGCCCACATCCCAAACCAGCTTGTCTTCCGGCGTGTCATAGATGTAGTGCAGCGCGATGGTCAACTCGACCGTGCCAAGGTTGGAGGATAAATGCCCGCCGGTCTTGCTGACCGACTCGACCAGAAATTCGCGCAATTCATTCGCCAATTGCGGCAATTGCTCGCGATCCAAAGCACGCAATTCGTCAGGGGTATTGATTGTTTTGAGTAGGGTATACATTAGAATTTTCGTAATACGATGAAGTCAGCCAACTCGCGCAGGCGTTGTGCGGAATCGCCGAATTCCGCCAGTGTTTCCAGTGCCTCGCGATGCAGGCGCTGGGCCATGTCGCGCGCGTCATGGATACCCAGCAGACTGACATAAGTCGGCTTGCCGTTATCCGCATCCTTGCCCGCCGTTTTGCCCAGCGTGGCGGTATCCGCTTCGCAGTCCAGCACATCGTCCACCACCTGGAACGCCAGGCCGATCAGCTTACCAAAATGATCCAGCTTGTCCAGTTGCGCCGAGGAGACTGAGCCGCGCTGTATATCTGAACCGCAATGAGCCCCCAGCAGGATCGCTGCACGAATCAACGCGCCGGTCTTGTGGATGTGCATGAATTCCAGTTCGGGGAGCGTGAGCGACTTGCCCACGCTGGCGAGGTCTATCGCCTGCCCGCCCGCCATGCCGCGCGAACCGGCGGCCACCGCCAGCAGTTTGATCATTTCCAGTTGACGCAGCGCGTCATCGCTCAAACGATGTTCAGCGAGCAGTTGGAACGCCAGCATTTGCAGACTGTCGCCGACCAGCAACGCGGTCGCCTCGTCATATTGAACATGGCAAGTCGGTTTGCCGCGGCGCAGCACATCGTTGTCCATGCACGGCATGTCGTCATGCACCAGCGAATAGGCATGGATCAGCTCGACCGCCGCAGCCGCGATATTCAAACGCGCCGCATCCGCACCGGCCAACTCGCCCGCCGCAAACGCCAGCAACGGACGCACGCGCTTGCCGCCATCCAGCACCGCGTAGCGCATCGCTTCATGCAATCGCTGCGGGGCGGCTTCCGCACGCGGCAATAACTCGCGCAACACGTCCTCGAAGCGCACTTGCTGGACGGCGACCCAGCTCTGAAAATCAGCGCGCATCAATTCTTCTCTGGCTCACCGCTGGTGGAAAAATCTTTCAGCACGCCATCCTCCAGCACGCGCACCTGCTGCTGTGCATCTTCGAGGCGAGCGCGGCAGAACGACAACAGCTCCGCGCCGCGTTTATAGGCAGCCAGCGAATCTTCCAGCGACAGCTTGCCCGCCTCCATGTCAGCGACGATTTGCTCCAGTTCGGTCATTGCCGACTCGAAGCCTTGTGTTTTCTGGGATTTCCCGGCCATCTGTATACTCGTTATGCAAAGAGGCGCATTCTACCCAAAGGCTCAGCTCTGGACAATTTTTTGCATTACCAGAAAACCTTCGGGCAAAAACTCAAGACCATCTTCAAATCGGTCTGGTTTACTCCAATGCGTGGCCTCGCACTGACCTTCTGATTGCTTTTTGCTATGAGTTAACGCATTTCGTACCCAACCAAGCAGAATCTTTACAACTTTTTTACACCCACGGGATTCATCTTTACACCGTTTTGATTCGCCATTTCCTACCATCCGTCGTTGCATTTTTTGTGTAATTCCTACGAGGAGAAAGAGCATGGACTGGATCTATCTATTGCTGACCCTGGCCTTCTTCGGCCTGAGTGTGCTGCTGATACGCGGCATCGAAAAACTGGGGAGGCCATCATGACCGGATTTTACATTCTGGGCGGCATCGTCGCCCTTGGGTTGATGGTTTATCTCGTTATCGCATTACTTAAACCGGAGTTGTTCTCATGAGTGCCAATGGATTGCTGCAAATCGCGCTGTTCCTCGGTGTGCTTATCGCTCTGGCGAAGCCACTCGGATGGTACATGGCGCGAGTCTATGAGGGCAAGCTGCCGGCGTTCGTGCGCTGGATAGCTCCAATCGAAAATCTTTTTTACCGCCTGTGCGGCGTGGACAGCAAGCAGGAGATGCGCTGGACCCGCTATGCGCTTGCGATGTTGTGGTTTGCGCTGCTCGGTGTGCTGACGGTGTATGCGATGCAGCGCCTGCAGGGCATGCTGCCGCTGAATCCGCAAGCTTTCGGTGCGGTCAGTCCTGATTCTTCCTTCAACACGGCGATCAGCTTCCTGACCAACACCAACTGGCAGGGCTATAGCGGCGAATCCACGATGAGCTACCTGACGCAGATGCTCGCGCTGGCGGTGCAGAACTTCTTCTCCGCCGCCGCCGGCATGGCCGTGCTGGTGGCACTGATACGCGGCTTTGCGCGCCACACGGTGGAAACCATCGGCAACTTCTGGGTGGATATGACGCGCAGTATCATCTACATCCTGCTGCCCATTGCTACGGTAATCGCGCTGTTGCTGGTCAGTCAGGGCGTGATACAGAACTTCTCTGCCTATCAGACCGTGCCGACGGTGGAGACGATCACCTACGACAATCCCAAGGTGGATGCCGCCGGCAATCCGGTGAAAGACGCCGCCGGCAATCCCGTCACAGAGAAGGCGACCACCAAGGAGCAGGTCATCGCTCTGGGGCCAGTCGCTTCACAGGAGGCGATCAAGGAACTCGGCACCAACGGTGGCGGCTTCTTCAACGCCAACTCGGCGCACCCATTCGAGAGTCCCACTCCACTGACCAATTTCCTTGAGATGCTGGCGATCTTCCTGATCCCCGCTGCGCTGTGCTACACCTTCGGCAGCATGGTGGGTGATACGCGCCAGGGCTGGGCGATCCTCGTCGCGATGACGATATTGTTCCTCGGCTTCCTCGCCGTGGCTGAATATTCCGAGCAACGGGGCAACCCCGCCTTCGCGGCATTGGGTGTTGACCAGAGTGCGTCCGCCACGCAATCCGGCGGCAACATGGAAGGCAAGGAAACCCGCTTCGGCATCGTCAATTCCGCGCTGTTCGCCACCGTCACCACGGCGGCTTCCTGCGGTGCGGTGAACTCCATGCACGATTCCTTCACGCCGCTGGGCGGGCTGGTTCCGATGGCGCAAATTCAACTGGGTGAAGTGATCTTCGGCGGGGTCGGTTCCGGCTTGTACGGGATGCTGGTGTATGCCGTGATCGCTGTGTTCCTGGCCGGGCTGATGATAGGCCGCACCCCGGAATATCTGGGCAAGAAGATCGAGGCGTTCGACATCAAGATGGCTTCGCTGGTGATCCTGATTCCGCCCATGATCATCCTTGGTGGAACTGCGTTGGCTGTCATGGTGGACGCCGGCAAGGCGGGCGTGGCCAACCCGGCTGCCCACGGCTTCAGCGAGATCCTGTATGCGTTCTCATCGGCTGTCGGCAACAACGGCAGCGCCTTCGCCGGCCTGTCGGCCAACACGCCGTTCTATAACATCGCGCTGGGCTTCGAGATGTTCTTCGGGCGCATCTGGCTGATGATTCCGGTGCTGGCCCTGGCCGGTTCGCTGGCGGCAAAGAAACGCATTCCCGCCAGCATAGGCAGCATGGCAACCCATACGCAGATGTTCGTCTGGCTGCTGATCGGCACGGTGCTGCTGGTGGGTGCGCTGAACTTTGTACCGGCGCTGGCGCTGGGCCCGGTGATCGAACACCTGAACATGATTAGTACGCATTAGGAGATTTGCATGACAACCAAGACTGTTCCGTTTCCCCTGTTTGAGCGCGACATCTTCAAACAGGCCGTGGTGGACTCGTTCAAGAAACTGAGCCCGCAGCAACAGATGAAGAACCCGGTGATGTTTGTGGTGTGGGTCGGCAGCATATTGACGACGCTGCTGTTCATCCAGGCGCTCACCGGACACGGCGAAGCGCCGTCCGGCTTCATCCTGGCGGTGACGCTGTGGCTGTGGTTTACCGTGCTGTTCGCCAACTTCGCCGAGGCGATAGCCGAAGGCCGCAGCCGCGCTCAGGCGGCTTCCATGCGCAAGGCCAAGCGCGACGTCCAAGCCAAGAAACTGACCCGTCCTCACTATGGTGAAAAGTACGCTCTGGTGCCCGGTTCCGGCTTGCGCAAGGACGATGTGGTGCTGGTGGAGGTGGGCGACTTCATTCCCGGCGACGGCACAGTAATCGAGGGCGTCGCTTCGGTGGATGAAAGCGCCATCACCGGCGAGAGCGCGCCGGTGATACGCGCATCCGGCGGCGACTTCAGCGCGGTAACCGGCGGTACACGGGTGTTGTCCGACTGGCTGGTGGTGCGCATCACCACCAATCCGGGCGAGACTTTCCTGGATCGCATGATCGCGATGGTGGAAAGCGCCAAGCGCCAGAAGACTCCCAACGAGATCGCGCTCACCATTTTACTGGTAGCGTTGACGCTGATCTTCCTGTTTGTCATCGTCACCCTGTTGCCGTTCTCCCTGTATAGCGTCGAGGTGGCCAAAGCGGGTGCGCCGATCAGCATCACCGTGCTGGTGGCACTGCTGGTGTGCCTGATCCCGACCACCATAGGCGCCCTGCTTTCCGCCATCGGCATAGCAGGCATGGGGCGCATGTTGCAAAAGAACGTGATCGCCACCTCCGGCCGTGCCGTGGAAGCGGCGGGCGATGTGGATGTGCTGCTACTGGACAAGACCGGCACGATCACGCTGGGCAACCGCCATGCCAACAACTTCCTGCATGCCAGCGGCGTGACCGAGGCTGAGCTGGCCGACGTGGCACAGCTGGCCTCGCTGGCCGATGAAACGCCGGAAGGCCGCAGCATCGTCGTGCTGGCCAAAGAAAAGTTCGGCCTGCGCGAACGCGATATTCATGCGCTGGGCGCGACCTTCGTGCCGTTCAGTGCACAGACGCGCATGAGCGGCGTCAACATGGAAGGTCGTCAAGTCCGCAAAGGTTCGGCCGACGCCATCCGTAATCATGTCATCGGTCTGGGTGGAAGTTTCCCGGCTGAGGTGGAAACCATCGTGGACAGTGTCGCCCGTCGCGGCAGCACGCCGCTGGTGGTGGCGGATGGAGTAAAAGTGCTGGGCGTGATCGAGCTCAAGGACATCGTCAAGGGTGGCATCAAGGAACGCTTTGCCGAACTGCGCCGCATGGGCATCAAGACCATCATGATCACTGGCGACAATCGGCTTACCGCCGCCGCCATCGCAGCCGAAGCCGGAGTGGACGACTTCCTCGCCGAAGCCACACCGGAAGCCAAACTGAAACTGATTCGCGAACATCAGGCGCAAGGCCGGCTGGTGGCGATGACCGGGGACGGCACCAATGATGCCCCGGCACTGGCGCAGGCCGATGTCGCGGTGGCGATGAACACCGGCACGCAGGCAGCCAAGGAAGCGGGCAACATGGTGGATCTGGATTCCAATCCGACCAAGCTGATCGAGATCGTCGAGACCGGCAAACAGATGCTGATGACCCGTGGTTCCCTGACCACATTCAGCATTGCCAACGATGTGGCCAAGTATTTCGCCATCATTCCGGCGGCATTCGTGACCACTTATCCGGCGCTGGGCGCACTCAACGTGATGCACCTGGCTACGCCGTCCAGCGCCATCCTGTCCGCCGTGATCTTCAATGCGTTGATCATCATCGCCCTGGTTCCGCTGGCACTGAAGGGCGTGAAATACCGCGCCATCGGGGCGAACGTGTTGCTGCGCAACAACCTGCTGATCTATGGATTGGGCGGGATAATTATTCCCTTCATCGGGATCAAACTGATCGACATGATACTTGTCGGTTTTGGCTTGGTATAAAGGAAAGGAATTGCCATGTTAAAAGAAATTCGTCCCGCTGTTGTCAGCTTTCTGCTGCTGACGTTGCTTACCGGAATCGCCTATCCCCTGCTGGTGACAGGAGTTTCCCAGGTGGTCATGCCCAGCAAGGCCAACGGCAGCCTGATCATGAAGGACGGCAAGCCGGTTGGCTCCAGCCTAATCGGCCAGTCGTTCTCCGACCCCAAGTATTTCTGGAGCCGCCCCTCGGCGACCAGCCCGAAGCCCAATGACCCAACTGCCTCCAGTGGATCGAATTTGGGGCCGACCAACCCGGCGTTGATGGATGCGGTGAAAGGCAGGGTTCAAGCCTTGCGTGATGCCGATCCCGGCAATCAGCAAGCGGTGCCGGTGGATCTGGTGACCGCTTCTGGCAGCGGGCTTGATCCGCACATCAGCCCTGCTGCGGCGGAATACCAGCTTGCGCGCGTGGCGCGGGTACGCAATCTCAACCCGGATGCCGTGCGCAAGTTGGTGGCGGAGCACACTGAGGGTCGCCAGTTCGGCATTCTGGGCGAGCCTCGGGTGAATGTGCTGGAACTCAATCTGGCACTTGATGTATCGCACTAAATCTGCATTTTTTAAAAATTAACTCTATAGAAGGAACGAGCATGTTGAAAAATAAATTGTTGTACACCCTGATTCTGACAGCACTGAGCGCGCCTGGGCTGGCACTGGCTGCTGATGCACCTGCCACTCCACCCGCTGTTACCGCAAACGTTGGTTTCGTTACCAATTATCTGTATCGCGGCATTTCACAAACCGGTGCCAAGCCGGCCATACAAGGCGGTTTTGATTACGCGCATGCCAGCGGCTTTTACGCCGGAGTGTGGGGTTCCAGCATCAGTTGGTTAAGCGATGCTTACACCGCTTCCGCCAACGCCAATGCACCTGCTGCCGCTAATGCTGGTGCCAACAATGCCGGCTTGGAACTGGATACCTACTTCGGTTTCAAAAATAATTTTGCCACAGACTATAGCTATGACGTGGGTTTCCTGCGCTACAACTATCCTGGCACCTATGCAGTTGGCGCGACCAAGGCGGATACCAACGAAATTTACGGTTTGATCGGCTGGAAATGGTTGACGGCTAAATACTCTTATAGCTTGGGTGATACTTTTGGTGTGCCTGACGCCAGCGGCACCAGCTATATTGATTTGAGCGCGAGCTATCCAGTTGCAGACACAGGTATCACGTTGGGCGCACACTATGGCAAGCAAACCTATAAAGGTTCTTCAGTGGCTTATACGGCGGCAGGTGGCCAAAATGCAACTTATAGTGATTACAAGTTGAGCGTATCTAAAGATTTCAGTGGCTACGTAGTTGGATTGGCCTATAGCTCAACAAATGCCACAAAAAATGCCGGGCAATTCTACAACGTTCTTGGTAATGATTTAGGCAAGGGCACCGCCGTGTTGTCTGTAACCCACTCGTTCTAATTAACGGGGCTGTTGGTGTCGCCATGCGGCACTATCCACAAAATGCGCATAGCGAATCGGTCTTCGCTATGCGCATATTATTTTGGCGCATGTTGAGTGTGTGGATCTATCCTAACGGGCAACGCACAAAATGCCGCCCTTAATCATGAAGCTCGCCATGCCCGTTTCCTCTCTCCTAACTCTCTCCCGCAAGCGGGAGAGAGGGACGCGGTCTCGCTACGCGAGTTTCACGTTAACCGTGGCGTGTAAATTATTGATGAATTTTTTACATCCGATGATTAACAATTTACGCTGTTTTTACGCTGCTTCTCATAGCATGCAGTCCATCAAAAACAGGAGGATTGTATGAAACGAATCACTACAGTGTTGAGAGAGTCGGAAGCGATGGCAGTGCGCAAGGCGGTTTGTGTTGCCGGGGGAGAACGTGTCGTGATTACTCCGATGCCACAACACCTGTGTACCATCGACCCGGAGGAATGGTACTGCGAGCAGTCTGCCGCACCAAGGGACGTGCATGTTCGCTTCGAAGTGACGGCGGATGACAGTCACTATGGCAGCATTGTTTCTGCCATTCAAAGAATCGCGCATGTCGGGAAAATTGTGCTTGCCTCGCGTCATGACAGGCTACCCATGCGCGCCGCCTATAACCAATGACTTGCTGCGGTTTTTGCAGCTTAGTCAGATGGCTAGTGGTTTAATCAGACATGGACGCTATTCTGGAGCCGTTGCTCGCCATGCTCGTAATTATTGTGCCGTTGGGGTTGGCGTATGTCATCGTGTTATTGCAATCGCGCAAGCCGGCTTGCGGTTGCCGGAAAGTATCTGCAATGACACGCGATGATCTGCTGCAGAAAAGGACGGAATTATCCCGTGCCGAGGAAAAACACGCTGCACGATGATGCCGTCCTGCCTGTCTTGATTCAAGTTAATGCTGTCTCAATTAGGAGCTTTATATTGAAAACAAATGTTCATGTAATGAAAACAAACGTTCAGGCTAAACAATATGATCATGTTTGTGGTTACTGCCAGAGCTATCTTGAACGCATAGAACCAGAGCGACTTACTCTCCAGCAAGTCCATGAAATCGAAGCACGCATTAGTCAAGGATGGAGGCTGCACGGGGACTTGCAACATTTGATCCACGATGTTAAGCATTACCTTGTGCAACAATAAAATGAGTCATGTCATTTCTTGTTTTGATCGATAGGGTCGGCCGTGAGCGGCGTGACCGAAGGAGCGTGAGTTGGGGGGCTGGATGCGCAGCGACTCAAGCTGGCAGTGGACGCTGTAAGTAACAAACACGTATACTTCGCGCACTCGTAACCGACCTTAAACCGCTATGCTGATCAATTGCGTTGCCTACCGGAACGGTGTCAAACTTGCCGAACCATCCATTGAGGATATCAGCGAATATCTTAAACAACCAGACTGTTTAATCTGGGTTGCGTTGCGCGATGCGACCGATAGTGAACTCGATAAAATGCAGGAGGAATTCGGGTTGCACGATCTGGCGATCGAAGACGCCCGGCACGGACACCAGCGCCCCAAGATTGAAGAGTACGGTGAAACGCTGTTCGTGGTGATGCACTTGGTAGAGGTTGTCCATCCCGATCTTACGGTCGGTGAAATCAGCATCTTCGCCGGGCACAATTTTATTCTTTCTGTGCGCAACCACAGCAGCCGGAGTTTACTTGGGGTGCGCGAACGCTGCCAGCGCGAGCCGGAACTGCTGCGGCTGGGTTCGGGCTTCGTACTTTATGCGTTGATGGATGCGGTGGTGGACCTCTACTTTCCGGTGATAGATGACCTGGAGTCGCAACTGGAATCCATTGAGGAACACCTCTTTGACAAGGGGAACGCCCTCACTAACATTGAGCAGCTCTATGAACTCAAGCGCAAGGTCGCGGTACTCAAACATGCGGTCACGCCGATGATGGAAGCCACCGGAAAACTATCCGGCGGGCGCGTGCCGCCAATCTGTGCCACTACCCAGCATTATTTCCGCGATGTCTACGACCACCTGACGCGCATCAACGCCACGATAGATGCCATGCGCGACACCATCACCACCGCGATTTTGGTCTGCCAGTCCACGGTGGCCATCGAACAAAACGTAATCAACAAACAACTGGCCGCCTGGGCGGCGATCTTCGCCATCGCTACTGTTTTCACAGGCATTTGGGGCATGAACTTCAAGCTCATGCCAGAACTGCAATGGAATTACGGCTACCCTGTTGCGCTTCTCATCATCATTGCAGTCTGCGTCTTTCTTTACCTGCGCTTCAAGCGCTCTGACTGGCTGTAATTTTCCCAAGAAGATAACGATGGCCGACCAACGTCCCGATCCCGACTCTTTGCTGGAAAGAGTGCAGCGCGCAGAAGCCAAGCGCCGTCGTGGACGCTTGAAAGTATTCTTCGGCGCCTCCGCCGGTGTCGGGAAAACCTTCGGCATGTTGCTGGCTGCGCGCGAGCGGCGCGCGGAGGGGCTGGACGTGGTGGCGGGCTATGTGGAAACGCACAAGCGTGCCGAGACAGAGCAGTTGCTGGAAGGGCTGGAAGTGCTGCCGCCGCGCCTGGTGGAATACCGGGATACGCAATTGCGCGAGTTTGATCTGGATGCCGCGCTCAAGCGCCATCCGGCGCTGATCCTGGTGGACGAATTGGCGCATACCAATGCGCCGGGTTCGCGCCATCCCAAGCGCTGGCAGGATGTGGAGGAATTACTGGAAGCGGGTATTGATGTCTATACCGCAGTCAACGTCCAGCACATCGAAAGCCTCAACGATGTGGTCTCGCAAATCACCGGCATCCCGGTATGGGAGACTGTGCCCGACGCAGTGCTGGAGAGTGCCAATGAAATCGAGTTGATCGACCTGCCCCCGGACGAATTGTTGCAGCGGCTGAAGGAAGGCAAGGTTTATATCCCGCAGCAGGCGGAACGCGCGGCGCAGAATTTTTTCCGTAAGGGCAACCTGATCGCGCTGCGCGAACTGGCGTTGCGGCGCACGGCAGACCGGGTTGATGCGCAGATGCGCGACTACCGCGAAGATCATGCCATCCAGAACGTGTGGCAAGTGAAAGAGCGGATGCTGGTCTGCATCGGACCGGGCGGCTCTGCTGAGAACCTGGTGCGGGCAGCGTACCGCCTGGCGCAGTTGCTGAAAGCGGAGTGGATTGTGTTGTATGTCGAGACGGCGAAGCTCCAGCATCTTTCCAAGGAACAGCGCGATGCCGTGCTGCGTACACTGAAACTGGCGGAGGAGCTGGGCGCGGAAACGGTAACGCTGGGTGGCCGCAAGCTGTCCGAGGAAGTGATTTCATATGCCCGCACCCGCAATGCCACCCGCATCGTGTTGGGCAAGCCGACACTGTCAGGCTGGAAACGCTGGCTGCTCGGGTCGCTGGTTGACAACATCGTCCGCCAGGCCAGCGACATAGACATTCATGTGGTGGGCAAGGAATCCGATTTCCTGTCGCAGACGAGGGAGAATCCCTATTTCTCGCGCAGCCGCTTGTACCTGGGGCTGGAATCCGGGGAGCAGCGCCCGTTGTTCAAGTGGCGCGCTGATTACTTCTGGGCGATTGCAGCGACCGCGGTCTGCACTTTCGTAGCCTGGTTTATGGTGGGGCATTTCGATCTGGCCAACCTGATCATGGTTTACCTGCTTGGGGTGGTGGTGGTCGCTGCTCGTTACGGTCGCGGCCCATCGGCGCTGAGCTCGTTCCTGAGCGTGGTGTTGTTCGATTTCTTTTTCGTGCCGCCGCGATTCAGCTTTGCCGTTTCGGATACACAGTACCTGATTACTTTCGCCGTCATGCTGCTGGTCGCGTTGGTGATCAGCAGCATGACGGCAAACACTCGCCACCAGGCTAAGATTGCCGGCCACCGCGAGCGCCGGATCGCCTCGCTGTACGCCATGAGCCGCGAACTGGCCGCGACACGCGGCGAGGAAAATATCGTGCGCATTGCGGTCAAGCATGTGGCTGAGGTGTTTGAGGCGCAAGCGGTGGTGTTGTTGCCGAATAAGGATGGGCGTATCGTTTATCCAACAGGAGAAGGAATGCCGAACTCCCGTCACGGTAGCAATCTGAGCGTGGCGCAGTGGGTTTATGACCATGGTCAAATGGCCGGGCTGGGCACCGATACATTACCGGGGGACGAGGCAATATATCTGCCCCTGAAAAGCGCTTCCGGGATGATGGGGGTATTGGTTTTATTGCCGCTTAACCCGGCGCGGATCGCGCTGCCTGAGCAGCAGCGGCTGCTGGAAACTTTTGTCAGCCAGATCGCGCTGGCGCTGGAGCGGGTCAGGCTGGCGGCAGAAGCGCACAGCGCCCAGTTAAAAATGGAAACGGAGCAGTTGCGCAACTCCTTGCTGTCGGCGATCTCGCATGACTTGCGCACGCCGCTGGCGGCGATCGTGGGTGCATCCAGCAGTCTGGTACGGAATGAGGACAAGTTGGACGACCATGCACGCCACGAACTCAGCCTAGCCATTTATGACGAAGCCACACGCATGGCCGGACTGGCGAACAACCTGCTGGACATGGCGCGGCTTGAGGCGGGCGCTGTCGTGCTGAACCGGCAATGGCAACCGCTGGAAGAAGTGGTCGGCGGTGCGTTGGCAGGCTTGGCCGCGCGCATGGTTAATCATCCGGTAACCGTCAAGCTGCCACACGACTTGCCTTTGGTCGAGATAGACAGCCTGCTGATCGAGCGGGTGTTTGCGAACCTGCTGGAAAATGCGGTGAAGTACACGCCGCCCGGAACCCCCATCGAAATTTCTGCCGCAACCGGATCGAACGAATTGGTGGTGAC
>CABEDG010000192.1_pt1 | contig 13856 bp, 15 predicted proteins | sample 3132891 | NCBI WGS metagenome assembly CABEDG01 (sample SAMEA5534329, study PRJEB31848) | metagenome | biome: tundra; feature: field; material: soil | place: USA | collected 2013-05 | depth 0.15 m
ATCACTAACGACATTTCATTCCTTCTTTCGCGTGTTTGCAATCACCTTCCACATTGATCCACAGAAGTTGCTTGACAGCATATCGCCGAACCAAAACAACCACATTAACAGGATGGTGTTGCAGAAATGTTTCAGCAGTCAGGTAAAGGGCTTTATATCGCGTCGTTGCAAAACTGTCTAATCAGACATGATCCTGATCTACAGAAGGGCAGATGTCCATTTGTGGCTTTTCGTTTTTAGCGCTCGTGTTAATTCACCACAGTTAGCAAATGCGTTTGCTGATGATATTGACCGGCCAATAGTGTGATCAACTGACTGCTACGGACAAAATACTCGACCGTTTCCTTTTGGCACATTTCGGACGGACGCTCCTATCTGGGAGAATTCCACAGCCCATTCCGAGTTACGGAACCAGGATCAACCTCAAAAGTAATAGGAATTTCAACAGTCATTTACGGATACATTGTTTTGAGCGGTTCCACCCATACCCTAGCGGATCAGTGATTAAATTTAAGGATGGCAAGGGACACGATTGATGCCTGAAAGATAAGGAAAAACAAACTTAATCATAAGGATGACTATCACTAGCTGGCCAATTTAACGAATTCTACTGGGCAAGGTGAGCCGCTTCTTACATTACTTTCGACCATCTCTCACCATAGCCCCCTTCTACTACCCTACCGGAATGCCAATTCTGGAAATTGCCGGACACTTTTCGGAAAGCCGGTAAGCATATTGGTCGTCTTGAAAACACTAGACAGTTTGATGCTTGCCCGTATGCACAACGGCTGATCTTGCAGAATGTCAATGCTAAGCTTATCCCTGATCGCCCTGCGATATTTCTCAAGGGTAGTCCGGCCATAGTGGTCAGACAAGTCCTCCCCGCTCACGCGGTACAGTGTGCAAAGGAAGTGCCGATAATCGAACGAATTGAGCTTGAGGTCATGGCCAATAATCAGTCAGCTATCCATCTGTATGAGTCATTTGGATTCCAACATGAGGGCACGAAACGGAATTTGGTTGGCACAAGTTTTGGCATTCTGAATCGAGCAACATTTGCATTGAAGCATGGCCCATCGCGATAATATAAACTGTGTCCAATGACACGAAGTTATTTTCAGTCAAACGGAATGCCATGATGACCATGCATAGCGGTTCCCACGGATCGCAAACAGGAGTTTTTAATGCCCACAACCATTGAGATTTACTCCGACTTTATTTGCCCCTGGTGTTACATCAGCCTGGATCGGCTGACCCGGCTGGCAAAAGAGCGTTCGGTTCGCCTGCATTGGAACCCCTACTTGCTGCGCCCCGATATTCCTGCGGGCGGCGTCCCATTGAGTGCGATCTTGCCACCGGAAATATTGGAACGCGCTGAAGCTGCCATCCGTGAAGCAACACAAGCGGCCGGTCTTCCTCTCAACCGTCCTGCGCTTGTGCCGAACACTCGCCATGCTCACGAAATCGGGTTGCTTGCGGAAGCTAATGGTCTGGATGATGCCTATCATCGGGCGACCCTCAGGGCTTACTTCGCGCAGGCGCGGAATATCGGTGATGCGGAGGTGCTTGCGGAAATAGGGGAAGAAGTGGGGATGGCTCGCGACGAAATACTCGAAGCTTTGCACAGAGGTCGTTACCGGGCAGAAATCGCCCGTGCGGCCACTGACGCTTTTGAGCGCGGCATCCGTAGTGTGCCGACCTTTATCTTTGCATCTGGAAAGGGATTTTCCGGGGCTCAGCCCTATGACGAATTTCTCCGGGCCGTGGATGCGACAAGGTAAGCCAGTTCGAATGAGTGGGTTCTTTGCGGGTACATCAGTACTGAACCATCCAGCGGGTCAGGCAACAAACAGAAAAGGAGTGTAACCATGAAACAAACAACCAAACTTGAAGCCGTCACGCAACCGCGGACGATAGAACGCATCGTAACCGGGGTGCCAACCAGCGACGGTGCCGGAGTCAAACTCACGCGCGTGCTCACGCAGAATTTGCAACAGCGGCTGGATCCGTTCCTGATGCTCGATAACTTTCGCAGCGACGATCCGGATGATTATATCGCCGGTTTTCCCGACCATCCGCACCGCGGTTTCGAGACCGTCACCTACATGATCGCCGGACGCATGCGCCATCGCGATAGTGGCGGCAACGAAGGACTGCTGCAGAACGGCGGCGTGCAGTGGATGACCGCCGGTCGCGGAGTGATCCACTCCGAAATGCCGGAACAGGAGAACGGGGTCATGGAAGGCTTCCAGCTCTGGTTGAATCTGCCGGCGCGGCGCAAGATGATCCCCGCCTGGTATCGTGACATACCGAAGGCCGAGATTCCCGAATATGTGACAGCGGAAGGCGTTACGGTGCGCGTGATCGCGGGAACCAGCAACGGCGTTGCGGGTGCGATGACCCGCGAGGACACCGAGCCGCTGTATCTCGACATCGACCTGCCGGTGGACAGCCTGTTTTCGACGACTTTACCAGCGAATCATAATGCCTTCATCTACGTCTATCGCGGCGAGGTAATGGTAGGCGGCACGCTGTTGGGCGAGCGCCGCATGGGCATACTCGCCAACACGCCGCAAGCCGATGGTGTGGTGCTTATCGCATCCGGCCCGGCCAAAGCCATCCTGGTTGCCGGCAAGCCCCTCGGCGAAACTATCGTGCAACACGGGCCGTTCGTGATGAACACCAAAGAAGAGATTTTCCAAGCCCTCAACGACCTTCGCCAAGGGCATCTTGTTGACGTTAAGTAAAAGGTATGAAGGTTGGATTGCGTAGCGGCAAACGAGTCGGATAGCGCGAATCGGATGAAGCGCATGCAAGGCATGATTGCTTTACAGTTGGACAACTGGTAGCGTACCCGGTGAGTTGGAGATCGACACGCGGTTGGGATCACGTTCGCATCACTCGCGCTTGCGCTGAGACCGGATGCATCACCAAACATCCCCGGACGATTGTGAAAGCTTTTCATGCCTCTGGATTTACCCTACAGATTAGGTAAGTACGAGCTGACCCAGCAGATCGGACAAGGGGCAACGGGGAAGGTCTATCACGCCCTGGACACATTCTCCGGTCAGGAAGTGGCTGTGAAGCTGGTCGATCAAGCGGTTCTCACCGATCCCATGTTCGATGAAGGGTGCCGCAAACAATTCCTCAATGAAGCATCTCTCGCGGGGCGGCTTGCCCATCCGCACGTAGTCACAATATTGGAAGCATCTGTCACACAGGATGCCGGGTATGTTGTCATGGAATACGTATCAGGAGGCAACCTCGTGCGGTGTACCAAAGCCGACGCGCTCCTGCCGCTCGGCAATGTGCTTCAAGCAATTTTCAAGTGTTGCGGGGCTCTTGATTATGCATTTCGCCAGGGCATCATTCATCGGGACATCAAGCCGGCGAACATCATGGTCGCATCGGGCACAGATGTGAAAATCTCGGACTTTGGCGCAGCCGTGTTTTATAGTTCCCAGGCCTCGCAGGAGATGGGCATTGGAACCCCCCCACTACATGTCTCCGGAACAAATCAGTCATGGCCGCCTGACACATCTCAGCGATATATACTCGCTCGGGATCGTGTCGTACCAACTTCTTACCGGGGCGCGACCGTTTCAGGCTCAACCCTTGCACGAACTTTTTGATGCCATTGCCAGAAAGGATGCTTTGCCGCCAAGCGCCCAGCGCCCTGATCTTCCCGCGGAACTTGACAAGGTCATCCTGCGAATGATCGCCAAGAACCCGGATGACCGCTATTCCAACTGGACGGATCTTGCGCTTGAACTTGCCGAGATAGGCCGATTCAGCACGTTCCGGCAGGGTATACCCGATAGTGAAAAGTTCAACATACTGCGCGCGATGAACGAATTGCGCGAATTTTCCGAACCGGAAATTTGGGAACTCGTACAGGCAAGCGAGTGGGCAAAGTTTCCCACTCGCACCGTCGTTGTTCGGGAAAACGAGCCCGGTCAGAGCCTGTACATCCTGGCTTCCGGATCGCTGAAGGTCACAAAACAGGGTTGTCTGCTAAACACCATAAAAGTCGGCGAGTGTTTCGGGGAGATGGCTTACATCCAGCGTGGGACAAATCGGCAAGCCACGCTGGAGGCCATCTCGGACGTGGTCGTTGCCGGATTTTCTTTTCAGGCACTGGAGAGGCTGAGCACCAGCTGCAAATTGCACTTTGAGAGAATCTTGCTGCATTCTCTGGTAGACCGGCTTGTGCTTGCGGGTGATCGCATCGTGCAGATGCATAGCTAATTCACGAGACTAGGTCTGCCGGACAGCAAGAGGCATTCCTATGCGGTGTGTGCGCATCCCATGAGCGCATGGCGACGGTTGATTAACCCCGGATCGAGGCCTATACTGAAACACGTGCAGGCAGTAAAACCTTAGCCAATACTTACGGGGAGTGACATGAATGGAAGATGGATTTTTGCCGTATTGTTAGTCTGCCTGGGGAATCCCGCTGTCGCCGACACCCAGCCAAAGGGTGACGCACCGCGTGGTGAATTGCTGTATTCGACGCATTGCATCGCCTGCCACAGCGCCCAGATTCATTGGCGGAAAAAGAAACTCGCTACGGATTGGGTCAGCCTGAATGCGCAAGTACGTCGCTGGCAGGGGGTTGCGGGTCTGGTGTGGAGCGATGACGACGTTGCGGAGGTTGCGCGTTACCTGAATGCTCGCTACTACCACTATCCTGAGCATGTTCAATAATCTTTAGAGGTTCCCTTCATCCGTTTCACCTGCATCGAGCATCTCAGATTTTCGATCACCTGTCAGCGTAGCCACCAAGAAAGCCGTGGCCTGTACTACATTATTCAAATGTCGAAAGCCGACTTTGAGCAATCTCGACTATTTGTCGCGTTGCCACAATGTTTCAGTCACCGCTTGTGTCCGGTTGATGCAGCGACTCAACACGAACAACAAATCCGATAATCGATTCAGATAGGGCAGCGCGTGCTGCGGCACGGCTTCGCCTTGAGATAGTACGACCAGATCACGCTCGGCGCGGCGCGCAACGGTGCGGGCCACATGACACAACGCGCCTGCGCGTGAACCGCCGGGCAGGATGAATTCGCGCAACGGCGGCAGGTCGGCGTTGTAGTGCGCGATCCGTTCGTCCAGCCATGCAATTTTGATTTCCGCGAACACGTCCTGTGTAGGCAGAGCAAGCGCACCGCCAAAATCGAACAGGTCATTCTGAATCATCAGCAATACCGCACGGATGTCGGGTGTAAGGATTTCAGCGAGCAACACGCCAAGCTGGCTGTTCAGTTCATCCACGCTGCCCAGCGCGGCGATGCGCGCGTGGTCTTTGCCGAGGCGTGTGCCGTCGGCAAGGCCGGTACTGCCGGTGTCGCCGGTGCGGGTGGTGATCTTAGTCAGTCTCACGATATTGCCTTTGCATGTTCATCCCGGAAAAACAGTTAGCCACCGATTGACACGGATTAACACCGACAAAACAAATGGCTTAAAAATAATCGCACCCATCCTTAAGTTGTGTTGCCTTCCCGGTACAACCCGCCGATCATCCGCGGACATCGGTGTTAATCAGTGGCTGAATCGCCTTTTCGGATTTATTGTTGTTTCAGACAAGTAAAGTATACAGCCGCATCCGGCTGGGTGCCGCTGCGTTGTGCTTGCCAGATCATCTCGCTGAGGCATTCCATCATGCGATGTTGCGCATCGTGTTCCGATTCGAACCGTTGGGTCAGGCGCACGAAATGCGCGCGTATCCCCGCCGGCTGGTCGATGGAGATTTGTTCTTCGATGGTGAGGTGCATCATCAGATGCAGGAAGGGGTTGGTTGCGCCGTGTTCCGGCAGGTAGTCCTGATCCTGATGGCGTTCCGGATTTTCCAGGACAGCAAAGTATTCGGGGTGCTTGGCGATGAGTTGTACGGCGAGGTCTTCCAGCGGCGTGAGCAATTCCTTGGCTCTGTGTTTGCGCCAAGACTCGAACAAAAAGTTTCGCGCTTCATCGCGCGAAGGATTGAATAACACTATTGTTCCTTATCCTTGTATTCGCACAGATCGTGAATGATGCACATGCCGCATTTCGGCTTGCGCGCCTGGCAGACATAACGGCCGTGCAGGATCAGCCAATGGTGTGCATCGTGTTTGAATTCATCCGGCACGACCTTGAGCAGTTTGTTCTCCACTTCGAGCACGGTCTTGCCGGGAGCAAGTCCGATCCGATTGGCGAGGCGAAAGATGTGTGTATCCACCGCGATGGTGGGTTGCCCGAAGGCGGTGTTGAGGATCACATTGGCGGTCTTGCGCCCCACACCGGGCAAGGCTTCCAGATCCTCGCGGTTTTGCGGTACAGCGCCGCCGTGTCGTTCCACCAGCAGGCGGCAAGTCTGCATCACATGCCTGGCCTTGGTCTTATACAGACCGATGCGCTGGATGAATGCGCTTAGTTTTTCCTCGCCGAGCGCGAGGATGGCTTGCGGCGTATTGGCGATGGGGAACAGTTGCCGCGTGGCGGCATTCACACTCACATCGGTGGCTTGCGCCGAGAGCATCACCGCCACCAGCAACTCAAACGGCGAGTGGTATTCCAGTTCGGTGGCGGGGTGTGGATTGGCTGCTTGCAGGCGCAGAAAAATCTCGCGGCGTTTCGCGGTGTTCATGCAACCTGAGACGAAGCCGCTATCGTTACAATCGCATTCACCTTTCGTTCGGCGCGCAGATTCAGCCAGTTCTTCATCGCGATGAGCAAACCCAGTACGATGAACGCGCCGGGCGGCAGGATGGCGAGGAGGAAGCCGTGATAATTCGGCACCACGGTGATCACCCAGGATTTTGCCGCTTCGCCGAACACCAGATCAATGCCGGACAGTAACGTGCCGTGCCCGAAAATCTCGCGGATGCCGCCCAGCACCGCCAGCACGGCGGTCAGCCCCAAGCCCATCGCGAAGCCGTCCAGCGCGGATTGCAGCGCGTGATTTTTGGAAGCGAATGCCTCGATACGCGCAAGCACGATGCAGTTGGTGACGATCAGCGGGATGAAAATCCCCAGCACCACGTAAAGCGAATACATATAGGCGTTCATCGCGAACTGGATGACGGTCACCAGCACCGCGATGATCAGGATGAACACCGGGATGCGCGCTTCATTCGGTACGACTTGTCGAATCGGCGCGATCGCCGCGCCGGACAAGGCCATCACCACGGCGGTCGCCAACCCGAGGCTGACCCCGTTCACCACCGAACTGCTCACCGCCAGGATCGGACACATGCCGAGCAGTTGCACCACGCCGGTGTTTTGTTTCCACAGCCCGTTGTAAAAGATGTCCTTGAATTCTTGAGAGGTCATTTCTTTTCTCCTTATGGATCATTCCATAATTTATAACACCGTTCGCCCTGATAACCAGCGACTTGGCTGGTGTTTTTTGGCAGCCTAGTCGAATGGCTAGTAGTTACATCAGGTATCGAAGGGTGAGTTTACCCGAAGCCACAAGTTTCAATACATCCGTTGTGGTTCGATACCTCACCACGAACGGATGTGCCCTGTGCTGAGCCTGCCGAAGCATCAGCCCGAACGGAATGGTTGTCGCGAATTATGGAATGCCCCTTAACCTTTCCCGGCCTCCCCTTTGTCATGGGATGAGACAGGATTCTGTTTAAATAACTCTTCGCGATGCTGCGCATAATACTGTAAAGCCTTGTGTACCGCTTTCACCATGGCACGCGGGGTGATGGTGGCTCCAGCCATATAGTCAAAAGCGCCGCCATCCTTTTTGACTTGCCAGTCGCTGTCCTTGCGATTTTCCAGCGAGGTGTCGTTGAAGCCGGTGATCCAGTTATTCTTCGCGATTTCGATGTAATCGCCCAAGCCCGGAGTTTCCTTGTGCGATACCACGCGTACGCCGCCGATTCTACCATCACGGTATATTGCGATGATAAAGTGGATCTTGCCGCTATAACCATCCGGCGCGATGGCCTGCAGCACTGCGATAGACGGTTGATCGTTGAGGCGGCCGCGATAGGCGATGGTAGTCTCATCGTTACCCAGCAATTTATCCGGCGCGAGTTGCGCGGTGTCCTTGATGATGTCGTTATCATAAGCCGCAGCCGGCACGATTTGGGTGACCAGTTTCAGTTTCTCGTTTTCCTCGCTGCGCGCGATGGGCTCATGCGTCAGGTCGTAGGTCAAGGCCAGCAACGCCGTGCCGATCAACGCGAAAAACAGCAGGTTGAGCGCGGTGTACACGGATGCTTTTGCCATGCTGCGTCTCATGGCTTGGCCTCTTTTGATTTCTTGCCGAATACTTTGGGCTGGGTGTATAGCACGATCAGCGGCACGCAAATGTTCATCAGCAGCGTGGCGAACGCGACACCGTCCGGAAAACCGCCGAACACGCGGATCAGATAGGTGATCAGTCCCGCTCCCACCGCAAAGATCAATCGACCTGTGTTGGTGGTGGGACTGCTGACCGGATCGGTGAGTATGAAGAACGCGCCCAGCATCGCTGCACCGGAGAACCAGTGGAACAGCGGCGCCACATAGTGGCCGGGATCAACCAGATGAAAAATTCCGGCAATGACGAACAAGGTGCCGAGATAGGCGACGGGAATGTGCCAACTGATAATGCGCGTGGCGAGCAGGTAAAGCCCGCCGAACAAAAATCCCCACGCCACCATTTCGCTGCCGTGTCCCGCCAGTTGACCATAGATCGGCATATCGAGAATCTGCCGGACCGACTGATCGAGATGCAAGTGCGTCTTGAGCGTATCCAGCGGCGTGGCCATGGTGACGGCATCCAGGGTTGCATTGTTTGGCAGCACACCGAGGAAAATATATTCCAGTTGGTCTAAAAAGCCGAGCTCGATTTGCCCCAGCCCATGCGGGGCAATCCAGTGTGTCATCTGCATCGGGAATGAAATGATCAGCACCGCATAGCCTACCATCGCCGGATTGAACAGATTGTTGCCCAGCCCGCCGTAGAGGTGTTTGGCAATGGCAATAGAAAATGCCGTGCCGACCACGATCATCCACCACGGCGCCAGCGGCGGGATGGACAGAGCCAGCAGCCAACCGGTGAGAAGTGCGCTGTTGTCCTTGAGGAACGGCATGATCGGACGATTGCGCAACCTGAGCATGAGTGCCTCGCTGCCGAGCGCGGTGAGACTGGCCAGCATGATCGAAACCAGAATCGCCGGGCCGAAATACCACACATACAGCGCAATGCCGGGGAGCATTGCCAGCAGCACCTTGAGCATGATCGCGGAGACGTTGTCTTGTTTGCTGATGTAGGGAGAACTCATAAATTAAATTTTAGTCACGGATTAACACAGATGGTCACGGATCAAAAAACCAAGCGTTTGAATTCTACTTTGGTTCAGCCAAAGTTGATTAGCAGCCCGACTTTAATACCTGTTGCGCTAAGTTCATTGAGCAATTGAGGTTCGTCTTGCCGATTGTAATTCGGCGCGATTTTTAACTCGACCACCACCAATTCATCGACCAATAGATCGGCAAAGTAGTCGCCAACGATAACCCCCTTGTATGCCACCTTGATCGGATGCTCAATTTCAGCCCGCAGCCCACGGCTAATTATCTCGGTTTGCAAGGCTTTCTGATAAACCCGCTCCAGAAATCCATATCCCAATGTTCGGTGCACCTCGAAAGCCGCGCCGATAATTTCCTTGGTCAACTCTTCGTGAACCAGATTCCCCATCCGTGTTTCATCTGTGTCCATCCGTGGCTCAATCTGCATTGTTTGAGTCATGCAGAATACCCCGCGTATGTGCCACTTCACGAATGTGCGCGCGGCGCGCTTCGAGGTCGGCGAGGTCCGCTTGCTGTTGAAGTGTCAGTGGCTGGGTGCTGTTGAGCTTGGCGGCTTGCGCGGCTTTTTCCTTGGCAGCCAGCTTGTCTGCTTTCTCCCGCTTCTCGCGCTCGATGCGGTGTTCGCGATACTCGTGACGTTCGCGCGCCTGATCCGCGACTTGCTTGTCCTTTTCGCGCGCGTGGATCTCGCTCTTGGCAAAACGATAATACTGCACCAGCGGGATGTGGCTGGGGCAGACATAGCTGCATGCACCGCATTCGATGCAGTCGAACAGGCTGAATGCCTGCGCCCTGCCGAACTCTTTCGATTGGGCGAACCAGAACAAATCCTGCGGCTGCAAATCCGCCGGGCACACTTCGACGCAGCGCGTACAACGGATGCACGGCATGGCTGGTGGGGGCGGCGGAAATAACTTATCCGAGGCGGCGATGATGCAGTTGGTGGCTTTCACCACCGGGACATGCACGGCAGGCAAGGGGATGCCCATCATCGGGCCGCCCATGATGTAACCATTGGTGTCGGGCAGCGCTTCGCTCAGCGCGACCAGTTCGTCGATCGGCGTGCCGATCAGCGCCTCGTAATTCTGCGGCTGGCGGACGTTGCCGGTGATGGTGACGATGCGCGACAGCAGCGGTTCACCCTGCGCAAAGGCGCGATGAACACCGTAGGCGGTGGCGACGTTGAAGCACTGCACGCCTTTGTCGGTGGAGCGCACTCCGGCGGCTACCTCGATGCCCGTGAGCACGCGGATCAATTGTTTCGCTCCGCCGCCGGGATACAAGGTCGGCACCGCGATGACTTCCATCCGCTCATGTCGGTCGGCGGCGACAGCGGCACGCATCGCCGCGATCGCTTCCGGTTTGTTGTCTTCGATGCCGATCAGCACTTCACCGGCATCCAGCATGAAGCGCAGCATTTCCGCACCCTGCACGATCTCGGTAGCGCGTTCGCGCATCAGCATGTCATCGCAGGTGATGTAAGGTTCGCACTCCGCGCCGTTCAATACCAGCGTAGTGATCTTGTGCTTGTCCAAATACAGCTTCAGGTCGCTGGGAAATGCCGCGCCACCCAAACCCACCACGCCGGCCATGCGCAGCAGTCGCTGCAACTCGGCGGAGCTGTGGTTGCGGTAATCGATCGTCTTATGCGGAATCCATTCCTCCTTGCCATCCGGTATCAGCGTGGCGCACAAATTCGGCAGGCCGGAAGGATGGGCGATGAGCTGCATATCGATGGCGGCGATGGTCCCCGAAGTGGGGGCGTGCACCGCGCTCGAAACAAAACCGTCCGGCATGCCGATAAGCTGCCCCTTCAGCACATGATCGCCGACTTGCACGATCGGCTTTGCGGCTTCGCCGGCATGCTGGTGGAACGGAACGATCAGCCTGGAGGGCAGCGGCGCACGCGCGATAGCCACTTGGGTGGATTGCGTCTTGTTAGTGGGCGGATGGACACCACCGTGAAAATGATAAAGCATTCTCATCTGGCTGGAGTTTTCATCTTGGGAAAAACAATTAGCCACGGATAGACACGGATTAACACTGATAAGAGCCGGAGAAATGTAGGGCGGGCTGTGTCAACTCCACACGCGAGTTGTCGCGTAGTGGATTGCCTGCCTTTGGCGCCGCCCGCCAGAACAAACTGTCGGGCAAAGCCCGACCTACAAACCATCCATTGTCTATCCGTGAACATCCGCACCCGCAAGGGGTAGGCCGTGGTTGTATAGCCGCTAAAGCGGCAACATCCACGCTCTGTTAATCCGTGGCTAAATGCCGTTCCTTGAGTCATCTTGCCGCTGCCAGCGTGTAAGCCGGGTATTTCCATTTCCAGTTGGCGATCTTTTCTTCGATGACCAGCATGCTGATGCAGTCTACCGGACAAGGCGCGACACACAGCTCGCAGCCGGTGCATTCGGCAGCGATGATGGTGTGCATCTGCTTGGCCGCGCCTGCGATAGCGTCCACCGGGCAGGCCTGGATGCACAGCGTGCAACCGATGCAGGTAGTTTCATCGATGAAGGCAACCGATTTGGCTTTAGGTGCGGCGGTATCACCGCCGAAGGGTTTGAATTCCACACCGAGCAGATCGGCAAGTTTCTGGATGCCTTCTTCGCCACCCGGCGGGCAGCGATTGATGTCGGCCTCCCCCGCCGCGATGGCTGTGGCATAAGGCTTGCAGCCCGGATAGCTACATTGTCCGCACTGCGTTTGCGGCAGGATGGCGTCGATCTTGTCAACCAGCGGATTGCCTTCGGTGCGGAATTTGATCGCGGCGAACCCCAGCACCGCGCCGAGCACGATAGCGATGGCTGCCATCACCAGCAACGCACTTAACAATTGGAGCTTACCATTTGGGAGTCTCTAAAAATCGTAGCGAGCGGCTCGAGAGCAAGACGCATGGAGCACAGCGAATGAGACATACCGAATGGGTAGGCGTGGAGCGAGCACCACGCGACGCCGCTATCGAATCGCGCAGTAGATTATTAGAGACTCCCATTACTTGATCAACCCGGAGAACCCCATGAAAGACAAACTCATCAGTCCCGCGGTGACCATGGCGATCGCCGAACCTTTGAAAATCGCCGGGACATCCGCACCTTCCATACGTTCACGCATACCGGCGAACAACACCATCACCAGCGTAAAGCCCAGCGCGCCGCCCATGCCGAAGAAAATGGATTCCATGAAATTGTGTTTCGCCTGCACATTGAGCAGCGGAATGCCCAGCACTGCGCAGTTGGTGGTGATCAGCGGCAGATAGATACCCAACACTTGATACAACACCGGACTGGTTTTCTGCACCACCATTTCGGTGAATTGCACTATACCGGCGATCACCACGATGAACGACAGCGTGGTGAGGTAAGACAGTTCGGGGCCGAGCAGATAATGGTTGATCAGGTAACTCGAACCCGAGGCCAGGGTCAACACGAAAGTGGTGGCCGCGCCCATGCCGATGGCGGCCTCCAGTTTTTTGGAAACCCCCATGAACGGACATAGCCCGAGGATTTTGACCATCACGATGTTGTTCACAAACACCGCGCTCAGCAGGATCAGCAGATATTCAGTCATTGCGACACCTTATAAAACAGCTGCGGATTATCCCCCGATTCATATGCCGCTTCAACCGCGTTAGCGGTATATGAATATTCCGAAAAGTTGGATAGTGTCGCAGGTTGCGGGCGAACCCCAGTCTGCGCCCCCAGCCTGAAGTTAAATTTCTATTCGCGTTCCCATTTCAATGACACGGTTGACCGGAATCTTGAAGAAGTCTGCCGCGTTCATGGAATTTTTGGATAACGCGAGGAACAGACCTTCGCGCCATTTCATCATGCCGGGCTTGGGGCTGGTAACGAGCGTGATGCGTGAAATGAAAAATGAGGTGGACATCATGTCGAAGGGCAATCCTTGTGTGGCGCACAACTCCAAGGCAACCGGAATATCAGGCGTTTCCATAAAACCATAAAAAACCTTCACGCGATAAAAGCTCTTGCCCATATCTTTGATCAAAAGTCGATTACCCTTTGTGACATAAGGCTTGTCCTCGACCACCACGGTCAGCAATACATTGCGTTCATGCAGCACCTGATTATGTTTGAGATTGTGCATCATGGCTGATGGCGCACCCTCGCTCGCGCTGGTCAAAAATACCGCTGTGCCATGCACTTTCGGCACGCCATCAGTGCTGTCGATAATTACTTGCATGGGTACGGACTGACGCGCAATCTCGTCGAACAACAATTTTCTCCCCAGCTTCCAGGTAGTCAGCACGGTGAAAGATAAGGCCGCAATGCCGAGCGGGAACCAGCCACCTTGCGGGATTTTGATCGCGTTGGCCGCAAAATAAGTCAAATCGACGATCAAGAGCACAGAGATAAAAGGTATGGCGATAGCCAATGGCCAACGCCATAACAGTACTATGACGAAGGCGATCAGCATGGTGGTAATCGTCATGGTGCCGGTGACGGCGATGCCATAAGCCGCCGCCAGATTGCTGGAACTTTGGAAGGCAAAAACCAGAAAGACTACCGCCAGATAAAGTGTCCAGTTGGTAAAGGGCACAT
>CABEDG010000193.1_pt1 | contig 13855 bp, 9 predicted proteins | sample 3132891 | NCBI WGS metagenome assembly CABEDG01 (sample SAMEA5534329, study PRJEB31848) | metagenome | biome: tundra; feature: field; material: soil | place: USA | collected 2013-05 | depth 0.15 m
GTTCTGGCTGTGCTGGATCCTGATAACCTTGTTGAATAAAGGGCTGCTCGCGCTCACCCCGGTGGTGTTCGCGCAAATGACTCCGCCGCCGGGTAGTTCAGGCGGCCTGCTCAACGCCATCGCCGGCAGCCTGGTGATGACGCTGGTCGGCACTTTGATCGGCACGCCCATCGGGATATTGGCCGGCACCTATCTGGCTGAATTCGGCCAGCGCGGCTGGATGGCACCGATCACCCGCTTCATCAACGACGTGCTGCTGTCCGCTCCCTCCATTGTGATCGGCCTGTTTGTGTATGAGGTTTATGTGGTCAGGGTCAAACATTTTTCCGGCTGGGCAGGCGCGCTGGCCTTATCCATACTGGTGATTCCGATTGTGATTCGCACCACCGAAAACATGCTGCGTCTGGTTCCCAGCACCCTCCGTGAAGCAGCGGCGGCACTCGGCGCACCGCAGTGGAAAGTGATCAACTTCGTCACCCTGCGCGCTGCGCGCGCCGGTATCATCACCGGGGTATTGCTGGCCGTGGCACGCATCAGCGGTGAAACCGCGCCGCTGTTATTCACCGCGCTCAACAACCAGTTCTGGAGCAGCAACATGGATCAGCCCATGGCCAATTTGCCGGTGGTGATTTTCCAGTTCGCCATGAGCCCCTACGAGGACTGGCAAAAGCTTGCCTGGGCGGGTGCGCTACTGATTACCGTCAGCGTGTTGATACTCGATATCCTAGCGCGCGTGCTGTTCCGGCAAAGCGCCACTACTCATTAACAAGGATTGCAAATGAACATTGAAAGCATCGCCAATCCGAAGATCACCATCAAGGACCTGAATTTTTATTACGGCAATTTCCGCGCGCTTAAAGACATTAACTTGAGCATTGCGGAAAAAATGGTGACCGCATTCATCGGCCCGTCCGGCTGCGGGAAATCCACCCTGCTGCGCACCTTTAATCGCATGTATCAGCTTTATCCCAAACAAAAAGCCACCGGGGAGATCATGCTGGATGGTGCGAACATCCTGGACAGCAAGCAGGATTTGAACATGCTGCGCGCCAAGATCGGCATGGTGTTCCAAAAACCCACGCCGTTCCCGATGTCCATCTATGACAACATCGCATTCGGCGTAAAACTATACGAAAACCTCAACAAGCATGACATGGAAGCCCGCGTGGAATGGGCGTTGCGCAAAGCCGCGCTATGGACCGAAGTGAAAGACAAGCTCAAACAAAGCGGCACCGGGCTTTCCGGCGGCCAGCAACAACGCCTGTGCATCGCCCGTGCGATCGCCGTCAAGCCGCAAGTATTGCTGCTGGACGAACCGACTTCGTCACTCGACCCGATTTCCACCGCGCACATCGAGAAGCTGATCGACGAACTGAAAGAAGATTTCACCATCGTGATTGTCACGCACAACATGCAGCAAGCCGCGCGCATATCCGATTACACCGCCTACATGTACTTGGGCGATCTGATTGAACTCGGCGAAACCAGCGCCGTATTCACCAATCCGAAGCGCAAGGAAACTGAGGACTACATAACAGGTCGCTTCGGTTAAGCGACCTGTTATGTAGCGGCGTAGACTTTCCTTCTCCCCGCATAACAAAGTCAGGCAATCCGTTACCAGCCAAAGACTGGACGGAATTGACACAGTGGCAACAACCACGCACAGGTTACGTCGGAGCCACTACATCACGGGAAGGTTCGGCTAATTAACCGGCTCCCCATCAATGGAAAAGCCCGGAACAAGCCGGGCTTTTTAGTTCTGCGGATCAGCGTCGCGGTTCGCTTAAGCGGATTGATTGCTTTTGCGATGGCGAATGAATTCATACAGTGCGGGCAATAAAGAAATCACGATGATGCCGACGATGATCAGGGTGAGGTTGCTTTTCACCACCGGGATGTTGCCGAAGAAATAACCCGCCACGGTCAGGCTGGCTATCCACGCCACACTGCCCAGCGCGCTGAACAGCACGAACAGCCGATAGCGCATCATGCCTATGCCCGCCACAAACGGCGCGAAGGTGCGAATGATGGGCAGGAAGCGCGCGAGTATGACGGTCTTGCCGCCGTGTTTTTCGTAGAAAGCGCGGGTCTTGTCGAGGTGCTCGCGCCTGATGAGCTTGACGTTGGCGCGGTTAAGCAGGCGCATTCCGACCAGTCGGCCAACCCAGTAGTTAGTGTTGTCGCCGCCGAATGCCGCCAGCACCAGCAACGGCGCAAGCCACTCCAGTTGCAGTGCCCCCATTCCGCATAGCGCACCCGCCACAAACAACAGCGAATCGCCGGGCAGGAAAGGCGCGATTACCAGACCGGTTTCGCTGTAGATGATCAGGAACAGAATGGCATACACCCACACGCCGTATTGCTGGGTAAGTGCCAGCAGGTGTGCATCCAGATGCAGGACGATGTCTAATAATGCGGCAAGCAAATCCAAGGGCTATTCCAGGTTTGTGGTTGGGTCAAGTTGCAGACTGCTCTGACGATTTCTCCGGCGGTTCACTGCGTAGAGAATCGCGTAACTTTGCCTCGTAGAGTTTAGCTTTGCATAGCCAACTGACTACGCTGGCAAACAACGTCAGCAAGTCATTGGTTATCGCACCCGGCGGGTGTTGAACCCAATCTATGGCAATACTTCTTCGGTTTCAGTCTTTTCTGGTTTGATGAAATCTTCGCGCGATACACCGAACAACATCAACAGCGGGCTGGCAACCAGTACCGATGAGTAGATGCTGAACAGGATGCCGATGGTCAACGCCATGGCGAAATAGTGCAGCGTTTCGCCGCCGAGGAACAGCATCGCGCCGACCATCATCTGTGTGCAGCCGTGCGTGATGATGGTGCGCGACATGGTACGGGTAATGGCATTGTCAATGATCACGGACACTTCGGCCTTGCGCATGGTGCGGAAGTTTTCACGGATACGATCGAACACCACCACCGATTCGTTGACTGAATAGCCCAGCACCGCCAGCACCGCCGCCAGCACCGAGAGCGAGAACTCCCACTGGAAAAAGGCGAAGAAACCGAGAATGATCACCACGTCATGCAAGTTGGCGATAATGGCGGACAGGCCGAATTTCCACTCGAAGCGCAACCACAGATAACCGACGATACCAAGCGACACCAGCAGCAGCGCCAACTCGCCGTTGTCGATCAAGTCTTTGCCGACTTGCGGGCCGACGAATTCCACGCGGCGCATTTCCACACTGGCATCCTGCTTGCGCAAGCCTGCCATGACCTGTTCGCTGAGCTTGGCTCCGGCGAAATTCTGCTTGAACGGCACTTGTATTAGCACGTCATAGCTGGAACCGAAATTCTGCACCAATGCATCCGGCAAACCCGTCTCGGCGAGTTGCGCACGCACCTTGGTGAGATCGGCCGACTGTGCGTAATGCACCTCCATCACCGTGCCGCCGGTGAAATCCACTCCGAAATTCAGTCCCTTGGTGGAAAGAAAAAATATCGCAAACAAAAACGTCACCAGCGAAATCGCGGTGGTATAGCGCCCATAACTCATGAACGGAATGTCGTGCCTGATCCTGAAAAATTCCATGTTTTTTATTCCTCATTATTTCTCCTCTCCCAACTCTCCCCCCTTGGGGGGGAGAGCCATTATCCCCATCTCCCGCGAGCGGGAGAGGGCTAGGGAGAGGGCTTTAGCCTATCGCCACTTTGGTTAGCCGCGCCTTGCGGCCGTAAATCAAATTCACTATCGCGCGCGAAATCATCACCGCGCTGAACATCGAAGTCATGATACCCAGACACAGCACCACCGCGAACCCTTTGATCGGACCCGAGCCGAACATGAACAACGCAATCCCGGCAATGAAGGTGGTAACGTTGGAGTCGAGGATGGTGCCGAATGCCCGGTCATATCCGGCATGGATCGCGGCCTGAGGCGTGATGCCGTTGCGCAGCTCTTCGCGGATACGCTCGTTGATCAGCACGTTCGCATCGATCGCCATGCCCAGCGTCAGCGCGATGCCCGCCATACCCGGCAAAGTAAGCGTGGCTTGCATCATGGACAGCAACGCCACCAGCAACAGCAAATTCGCTGTCAGTGCCAGCACTGAAATCGTGCCGAACATCAGATAGTAAGCCATCATGAAGAGCGCGACCATGATGAAACCTATCTTGGTGGAATTAAAGCCGCGCGTGATATTTTCCGCGCCCAGGCTGGGTCCGACGGTACGCTCTTCGATGATTTCCATGGGTGCCGCCAGCGCACCGGCGCGCAGCAGCAGTGCAGTGTCCTGCGCTTCAACGGTACTCATCTGACCGCTGATCTGCACGCGACCGCCACCAATTTCTTCACGGATGACCGGGGCCGTCACGATTTCGCCTTTGCCCTTTTCAAACAGGATGATCGCCATGCGTTTGCCGACATTCTCGCGCGTCGCGTCCTTGAATTGACGCGCCCCCACACCATCCAGATTGATATGCACCGCCGCTTCATTGGTGCGATTGTCGAAACCGGGCTGTGCGTCGTTGATGCGCTCGCCGGTGAGTATCACCTGCTTCTTCACCAACAGCATCCGGCCTTCACGATCCTTGAACATCTCGGTGCCGAACGGTGCGGCCGCACCCGGACTGATTTGATGAGTTTCATCCACCATGCGCACTTCCAGCGTGGCGGTACGTCCCAGAATATCCTTGGCTCGCGCCGTATCCTGCACCCCGGGCAGTTGCACCACCACACGATCCGCACCCTGTTGCTGAATCACCGGCTCGGCCACACCCAGCTCATTCACACGGTTGCGCAAGGTGACCAGATTCTGCTGCACCGCGGAATCCTGGATGTGCTTCTCCGCTTCCGGCTTGAGGGTGACGAGCAGGTTGTATTCGCCGCGTTCATCCGCACTATTCAGCGCGAAGTCGGAAAAACGCTGTTTGATTTCAGCTTCGCCCTTGCTGCGTGCACCAGCATCGCGGAACTTCACCAACAACACTTTGCCGTCGCGACTCACGCCTGAATAAGCGATATTCTGTTCGCGCAACGCGCTGCGTATATCGCCGGTGGCCGCTTCCAGTGCCTTGCTCAGCGCGGCATTCATGTCCACTTGCAACAGAAAATGCACCCCGCCGCGCAAGTCCAGACCGAGATACATCGGCAGCGCATTAAGCTTGGTCAGCCACTGCGGCGAGCGCGGCAGCAAATTGAGCGCGACCACATAATCCTCGCCCAGCTGGGCGACCAGCACATCCTTGGCCTTCAGCTGGCTGTCGGTATCGGAAAAGCGGGCTTTGACGCTATTGCCGTCCAGCATGACCAGTTCCGAATTAAGGTTGGCCGCCTTCAGGACATTTCCAACGTGCTCCAGCAATGCGGCATCCGCTTTCAAACTGGTGCGCAACGGCGACACCTGCACAGCAGGCGATTCACCGTAAAAATTCGGCAGGGTGTAAATCAACCCGGCCAGCAACGCGGCCAGAATCAGCAGATATTTCCACAACGGATATTGGTTCATGACAACCTCTTGATAACTGCGTTCGTGTCCGATCGGGGACCCGAACCCGCGAAATTTAATGACTGGGCGAAATTAAATTACTTGATCGCCTTGATCGTTCCCTTGGGCAACACGCTTTGAATCGCGCTCTTTTGCACCGTCACTTCGAGGTTCGCAGCAATTTCCACGCCGACGTATTGCTCGTAAACTTTGCTGACACTCCCGACTTCGCCGCCAACCGTCACCACTTCATCACCGCGTTGCAGTGCTGCAATCATGGTTTTCTGTTCTTTGGCGCGTTTGGTCTGCGGGCGCAATATTAAAAAGTAAAACACTGCGACCAATGCGATCAGCGGCAGAAAATTCATAATTCCGTTATCCGACGCGGCTGCGGCCGCTTCTGCGTAAGCATTACTGATAAACATATTCTTCTCCACGATAAATCAAAAGGCGCGCATTCTACCACGAAGCCGCAGCTGCCCACTCATCCCCGGCACACAATTGCATCTACACTCCTGCCTGAACCGGGAATTCAATTAAAATACGGCGACATGGCCCGGCGTATGCCAAACATCAAATATTTTTTAACCTTTTGAACACATGAACCTCATCATCCAAGCCACTCACACCATAGCCGCGACGCATCTCGACCATCTCGCCAAACTGGCGCAGAGCAGGCAATGCGAGCAGATCGCCGACCACGCCTATCGCTTGAACGCCGCGCAGGCGCATACCGGGATTGCGCCCTACTGTCTTGCGAACCGGCTTGATTACGGCTTCGTGGCGCGCGGCCGGAAGCTTGCGAATTTCGGGCTCATGGTAATGGACATGGATTCGACGCTGATCGCCATCGAGTGCATCGACGAGATCGCCGACATGCAGGGACTGAAACCTCAGGTCGCGGCGATCACCGAAGCAGCGATGCGCGGCGAGATAGACTTCGCCGAAAGTCTGCGCCGCCGTGTCGCGCTGTTAAAGGGACTGGACGAGCACGCTCTGCAACGCGTGTATGATGAACGTTTGCGACTCTCACCCGGCGCGGAGACCCTGCTTAAGGCACTGCAAACGCACGGCATCAAGACACTGCTGGTGTCCGGCGGCTTCGTATTCTTCACCGAGCGCCTCAAGGCAAGACTAGGTCTGGACTACACCCACGCCAACACCCTTGAGATCGCCAACGGCAAGCTCACCGGCAAGGTGCCTGGCAAAATATTCGACGCGCAAGGCAAGGCCGACTGGCTGGTGAAGATCCGCGAGGAACTTAAACTGAAACCGGGGCAGGTCATCGCCATGGGCGATGGCGCGAACGACTTGAAAATGATGACGCAGGCGGGCATCAGCATCGCTTACCACGCCAAGCCGGTGGTTCGCGAGCAGGCCAGCTACGCGCTGAATTTTGTCGGACTGGATGGCCTGGTGAATTTGCTGGCGAACTAGCAAATGCGGAAGGCATTATTACGGGAAAGACTGTTCAACATTTACCCGGAAATCCGTCTTTGAGTACTCTTGCAAGAACTGTACTTAAGAACTAAATCCACTTAGCTTATCTTGCGAGTTAAGTCAAACTATCTAGGCCGAAATATGACTTGCAAAAAAAATTGAACCCCCTAGAATTAGTTCAAATTAAGGGGAAAACTACTACATATAGTGGTTTTGAGTTTTTCGGGCTGAAATAGCCCGTGCAATCAAGGGGGTTGTATTATGCTTGTTACAGAAAGTGTTTTGTCTTCGACATCCGCCCGCAACATTTCCGAATTCTCCGCTTTGCCCAACATGCCGTCTGACCAACACAAGGCGTCCCCCCGCAAGGATCCCGCGATTCAGTTTGAGCCGGCGAAGGCTCCCATAACTCCTTTACAGGACGACCAAATAGCAGGCAAATCAGCTTTCAAAGGAACAACTGCTATGACGCAAGAAATCAGCACCGAAGTATTGTTGGAGAAGTACGCTGAACCCGGCGAGACCTCCGTTGAAGATGTGCGCCGTCGTGTGGCCCGCGGATTGGCGCAAGCCGAAAAACCGGAACAGCGCGCCCATTGGGAAGAGATCTTCTTCCGGGCTCAGGAGAACGGTTTCGTGCCTGCCGGCCGCATCAACTCGGCAGCGGGATTAAGTAATCAGGCAACCCTGATCAACTGCTTTGTGCAGCCGGTGGGAGATGCGATCTCAGGCATCAGCGCCGGCAAGCCCGGTATCTATGATGCCTTGCAGCAAGCCGCCGAAACCATGCGGCGCGGCGGCGGTGTCGGCTACGATTTTTCGTCGATCCGTCCCGAGGGGGCTATAGTCAAGGGCACCAATTCCCGTGCCAGCGGGCCGATCTCCTACATGCGCGTGTTCGACCGCTCCTGCGAGACCGTGGAATCAGCCGGCGCACGGCGCGGTGCGCAAATGGGTGTACTGCGCTGCGATCATCCGGACATCGAGCGATTCATCCATGCCAAGGACCAGGGCGACCTGCGCAACTTCAACATCTCCGTCGGCGTAACAGATGCTTTGATGCACGCCCTGGAGAACAATCAGCCGTTCGAACTGGTGCACAGCGCAGAACCTTCCGAAGCGCTCAAGGAGCAAGGTGCTGTCCAACGCAGCGACGGCAAGTGGGTATATCGCAAGGTGCAGGCCGCCGATCTGTGGAAGCAGATCATGGAGAGCACCTACGACCACGCCGAACCGGGTGTGCTGTTCATCGACCTGATGAACCGGGACAACAACCTGTCTTACTGCGAAGAGATAGCGGCAACCAACCCCTGCGTCACCGCCGATACTTGGGTTATGACAGACCAGGGCGCGCGCCAGGTACGCAATCTGATCGGCAAACCCTTCGCCGCATTGATCGACGGCAAACCCTATCCTACCGAATCGCAAGGTTTTTTTCAAACCGGCGTCAAATCGGTGCTGCGCCTGAAAACCGCCGAAGGACATTCATTGCGACTGACCGCAGACCATCCGGTGTTGCGCGTCTCGCGCATGACGCGTTATTTACGTGAAACGGAGTGGGTAAAAGCGGGCGAACTCCGTAGCGAAGATCAAATCGTGTTACACGATCATCGTGCCATGAGCAAGTGGAATGGCGCGCACAATGAAGACGAAGGCTATCTGATCGGCTTGCTGATCGGCGATGACACGCTCAAGAACGACAAAGCAGTGTTGAGTATTTGGGATACCGCTGCGCTGAAAATCGCCAACGGCGGGGACATGCTTCCATCTGCCGGAGTTGCCGGTGTCATGTATGCTGCTGAACAAGCGGCGCGCTCGTTGCCGCACCGCGCCGATTTCAACGGCTGGCAAAAACCCGTTGCAGGCCGCGGCGAATATCGTCTGGCGACAGGCGCGTTACGCACGCTGGCACTGGAGCTGGGTCTGACTCCCGGCAGCAAGCGATTCACTGCGGCGATAGAAACCGGCTCGTCCGATTTTTATCGCGGCGTATTGCGCGGCATGTTCGATGCCGATGGTTCAGTGCAAGGCTCGCAAGATAAAGGCATCAGCGTTCGGCTGTCGCAGATCGACCTTGGCAACCTGGAGGCCGTGCAGCGCATGCTGCAACGTCTCGGCATCATCTCCACCATCTATCAAAATCGCCGCCCCGGTGGCATTAAGTCATTGCCGGATGGCAAGGGTGGCTCCAAGGAATATGCCTGCCAGGCACTGCATGAACTCATCATTAGCGGCGAGAACATCGGGCGTTATGCCGAACTGATCGGCTTTGCGGATAGCGACAAGATGGACAGGCTGAATGGCTTGCTAAGTAATTATCTGCGCAAGCCGAATGCCGAACGTTTCGTCGCAACCGTGCTGTCATTGGAAGATGATGGCGTGGAAGATGTGTATGACGTAACCGTTGCCGATGTCCATGCTTTCGATGCCAATGGACTGTATATCCACAACTGCGCGGAACAGCCACTTCCCCCCTACGGCTGTTGCTGTCTGGGCTCTATCGACCTGACGCGCATGGTGAAGAACCCGTTCTCTGCGCATGCCGGATTCAACCACGAACCGTTCAAGCAACTGGTGCGCGTCGCGGTGCGCATGCTGGACAACGTGCTGGACGTCACCGCTTGGCCGCTGCCCGAACAGCAACTGGAAGCGCAGAACAAGCGCCGCATCGGGCTGGGCTATACCGGGCTGGGAGACGCGCTGGTGATGCTGGGCTTGCGTTATGACACCGACGAAGCGCGCGCGTTTGCCACCGATATCACACGCATCATGCGCGACGAGTCGTATCTCGCCTCTGTGGATCTGGCCATCGAACGCGGTGCGTTCCCGCTGCTGGATGCTGACCAATATCTGGCCGCACCGCGCTTCGCCTCACGTCTGCCCGATCAGATCAAGGACAAGATCCGCGAGCATGGCCTGCGCAACAGCCACCTGTTATCGATTGCGCCGACCGGGACCATCTCTCTCGCATTCGCAGACAATGCCTCGAACGGCATCGAGCCGGCCTTCTCGTGGTTCTATACGCGCAAGAAACGCATGGCCGAGGGTGGCACCAAGGATTACGCGGTGGAAGATCATGCCTGGCGTATGTACAAGCATATGGGCGGCGACATGAACAAGCTGCCGCCCGCCTTCGTCACCGCACTGGAGATCTCCGCGCTCGACCACATGAAGATGGTGGCAGCCGTCGCGCCGTTCATCGACACCTCGATCAGCAAGACCGTCAACGTGCCCGCCGACTATCCCTATGAGGATTTCAAAGGTCTTTATACCGCGGCGTGGAAGGCCGGACTGAAGGGCCTGGCTACCTATCGTCCGAACAATGTGCTGGGCTCGGTGTTATCGGTCACGCCGGAAATCAAGCAGGCAAAAACAGAAATAGCAGAAGATCAACCGCAGGACCTGGTGTTCGACCAGGATAGGCGCATCGTGCTGGAAGCGACACCGAAACCCGCGCTCGCTTCATTGCGCTGGCCGGGCCGTCCGGAATTGCCGAATGGCAGCTCAGGCTGGGTCTCGCAAGTGGTGAAGCATCCGCTCGGCAGTTTCGTGGTGTTCATATCGCATACTGAGAACGGCCACAATCATCCGTTCGAGGTTTGGGTGAACGGCTCGGAGCAGCCGCGCGGACTCGGTGCGCTGGCCAAATCTCTGTCGATGGACATGCGCACGCTCGATCCGGTGTGGGTGCGCATGAAGCTGGAGATGCTGATGAAGACCGCCGGTGACGACGCCTTCGACATGCCGATGCCGCCCGACGGCCAGATGAAACGCATGCCCAGCCTGGTGGCCGCGTTCGCGCATCTGCTGAAATATCGCATCGAAGAATTGGGCGCGCTGGAAGCCAGTGCGGACGCAACCACCCCGATGATGGACGCGCTGTTTGCGAAGAAGGAACCGAAGACCGGCACCGATGGCACGATGAGCTGGACAGTGGATATTTCCAACGTCGGCAGCGGCGACGACTTCGTGCTGGGACTCAAGGAACTGGTGCTGCCGGACGGGCAACGCCGCCCCTACTCGATGTGGCTGGCAGGCGTCTATCCGCGCGCGCTCGACGGACTGTGCAAAGTATTGAGCCTGGATATGCGCGTCATCGATCCGGCCTGGATAGGCATGAAGCTGCGCAAGCTGCTCAACTTCGGCGAACCGCTCGGCGATTTCATGGCGCGCGTGCCCGGCGGCATCAAGATGGAAAGCTACCCCTCGACAGTTTCCTACGTCGCCAAACTGATCATTCACCGCTACGCGATGCTCGGCATCCTGGATGAACACGGCTATCCAATACTGCACATGGGCGTGATGGAAGTCCCGAAAAAGAAAAGCAAAGCCGCCGGCATCAAAACACTGGCCGGCAAAGTCTGCAAGGAGTGCGGCAACGCCACGCTGATCAAGAAGGACGGCTGCGAGTTCTGCACCAGTTGCGGCGCGATTGGGGCGTGCGGGTGATGCTGTAAGTTGCAGTGATGGAGTTCTGTTGTTAGCGTTTTGATTATGCATTAATGGCTCCCGTGTTACATGAACGGGCAGATGAAAGTAACTTTAATTAGTGGTCAGGAGCGTGAATGCCAGTTCTAGAGCAAATCAAAAGACGCTTTACAGAACTCGATACGCAGTGCCAAGCTCTTCGTTTGGAGCCTTCCGCGTAGGATAGTGTCGGATGCTATCCAATGGAACAATGGCAACAATGGGCCACAAGCGTTCAAAATATACTCCGCGCAGCCTTTGGTGAGAATTCGCCACAATACGAAAATTTCCAAACCGCCTATGGACATTGTCGCGGGTACCAAGAAGAATTCAACGCCCTTAAAGGAATTTTTCTCGGGGCTAAGTCGGACTATGAAGGCGGGTACGTCTTTTCCATAGAACAGTCTATTTCTGGAGAGATTTTCGGTGACTTCATTGCGATGGCAAAGCATGCTCTAGCTGAGGGCCATAAGGATGTTGCCGCAGTACTCGCTAGCGCTTCGCTTGAAGACACTTTAAAACGCTTTGCGAAACTCCATGAGCTAAACGTTGAAGATAAAGTTCTTCAAGAAGTCGTGAATGCTTTGAAATCTAAAAGTCTAGTTGCCGGCGCCCAAAAGACGCTTCTTGATTCCATGGTCAAAGTTCGTGATTATGCGATGCATGCGAACTGGGAAAAAATCCAACCGGCTGACGTTAATAGCGTAATCGGGTATGTTGAACAGTTCTTGTTGTCGCATTTTTGAAACTTGTAGAAAGCAACTACAACTAAAGGAGTAAGCATCAAATAATTATCTAAGGGTGTCAGCGAAATGAAAAAGTCCAAGAAAAAATCCGATGCTGACTCCTTTAATAATCATTATTCAAACGCTAGACCAATACATAAGCACAGGTATTGGATATGCAAGTTCTATCAGATTCTCACGTGCATACCTAGACAAGAACCAAGGGCTGCTCCAGTGAGCCGCGCAAACCTTAACTCTGCTCTGCAATCGGCGAGCCAATTAGACATTTAAATTAGTTATGAACCTTACTAGCTTTTTGTGGGGCATTGCCCTTGGTGTGATTGCCGTCTTCGGAACTGGATTTCTCAAGAAGGCTGGCGAGGACTTTTATTCTTGGGCGATGAAAAAGATGAATTTCAAAGCATCAGAACATCACACACCACAATTGATAATACAACTTAATACTGAAGCTGGAATTCAATCTGCAGGGGAATCACCAACCGGGTTAATTGAACCATCAATCCTTGAGCGAGTTAGTCAATTGTCTTTCAAGGATATCGAATCTGCAATTAGTGCTGCACCACCTTTGCAGCGTGACCGGGTCGCGGAAAGCTATGTAGGGTTGAGGGTTGAATGGGATACATATTTCTATAGTGGCAATGTACGCGATGACATGATGACATTGCGGCTTCGATCCGACGCCAAGATGCCATACGGTAATGTTATTTGCGAAGTTAAAGTTAATGAGTATCGAGAATTTGGAATCTTGCCTGAAGATACAAAAGTTAGAGTGTCCGGGAAAATCATTAAGGCATCTAAGGTAGATGTAGAATTAGATGATGTTCGGCTACACATTTATAAAAGTTAACACAATACTCGACTCATTCATTCGAGAGCGCGACTAAAGGGGTCAGCATCAAATAATTTTCCAAGGGTGTCGGCGAAATGAAAAAGTCCCATCAATAATTTTGATGCTGACCACTTTAACACTGGCATCTCTGCAAGAAGAAACCATGCATACGCTTATTGCCATCACGTTCCGAATCTGCTTCCAATTCGGCCTGTTCGTTTTGGCTTTTCCTCTACTTGCACATGCAAGTCTCCCCCAATCTTCCAATGTACCCGGCGGCGTTGCGATTATTCCGCTCGGCAGCGTTTCAACCAGTGCCGATACGCCGCAAACATGGTTTGGCGATCAGCCTGTTCTCGTTACATCCGATCACAATCAATGGTACGCGGTGGTCGGCCTGTCGCTTGATGTGACGCCAGGTTCGCATGAGCTGCGCGTCAAAATTGGTGACGTAACGAAAGCGCTGGACTTCGTGGTCAACACAAAAAATTACCCAGAACAGCACATCACCCTTGAAGATACGAGCAAGGTAGAACTATCGGCTGAAGATGAGGCTCGCGCTGACCGCGAGCTCGCGGTCATCCAGGAGCTGAAACACCACTGGCGCGCTGCGCAGGATACCGATCTGACTTTTATCCTTCCCGTTAAAGGGAGGCTGGCCGGGCGTTTCGGTCTGCGTCGTTTCTTCAACGGAGAGCCGCGCGCACCACATGCCGGCCTTGATGTGGCGGTAGCGCGCGGCACACCGGTCAAGGCGAGCGCGCATGGCCAGGTGCTGGCGGTCGATGATTATTTTTTCAATGGTAGAACGATCTTTGTCGACCATGGCAACGGGCTGATTACCATGTACTGCCACCTTGAGCGGATCGACGTGAAAACCGGCGAAACTGTACGCAAAGGTCAGCGAATCGGGCTTTCTGGAAAAACAG
>CABEDG010000195.1_pt1 | contig 13799 bp, 11 predicted proteins | sample 3132891 | NCBI WGS metagenome assembly CABEDG01 (sample SAMEA5534329, study PRJEB31848) | metagenome | biome: tundra; feature: field; material: soil | place: USA | collected 2013-05 | depth 0.15 m
TGGCACTCAGATAGTCGCTTAAACGTGCACCCGCTCCCAGCACCGCTTTGGTTCGCGCCATGGCCTGCTCCAGAAAGACGATGGGCGCAGTATGGCATAAAAAAACCTAACCGAACAGTATTTAGACCTGACCCCGTGGTTCTAAATGATGGCTGAAAAGAATTTATGGATTGAGATGTCTATTCGCGAAATATCGACGCAAGCACATTTTGCTGAAATATCTTATAGCCACATAGACCCTAAAGCTGAAGCCGGAACAGACTTGGTTTTTTCCTCTATCCACTCATTTCTGTCGCACTGCGCGATGGTTTCTAAAATGCTTGCTGCTAAGGACGAAGATGACCCCGCAATGTCCATCGGTCATATCCTTGGGATTTCGAATACTTCATTGATACATGAACGGCAATTTCGAAATAATCTTGAGCACTACGATGAACGACTAAAGGGATGGATAAGGCAGCATGGGGTTAATTCAATAATTGGAACATACAACATAGGGCCAAGGAAGATGATCCAGGTTCCCAATATGGTATTTGTTAGCCATTACGATCCCTACACAAAGATGTTCACATTTGTGAATGAAGATTTCGATTTGGGGGCTTTATTCAACGAGGTAAGCAGGATTAAATGTCTTACTGACGAATGGGTTGAAAGAAATGTGCTGAGAGTAACATGAGGGCCTCGAAATAGTTTCTGATTTTATGTTTAGCAGGGTAGGATGGTACGCCACGCTCTGCCTCTGCAAAAATCCAAACCCACAATCAGCAGAAGGTTGACGCGGCGATGGCAAAAGTCTAAATTGCGCCATTCAACACAACCAACCTTTAGGAGATGAACATGGCTGTACTCGTCGGCAAAGCCGCCCCCGATTTCAACGCTGTTGCCGTGATGGGCAACAACGATTTCAACGAAAAGTTTAACCTGAAAAAACACATCTCAGGCAAATATGCCGTGGTGTTTTTTTACCCGCTGGATTTCACCTTCGTTTGTCCCTCCGAGCTGATCGCTTTCGATCATAGGCTGGATGAATTCAAGAAGCGCAATGTGGAAGTGATCGGTGTGTCCATCGATTCGCAATTTTCGCATTTCGCATGGAAGAACACGGCGATCAACAACGGCGGTATCGGTCAGGTGCGCTACCCGCTGGTGGCGGATACCAAGCATGAAATCTGCAAGGCTTACGATGTGGAAGCCGATGGCGGAGTGGCTTACCGCGGTTCGTTCCTGATCGACCGTGCCGGGGTGGTGCGCCATCAGGTGGTGAACGATCTGCCGCTGGGCCGCAACATCGACGAGATGCTGCGCATGGTGGATGCGCTGCAATTCACCGAAGAACACGGTGAAGTCTGTCCGGCCGGCTGGAGCAAGGGCAAGGCCGGTATGGGCGCCTCCACGGAAGGCGTGGCCAAATACTTGGCAGCGCACGCTAAAGAACTGTAATTCAAATTTTTGTTTTACTGCAAAAGGCCACCGCACGGGTGGCCTTTTTGTTGTGCTGATGATGGCAAGGGCTGCTACAATTTCCGCCATTCTGTCACGGTCCTGTAAAGGGTATTCGCATGCTGCTCTGGTTTGTCATCGCCTATTGGATCACTTCTGTCGGGATCGGTCTTTACGCCGCTACCCGCGTGCATAACACCAGGGACTTCGCCATTGCCGGGCGGAGTCTGCCTTTCTACATGGTCACGGCGACGGTGTTCGCCACCTGGTTCGGTTCGGAAACGGTGCTTGGCATTCCCGCTACCTTTCTCAAAGAGGGGTTGCACGGCGTGGTGGCTGATCCTTTTGGCGCATCCATGTGTTTGATCCTGGTCGGGCTGTTCTTTGCGGCACCGCTGTATCGCATGAACCTGCTGACCATCGGCGATTTCTACAAGAAGAAATTCGGCCGCAGTGTCGAGGTGCTGACCACCATCGCCATCGTCATTTCCTACTTAGGCTGGGTGGGTGCCCAGATCACGGCGCTCGGTCTGGTGTTCAATGTGGTGTCAGCCGGAGAGATCAGCAAGCTTGCCGGGATGTGGATAGGCTCCAGCACCATTCTCATCTATACCTTTTTCGGCGGCATGTGGGCGGTGGCGGTTACCGATTTCATCCAGATGATCATCATCGTCATCGGTATGCTGTATATCGGCGGCTCGGTAAGCAACATGGTGGGCGGCGTGGGCGTGGTGGTGAACCATGCGATGGATGCGGGCAAATTCGATTTCTGGCCGGCGCTCGATGCCAAGGAGATCATCGGCTTCGCCGCTGCCTGGATCACCATGATGTTCGGCTCGATTCCGCAACAGGACGTGTTTCAGCGGGTACAGTCGTCCAAGACCGAGAACATCGCCATCTGGGGGGCGGTGTTCGGCGGGTGCCTGTATTTCGTGTTTGCTTTCGTGCCGATGTTCCTGGCTTATTCGGCGACGCTGATCGATCCGAAGATGGTGAGCGACCTGATCGACACCGACCCGCAGATGATCCTGCCCAATCTGGTCATGCAGCATGCGCCGCTGTTCGCCCAAGTGATGTTCTTCGGCGCCCTGCTTTCCGCCATCAAGAGCTGCGCCTCGGCGACGCTGCTGGCGCCCTCGGTCACCTTTACCGAAAATATTCTCAAGCCGATGCTGGGACACAAACTTTCCGACCGCCAGCTGCTGCATGCCATGCGCGGCGTGACGGTGGTGTTCACCATCCTGGTCACTATTTACGCGATGAACTCCAAGGCCAGCATTTTCAAGATGGTCGAAAATGCCTACCAGATCACGCTGGTGGCGGCCTTCATCCCGCTGCTTGCCGGCGTTTACTGGAAACGCTCCACCACGCAGGGGGCGTTGGCGGCAATTTTCTGCGGACTGTCGGTGTGGCTCGCCATCCTTGTTTTTGGACCCGATGATCCTTTCATCCCGGCGCAGTTTGCTGGTCTCTTCGCCAGTGCGCTCGGCATGATAGTCGGCTCGCTCCTGCCCCGCGTGGTGGGCAGGCATCTGCCGGAAGAACCCGAACACGCCGAGCTTCATCACCTTGCCGCAAGCCATACCGGGCACGTGGCGGAACAGCCGCACCATCATCCATCTCATACACAAATTTAACGCATGTCATCTTCCTGTCATAAATTATTCATACTCTCGCAATCTCTGATGTGGAGATGAGGGATAAATGATGAATGCGAAGATTTTGATTGTGGAAGATGAACCGGCGATCCAGGAGTTGCTGGCGTTTAATGTGATGCAGGCCGGCTTTCAGGCGTTGCGCGCCGATGACGCGGATAGCGCGTGGCAGCAGATACGCGGCAATTTGCCGGATTTGATCTTGCTGGACTGGATGCTGCCGAATACCAGCGGTGTGGTCTTGGCGAAACAGTTTCGCGCCGATGCACGCACCCGCGACATTCCGATTATCATGCTGACTGCGCGCGGCGATGAGCGCGACAAGATATTGGGATTGGAATCCGGTGCGGATGATTACATCACCAAGCCGTTCTCGCCGCGCGAGCTGATGGCGCGGATCCGCGCGGTATTGCGCCGCCATATCCCGACCATGCCGGACGAAACGGTGACGGCGGGCGGGTTGGAGTTGTCGCCGACATCTCATCGCGTGACGGCAAATGGCACGGCTATCGAATTGGGGCCGACGGAGTTTCGCCTATTGCATTTTTTTATGACCCACGCCGAACGCGTGTATAGCCGAACGCAATTGCTCGACCAGGTGTGGGGCACGCAAGTGTTCGTCGAGGAGCGTACGGTGGATGTGCATATCCGCCGGCTGCGCGCCGCGTTGGAGCCGGTCGAAATGGACCGACTGATTCAAACCGTGCGCGGCAGCGGTTATCGTTTTTCGATTAGTTAGGAAATCACCTTGCAAGATTTTTGGTTCCGAGTAAGCTTGCCCGTGGTGTTCAGCGCGCTGGCTGCGTTGTTGTTATGGGGCATATTCTCGGCCACCCTCGCGTTATTGTTCATGGTAGTCGTGTTGCTGATTGTGATGGCGCACCGCGCGCGGCAATTGTTCAAGCTTGAGCAATGGTTGAACGATGCGCGCATCGAAACCATCCCCGAGGCAGGGGGTATCTGGGAAGAGGCATTTTCCCAGCTATACAAAATGGTCAAGCGACATAACCAGACCAAGCAGGAATTGGCCGACGAGTTGCGGCACATCGAACAAGCCACTGCAGCGTTGCCGGAAGGGGTGGCCATTCTCAGTGATGTGAATCGCATCGAGTGGTGTAATCCGCTCGCCGAACAACACTTCGGTCTGAATGCAGAGCGCGACATCATGCAGGACATCACTTATCTGGTGCGTCAGCCGGAATTCATCGAATACCTCCATGAGTCCAATTTCAGCGAACCGCTGGTGATGCGTCCGGCGCGCCATGACGATACCGTGCTGTCCATCAAATTTATTCCTTATGGCGGGAACAAGCGATTGTTGATCAGTCGCGACATCACGCAATTCGAGCGCATCGAAGCCATGCGCCGCGATTTCGTTGCCAATGTGTCGCACGAATTGCGCACACCGCTGACTGTGGTGAGCGGCTTCGTCGAAAATCTGCAGGACATGCCCGACCTCAGCCAGGACAGCGCGCGTCGCGCTTTGCATCTGATGGCCGAGCAAACACGCCGGATGGACAATCTGGTGGCGGATTTGTTGACCTTGTCGCAACTAGAAAATGAGCAAAGTCCATTGCACGAAGAAGCGGTGGATATGAATGAGTTGCTCAATGAGGTTTATCGGGATGGAGAGTTGCTAAGCGGTGCACAACACCCGCTGCGCATGGAGATCGCAAGCGCAGTTAACCTGCTCGGCAACCGTGATGAGTTGCGCAGCGCGTTCGGCAATCTGCTCAGTAATGCCATCCGCTATACACCGAAGGGCGGCGCAATCTTGTTGCGCTGGTTCGAACGCGGCGGTCAGCCGGTGTTCTCGGTGCAAGACAGCGGTATCGGCATCGCCGCACAACACATTCCGCGCCTCACCGAACGCTTCTACCGGGTGGATCGCAGCCGTTCACGCGAAACGGGGGGAACCGGCCTGGGTCTTGCGATCGTCAAGCACATCGCGATGCGTCACCAGGCCAAACTTGAAGTATTGAGTGAAGAAGGGAAGGGCAGCACCTTTTCTTTGGTGTTCCCCAACAGAAGGCGGATGACAGAAGACAGAAGACACGAAGACAGATGACAGAGGTGTTGTCGCGGCTGCGCCGCGCACTTTAAAAACGTGCCGCGCAGCGGCACAATAATCTGTCTTCTGTTCTCTGATGTCACACTAGCGTAAAACTGACGCGCTCGTAGTCAATTCCATGTTCCACGCTAAAGCCTATTGTCGCATTTTGTTTTTCAGCGTTCTGATGCAGGATTTCCACCACGCGCCCCCGTAGGAACCAGTTGCGCGGAATGATCAGGCTGGGGGGAGTCTTCAGTGCGGGGACGGCTTGCAATAGAAATCCAGGGGCAGATTTATCCGCTGCGGCCATGCTTACATCGGCCGTGCGAAGGCCGATTGCATGGACAGTTCCCGGCAGATAACGCACACCGATGCGTAACTGTCCGGTGCGCGTCACGCTCGCCCATGTTGTAGTCCCCAGCATGAAAGTTTCCGCGTCGCCGAGGCGCAATGCGACCAACTGATTGTGGCTTAGCCTTCCGCCGAGCGTGTCAACGCGTGTGAGTTTCGCGCCAAGGATGCTTTCGTTGTCGAGATGCCAGGTTTCCAGCGGGAATTCCATCTCAATCCGTGTCTTGTTGGGGGCGTCTTGCAACACCCGGCCAAAGGTTTCGATTTGTTTCTGTACCATAAGGTTTGCGGCAGCAGATTGCACGGCTTGTTTGAACGCTTTGCCGGACAGATGAGCGTAAATGTTTTCCGGTTTGTAGCAAAGCTGCGCATGTTGCGAGCCCGGATTCCGCACAGCAAAACGCGTGTTGTTGTCTTCGCACCAGCACTGATGCAAAAAAGTGAGCAGCTCAATGCACTCGTGGGCAGTGCTGTGGCCGCCCAGTTTCAATTGTTGCGGGGTTTTGCCCTGCTGCAACATGATGGTCTTTACGCGGAGTAATTTGCTTAGCGGCACCATTGCCAGATAGCGCATGCTGTCGCTATGCGCGACCAATTTAACCGGTTGCAGTCCGTGCGTGCCGGCAAGATCCAGCGCGAGAGGTTGGGCATCGTCCTTGCTGATGGTATAACTGCGCTCCACGGGAACCGTATTGCTCCATTCTGTCAGCCAAACGACCAGCAGCAGCAGTTGTGAGCGAGTGAGTTCCGCAGGACGCGCATAACAAGTAAGCAAGGTTTTTACATAGATGTTATGGCAACTGCTGCGCGGCAGGTCGCCATTCAACGGGTCGGATATTTCTTTGAGTTGCAGTCCTTGCTCTTCGGCAAAAGCATACAACCCGTGCAGCTGATGCCATAACTTGGCATTGAATTCATAACCTGTGCGCAAGTGCTCGGAAATTGCCAATCCGCTATACAGCAGGCAACGTTGACACAGGAATGCGCCCTGCTTGCCGAGTTGCTTGTCACCGGCCATGTAGGCTTGCAAGCAACGTTGATAACCGAGTGCCATTGCCTGCCAAAGCTGCACGATGGCAAAGAAAATAATCAGCTCGTTTTCATTTAGCGGCAGCGGCTTGGCGATGAGTTTTTTGGCGTAATCATTTTGCACATAGTGGACCGTATCACGCAATAACTCCAGCGTGTTCAACCGCTCCAGGCCGCCCATCGGGAAGCGGGTGAGTTCGTTGATCTGGGTGAGCAACAGGCTGTGCGCCAGTTGCAGGTTGGTCAGTTGCAGTTGTTTCAGCCATTGCGCGCAACTTTCGGCATTCTTGAAAAGCGGATTGGCGCGGTCGTCGGTCGGTTCAAGTGGCAGGGTCAGCATGGTCAGAGCTCCAGTTTTGAGCGCACACTCTCCCTGAGACGCGCTTGCCAGTCAAGCGGGAGTAATGATTTCCCTTCGCGCTGACCCACACCCCAGATCGATTGCGGGAAATGTTTGTCATGTTTGTGGCGCGGAATGACATGCCAATGCAAATGCGGGGTCATGTTGCCGAGGCTGGCGAGATTGATCTTGTCAGGATGCATCACCTCTCGTATCGCCGCTTCGACGGCAAATACGGTTGCCATGAAATGCCCTCGTTCGGCAGCGGACAGATCGGTCATCTCTTTGACATGCTGCTTCCAGATCACAAGGCAGAAGCCGGGGTAGTCGGCATCCGCAACCAGCACCACACGACAAGTTTCATCCTGCCAGAGCAGTGTGCCGCCAACCTGATCGCACAACTCACAAACCGTTTTACTTTTCACGATTTATCTTTCATCCAGCAGGGGCGATTCATGATAACCAGCGACTTGGCTATCGTCTTTCGGGTGCCCGGCCAAAAGTTCTTAGGCTGATAGCCTAGTCGAATGGCTAGTAGTTTCATCAATCACTTTTACAACAATACCCGCTCGATGCCGCCGTTATTGGCCTTGTTCACATAGTCCACCAGCCAATTTTCACCGAGCAGATGCTTGGCCATTTCCACCACGATGTAATCAGCCGTTGTGCCGCTATCGTCGTTGTAGCGCGACAGGCCCTGCTGGCAGGACGGGCAGGAAGTCAGGATTTTTACTTCGCCATGGAAGCCGTCGGCGCGCAATGCGTCCGCACCCTTGCGCATTTCTTCTTCCTTGCGGAAGCGCACTTGCGTGGCGATTTGCGGCAAGGTCACGCCGAAAGTGCCCGCTTCGCCGCAACAGCGTTCGTTGAGCGGCACATTCGTGCCCATCAAGGTGTTCACCACCTGTTGCGGCTGATAGGTTTTCATTGGCGAGTGGCACGGATCGTGATACATGTAGCGCACCCCTTCCACTCCCTGCAGTTTGACGTTCTTCTCCAATAAATACTCGTGGATGTCGAGCAGACGGCAGCCGGGGAAAATCTTGTCGAACTGGTATTTTTGCAACTGATCCATGCAGGTTCCGCACGACACGATCACCGTCTTGATGTCGAGATAATTCAGCGTATTCGCGACGCGATGGAACAGCACGCGGTTGTCGGTGGTGATCCGGTTGGCCTTGTCGCTTTGCCCGGAGGCATTTTGTGGATAGCCGCAGCACAGATAGCCCGGCGGCAACACCGTGATCGCGCCGATCTCATACAGCATCGCCTGCGTGGCCAAGCCTACCTGGCCGAACAAGCGCTCCGAGCCGCAACCGGGGAAGTAGAACACCGCTTCGCTGTCTTCGCTGGCTTTACGCGGGTTGCGAATGACAGGCACGACACTGTTGTCCTCGATGTCCAGCAGCGCACGCGAGGTCTTCTTGGGCAGATTGCCCGGCATCGGTTTGTTGATGAAGTGGATCACCTGCGATTTCAGCGGCGCGCCGCCTACCGTGGCAGGCGGTCGTTTGATCTGGCCTTTCAGCAAGCCGAAACGCCTGGCGAATTGGTAGCCGATGCGCTGCGCCTTATATCCCCACTCTATCATCACCTTGCGCACCAGCTTGATAGTGGTCGGGTCGGTAGCGTTGAGGAACAGCATCGACGTCGCGGTGACAGGATTGAATTTTTTCTTGCCTTGCTTGCGCAGGAAATTGCGCATCGCGATCGACACATCGCCGAAGTCGATGTCCACCGGACAGGGATTCAGGCACTTGTGGCATATTGTGCAGTGATCGGCAACGTCCGAAAATTCGTCGAAGTGCCGGATGGAAACGCCGCGTCGTGTCTGCTCCTCATACAGGAACGCTTCGATCAGCAACGAAGTGGCGAGGATCTTGTTGCGCGGCGAATACAGCAGATTGGCGCGCGGCACATGCGTGCTGCACACCGGTTTGCACTTGCCGCAGCGCAGACAGTCCTTGATTGAATCGGAAATCTCCCCCAACTCACTCTTCTCCAGAATCAGGCTTTCCAGCTCCATCAAATTAAAGCTTGGTGTATAGGCGCGCTCCAGATTGCCGCCGCTGAGCAGCTTGCCTTTGTTGAAGCGGCCTTCCGGGTCGACCAGCTTCTTGTAAGCGGCGAATGCCGCGATTTCATTCGCTTCAAGAAAATCGAATTTGGTGATGCCGATGCCGTGTTCTCCGGAGATCACCCCGCCCAAGTCTTTCGCCAATTGCATGATGCGCGCTACTGCGCCATTGGCCTGCTGCAGCATCTCGTAGTTGTCCGAATTCACCGGAATGTTGGTGTGCACGTTGCCATCACCTGCGTGCATGTGCAGCGCGATGAACACGCGGCTTTTCAGCACGTTCTGGTGTATGCCGTTGCATTGATCGAGGATGGGTTGATAAGTGCTGCCGCTGAAAATGTGGCGTAGCGGATCGCGCAGTTCGAGCTTCCACGAGGCGCGGATAATGTGGTCTTGGAGGACGTGGAAGACCGTTGAGTCGTGAGGCGTAAGACGTAAGTTGTTAGTTGAGGTTCGCGGGTTTAACTCGGGACTCACGTCTTCCAGCTCAGAACTGGGTTTGTCCAGATTATCCAGCAACCACTGCCAGCGCGTGCGCACATCGGCCAGCAATTGCCTGGCTTCTTGCGCGCGATTACCCAGCAGTTCGGTAGCGCCGAGTTGCTTGTCATCCTGGTAATACAGCGGCAGTTCACCGGCGAAAAATTCATCCAGCGCGCCCAGCAGCTTGAGCTTGTTGTGCAGCGACAACTCGATGTTGATGCGCTCCACCCCGTCGCAATAATCTCCCATGCGCGGCAGCGGAATCACCACGTCTTCGTTGATCTTGAACGCGTTGGTGTGTTTGGCGATCGCGGCGGTGCGCGCACGATCAAGCCAGAACTTCTTGCGCGCCTCGGCGGACACGGCGATGAAACCTTCGCCACTGCGCAGATTGGCGAGGCGCACGATCTCCGAAGCGGCTTGTGCCGCCGCGTCTGCGTCATCGCTCACCACATCGGCGACCAGCACCATCTTCGGGCGGGTGCCGCGCTTGGACTTGGTGGCATAGCCCACCGCCTTGAGATAGCGTTCGTCGAGATGTTCCAGCCCCGCCAACAGCGCGTTGGGATGCGCATCCATATAGGATTTTATTTCCACAATCGCGGGTACGGCTACACTTACCTGGCCGAAGAATTCCAGACACACGGTGCGGGTGTGCGCGTGCTTGCGATGCAGGATGAAGCGCGCCGAAGTGATGATGCCGTCGCAGCCTTCCTTTTGGATGCCGGGCAGACCGGACAAAAATTTATCGGTGACATCTTTGCCCAGTCCGGCCTTGCGGAATGCGCTACCGGGGATGGTGAGAATTTCCGGCGCGCTGTGCGCGGTCTTGCCATCTGCTTCAAAACGGCTGATGCGGAAAGTTGCGTTCGCCACATCATGAATCTTGCCGAGGTTGTGATCCAGCCGCTCGACAGTCATCCACAAACCATCCGGCGTGACCATGCGCCATGATGCCAGGTTGTCCAGCGCAGTGCCCCACAGCACGGCCTTCTTGCCGCCCGCGTTCATCGCCACGTTGCCGCCGATGCACGAGGCATCCGCCGAAGTCGGGTCCACCGCGAATACCAGATTGGTGTTGTCCGCAGCTTCCATCACCCGCCGTGTGACCACGCCTGCGCCGCAATGGATGGTTGCGCAGGGTTTGCTCAGGCCGGGCAGGACCAGATGTTCAATCGCCGAGAGAGTCTCGAGTTTTTCGGTGTTGATTACCGCCGAAAATTTATCCAGCGGCACTGCGCCGCCGGTGTAGCCAGTGCCGCCGCCGCGCGGAATGATGGTGAGCTTGAGTGCTATGCAGGCGCGCACCAGCGCGGCGATTTCTTCCTCAGTATCGGGATGCAGCACCACGAACGGATATTCCACGCGCCAGTCAGTCGCGTCCGTGACGTGAGAGACGCGCGCCAGACCGTCGAACTGGATGTTGTCGCGGCGGGTGATGCGGCTCAACTCGCGAAGGGCACGTTTGCGCAGTTGCAAAGTTTGCTCGAATTCGGCAGCGAACCGGTCGACCGCCGAGCGGGCAAATTCCAGCAAGCGTTTAACAATGTTATTATCCTGGCGGCGTTCATCAATCGCATTCAAGCGATGATGCAATGCGCCGACCAGAGCCTCGCGCCGTTTGCGATTGCCCAGCAGATCATCCTGCAAATACGGGTTGCGCGACACCACCCAGATATCGCCCAATACTTCGTAAAGCATCTGCGCGGAACGTCCGGTGCGGCGTTCTTCACGCAGCGTGTTGATGATGTTCCACGCCTCGTCGCCGAGTATGCGCAACACGATCTCGCGGTCGGAAAACGAGGTGTAGTTATAGGGGATTTCGCGTAAACGTGCGGTCATGGTGTTCTCTGGCTCGGCAAGGCGCGCATTTTACCTGAATGCAAGGAGGTACTCGACCCTGTTGAAGATGCGGATAAAATGCCGGTTCTATGAGCCATCAATCTGATCACCCAACCGCGCGGGTATTTTTCGCCCTTTGGCCGACCGCCGCGGAGCGCAGTCATCTGGCCGCGTGGCAGACACCGCTGAAAAGGCTATGCGGCGGGCGCGCCATGCACGGTGAGACGCTGCATAACACGCTGGTGTTCATCGGCGATGTCGAGCAGTCCAGACTTGAGGCGTTGCGACTTGCCGCGCTGGAAGTCAGCGCGGCGTGTTTCGAGTTGTGTTTCGAAGAGGCGCGTTATTGGGGACATAACCACATCGTGTATGCCACGCCTGGCGAAGCGCCGCAACAGCTGACGCAACTGGCCAGCACGTTGGAGCAGGGCCTGACGACGCATCGTTTCAAGTTTGATCAGCGCGATTACAAACCGCACGTCACGCTATTGCGCAACGCCCGCTGGACCGATGCACCGCTGCCCGAGATGCAGCCGGTGCGCTGGCGGGTCAAGGATTTCGCGCTGGTGCAATCCGTGAGTCAGGACGGGCTGGCGAGTTATCGGGTGCTGGCGCGTTTCCCTTTGCCACCATCTAGCGGATAATCGCTCCTTTAAATATTCATAACAAGAACGAGTACTTGCTCAATATCTTTACCCTGGACCATGGTCGGTTGGTCTATATACAACCGGAGGAGATCGCCAGTCGCAAGCCGGTCTGGGTGGACATCAGCGCGCCCAGCGACGAGGAGCGGGCCTGGGTGAGCACAACATTTTCCATCACTCTGCCGCACCCTGAACATTTACGCGATATAGAGGCCAGCGCGCGGTTTTACGAGGAGAACGAGGAACTGCATGTGCGTTCAGATTTTTTGCGCGGCAAGGAAATTGATTCACTCAGCGTGATCGTCGCTTTTGTACTTTCCCGCAATGTGTTGTTCAGCGTGCATGATCAGGATTTGCCGTTGTTTCAGCTTTTTCGCCAGCGCACCCACGGACACCCCGAGTTGGTCGAAGATAGCCTGGATGTGTTGATCGATTTGTATGGTTCCGATGTGGAATTCTCCGCCGATGCGCTGGAAGAGGTGTATGTCGAGCTCGGCAGCATCGGCAGTAGGTTGCTCAACACCACTTTGGGCGATAAGGAGGCGGCCGCAGTGTTGGCCAATATTGCGCACAGCGAATATCTGAACGGACGCATACGCCGTAATTTAATGGATACGCGTCGCGCGATTTCGTTTTTGATGCGCAGTAAATTGCTCAAGCCCAACCAGCTTGAAGAAGCGCGCCAGATCATGCGGGACATAGACTCATTGGATGGGCATAGCGCTTTCCTGTTCGACAAGATCAACTTTCTGATGAATACCACCGTAGGCTTCATCAACATCAACCAGAATAAAGTCGTGCGCCTGTTCTCGGTGGCCGCGGTGGCAATGTTGCCGCCCACGCTGATTGCGTCTATTTACGGGATGAACTTCAGACGCATGCCGGAGCTGCAGTGGGAAAACGGCTACGCATTTGCATTGCTGCTGAGGCGCTGTCTGTCGCGCTACCGTTCTGGATGTTCCACCGCAAGGGATGGTTGAAATAAGGTTGCTGCGCTGAGGCTGCGCGCAGATAAGGGTTGTCAGAGATGCTCTTGAAAATTAGAATAAACATAAACCGCAATATTTTGCTGTCGGGTGATGCTGTGCGGGCAGCTTTGTTCTGCTTGGCGCTTGTCCCATCGGCATTTGCCGGCGGCGATATTTTCCTGCAGTGCGCGCAAAAGTATCCTGGCGATGATGCCGGGCGCCTGAAATGCTATGACCAGTTGGCTGCTCCCGCGTCCGCGCTTGTACCCGCGCCCCAGCAAAACATCGTCCCCGACGAAAATGCTGAAGCAAGTACTACCCCCGCGACCCCCGCTGCCGCTCCAATGCGCAGCACCGAGCGTTCATACCTGACCAGGGTGTGGAACCTGGATAACCTGTCCAATCTGGACCCAAGCAAATTGGGGCGGCTCCAGCCATACCGGCAAAGTTACCTGCTGGTGAACAGGACCGGCAATCCCAACCGCCAGCCCGATTCGCCGGCCATCGGCCGCAACACGCTTGCCCCTATCGACCTCGATGCGGCAGAGGTCAAGTTCCAGTTCAGCATCAAGGCTGACATAGGCGACCAGCGCAATATTGATTTTCTGGGCATTAGGGAAACGCAGATTTATTCATTCAAATTCCCAACGAATCTGAGTAGCTAAACGTTAATTCGTTGTAGAAATCGAGGGGGCGCACACGATGACGACTGACCAGCAAAACAAGCAACTGAGCTTTTCTCAAGCGGAGTATGGAAACAAGAAGAAGCTCACGCGAAGAGATATATTTCTAGCCAAGATGGAAAGCGTCGTACCTTGGGCACGACTGATTGCCGTGATCGAACCGTATTACCCCAAGAGCGGCAAGCGGGGTCGTCCACCGATTGGATTGAAGCGGATGCTACGCATGTACTTTGT
>CABEDG010000203.1_pt1 | contig 13478 bp, 10 predicted proteins | sample 3132891 | NCBI WGS metagenome assembly CABEDG01 (sample SAMEA5534329, study PRJEB31848) | metagenome | biome: tundra; feature: field; material: soil | place: USA | collected 2013-05 | depth 0.15 m
GGGTGTGAAGGCCGTGCCGCCAATACCGCCCAAACTGGAAATCGAGAAGCAGCCACCTTGCATATCGGCAGCGGTAATTTTTTTCTCGCGTGCTTTCGCGCTGATTTCGCCCAGTTCTTTGGCGAGTTGCACGATGCCTTTTTTGTCCACATCGCGCAACACCGGCACCATCAATCCGTCCGGCGTATCCACCGCCACACCGATATGACAGTATTGTTTGAGCACCAGATTTTCGCCGCCGGCATCCAGCGAGGCGTTAAACTCCGGGTATTTTTGCAATGCGGCAGCCGCTGCCTTGAGCAGGAAAGCCAACGGTGTGATTTTGATGTTTTGTTTGGAATATTCCGCGCCGAGTTCCTTGCGGAAGGCTTCCATTTCGGTGATGTCAGCCTCATCGAATTGTGTGACGTGCGGAATGGTCACCCAGTTGCGATGCAGATTCGCACCGGCGATTTTCTTGATACGCGACAGCGGCCTGGTTTCAATCGCACCGAACTTGGCGAAATCCACCACCGGCGAGGCCAGCACTTGCAGACCGTTGCCGCCTGCGGCACCGCGCGGTTGCGCAAGAGCGGCCTTGACGAACAGCTGCACGTCATCTTTGGTCACGCGGCCTTTTGCACCGCTGCCTTTGACTTGCGCAACCTGCACACCGAGTTCACGCGCGAAGCGGCGTATGGCGGGGCTGGCGTGGGTTTTAACTGCGGAAGGGTCGCTGTGTAACAGCGGGGCACCCACCGGCGTATCCCTTGCGGGCGCGCCTGCCACCGCAGGTTGCAATGTTTGGGCGACCACTGGTGCCACTGCAGGTGTTGCTGCAACCGGTGCTGCCGCTGGTGCGGCAGTCGGTGCAGGAACTGGCTGGCTAGCCTGTGGTGCGCCCGCCGCGTCGCTGCTTTCCAGCAACAAAATCAGCGAGCCTTGCGACACTTTGTCGCCGACCTTGACCTTCATTTCCTTGATCACGCCGGCGTATGGCGACGGTACGTCCATTGCCGCCTTGTCAGTTTCCAGCGTCACCAGATTGTCTTCACCTTTAATTGTGTCGCCGACTTTCACCATTACTTCGATGATGCTCACATCTTTGTAGTCGCCGATGTCCGGCACCAATACTTGTTTGATCTCTGCCACTGTGTGTCTCCCCTAACCTTAAACAGTCGTTGGGTTCGGTTTGTCCGGATTGATGTTGTAAAGCTTGATCGCCTTGCTGACTTCGCTGGCGCTTATCGCGCCTTCATCGGCCAAGGCCTTGAGTGCCGCAACTGCTATGTAATTGCGATCGACCTCAAAGAACCGGCGCAATTTCTTGCGTGTGTCAGAACGGCCGAAACCGTCCGTGCCCAGTACCTTGTAATGCTGGGGCAGGAAGCCGCGAATCTGGTCGGCGAACGAGCGCATGTAATCGGTCGCGGCGATCACTGGGCCGCTGCGTCCGGACACACATTGTTCGACATAGCTGGCGCGGGCCTTTGCTTCCGGATGCAGCATGTTCCAGCGTTCGCAATCCAATCCCTCGCGGCGCAATTCGGTGAAACTGGTCACGCTCCAGATATCCGATGCAACGCCAAAATCTTTTTCCAGCAATGCGGCTGCGGCAATCACTTCGCGCAGGATGGTGCCGCTGCCCATCAATTGCACTTTCGGTGCCTTGGCTTTCGCCTTGCCTTCACTGAACAGATACATGCCCTTGATGATGCCCGCTTCCGCGCCCTTCGGCATCGCCGGATGGGCGTAGTTTTCGTTCATCACGGTGAGGTAGTAGAACACATCTTGTTGTTCGACATACATGCGGCGCATGCCGTCGTGAATGATGACAGCGAGTTCATATGCGAAAGTCGGATCGTAAGACACGCAATTCGGAATGGTTGCCGACATCAGGTGGCTGTGACCGTCCTCGTGTTGCAAGCCTTCGCCGTTCAGCGTGGTGCGGCCTGCCGTGCCGCCCAGCAGGAAGCCGCGCGCGCGCATATCACCGGCAGCCCAGGCCAGATCGCCGACACGCTGGAAACCAAACATCGAATAGTAAATATAGAACGGCAGCATCGCCTTGCCGTGGTTGGCGTATGAAGTGGCGGCGGCAATCCAGTCGGCCATGCCGCCCGCTTCGTTGATGCCTTCCTGCAGAATCTGCCCGTTCTGGTCTTCCTTGTAGAACATCAGTTGATCGGCATCCTGCGGAGTGTAGAGCTGGCCCACCTGCGAGAAAATGCCGAGCTGGCGGAACATGCCTTCCATGCCGAAGGTGCGTGATTCGTCCGGCACGATAGGCACGACCTGCTTCCCGATGTTCTTGTCTTTTATCAGGATGCCGAGCATGCGCACGAACGCCATGGTGGTCGATATTTCGCGTTCGTCGGTGCCTTTTAGCAACGCATCGAACGCCTCCAGACTTGGGATTTGCAGCGGCTCATTGACCGGCGTGCGCTGCGGAACCACGCCCATGACTTTGCTGCGTTCCTTGAGATACTTCATCTCCAGGCTGTCTTCGGCGGGGCGATAAAAATTCAGGCTGGCGACTTGCTCGTCGGTCAGCGGGATGTTGAAACGGTCGCGGAATTTGAGCAGCACTTCACCGGTCATTTTCTTTTGCTGGTGGGTGATGTTCTGGCCTTCGCCCGCTTCGCCCATGCCGTAGCCCTTCACCGTCTTGGCGAGGATTACGGTAGGCTGGCCGGTGTGTTTGCTGGCCGCCGCATAGGCAGCGAAAACTTTTTGCGTATCGTGACCGCCGCGATTCAAGTGCCAGATTTCCTGATCCGTCATGTCGGCAACCATCTCCAACAATTCGGGATATTTGCCGAAAAAATATTGGCGCACGTATGCGCCATCCTTGGATTTATAAGTCTGATAATCGCCGTCCACCGCTTCCTGCATGCGCTTTTGCAACAAGCCGTTTTTATCTTTAGCGAGCAAACGATCCCACTGATCGCCCCATACCACCTTGATGACGTTCCAGCCCGCACCACGGAACACGCCTTCCAGCTCCTGGATGATCTTGCCATTGCCGCGCACCGGACCATCGAGGCGTTGCAGATTGCAGTTGACGACGAAGATCAGGTTGTCGAGCTTCTCGCGCCCGGCCATGGAGACTGCCCCCAGCGATTCCGGTTCGTCGGTCTCACCGTCGCCCAAGTACGCCCACACCTTGCGTCCGGCGGTTTGCACCATGCCGCGAAGTTCCAGATAACGCATGAAGCGCGCCTGGTAAATCGCCATCAGCGGGCCGAGACCCATCGACACGGTGGGGAACTGCCAGAAGTCCGGCATCAGCCACGGATGCGGATATGACGACAGCCCGCCGCCCTCGGTTTCCTGGCGGAACTTGTACATTTGTTCTTCGCTGATACGCCCGTCGAGGAAGGCGCGTGCATACATGCCGGGCGACGAATGCCCCTGGAAATACACCAGATCACCGCCGTGGCTGTCGGTCTTGCCGTGGAAAAAATGATTGAAACCCACGTCGTACAAGGTGGCTGCGGAGGCAAAGCTGGCGATATGTCCGCCCAGCTCGGACGAGTCGCGGTTGGCATTCAACACCAGCACCATCGCATTCCAGCGCATCCAGCCGCGGATGCGGTGTTCCAGATTCTGGTTGCCAGTGGAGCGTATTTCCTCACCCACCGGAATGGTATTGCAGTACGGCGTAGTCGCGCTGAACGGCATGCCCGCACCGGAATTGCGCGCTTTATCGATCAGTTGCTCGAGCAGGAAATGGGCGCGTTCCGCGCCTTCATTTTCCAAAACCGACTCGAGGGCATCCAGCCACTCCTGGGTTTCTTGCGGGTCGTAATCAGGTAATGAAGCCATCTTTGCGTTCTCTCATTATTGCAACGTTATTCTTTTGCTGAACAAGCGATTGTTTCTTGCTCAGTGATTATCCACCCGACTTTTACATCCGTCGCTTCCTGCGGAATTTGTTCGACAATTTGCAGCGCAAAGGCTGCTGCGGCCAACGTGGGGCGACGTGCCCCATTTTGGCCACCTAGGCGCGCCAGCAGCTTGTCGTAAAAACCGCCGCCATAGCCCAGCCGCGCCCCATCCCGGGTAAACGCCACCCCGGGCAGCAGGGCGAATTCTACCTCATTTAGCGTGGTCAGCCGTTCACAGCGTTCGACGATCGGCTCGCGTATCCCCCACAAGCCTGACACCAGCTGATTTTCCATGTCATCCACCCAATACAAATCAAGCTGGTTGGTATGGTGGTTCACCCGTGGCAAGGCTAAGTTTTTGCCATCCGCCAACACCTGTTGTATCCAAAGTTCGCTGGCGAACTCCGCGCCGAAATTCATGTAGCCCAGTATCGTACTGGCCTGCCGGTAAATTTCCAATTTGACGATGCGTGCGCTGATTGCCTCGCTGCAGGCGACGCGTACGCCAGGTGAGAGCTTCTCGCGCAGAGCGAGGAGCTTCTTGCGGATGCCGAGCTTGGTCATGTGCGGCGAAGCCAGCATGGTCGCTTAACCCAAAAACAAGCGGTACGCCGGATTGTCGCTCTCGTCCCAGTAGCGATAGCCGAGCGTGTCGAGAAACAGACGCAATGCTTTTTTATCGTGATGCGGCACTTGCATGCCGACCAGCACGCGGCCGTAATCCGCGCCGTGGTTGCGGTAGTGGAACAGGCTGATGTTCCAGTTGTGACTCATGCTGTTCAGGAACAGCATCAGCGCGCCGGGCCGTTCTGGGAATTCAAAGCGGAACATGATTTCGTCTTTGACTTCCGGCGCATGCCCGCCGACCAGATGGCGCAAGTGCAGCTTGGCCATTTCGTTGTCGCTCAGGTCCAGCGTGCTGAGTTTGTTGCGCTGCAACTTTTCCACCAGCTCGGCGGTTTCCGACTGGTTGCGCACCTGGATACCGACGAACACATGCGCCGCTTTCGGGTCGTCATAGCGGTAATTGAACTCAGTGATATTGCGCTTGCCGAGCAGCGAGCAGAATTTGCGGAAGCTGCCCGGCGTTTCGGGAATCGTGACGGCGAGTATCGCCTCGCGCTTTTCACCGATCTCGGCGCGTTCCGCGACGAAACGCAGACGGTCGAAATTCATGTTCGCGCCGCTGGCGATGGCGACCAGCGTTTCGCCTTTGAGCTTTTCGCGCGCGGCATACAGCTTGGCTCCGGCAATGGACAGCGCACCCGCCGGCTCGAGAATCGAGCGGGTGTCTTCGAATACATCCTTGAGCGCGGCGCAGGCCGTGTCGGTGTCCACCAGGATGATTTCATCGACCAGCTTGCGGCACAGCCGGAAGGTTTCCTGACCCACCTGTTTGACCGCCACGCCATCGGCGAACAGCCCGACATGGTCGAGCGTGACGCGCCGCTTGGCTTTTACCGAGCGATACATGGCATCGGAATCCACCGGCTGCACGCCGATGATTTTGATGTCGGGACGCAATTGCTTGACGTAAGCCGCCACGCCCGCAATCAGGCCGCCGCCGCCGATGGGAACGAAAATCGCGTGTATCGGCTGGGTGTGTTGGCGCAAAATTTCCATGGCGATGGTGCCCTGTCCGGCGATCACATCGGGGTCGTCGTAGGGATGCACGAAAACCATCCGGCTTTGTTGCTCCAGCTCCAGCGCATGTTGATAGGCATCGGAATACGAATCGCCGTGCAGCACCACTTTCGCGCCACGGCTGGCAACTGCCTGTATCTTGATTTGCGGCGTGGTCGACGGCATCACGATGACCGCTTTGCAGCCGAGCTTCTGCGCACTGAGTGCCACGCCCTGGGCGTGATTTCCCGCCGATGCAGTGATTACTCCGCGCTTGAGTTGCTCCGGCGTGAGTTGCGCCATCTTGTTGTAAGCGCCGCGCAGCTTGAAGGAAAACACCGGCTGCATATCCTCGCGTTTCAGCAACAGCGTATTGCCGATGCGCGCCGACAGGTTGGGGGCATGCTCCAGCGGGGTTTCAACCGCCACGTCATAGACGCGCGCGTTGAGGATGCGTTTCAAATATCCGTTCATGATTTTGCTGGCCGAAAAATATTCGCGCAGATTAGCATAAAAGTACCGCGAACCCCTTGCGACACAAGGCAAAATCGGTTCAAATGCCGCGCATGGAAGAAATCAATCAACATGGTGTCGTCATACAGACGCAGGTGAATTACCTGCCGGAGCAATCCGATGAAGCGGGCAACCGTTTCGTGTTTTCTTACACCATCACCATTACCAATCTCGGTCATTCGCCTGCCAAGCTCATCAGCCGTCATTGGATCATCACCGATGCTCATAACCATGTGCAGGAAGTGCGCGGACAGGGCGTGGTAGGTGAGCAACCATTGCTAAAACCGAGCCAGAGTTTTGAATATACCAGCGGCACGGTACTGACCACGCAAGTAGGCACGATGCGCGGTAGCTACCAGATGCAGACTGATGATGGCGCGCAGTTCGAGGTCGAGATCCCGCAATTCGTGTTGAGTGTGCCGCGTGTTTTACATTAACCCTTCTTCTGGCGCGCGACTAAAGGCAGGCGCACGGCGCGCCGTGCCTCTGGTGCTGATTTTTCTTGCTGCCTGCGCCGCGCCCAAGCCGCCCGTCGTGCCGTCCCCCATAATTATTGCACCCTACGCACCGTTTGCGGTAAGCAAGTGGGCGATGTTGCCGGATTGGCAAACGATAGATCTGCAGCCAACTTGGGCGGCCTTTTGGCAAAGCTGTAACGCGCTGAAGAGCAAGCCGGGCTGGCAAACAATATGCGCGCGCGCCAATCAATTGACACAGCCGGACAACAACTCGTTACACACTTTTTTTGAGGAAGGTTTCACACCCTACCAAGTGTTCAATCCGGATGGTTCTTCACAGGGTTTGATCACCGGCTATTACGAACCGAAGCTTTATGGCAGCCGAGTTAAAACCGCCCGCTTTCGTTATCCGCTGTATGCCGCACCGGATGATCTGCTGACCATTGATTTGAGCGAGGTGTATCCGCAACTGAAAGATTTGCGTTTGCGCGGGCGGCTGCAAGGCAATCGCGTCGTGCCCTATTACAATCGCGGCGAGATCGATAACGGAAAGGCTCAGTTGCAAGGGCGCGAATTATTCTGGGTGGACAACGCGGTCGATTTGTTCTTCCTGCAAATCCAGGGCTCGGGACGCATCGAATTGCCAGACGGCAGTCTGGTGAAAGTCGGTTATGCCGAACAGAACGGACATCCATACAACTCCATCGGCAAGAAACTGGTCGAGATGGGTGCGTTCAAGCTCGAAGAGTCCTCGATGCAGAACATCAAGCTGTGGGCGGAACAGCACCCCGATAAACTGCTCAGCCTGCTGGAACAAAATCCCAGCTACGTGTTCTTCCGCGAATTGCCCAGCGATCTTCCCGCTCCGCTGGGCGCATTGGGTGTGCCGCTGACCAATGAATACAGCCTGGCGGTGGATGCGCGCACCATCCCGCTCGGCGCACCGGTGTTTCTCGCCACCACTTATCCGAATACTGCCGAGCCGTTGAACCGCCTGATGCTGGCGCAGGATACCGGCGGCGCGATAAAGGGTGCGGTGCGCGGCGATTTCTTCTGGGGTTTTGGCGAACAGGCCGGAACTCAGGCGGGGCGAATGAAACAAACCGGTCAAATGTGGGTGTTGTTTCCCAAGGGCGCAGAACCGTTGCTTAGTCCGTAGGGGGCTTTCCACCCATTTAGTTTTGGGGGTGCTTTTGGAAATGCAGATTTCTAGAAGTTCGCCTAGCCAATGATGTGTACGCGGTCGCGTCCGCTGCTCTTGGCAGAAAGTAATTCCTGGTTAGCCAGTGCTATGAGTAGCTCTTCCGTGGTATCCCGATTCGGCAGACGATGAATGCCGCCGATACTGATGGTGACCACTCCATGCGGGGAATCGCCGTGTGGGATATTGAGTGCGCGCACTTGTTCGCAAAGTTTTTGTGCGTGATAGCGCAAAGCCTCGATACCGGTGGAAAATGACACGATGGCAAATTCTTCGCCGCCATATCGCGCTACGCAATCCGACGTGCGTATGAATGATTTTGCGATGCAATCGCCCACCATACGCAGACATTCATCTCCCGCTGAGCGCCCATAATGCTCATTGAATAGCTTGAAGTGGTCCAAATCAATCATCAGCACCGATATCCCGCTGTGGATGCGTTGTGCGATATGCAGCAGGTCGGCGAATCGTTCGTCGAAGTGGCGGCGGTTACTCATACCGATCAGCGGGTCGGTATAGGTCGAGGTTTCCGGCTGTTGTCTTATCTGGCCTCTGGCCGCCATATCTTTCAGGATACCGATGAAATGGGTGAGTGTGCCTTGCGCATTATGCATCGGAGAAATGTTGAGCTCGCTCCAGAACATCGAGCCATCCTTGTGGTAATTGCGTAACGTGACCACGCAACCCTCGCCTTTGGCGATAGCGGCGAGCATTACGGCTATTTCAGGCTGGTCGGTATCGGTTCCCTGCAAGATGCGATAATTTTTGCCCGTGACTTCGTCTGAGGCATAGCCAGTCAATCTTTCAAAACCCTCATTGACATAGATCAGCGGAAAATCCTGCTGCTGCGCATCGGCGATGGTAACGCCCTCGCGCGCTTCGCTCACGACTTTGACGAGCAAGTCTTGATAAATTTCCGCGCTGGAATTCATGACATTCCCTGTTTTTTCCCGGTCTCGTTCAGATTCTTTTCCAATTCTTCCACAGGTAAAAAGCCCGGAGATTGTATGCCGTTACCAAAAATCAGATTTGGCGTGCCGTTGACGCGGAGTTTTTGACCCAAAGCCATGACTTTTTCAGTTTGGGTATCGCAAATTGCTTTCGCAGGTGCGATTTCGCTCAACATCCAATCCTCCCATGCCTTGTTCGGATCTTTTGAGCAGAGCACATTACGCACGATCTCATCCGAACCCGGGAAAATCGGGTACATAAAACGGTAAAGCGTGACATCGCTGACCCCACTCAGCTCCTTTTCCAGTCGTCTGCAGAAGCTGCAGTTGGGATCGGTGAAAATAGCCAGCTTGCGCTTGCCGTTGCCCTTCACCTTTTTCACCGCAAGCTCGAGCGGCAACTTATCGAAATCGATCGCGAATAACACTTGGCGCCGTTCCCCGCTTAAATCTCGACGGCTTTTAGCTTCGATTACGTTGCCTTCGAACAGATATTCCCCTTGCGCATCCGTGTACAAAAGTTGATCGTCAATAACAATTTCATACAGTCCCGCATAAGGCGTTTTGACGATGTGTTCGATCTTGCCGATGCCGGGGAATTTGCTTTGCAACGACTTGCGAATTTCGTTCTCTCCGGCGTGCGCGGAAGATAACAGGATGAACAGAAGCGGAACGATCCACTTCGAAAAGTTCAGGACAGGAAATTTTTTCATTGAGTATTTTCTTTGAGTTAATTCTGGTTATTTAATTTAGGGCGTGCTGCATCAACATTTTTTTCAGCGGGATGATGTGATTGGTGGCATTCAGCCCAAAATTGCGCACGGTACGCAACAGTGGAATGTCATTATTGAACAAATGCTTCAGGCCGTAAGTCATCGCCTGCATTGCATAGATGTCTTCTTTGCGTTTTCGTTCATAACGGCGCAGCAATTGTGCATCACCGCAATCGTTTTGCGCGCCCCGTTCGACCAGTATCTGCGCCAGCTGGCGCGCATCGCGAAAGCCGGTATTCACACCCTGCCCCGCCAGCGGGTGCATATTGTGTGCGGCATCGCCGATCAATGCCACGCGTGACGCGCTGGTCTGCGGCAATATCAACAAGCGTAGCGGGAAAGCGGCGGGTGGCGTAATGAGTTGCATTTCGCCCAACGTGTGTCCTGATGCGGTAGCAACTTGTGCGCATAGCTCCTCATGCGACATCGCCAGCAGCCGCGCTGAGTGCTCGGGGCTGACTGACCACACCATGGAAACCCGATTGCCGGGCAGCGGCAGCAAGGCAAGAATGCCCCCGGTTTGAAACCATTGATAAGCAATACCGCGATGTGGCAACTCAGTGGAGAAGTTTGCCACCACCCCGTGTTGCTGGTAGTCCAACGGCGCGGCACTGATGCCCGCTTGCTTGCGCACCCAGGAATCGCGCCCATCCGCGCCTACGATGAGTTTGGCACTCAGAGTACGGCCATCTTCCAGTGTAAGCGTGGCTACATCCGCAGCAAACTGGAGTGATGCGCAGCGTTCCGGATGCAGCAGGGTGAGGTTTTCTTGCGCTTGCAGCACTTGCCACAGGGCATGCTGCAACGCTCGGTTTTCCAATATGCACGCCAGTTCCGCCACGCCCATTTGATAGGCGCTGAATTTCAGTTCCGCTCCTGTGTCGCCAAACACACGCATCGCCTCGACCGCTGCGATGCGACCGGCATCCAGCAAAGACCATGCACCGGATTGCTCGAGGAAGCTGCGGCTGCCCGGGCTGATCGCGTAAATGCGGCTATCCCAATCGTTAACGTGAAACTCGCGCAGCGATTCGTTCGCCCCCTCACCCGCTTGCGGGAGATAATCAGTGACTTGGCTGCCGTCTTTTGGCGGCCTAGTCGAATGGCTAGTAGTTCCATCAGGGTTGGGGAGAGGGGAGAGGGCCTGGCCATCCGCCTGAACTGGCGCGGGCTGGCTTTCCACCAACGCCAGCGACAGCCCGCTGTACTTGAGAGCGGCGGCCAGACTGGCTCCCACCAATCCCCCGCCTATGATCACGACATCGAATTTCATATACAGAATCATAGCATGCCGCCAAGTTTCATTTATAATCCCACCCCCTCGTGGAAAATCCCCTAGCGGAAAGACAAGATGCGCATCGGCCCCTATCAACTGAAAAACAATCTCATCGTTGCCCCTATGGCGGGGGTGACGGATCGCCCTTTCCGCATGTTGTGCAAACGCATGGGAGCGGGCATGGCGGTGAGCGAGATGGTGTCTTCCAATTCACTGTTGTACGGTTCGGAAAAGACCAAACGACGCGCCAACCATGAAGGCGAGGTCGATCCGATCTCGGTGCAGATCGTCGGCGCCGATCCTCAAATGCTGGCGCAAGCCGCGCAATACAACGTGGATCGCGGCGCGCAGATCATCGACATCAATATGGGTTGTCCGGCCAAGAAAATCTGCAACGTGATGGCCGGTTCCGCACTGTTGCAAAATGAACCGCTGGTGGCGCAATTGCTGGAAGCGGTGGTCGGCGCGGTAAATGTACCCGTCACACTCAAAATACGCACCGGCTGGGACAAGCAGAATCGCAATGCCATCCGCATCGCTAGGATCGCCGAAGCATCGGGCATTCAAGCCCTGGCGATACACGGCCGCACGCGCGCCTGCGCCTACACCGGCGATGCCGAATACGAGACCATCGCCGCGGTCAAGGCCAGCGTGAACATTCCCATCATCGCCAACGGCGACATCACCACGCCAGAGAAAGTCAAATACGTGCTGGAACAAACCGGCGTGGATGCCGTGATGATCGGCCGTGCCGCGCAAGGCCGCCCGTGGCTGTTCCGCGAGATCGAGCATTTTCTCAACACCGGCGAACATCTCCCCCCACCGCAAGTCGGCGAAATCCATCGTGTGCTGCGGGATCATGTGCATGAGCTGTATGGCTTCTACGGCGAACACACCGGTTTGCGCGTGGCGCGCAAACACATCTCCTGGTACACCAAGGGCTTGAGCGGCTCGGCACAGTTCCGGCATCGGATGAATCAATTGGAAAATCTTGGCGAGCAGTTGGCAATGGTTGACGAATTTTTCGCACAACAAGCGCAGCACGGAACACAACTGCATTACATCGAGGAACTGGCAGCATGAGCGATGGTTTGATCAGCGAGAATGAAATGGCGCGCTACGTGCGCAAAACGCTCAAGGAATATTTCAAAGACCTCGACGGCGAAGCGCCCTGCTGCGAGATGTACAACATGGTAATCAACTGCGTCGAGAAGCCGCTGCTCGAAATGGTGCTGGAACACGTTGGCGGCAACCAGACGCGCGCGGCGGAGATGCTGGGCATCAATCGCAATACCTTGCGCAAAAAGATGCAGCAACACGGCATCGAGTAGGGCACGGCATCGCGTTAGTAGGGGCACGGCGTAACAAAGTCAGGCAATCTGCTACCTTGAAGAGGTTCTTGCACCCTATGGGTGTCCAGCAAGCCGGATGTGGAATTGACACCGCCGTGCCCCTACTCAATTTATTTTTCATTGGAATCAACATGGCAGCAATCAAGCAAGCACTCATCAGCGTGTCGGACAAGTCCGGCGTTCTCGAATTCGCGCAAGGGTTAGACCAGCTTGGCGTAAAAATCCTCTCCACCGGCGGCACCGCCAAGCTGCTCGCCGATAACGGCATTCCGGTCACCGAGGTGGCGGACTACACCGGCTTTCCGGAGATACTGGATGGAAGAGTAAAAACGCTGCAACCGAAAGTCCACGCGGGCATCCTGGCACGGCGCGATCTGCCGGAACACGTTGCCACACTAAAGAAACATGGCATTCCGACCATCGATCTAGTGGTGGTGAATCTGTATCCGTTCAGCGCGATCGTTGCAAAACCGAATTGCACGCTGGAGGACGCTATCGAGAACATCGACATTGGCGGTCCGACCATGGTGCGCGCGGCGGCGAAGAACCATCCGCATGTCGCCATCGTCACCGACCCGGCGGACTACGCGGATGTGCTGGCCGAGATGCAAACCAACAACGGCGCGATGAGTGACGCGACGCGTTTCGATCTGGCGAAGAAGGCGTTCTCGCACACCGCTGCTTACGATTCCGCAATCAGCAACTATCTCACCGCGATCAATGCAGACGGCACGAAGAGCACGTTCCCGGCGCAGATCAATTTCAATTTCGCCAAGGTGCAGGACATGCGCTACGGCGAGAACCCGCACCAAAGCGCCGCGTTCTACCGCGACCTCAATCCGGTGGCGGGCGGCATCGCCGACTATACCCAATTGCAGGGCAAGGAGTTGTCCTACAACAACATCGGCGACGCCGATGCCGCCTGGGAACTGGTCAAGACCTTCGAACAACCGGCTTGCGTCATCGTCAAACACGCCAACCCATGCGGCGTGGCGATTGCCGACAGCGCGCTCAATGCATACAAGCTGGCCTACGCCACCGACACCACCTCCGCGTTCGGTGGCATCATCGCCTTCAACCGCGAGTTGGATGCCGAGAGTGCTGTGGCGATCACCACCAATCAATTCGTCGAACTCATCATCGCGCCCTCCGCAAGCGAAGCGGCGCTCAAGGTTACGGCGGCGAAACAAAACGTGCGCTTGCTCACCGTGCCGCTGTCCAACGCGCACAACCAGTTCGACTTCAAACGCGTCAGCGGCGGCCTGCTGGTGCAATCGCCGGATGCACTGAACGTGCATGCAGCGCAACTCAAGGTGGTGACCAAGGCACAGCCCACCAACGAACAGTTGCAGGACCTGCTGTTCGCCTGGCGCGTGGCGAAGTATGTGAAATCCAACGCCATCGTATTCTGCAAGAACGGCCAGACGCTGGGCGTGGGCGCGGGGCAGATGAGCCGCGTGGAT
>CABEDG010000204.1_pt1 | contig 13389 bp, 9 predicted proteins | sample 3132891 | NCBI WGS metagenome assembly CABEDG01 (sample SAMEA5534329, study PRJEB31848) | metagenome | biome: tundra; feature: field; material: soil | place: USA | collected 2013-05 | depth 0.15 m
AACTTTCCAACACGCACAGTAAACCGCTGCTGACCTGCTGGATGGGCGAGACACAAGTCGCGGCGGCGCGCGAAGCTTTTGCCCAAGCCCACAAGCCGCACTTCCGCACACCGGAACCGGCGGTGGAAGTGTTCTCCCATCTGTCCGCCTACTACCGCAACCAGAAGCTGCTGATGCAGATGCCCGGCCCCTTCGCGCACCACGTCGAGCCGGATGTGGAAAGCGCGCTGCTGATTATCGAAGGAGCGATGCAGGAGCATCGCAAGGTGCTGACGGAAATGGAATCCAAAGCCTTGCTGTCGGCTTTCAAAATTCCCGTTGCAAAAACCATAGTCGCGCACTCGCCCAACGAAGCACTGCTGATTGCTCAGCAATTGGGGTTTCCGGTGGCGATGAAAGTCAATTCACCAGATATCACCCACAAGAGCGATGCCGGTGGCGTGGTGCTCAACCTGAGCAATGCCCACGAAGTCCGCGCCGCCTACCAGCACATTCTCGACAACGTCCAGCACAACCGTCCCAACGCGCACATGGACGGCATTTCCATCGAGCCGATGATCGTCAAACCGAATGGCCGCGAACTGATGATAGGCGTGACCAGCGACCCGGTGTTCGGGCCGGTGATCACATTCGGTGCGGGCGGGACGGCGGTCGAAATCATGGGCGATCGTGCGGTTGCCCTGCCGCCGCTGAATAACTTTCTGGTAGCAGAACTGATACAGGAGACTCATATCGCCAAGATGCTGGGCGCATTCCGCAACATGGCTCCGGCCAATATGAGTGCACTGGAAGACGTGTTGTTGCGCGTGTCGGAAATGGTCTGCGAACTGCCCTTGCTCAAAGAGATGGACATCAATCCGCTGATCCTGGATGAGAACGGCGCACTGGCCGCCGACGCGCGCGTGGTAGTGGAATATCGCCAGCCGAGTGCCGACCGCTACGCACACATGGCCATCTACCCCTATCCCACCCAATTGGTCAGCCAGTGGCAACTCGCCGATGGCACCGACATCACAATCCGTCCGATCCGCCCGGAAGATGCCGAACTGGTGCAGGCATTCGTGCGCGGCTTGTCCGAAGAATCCAAATACTTCCGCTTCATGAGCAGCCTGCAGGAACTCACCGAAACCATGCTGGTGCGCTTTACCCAAATCGATTACAGCAGAGAGATGGCGCTGATCGCCGTGACCCTCGTGCAAGACAAGGAAATCGAACTCGGCGTCGCGCGTTTTGCCATCAATCCGGATGGCGATTCCTGCGAGTTCGCGCTGGTGGTGGCGGACAGCATCCAAGGGAAAGGGTTAGGTCAAAAACTCATGGTCTCGTTGATGGAAGCGGCACGCTCCAAAGGATTATCAGTGATTGAGGGAGAGGTGTTGACCAACAATCACAACATGCTCAAACTCATGACACGCCTCGGCTTCACCATCAAAACCAGCGAGGAGGACCAAAGCATCATGGAGGTCAGTAAGGAGCTATAGGCAACCCCATTCCGTTTGGTGTCTCGAAAGCCGGGATTCCCGCTGGCCCTCCCGGTAGCTACTGCGCTAGAAGTGGGCGCTACTGGAGATTTTAGGCCGCCTTGTGTTGAGGCACCCTTGATAAGAAGCCCTAATGGTTGCGATAGACAGCACCCAGTAAACATGGGTGTTTTGCGCCGGTGACCAGCGGCAGGTTGGCGGACTTGCCGTGCAGGGCTTGTTGCGCCAGCCAGGCGAAGGCGATGGCTTCAAGATAATCGCCGTCCACGCCGATGGCGTTAGTTGTTTTCACGCTGCTGTCAGGCAGCAAAGCAGCCAGACGGTTGTGCAGGATCTGGTTGTGCGCGCCGCCACCGCATAAATAAATTTCTTTTGCGCCGAGACAATGATTTTGGATGGCTAGCGCGATGCTGCGGCAAGTCAGTTCCAGCAGGGTGGCTTGCACGTTTGCAGCAACTTCATTGCCTTGCAGTTTGCTTTGCAGCCAGGCCATGTTGAACAGATCACGCCCGCTGCTTTTGGGTGGCGGCAGGGCGAAGAATGGTTCAGTGAGCATTTGTTCCAGTAGTGCGGGCAGCACTTTGCCGGATGCTGCCCATGCGCCGTTGTCGTCATAGGGCTTGCCCAAGTGTTGCATACACCAGGCGTCCATCAGCAGGTTGCCGGGACCACAATCGAAGCCGGAGGTGGCGTCGCGGGGTGGCAGGTTGGTCAGGTTGCTGATGCCGCCGATGTTGACGATGACGCGGTGGATGTCTGGATGACGCAGTACATGATCGTGAAACGCGGGAACCAGCGGCGCGCCTTGTCCACCTGCGGCGATGTCGCGGCTGCGAAAGTCGCTGACCACGGTTATGCCGGTCAATTCAGCGAGTAGTGCGGCGTTGCCGATTTGCAGGGAGTAGCCGTGCTCGGGACAGTGGCGGATGGTTTGGCCGTGGCAGCCGACAGCTTTAACTTCTTTGTTTGATGATTTGGCTTGAGCGAGCAATGGCGCAACTGCTGCGGCATACATTCTTGCCAGCTGATTGCCAATGACCTGCGCCTGATGCAGCTCGTTGTGACTGGGCAGGTGCAACGCCAGCAAGGCATTTTTCAGTGCGTCATCAAAGGGCAGATAGTATTTGGCGAGTTGCAGCGGTTTGGGCTGGCTTAAATCAACAAGGACGGCATCAATGCCGTCCAGGCTGGTTCCTGACATTAACCCGATGTATAGCTCAGGCTGGGGCACTGGCTAATTAGTCGAGTTTCGCGAGGTTGGTGTTGCGCAGCAGGTTCAGGCGCGCAACGAAGTCGTTCGCCACGGGTTGAAACCCGGCGAGGTATGTACTGTCGATGGGTTTTGCATCGGGCAAGGCAACGCGCAACGGGTCGCGTTGCTGGCCGTTCACCCTGAATTCATAATGCAAATGCGGTCCGGTAGCCCAACCGGTCATGCCGACATAGCCGATGACATCGCCCTGCGCCACGCGTTGGCCTTGGTGCAGACCCTTGGCAAAGCGCGACAAGTGCCCATACACAGTGGTGTAACGACCTTGATGGTTGACCATGATGACGTTGCCGTAGCTGTTTTGCTTGCCAACCAAGGACACGATACCGTCGGCAGTTACCTTGACTCTGGTGCCCATCGGCGCAGCAAAATCTACGCCTTTATGTGCGCGCCATTTTTTCAATATGGGATGGAAACGCGCCGTGGTAAATCCGGAGCTGATGCGCGAGAATTCAACGGGCGAACGCAAAAAAGCCTTATGCATGCTTTTTCCTTCCGGGGTGTAGTAATCGCCGTGTTGCGCATCTTTCTGAAAATACACGGCACGGTAAGCATGGCCTTGATTGATGAATTCAGCAGCCTGGATGCGGCCCGTATGTAGCAATGCGCCGTTGCTGTAGGTCATTTCATACACCACGGTGAATTTGTCACCTTTGCGCAAATCATGATGGAAATCGATGTCGCCGCTGAAAAGTTCGTTCAATTGGTTGGCGGCTGCTTCCGGCAAACCTGCTTCGTCGGTGGCGGAATACAAGTTGGTTTTGATTTCGCCAGTGCGCACGAACAAGCGGTTCTCCAGTTGAGCGGGGAGTGTTTTGGTATGGAAAGCACCGTCTTGTTTGTCAATCAAAATCTGCGCGCTGTTGTCACCGAGATAGCGCAACGCGATCAAACCGCCAGTGGCAGTGGTTTCGGCTTGCACTTCTGTGCCAACCGGCAATTTGCGGAAAGATTCGGCTTCGGCGGATTTGCGCAAATAGTCACTGGCGGCAGCATCTTCAATACTCAGGCGGCGTAACAGTTCATCCACGGTATCGCCGCGTTGCATGCGTTCGTTGCGCCAGTAGCTGGCAGCAGCAGTTTCGTCAACGGTGACTTTGGGTAATGCAATTTCTTCGATGGCGACCTTGGTCGAGGTCAAATCAAGATCACTTTGCGGCACCAGACCGAAAGCGGTGACTACGCCCAACAACGGCAGGGTGGACAGGGCGACGAACCAGCGCAGCTTTTTTTTGCTTTCTGGCATGTTGCGTTCTTGGCTGAGCGGATTTTGGGTTAACATTCGTGCCTCCTTAGAATTGCTTTGCTTTGTTCTGGCAACGTGTTGCGTTGATGATTGGTGCACACTTTACCAGAAAGGGGCATCCCCTCAAAACTGAACTGATGGGTGGCAAAACCCGACCGATGAATGGTTATAAAGAGCGGGAATGAGCAGTTTGTTGCGTTTTTCGTACTCGAATTGATGATGAATATGACTGAAATGACACACTCAGAAATGATGCACGCAGAAATGACACATCCAGACGCACTGGCGCAAATCAAGCGCGGCGCTCACGAGCTGCTGCTTGAAGACGAATTGAAACAAAAGCTCGCGCTGGGACGCCCGTTGCGTGTCAAGGCGGGCTTCGATCCGACTGCACCGGACTTGCATCTCGGCCATACCGTGCTGCTCAACAAGATGCGCCAGTTTCAAGACCTTGGTCATCACGCGTTGTTTCTGATCGGCGACTTCACCGGCATGATTGGCGACCCCAGCGGTAAAAATGCCACCCGCCCGCCGTTGTCGCGTGAGCAGGTGATGGAAAATGCGCAGTCCTACCGTGAGCAGGTGTTCAAAGTGCTGAACCCGGAAAAAACCGAGATCGTGTTCAACTCGACCTGGATGGATAAATTCAGTGCGGTGGACTTGATCAAGTTGGCGGCCACCCATACCGTCGCGCAAATGCTGGAGCGCGACGATTTTTCCAAACGCTACAAGAGCAACCAACCGATCGCCATCCACGAATTCATCTATCCGTTGGTGCAGGGCTATGACTCCGTGGCACTCAAGGCGGACATCGAGCTGGGCGGCACGGATCAGAGATTCAACCTGCTGATGGGACGCGAGTTGCAGAAACATTACGGGCAGCCGGCGCAGTGCATACTCACCATGCCGTTGCTGGAAGGCTTGGACGGCGTGAACAAAATGTCCAAGTCGTTGGGCAATTACATCGGCGTCACCGACACGCCGCAGGATATGTTCGGCAAGCTGATGTCTATTTCCGATACTTTGATGTGGCGGTATCTGGAATTGCTGTCGTTCCGCAATCTGAACGAGATCGCCGGTTGGCGCGCAGAAGTGGCTGCCGGACGCAATCCGCGCGACATCAAGGTGTTGCTGGCGCAGGAAATCGTGGCGCGCTTCCACACCCGGCAGGCCGCAGCAGCCGCTTTGGCGGAATTCGAAGCGCGCTTTCGCCAGGGCGTGTTGCCGGATGACATGCCGGAAGTCAATGTTTCTGCGCCTGGCGGCAGCATTGTTGTGCCGCAACTGCTCAAACAGGCTGGGCTGGTGGAGGGGACATCCGAAGCGATGCGCATGATCCAGCAAGGCGCGGTCAAGCTGGACGGTGAGCGTATCAATGACAAGTCAGCCGTGGTCAAGGCTGGCACGGTGGTCGTGGCGCAGGTCGGCAAGCGGAAATTCGCCCGAATTACGGTTCAATAAATTGTGGTTGTGGGCGCCGGGCAGTTTTGCTAGAATCGCGCCCTCAATTTTTTAGTAGAAGGTAGTTTGTTCATGACAACAGTACGTGTTAAAGAGAATGAGCCGTTTGAAGTAGCGATGCGTCGTTTCAAGCGTTCCGTGGAAAAGACCGGCCTGCTGACCGATTTGCGCGCCCGCGAATTTTACGAGAAGCCTACCGCAGAACGTAAGCGCAAACTAGCTGCCGCCGTGAAGCGTCATTACAAGCGCCTGCTTAGCCAAGTTCTCCCTCCCAAGCTCTATTAATCTGCCGCGTCTGTCCTGGGCGCAGCGGTTAGTTTCGACATTTGGGCGCTTCTAGAAATTCAGAATCCGTCCAAATGCAAGACGCGAAAAAATTTTTGCCGCGCCACATATGGTTTATATGCAAGCAAGAAAATTTCTGAGCAACGCAGCAGTTGGAATAAAATCTGGATTTATAGAAGCGCCCATGAGTCTCAAGCAACAAATCACTGATGACATGAAAACCGCGATGCGCGCCAAGGATGCGGCGCGCCTCGGGGCGATCCGTCTATTGCTCGCCGCCATCAAGCAGCGCGAGGTGGACGAGCGCATCGAGTTGTCGGATGCGGACGTGGTCGCCATCATCGAAAAGATGAACAAGCAACGGCGCGATTCCATCAGTCAATATGAAGCGGCGGGACGCCAGGATTTGGCGGATGTCGAAAAGTTCGAAATGAGCGTGTTGCAAACCTACATGCCGCAACAACTCAGCGAAGCCGAAATCAGTGTCGCAGTAGCTGAGGCGATTGCTGCGACCGGTGCGGCTGGTCAGCAAGACATGGGCAAAGTGATGGGTGTGCTCAAACCTAAGTTGGCTGGGCGCGCCGATATGGGTAAAGTTTCTGCCCTGATAAAAGCTCAATTATCTAAATAGTTTCTGATCAAACCACGCTGCGCGACACCCTTGCGTCTTGATTTCGAAGAAAGGGGGTGTCGATCTTGATGAAAGGGTGGTGCTGGCGTGATTCCAAAAAATTTCATTCAGGATCTGCTTAATCGTCTCGATATCGTGGACGTGGTCGAGCGGTATGTGCCGCTCAAAAAAGCCGGTGCGAATTTCGTCGCCTGCTGTCCGTTCCACAACGAAAAATCCCCTTCATTTACGGTAAGCCAGACCAAGCAGTTTTATCATTGTTTCGGCTGCGGTGCGCATGGCACGGCGATTGGTTTTGTTATGGAACATGCCGGACTCGGCTATGTTGATGCGATTGAGGAACTGGCGCGCAGCGTGGGTTTGGAGGTTCCGCATGAGCGTCAGGCAGCAGGTGAGGCATACCAAAAAGTTGCGCCGGATTTGTATGAGGTGATGCAAACTGCCACGCGCTATTACCGCGAGCAACTCAAGCTTTCGCAGCGTGCGATTGATTATCTCAAGCAGCGCGGCCTGAGCGGTGAAATTGCGGCAAAATTCGGCATCGGCTACGCGCCGGACGGCTGGCAAAATCTTGCCGCCGCATTTCCGAATTACCAGGATGCGACGCTGAGCGAAACCGGTTTGGTGATCAGCGCCGATGAGGATAAACGCTATGACCGGTTTCGCGACCGCATCATGTTCCCGATCATCAACGTGCGCGGTCAGGTCATCGGCTTCGGCGGACGGGTACTGGACAAGGGCGAGCCCCCGCAAGGGGGACGCCGCGAGGTAACCGGAACCTCCGGTTCCACCTCCGCGCAGCCCAAATATCTGAACTCACCGGAAACCCCGCTGTTTGAAAAAGGCCATGAACTGTATGGCCTGTTCCAGGCGCAAAAAGCCATCCGCGCCGAGCAACGAGTGCTGGTGGTGGAAGGTTACATGGACGTGGTGGCATTGGCGCAACACGGCGTGGAATATGCCGTAGCGACCTTAGGCACGGCGACCACACCGTACCATATACAAAAATTATTGCGCCTCACCGAACACATCGTATTTTGTTTCGATGGCGACAAAGCGGGGCAACGCGCGGCATGGCGGGCTTTGGAAAACGCGCTTCCATATTTGCAGGACGGCAAGCGCATCAGTTTTTTATTTTTGCCAGTCGAACATGACCCGGACAGCTTCATTCGCGAATTCGGCAAAGCTGCTTTCGAGCAGCGTATGCAGGAAGCCATGCCACTGTCAGCTTACCTGTTGCGTGAAATCAGTGCGGAACTGGATTTGCGCAGCCAGGAAGGGCGTAATCAATTATTGCAACGCGCCAAGCCGCTGCTGACTGCGATAGCAGCGCCGACCACAGCATTGTTGTTGCGCAAGGAAGTTGCCGCACTTTCCGGTGTCAGCCAAGCTGAGTTGGAAGCGTTGTATGAGATCAAACCGGTTGCGCGCGCGCCGCGTATCGCTTTTCAAAAAGCCGGGCGCGCCCCGCCTTCGGCGCATCGGTTGCTGTTGCAATGCCTGATTGCACAACCCGAGTTAGGGCAGCAGGTGCCTGGCGACTGGCATGACCAGGGCGCGGATGCCGATGCGGTTTCAGCGGTGCTGATGGTGTTGCGTGAAACTGATTTCACACTGAGCAGTCCTACCCTTGCGCAGTTGTTTCAAGGCACTAGCCACGAAAAAATGCTGGCCGCCGCACAGGCAGATATGCTGAATTGGGGCGAGAGCTTTGACGTGGCTGCCGAGTTTGCCGGGCTGGTCAACAAGTTCAACGAAGGTCAACGCCGCCAGCAGTTTCAAGCCCTGCAGGCTAAAGGTTTGTCCAACCTGACGGACCCGGAACGCGAGCAATACCTGCTGCTGCTGCAACGTGGCTAAGCATCTAATGAGGGTAGGAAAAAGTTGATGGAATCGGGTATAATCCGCCGCTTTTCGCGGCCTTAACGCAATATTGGGCCTTACGCAATTTGGGAATATGAACATGGCAAAGCTTAAAGACAAGAAAAAGCAGATCAAGAAACAAGCTATCGTTATCGTGCAGCCGGTCATTGATCAGTTGCAGGATATCGAGGCGAGGCGCACCCGCCTGAAAGCTTTGATCGTGCTGGGCAAAGAACGCGGCTATCTGACTTACGCGGAAATCAATGACCATTTGCCGGATATGCTCGAAGTTGAGCAGATCGAAGGTGTGGTCAGCATGATCAATGAGATGGGCGTCTCGGTGTGCGACGTGGCTCCTGACGCTGAAACTCTCATCATGACGGATGTCGCACCTGCGGTGGCGGATGAAGATGCGGTGGAAGAAGCCGAAGCTGCACTTTCTACGGTGGACTCGGAATTCGGCCGCACCACCGATCCGGTGCGTATGTATATGCGCGAAATGGGCACGGTCGGGTTGCTCACTCGCGAAAAAGAAATCGAGATCGCCAAACGTATCGAAGAAGGCCTGAAACACATGATTCAGGCGATTTCCGCGTGTCCGGCGACGATAGCCGAAATCTTGGCATTATCCGCAAAGATCGAAAGCAATCAGATGCGCATCGACGAACTGATTGACGGTTTTGTGGATGTCGCAGATGAAGCCGTCATCGCCGCGAACGGCGATGACGAGGTAGAAGAAATCAGTGCCAATGACACCGACGAAGAAGAGGACGAAGAAGCGGCAGCGGCTGCGGCTGCGGCCAATCTGGCGCAGTTGAGGGCGGATGCCTTGGCGCGTTTCGCCGTGATTACCGACTTGTTCACCAAGCTGGGCAAGGCTTACGATAAGTACGGTTATCGCAGCAAACAGTACGACAAATTACAGGCTGGCATCTCTGACGAACTGATGAAATTCCGCTTCTCCGCCAAGCAGGTGGACGCGTTGTGCGACACCATGCGCGGCTTGGTCGAAGAAGTGCGCCGCAGTGAGCGCAGCATTCAGGAAATGTGCGTGACCAAAGGCAAGATGCCGCGCCCGCATTTCATCAAGACCTTTCCGGGCAATGAAGACAATTTGCAATGGGTAACGCAGGAACTGAAGACGAAAAAACCCTATAGCGAAACGCTGGAGCGTTACCAGCATGCCATCGTAGAGCAGCAAAAACGGCTGCTGGATTTGCAACAGCGCGTCGGTATCCCGATTCGCGACTTGAAGGAAATCAACCGGCAAATGACCAACGGCGAAGCCAAGGCACGCCGTGCCAAGCGCGACATGATCGAGGCCAACCTGCGCCTGGTGATTTCGATCGCCAAAAAATACACCAATCGCGGCCTGCAATTCCTCGACCTGATTCAGGAAGGCAACATCGGTCTGATGAAAGCGGTGGACAAGTTTGAATACCGTCGCGGTTATAAATTTTCGACCTACGCCACCTGGTGGATACGCCAGGCGATCACCCGTTCCATTGCCGACCAAGCGCGCACCATCCGTATCCCGGTGCACATGATCGAAACCATCAACAAAATGAACCGCATCTCACGGCAAATCATGCAAGAGACAGGTCAGGAACCGGATGTTGCGACATTGGTGATCAAGATGGAAATGCCGGAAGACAAAATCCGCAAGATTTTTAAAATCGCCAAAGAGCCGATCTCCATGGAAACGCCGGTGGGCGATGATGACGATTCACACTTGGGCGATTTCATCGAAGACTCGCATACCGCAGTGCCTATCGACGCGGCAATTTACGAGAGCCTGCGCGGTGCGACCTCGGATATTCTGGATAGCCTGACACAACGAGAAGCCAAGGTATTGCGGATGCGCTTCGGCATCGAAATGAACACCGATCACACGCTGGAAGAAGTGGGCAAGCAATTTGATGTCACACGCGAACGTATCCGTCAGATCGAAGCCAAGGCACTGCGCAAGCTCCGCCATCCTTCGCGTTCCGAGAAGCTGAAGAGCTTCCTGGACAGCGAAAACTAAGCTGGCAATAACTAAACTTTTTCGGGTCGTTAGCTCAGTTGGTTAGAGCAGAGGACTCATAATCCTTTGGTCGGTGGTTCAAGTCCACCACGACCCACCAACAGAATCAAGGCCTGCGGCATCGTAGGCCTTTTTCATTTCCGGTTGTGCCAAATTTGTGCCATTTGGCATAGTAGCAGGCGTGTTCCCTGTTGAGCTAATCGGCGTGCCCAAATTGCGTCACCTAAAATTCTCAATTCCCGCAAGAGCTTTACGCCAAACCGGCGTGTTTGCCGCTGTGGCTAACTGGTTCATTTGTGGCGTCCATATATATCTTCAAAGCGCACGATGTCATCTTCACCCAGATACTCTCCGCTTTGCACTTCGATCATGACCAGATCGACAACGCCGGGGTTTTCCAGGCGGTGTTTGTGGCCGGCAGGGATGTAGGTAGATTCGTTGGTGTTGATGAAAATTTCCTGGTCGCCGTTGACGACCTTCGCCATACCACTGACTACGACCCAGTGCTCGCTGCGATGATGATGCATCTGCAGGCTGAGGCGGCCCTCCGGTTTAACCACAATGCGCTTGATCTTGAAACGTGTGCCTTCTTCCAGCACGGTGTAAGTGCCCCAGGGACGATGCACAGTGGTGTGCAGTCTGTGCGTTTCATGGCCCTGAGCTTTGAGGCGTGCGTAGAGGAGCTTTACATCCTGGACACGGTCGCGGTCAGCAACCAACACCGCATCCGGGGTATCGATGACGATAAGATTGTTGATGCCTATCGCACCGACGATACGCTGCTTGCTCTGGATGTAGCAGTTGCTGACATCATGCAGCATGACTTCGCCTTCGATGCGGTTGCCTTGAGCATCAGGTGCGGTGAGATCACCCAGCGCGTTCCAGGAGCCAATGTCGCTCCAGCCGATACTGCATGGCACCACGGCGACATTTCTGGACTTTTCCATGACGGCATAGTCGATGGAGTCGTCGGGTACGCGACCAAAAGTTTCCGGGTCGAGCTCGATCTGAGTGTAGTTTTTGCCCTGTGCCCGGCGGGATTGTTCGAGGCAGGCGCGGGTGGCAGCCAAAATGCTCGGGCAGTGTAATTGCATTTCGCGTAGCATGGTTCCCGCCGAGAAACAGAACATGCCGGAGTTCCACAAGTAGTTGCCGGATTTCACATACTCTTGGGCTTTTTCAAGGCTGGGCTTTTCGACGAAACGCAGCGCCGTGTTGCCATCCGCTTCGATATAGCCGTAGCCGGTTTCGGGCGTCTCAGGCTGGATGCCGAAGGTGACAAGCTTGCCTTGTGCGGCCAACCGCATTGCCTCCGCAACGGCTTGAGCAAAAGCGGCTTGATCGGTAATCAGATGATCGGCGGCGAGCACCAGCAAGAGCGCGTCCTCACCATGGCTGGCAGCCACTTGCAGCGCTGCCGCAGCAATGGCGGGAGCGGTGTTGCGGCCAAAGGGTTCGAGGATGTAGCTGTTGGCAAGGTCTTTGTACTGGGTACCGGCGACCTCGCGGTACTCGTCCTCGGTCTTGAAGAACAGTTCGCGGTTGGTAACGGTGAGGGTCTCAGCCACATCCGGCAGAGACACACCTCGCAGCCAGGCTTTTTGCAGCAGGCTCTGCCCATCCGCCAGGCGGATAAAGGGTTTGGGATGCAACTCGCGGGAAACCGGCCAGAGCCGGGAACCTGCTCCGCCACAAAGAATCGTCGGGATTAATTTCATGCAAATATGTAAATCAGTTGTTCATGTTGATGATTTATTTATTAATTGTACTAAAAATCTGCGGGGGAGGCACGAGAAAAATTAATGGGGTCTCTGAAATCTACTGCGCGATTCGATAGCGGCTTTGTGTGATGCGCGCTACGATTTTTAGCGGCTCCCTTAAGCCGCCACTCCAACCAAATCGACCCAGTTAACTGCACTTTTTCCATGAACCACAAAAAAAGGATTGAGAACAGTGGAGGGATTAGCGTAAGAGAGCGGCTCTCCCGTCAATTGGATCACTCCGCCGCCAGCCTGTTCCACCACGCATTGGGCTGCCGCGGTATCCCACAAAGAGGTCGGCCCCATTCTCGGATAAACATCGGCATTTCCTTCCGCCACCAAACAGAATTTCAGCGAGCTTCCCATCGGCATCAGCTCGTGTAAACCGAGCTGTTGCAAAAATGCCGTCAGGGAATCCCCGGCATGTGAACGGCTTCCGACTACGCGCCAAGACGCGCCTTCGGTGTGTTCAGCAACGCGGATCGATGCACGCATTCCGTCTGCTTCCACCTTGAATGTTCCCAATCCATCAGCCGCCAGGTAGGCCACATTGAGCACCGGCGCGTAAACCACGCCCAAAATAGAACGACCATTCTCGATCAAGGCAATGTTGACCGTGAACTCGCCATTGCGTTTGATGAACTCCTTGGTGCCATCCAGCGGATCGACCAGCCAATATCGCCCTGAACTATCCGCGCCGGGAAAATCCCCGACCGCCTCCTCGGAGAGAATCGGTAGCGCCGGCTGCAACCATTCCAAACGCCGAGTGATGACTTCATGCGCCGCCGCGTCTGCCTCAGTCAGCGGAGATTTATCCTCCTTCTCCCACACGGAAAAATCCCGTGCATAAACGCCCATGACCGCAGCACCTGCCTCCCGTGCAATCGCCTCGACTTTCTCCAGCAAACTCATGTTTACACGCATCATCAACCCAAATAATCCATTAGCAGAGTGAGTGCAGATAACGAAGCAAGATTTCTCCCGGAGCCTGCTCTGAGCGAAGTCGAAGGGGTCGAAATGACAAGGGCGTTGGTAGAAATGACAGGGGCGTTGTCATCCCGAACGAAGTGCATTGTCATCCCGAACAAAGTGAGGGATCTTGTTTTGAGCGAATTTTTCATGATAGAACGCCTTGTATGGTTGGGGTGGTGTTATCGGCTTTTTTCTGCAACAGTTAAGAAGCCGGGGTGGAGGGGCCAATGGCCGCATCTGCTCTCCTAACCGAGAGACAGACTCCAATAGAACCCCCCACCCACACCGCCAGCGTCGATGAGGAATCTAGCGGCTTTGACCGCCGATTTGACCGCAAGCTCACGCAGGTGTGTCCACCCCAGCAACCTTCATCTTAATCATGGGAGAACCATTA
>CABEDG010000206.1_pt1 | contig 13377 bp, 13 predicted proteins | sample 3132891 | NCBI WGS metagenome assembly CABEDG01 (sample SAMEA5534329, study PRJEB31848) | metagenome | biome: tundra; feature: field; material: soil | place: USA | collected 2013-05 | depth 0.15 m
AATGACTTTGGTTCCATTAAAGATACAGGCGGCACCTCGTACAAGATCAATGGTTACAGTGGCGCCGCCGTGGGCATTTTCCCGTTCAACGACCAATGGTCTCTTTTGGGCAAGTTGGGTTATGCCAGCACGAAATTGGGTAATCCGGCTAACACGACAAAATCTGGCATTACTTATGGCATTGGTGGTCAGTACAACATTAACCAGGCTTGGGGCGTGCGGCTCAATTACGACATGTACAAAGTTGTCATCCCAGCCCCAACTTCTCAGACAGCAACTACCAGTGTGGTTTCCGCTGGCGTGGTTTACAAGTTCTAATTGATCTAGCGTTAACTAAAGCCGGGGAAACCCGGCTTTTTTATTTTTCGTTGGCTATAGCCCCAACTCACTCCACATCGAATCCACCTTCGCTTTCACCGCCTCATCCATTACAATCGGTGTGCCCCATACACGTTGCGTTTCCCCCGGCCATTTGTTGGTGGCATCCAGTCCCATCTTGCCGCCCAGTCCTGACACCGGGCTGGCGAAATCCAGATAATCGATCGGCGTGTTATTCACCAGCAGCGTATCGCGCACCGGATCGACGCGGGTGGTGATCGCCCAGATCACTTCCTGCCAGTTGCGGATATCGATGTCGTCGTCCACCACGATGATAAACTTGGTGTACATGAATTGGCGCAGGTAAGACCAGATGCCGAACATCACGCGCTTGGCGTGCCCGGCATACTGCTTCCTGATGCTCACCACCGCCATGCGATACGAGCAGCCTTCCGGCGGCAAATAAAAATCCACAATTTCGGGAAACTGTTTTTGCAGCAGCGGCACGAACACTTCGTTGAGTGCCACACCCAGCATGGACGGTTCATCGGGCGGCTTGCCGGTATAGGTGGAGTGGTAGGTCGGATCACGGCGCATGGTGATGCGCTCGATGGTGAGCACAGGGAATTTATCCTGCTCGTTGTAATAGCCGGTGTGGTCGCCATACGGCCCTTCCAGCGCCATTTCATCAGGATGGATCACGCCTTCCAGAACGATCTCGCTACTGGCCGGTACTTGCAAATCGCTGCCCAAACATTTCACCAGCTCGGTCTTGCTGCCGCGCAATAATCCGGCGAATTGATATTCGGAAAGACTGTCCGGCACCGGCGTGACCGCGCCGAGGATAGTGGCCGGATCGGCCCCTATCGCCACTGCGATCGGGAACGGCTTGCCCGGGTGAGCCTTGCGCCAGTCCTGAAAGTCCAGCGCGCCGCCGCGCTGTGCAAGCCAGCGCATGATGACCTTGTTCGGCGCGATCACCTGCTGGCGGTAGATGCCGAGATTCTGGCGCGGTTTGTTAGGCCCGCGTGTGACCACCAGGCCCCAGGTGATGAGCGGCGCAACATCGCCGGGCCAGCAGGTCTGGATCGGCAGCTTGCCCAAGTCCACTGCCGCACCTTCCCACACCACATCCTGACAAGGCGCGCTGGACAGGACTTTGGGCGACATGTTCAGGACCTGCTTCAACACCGGCCATTTTTCCCAGGCCTCCTTCAATCCTTTGGGCGGTTCGGGTTCCTTGAGATAGGCAAGCAGTTTGCCCACCTCGCGCAACGCAGCGGTGGATTCTTCGCCCATACCCAAGGCCACGCGGCGCGGAGTGCCGAACAGATTCGCCAACACCGGCATGTTGTGCCCGACCGGATTTTCGAACAGGATTGCCGGACCTTGCGCGCGCAACACACGGTCGCAGATTTCGGTCATTTCCAGATACGGCGAAATCGGTGCGGTGACGCGCTTGAGTTCGCCGAGTTTTTCCAGTTGTGCGACAAAGTCGCGCAGGTCGTGGTATTTCATTCCGATAACCTCCTTGGAGCTTGTAGCTCGTAGCTGGTAGCGAGTAGCCAAACCGGTTTTGCTACCCGTTACCAGCTACAGGCTACCAGCTCAATAAAACCTCTCTTCGCCTTCCGGCCTGGTTTTGAAGCGCTTGTGCAGCCAGAAATATTGCTCCGGCATTTCACACACGCGCTGTTCGATGAACTCGTTCATGCGGCGCGTATCCGCGATGTCATCCCCGGTCGGATAATTCTCCCAGGCCGGATAGAAGGTCAGCACATAACCTGCCGCCCTTGGCAGCAAGCGCGTGATGCAAGGCACGACCTTCGCGCCAGTCATCTGCGCGATGCGCGGCACCGAAGTCATGGTCGCGGCAGGCACGCCGAAGACGGGAATGAACGCGCCGTCCTTGACACCCTGATCCTGATCCGGCGGATAAACAAACGGCATGCCTTCGCGCATCCCCTTGAGGATAGGGCGCAATCCTTGTTGACGCGAATAGAGGCGCTGATTGCCGAAGCGGGCACGCTTCTTCAAGAGCAGTTCGGTCAGGTAGAGGTTCTTCTGGTTTGCACATATGCACACCGTATCGGTATGCTGCGCGATCCACTGACCGCCGACATCCATGCCGACGAAATGCGGCGTGAGCAGGATGGCCGGCTTGCCTTTCACCGCATCAAAATGTTCCACACCCTCGACACGGATCAGGCTCCGGATGCGCGCCCCGCTCGACCACCACAAGATGGTGCGCTCGATGAGGCTGCGCCCGAATATCTTGAAGTGATCGCGCAACAAGCGTGCGCGCTGAGCGTCGCTCATGTCGGGGAAACACAAGCGCAGATTGATGGTGGCCACGCGGCGCCGTTCGGTGGCCAGCAGGTAAAGTAGAAAGCCGAAGGTATTACCAACCCACACCAGTACGCGGAACGGCAGAAAGTGCATCAGCCACAATAGAAACACTCCTGACAGCGCTAGCATGCCTGCTCCCTGGCTGCGGGCGGCATCACACCGCGCGGAATTTTATAGCGGTTATAACTCCATAGATACTGGGCTGGAGAAATCGCGATCACGCGTTCCAGGGCCGCATTGATTTGCAGCGGCACGGATTTGGCAAAGTCCAGCGATAAGGGCTCTATGCGCATCACATAGCCTTGCCCGTGCGGCAAGCGTTCAGCATAGGCCAGCAGTACTGTCGCACCGCTGGTCTGAGCCAGGCGCCCACTCAAAGTCATGGTGTAAGCGGGGCGCGCGAAAAAATCCACCCACTCGCCCTCGCCCTGGCTGGGTACTTGATCGGGCAACAAACCAATCGCCTCGCCGCGCTTGAGCGCCTTGTAGAGTGTGCGCACACCACTTACATCGGCGGTTGCCAGGCGCACCAGCCCGCGTTCGCGACCGCTGCGCATCACTTTTTCCAGCCAGCCCTGTTTGGATGAGCGATATAAACACGTCACCGGCAGATGTTGTCCCACATATAAGCTGGTTATTTCAAAACAACCCCAGTGTGGCGTGAGAAAAACAATGCCTTTGCCGCAGGCCTGGGCTGCTTCGATATGCTTCCAGCCCTTGCAGCTCTGCACTTTGGCGCAGACTTGTTCCAGCGGTCTGCCCCATATCCAAGGCAACTCAACGACGCTTTTACCCGCCTCGGCAATGGTCTGGTTGAGCAGGGTGGCATAGTGGGTTTCATCCGTAGCCAGATGTGCCTGACGCAAGTTCTCTTGAGTGCGTGCGGCATATTGTTTGGACATGGCAAAAGTGAGGTGGCCTAGCAGCGCGCCCAAGCCGTGCAGCCAACTGAGTGGCAAACTTGCCAGAAGACGAAAGATCATTTTGAAGAAAAAAGAGGTCATCGGTGGTCAGGCGAACTATTTGATACAATGCGCGCCTTTAATTTTTTACTTGATTGAGCGGAGAACCATGAGCGATTTTTTATTTACGTCCGAATCCGTATCCGAAGGTCATCCCGATAAAGTGGCGGATCAGATTTCTGATGCCATCCTGGACGCTATTCTAGCGCAAGACATCCACTCACGCGTCGCGGCAGAAACTTTGGTCAACACGGGCTTAGTGGTGCTTGCCGGCGAAATCACCACCAATGCCAATGTGGACTACATTCACGTGGCGCGCGACGCCATCAAGCGCATCGGCTACGACAACACCGAGTACGGCATCGACTACAAGGGCTGCGCCGTGCTGGTGGCTTACGACAAGCAAAGCCCGGATATTGCGCAAGGTGTGAACAAGGCCTATGACGACGACCTTGATCAGGGTGCTGGCGACCAGGGTCTGATGTTCGGCTACGCCTGCGATGAAACGCCGACGCTGATGCCTCTGGCGATTTATTTGGCACACCGCGTGGTGGAACGCCAGGCGCAATTGCGCCGCGATGGCCGCCTGAACTGGCTGCGTCCGGATGCCAAATCGCAAGTGACGATACGCTATGTGGATGGCAAGCCACACTCAATCGACACCGTGGTGCTCTCCACCCAGCACGCGCCGGAAATGACGCTGGCCGCGATACGCGAAGCCGCGATCGAAGAAATCATCAAGCCGGTGTTGCCGAAAGAACTGATCAAAGGCGAGATCAAATATCTGGTCAACCCGACCGGACGTTTCGTCATCGGCGGCCCGCAAGGCGATTGCGGCCTGACCGGACGCAAGATCATCGTGGATACCTACGGCGGCTCAGCCCCGCACGGTGGCGGTGCCTTCTCCGGCAAAGATCCGTCCAAAGTGGATCGCTCAGCTGCGTATGCGGGTCGTTATGTCGCCAAGAACATCGTCGCTGCCGGTTTGGCCAGCAAATGCCTGGTGCAAATTTCCTACGCGATCGGCGTGGCCAAGCCGACCAGCGTGATGGTGGACAGTTACGGCACGGGCAGAATTTCCAACGAAAAAATGACTGAATTGGTGTTGCGCCACTTCGACCTGCGTCCTAAAGGCATCGTGCAAATGCTTGATCTGCTGCGCCCGATATATCAAAAGACTGCCGCATATGGCCACTTCGGCCGCGAAGAACCGGACTTTACGTGGGAAGCGACAGACAGTGCTGCGGTATTACGCGCAGATGCAGGACTGTAAATTTGTATGGCGGGTTACGCTAACCCCGCCATACATGGCTTTACCCACCCTCCGAGGGGTGCTGCAGCGGGGCTGGACACAGTCCCTCGTCAGGCTCGGGGTCAGTGGCTCAACGTTTCAACTGCACCCATTCATTAACCTTATGAATGGAGCAACTTATGAACGCTGCCGCAAAACAATTCACCGATTACATCGTCGCCGATATGTCCCTGGCTGCATGGGGACGCAAGGAACTCGCCATTGCCGAAATCGAAATGCCCGGCTTGATGGCAATCCGCAAGGAATTCACTGCCACGCAACCGTTGCGTGGCGCGCGCATCACCGGCTCGTTGCACATGACCATCCAGACGGGTGTGTTGATCGAAACACTAAAGGCACTCGGTGCGGAAGTTCGCTGGGCATCCTGCAACATCTACTCGACCCAGGATCATGCTGCCGCTGCGATTGCTGCGACCGGCACGCCGGTGTTCGCCTACAAGGGCGAAACGCTGACTGAATATTGGGATTACACCCACCGCATTTTTGAATGGACGGACGGCGGTTTGTCCAACATGATTCTGGATGATGGCGGCGATGCCACCCTGTTGCTGCATCTGGGCGCACGCGCTGAAAAAGATGCGTCTTTACTGAATCATCCCGGTTCCGAAGAAGAGACTTGTTTGTTCGCTTCGATCAAGGCCAAACTGGCAGTACATAAAAAATGGTATTCCACGCGTCTTGCCGCAATCAAGGGTGTCACCGAGGAAACCACCACCGGCGTGCATCGCCTGTATCAAATGCACGAACGCGACGAATTGAAATTCCCGGCGATCAACGTGAACGACTCCGTCACCAAGTCAAAGTTCGATAACCTGTACGGCTGCCGCGAATCTCTGGTGGATGCGATCAAGCGCGCGACCGACGTGATGGTGGCCGGCAAGATCGCCGTGGTCGCGGGTTATGGCGACGTGGGCAAAGGCTCCGCACAAGCGTTGCGCGCCTTGTCGGCTCAAGTTTGGGTGACCGAGATCGATCCGATCTGCGCCCTGCAGGCCGCGATGGAAGGCTATCGCGTCGTGACCATGGACTACGCTTGTGAGCACGGCGACATTTTTGTCACCGCCACCGGCAACTTCCATGTGATCACCCACGAGCACATGAAGAAGATGAAGAACCAGGCCATCGTGTGCAACATCGGCCACTTCGACAACGAAATCGACGTTGCCTCGCTCAAGCAATACCAGTGGGAAAACATCAAGCCGCAAGTCGATCACGTGATATTCCCAGCAATGAACGGCAAGCCGGAAAAGCGCATCCTGCTGTTGGCCGAAGGCCGTCTGGTGAATCTGGGTTGCGGTACCGGCCATCCGTCCTACGTGATGTCCTCTTCGTTCGCCAATCAGACTATCGCGCAGATTGAACTATTCACCCGCAACAAGGACTATCCTGTCGGTGTGTACACTTTGCCCAAACATCTGGACGAGAAAGTTGCGCGTTTGCAACTGACCACACTGAACGCGCAACTGAGCACGCTGACCGACCAACAAGCCGCTTACATCAGTGTGCCCAAGGAAGGTCCATACAAGGCCAACCACTATCGTTACTAAAAGCAACATGCACTCCATCCGTAATGAGTTCGTTGATTATGTGGTGGAGCTCGCGGCGGATTGGGCAACGGTATCGGCGCGTAAGATGTTCGGTGGTTATGGCTTGTGCCGCGAAGGGTTGATGTTCGCGTTGATCGTTGAGGATGAGCTGTCCTTCAAGACTGACACGGACAACGTGGCGCAATTCGAGCGGGCGGGCAGCCACCCATTCGTTTATCAGAGCCAGACTCGAACCGTGCAAATGTCATACTGGTCAGCGCCAGCAGCTAGCCTTGATTCACCCGCCGTGATGCGCGGGTGGTGTCAATTGGCCTATGCCGCGGCGTTGCGGGCGCAGGTTACTAAAGCAAGCTAATCCAGCAAAGGGAGGCACAAATGAATATGCAATTGGAGTTGCTGTTAATCTGGATACTCAACGCACTCGCGTTGCTCGCGGTGGCGAACTTCGTGCCGGGCATTCATGTCGATGGATTTGGCTCGGCTTTGATCGCGGCGTTTTTCCTGGGGCTGGTCAATACCCTGATCCGCCCATTGCTGCTGCTGCTCACCCTGCCGGTCACGCTGGTTACATTGGGATTGTTCATCTTCGTCATCAACGGCACACTGTTCTGGCTGGTCGGCTCGGTGTTGCGCGGCTTTGTGGTGGACAGTTTCTGGCATGGCGTATTGGGCGCAGTGTTATACAGTATCTTCTCGTGGGCGCTGTCCGCAGCTGCCGCACAACTGATGAGGAAGCAATGAGCAAACAACTTTTCAGTTTCGAATTTTTTCCGCCGCAAACCCCGGAAGGCGTGGGAAAACTTACTGCCACGCGCAGGCAATTGGCGCTGCTCAAGCCGGAGTTTTTCTCCGTCACCTTCGGCGCGGGCGGCTCCACGCAAGACCGCACGCTGGAAACTATACGGCAGATCAAGGCCGAGGGTTACAACGCGGCGCCGCACCTGTCGTGCATCGGCTCCACGCGCGAGAACATCCGCACCATGCTGAACACATACAAGGATATGGGCATCAAACGCATCGTGGCGCTGCGCGGCGACTTGCCCTCCGGCATGGGCAGCATCGGCGAATTCCAGTATGCCAACGAGCTGGTGTCGTTCATCCGCGCGCAAACCGGCGATCACTTTCACATCGAAGTGGCGGCCTACCCGGAATTTCACCCGCAGGCCAAATCAGCGCGCGACGACATCCTCAACTTCAAGCGAAAAGTCTCTGCCGGGGCGGATTCCGCTATCACCCAATATTTCTACAACGCCGACAGCTATTTTTATTTCATTGATGAATGTCGCAAGCTCGGCATTACCGTCCCCATCGTGCCGGGCATCATGCCCATCGTGAAATTCGCGCAACTGGCACGTTTCTCCGATGCCTGCGGTGCGGAAATTCCGCGCTGGATGCGCCGCACACTGGAGGGCTACGGCGACGACGTCGAATCGGTGCAAGCGTTTGCCCAGGATGTGGTCACCGCATTGTGCGAACGCTTGTTAAAGGGCGGCGCGCCCGGGCTGCATTTCTACACGCTGAACCAGGCCGCGCCAACTTTGGCGATCTGGCAACAATTGGGATTGTCACGATGAACACGTTACGCGCACCGGAACTGCTCTTGCCTGCCGGCACCTTGGACAAAATGCGCACCGCCTACGCCTTCGGCGCGGATGCGGTATATGCCGGGCAGCCGCGCTATTCCTTGCGTGCGCGCAACAACGAATTTCAGTTGGAACAACTGGACATCGGCATCAAGGAGGCGCATCAGCTCGGCAAGAAATTCTTTGTCGCGAGCAATTTGATGCCGCATAACACCAAGGTCAAAACCTATCTGGCCGACATGCGCCCGGTCATCGCGATGCAGCCGGATGCCTTGATAATGGCGGATCCCGGCCTGATCATGATGGTGCGCGAGGAATTTCCGGACATGCCGATCCATCTTTCGGTGCAGGCCAATACGGTAAACTTTGCCGATGTGAAATTCTGGCAAAAACTCGGTGTGTCGCGCATCATTTTGTCGCGTGAATTGTCGCTCGATGAAATAGAAGAGATACGCCAGGAGTGTCCCGACATTGAACTGGAAGTTTTCGTGCACGGCGCGCTGTGCATCGCTTACTCGGGGCGCTGCTTGCTGTCCGGCTACTTCAATCACCGTGATCCGAACCAGGGTACCTGTACCAACTCCTGCCGCTGGGATTACAAGGTCAAAGATGCCGGGGAAGATGCCACCGGCGATCTGCAAAAAATAGATTTCAATTTCGATGAAGCGATGGGCGCATCCAATCTCTCCGCCTGCGGCTCACAACCGCGCCACCCCGCAGCTGACAAGGTGTACCTCATCTCGCGTCAGGATCACCCGGATGAATTGATGCCGGTGATGGAAGACGAACACGGCACCTACATCATGAACTCGAAGGACCTGCGCGCCGTCGAGCACGTCGAGCGGCTGGCAAAGATCGGCATTGATTCGCTGAAAGTCGAGGGCCGTACCAAGTCCATCTATTACGTAGCACGCACCGCACAAGTGTATCGCCAGGCGATAGACGATGCCGTCGCAGGACGTCCTTTCAATTTGAGTTTATTAGGCGCGCTGGATGCCTTGGCGAATCGCGGCTACACCGACGGCTTCTACGAACGCCACCACACCCACGAACGACAAAACTACCTGCGCGGCCATTCGGAAAATTCCCGCCAGCAATACGTCGGCGACATCGTGAATTGCGCGGACGGTATGGCCGAGATCGATGTGAAAAATAAATTTCAAGTCGGCGACAAACTGGAAATTATCCACCCCTCCGGCAACCACATCATCACGCTGAGCGAGATGCACAACCTCAAAGGTGTGGCGGTGAAAGAAGCGCCGGGCAGTGGCCACCGCGTGAGAATTCCGCTCAGCGGAAATATGAAGAACGGGATGCTGGCGCGGTTCTTGTAAATGGCGAGTTGAACATGACTCAGCCAGCGTAGCCCGGATGGAGCTTGCGGAATCCGGGAATACCGGAAGCATAACTTCCCGCATTTCGCTACGCTTCATGCGGACTACCTCAGAAAATTACGACTATGATCCTCTCCACCCTCGCCAACGCCGACCGCTACGCCGCTCTGCATCCGCTGTTCCCGCGCGCCTTCGAATACATCCGCAACACGGACTTGCTGTCACTCGCGCCGGGGCGCTATCCCATCCTCGACGAGCAACTGTTCGCCATCGTGGAAGCGGTTGCCGGGCGCAGCCATGGAGATGCGAAGCGGAGTGTCATCGCAAGTACATCGACATTCAGTTGGTGCTGGAAGGCGTGGACGAGATGGGCTGGAAGCCGCTTTCCGATTGCCGCGAGCCGGTGGACGATTACAGCGCGGAGAGAGACATTCAGTTTTTCCGCGATGCCCCGGCAAGCCGGATCGCCACGCCACCCGGCGCGTTCTGCATCTTCTTCCCGGAGGATGCGCACGCACCCTTGGTCAGCGCGGGCAGCATCCGCAAGGTGGTTGTTAAGATCGCGCTGAAGACAGGGTGAGGAACGATCACGGCTTTTCGAGTGCCACGGAACGGGCGGCAGGGATCGGTAGCCGTTTCCCGCTTAGAACGAGATTCTTACACCCAAATTGAAACCTTCATCAAGTGTGGCGTCAGGCTGGGTCTTGAGGCCGAATCCAATTTTCCGGTAACCGAGATAGACAACCGCCTGTGGTATCACTTCGTACTCCATTCGAACACCGGCTTCAACATAGCGGTTGGCATCGCCAAAGGTGACGATGTTCGGGGATAAATACACTTCTCCGACAAAGCCCAGGCGTCGTATCGCGGGTGGGGAATAACGTACCATCCCGCCCAATGCCAAGGCCGAAGCGTTACTGGTCTCAGGATTGCCGCCCTTTACTCTGGCGACCACACCCTTTATTCCGACACCGACAGAAAACCCGGGGGCGTTGCTGCCCAGTTCGTCTTTCACCAACAGACCAAAATCACCGAGCAGGTTATTGTTATCAACATAAAGAACGCCGAGATGAAATTCGGTTTTTCCGAGGGCATCGCGACCCATTGAGGATTTGTACTGGAATTGGGCGCTGGTATCGCTCAGGTTAATATCGATGGTATCCGCCAGGGCCGAGGTACTGACTGCTAACAGGGAAAGTGCAACTATACGGCGCAATAACATAACTTCACTCCTCAAGATTTTTGGATTTAACACGTGCAAGCATATCACAGACAATTCGTATCACGAACAGGCCGGCGGTCTGCGATTTGACTAGGTTTGCGCGGGCATGAGCCAATGAGTGACCCGATTCATTTCCACAGGTTCCCCTCGGCGCTCACAGGCCGAGATCGAACGCGGTATCGCCTTCCGCCACATTTTCGCCGATCTGAATATTTCTGAAATCAAACAGCTTGCCATCCAGCAGGTGTGAGGGCGCGACGTTTTGCATCGCGGTAAAGATGGTCTGGCTACGCCCCAGATACTCACGCTCCCACGCGGCGAGCATTTCCTTGATGTTCTGGCGTTGCAGATTTTCCTGCGCGCCGCACAGGTTGCACGGGATGATCGGAAACTCCATGCCGCGCGCATAGCGGGCGATGTCTTTTTCAGAACAATAAGCCAGCGGACGAATCACGATGTGGCCGCCCTTGTCGGTGACCAGCTTGGGCGGCATGGCCTTGAGCTTGCCGCCAAAGAACATATTCAGGAACAGCGTCTCGATCATGTCGTCGCGGTGGTGACCAAGAGCAATCTTATTCGCGCCGAGCTCCTGCGCCACGCGGTAGATGATGCCGCGCCGCAGCCGCGAACACAGCGAACAGGTGGTTTTGCCTTCGGGGATTTTTTCCTTGACGATGGAATAAGTGTCCTGCGTTTCGATGTGGTATTCCACGCCGAGCTGCTTCAGATAATTCGGCAGCACTTCGGCGGGGAAGCCCGGCTGCTTCTGGTCGAGATTCATCGCGACGATGCGAAAGTCGATCGGCGCGCGCTTGCGCAAGGTGAGCAGAATATCCAGCAGAGTGTAAGAGTCCTTGCCGCCGGACAGGCACACCATCACGCTGTCGCCCTCTTCGATCATGTTGAAATCGGCAATCGCCTTGCCGACATGGTGCTCCAGCCGCCCCTTGAGACGATTGAAGTTGGTGGAGTGGTGCTCGAAATGTATGGGTTGAGTAATGTCGTTCATAATTTTTAAAGGTTGACGCTACGGCCGCCATCGACCGCAATGATCTGTCCGGTGATATAGGGTGCGTCCTGAATCAAAAAGGCGACCGTCTTGGCAATGTCGTCCGGTTCGCCTTCGCGTTTGAGCAGGGTATGTGCGACGATCTTGCGGCGTTGCTCCTCGACCATCCACACCGCGCCTTCCGGCCACACGATGACACCGGGGGCAATGGCATTGACGCGCACCTGCGGTGCCATTTCCTGCGCCAGTCCGCGGGTCAGCGCGACCAGCCCGGCCTTGGCGACGCTGTATAGCAGATGGCCATGCATCGGGCGTTCGGCGTGGATGTCCGCGATGTTCACGATACAACCATGACGACGGCGCAATTCGGTCGCTGCCGCTTGTGCCAGGAACAGAGGGGCTTTCAGGTTGGTGCCGAGCAAATCGTGCCATTGTCGTTCATCTATATCCGCCAAGGGGGTAGCGTAAAAACTTGAAGCGTTATTGACCAGCGCGTCCAGCTGCCCGAATTTTTTGATGACCTTGTGCACCAGTTGCGGCAACGCGTCCAGGTCGAGCAGATCCGCCTGAAACACGGCGGCACTTTTTGGGCGCAGTTTATTCAACTCTTTTTGCAGAGCCTGCGCTTCCTGTTCGGAGCTGCGGTAATGCACGGCGATCTGTGCACCCGTCGCGTGCAGGCGGCGACAAATCGCCGCGCCGACGCGCTTCGCCCCTCCCGTCACCAGTACCACTTTGCCTTGCATCGCTTGCTCCATTAAACTCGACCACTTTGTGAATTATACCTGACCATGCCTACACCTCTACCCACACCCAGCCCGGAAGCCGCGCAGCACAGCACACGCCTGGTTGAATTCATCCGGCGCGACACCGCCGCACAAGGCGGATGGATTTCGTTTGCACGCTACATGGAGCTGGCACTGTACGCACCCGGGCTGGGTTATTACACGGCAGGCGCGCACAAGTTTGGCGCAGGGGGCGACTTCATCACCGCGCCGGAACTCTCGTCGCTGTTCGGACATACCGTAGCGCGGCAAATGGCGGAAATCATGGCGCACAGCGCACCGCACATACTGGAACTGGGCGCCGGCAGCGGCAAGCTGGCGGTGGATATGCTTGCCGAATTGGAGCAACTCGGTAGCCTGCCGGTCAGCTATGCGATTCTTGAGGTGAGTGCCGACTTGCGCGCGCGCCAGCAAACACTCGTGCGCGAACGCTTGCCGCATCTGCTGGATCGAGTGCACTGGCTGGACGCGCTGCCGGAAAAATTCAGCGGTGCGATTGTCGCCAACGAAGTGCTCGACGCATTGCCCGTGCATCTGGTGCACTGGCGGGACAGCGCAATCACCGAACGCGGCGCGGCATTGGGCGAGCACGGTTTCATCTGGCAGGAACGCGCCATCAGCGATGCTGCGCTGTTAAATGCAGCCCAGAAGATCACTGTGCCGGATGATTATGTCAGCGAAATCTGTCTCGCCGCGCGCGGTCTGATCAACAGCCTTGCGCAACGACTGGAGCAGGGCGCGATGCTGTTCATCGACTACGGCTTCGGCGCGCGCGAGTTCTATCATCCGCAGCGCTGCAACGGCACGCTGATGTGCCATTACCGCCACCATGCGCATGATGATCCCTTTTTTCTGCCCGGTTTGCAGGACATCACCGCGCATGTGAATTTTTCCGACGTCGCCGAATGCGGCATCGATGCAGGCTTGGAGCTGACGGGCTACACCTCGCAGGCGTT
>CABEDG010000209.1_pt1 | contig 13168 bp, 12 predicted proteins | sample 3132891 | NCBI WGS metagenome assembly CABEDG01 (sample SAMEA5534329, study PRJEB31848) | metagenome | biome: tundra; feature: field; material: soil | place: USA | collected 2013-05 | depth 0.15 m
GGGTGAGCGCGAGCAGCCCTTTATCCAACAAGGTTATCAGGATCCAGCACAGCCAGAACAGGCCAAACAGCATGGCCAGCACCGAGATGGTGAGGCCGACTGCGTTGATGATGCGGCGGCGTATGTATAGATTCAGCATGGCGTTCACGCAGCCTGTCCTTCGAGTTGCCCCAGCTTGTAGAGCATGTAGCGGGCGAGGGACAAGACCACGAAGGTAATGAAGAACAGGATCAGGCCGAGTTCGATCAGCGAGGAAGTGTAGAGATCGCCTACTGCTTCGGTGAATTCGTTGGCCAATGCGGAGGAAATGCTATTGCCCGGCATCAACAGCGACTTGCTCAGCTCATGGGCATTGCCGATCACGAAGGTGATGGCCATGGTTTCGCCCAGTGCGCGCCCGAGCCCCAGCATGATGCCGCCAGCCACACCCACCTTGGTGTAGGGTAATACCACCTGCCACATCACTTCCCAGGTGGTCGCGCCGAGTCCATAAGCGGATTCCTTGAGCATGGCAGGCACCACATCAAACACATCGCGCATCACCGAAGCAATGAACGGGATGACCATGATGGCGAGAATGATGCCGGCAGTCAGCATGCCGATGCCCATCGGCGGCCCGGAGAAGAACGGGCCGATGTAAGACAGGGTGCCGACATGCTTGTTGAGCCACGGCTCGACATGATCGGCGAACAGCGGGGCGAACACGAACAGCCCCCACATGCCATAGATGATGCTGGGGATCCCCGCCAGCAATTCGATTGCGATACCGAGGGGGCGGCGCAAAATGCGCGGCGAGAGTTCGGTCAGGAAAATGGCGATGCCAAAGCTGACCGGAATCGCGATGAGCAAGGCGATGCCCGAGGTGATGAGCGTGCCGATGATAGGGATCAGCGCGCCAAATTTATCGTTGACCGGATCCCAATCGGAACTGGTCAGAAAACCAAAGCCAAAAGCATGGATGGCGGGCATGCTGCCCACCAACAGTGAGGCGATGATTGCTACCAATAATGCCAACACACCAAATGCGGAGACACGCGTCAGACTGCGGAATAGCAAGTCGAACACTGCTTGTCGTTTAAGGCGCGCTTCGTGTGAAAACATCGGCATGGTTGTATGCTTTTTGCGTTATAAAAGTAACTGGCCCGGTTAAAAAATAACGGGGGCATCAGCCCCCGCGATTATAACTTAAGGATGTGCTGTGTCAGCCACGCTCCTTTAGCTTATTTCCAGACAGCCTTGCCTGCTGCGTCCTTGAGTTGTGTTTTCCATGCGGCACGAATCAGCTTCACCACGTTTTCCGGCAACGGCACATAGTCCAGGTCGGATGCTAGCTTGTCGCCCTTGTCATAAGCCCAGTCGAAAAACTTCAGCACTTCCTTGGCGGTTTCCGGCTTTTCCTGCACTTTGTGCATCAGGATGAACGTCGCGCCGCTGATTGGCCAGCTATTTTTGCCGGCTTCATCGGTCAGGATTTCATAGAAGCCCGGTGCCTTTTCCCATTTCGCGCCGGCTGCTGCCGCCTGGAAAGCGCTACTTTCCGGTTGAACGAACAGACCGTCGTGGTTCTTCATTTGTACGTGGTTCATTTTGTTCTGCAACGCGTAAGCGTATTCCACATAACCGATGGAATTCTTGATGCGTTGCACATAAGAAGCCACTCCCTCGTTGCCCTTGCCGCCGGTACCGGCCTTCCAGGAAACCGCTGTGCCTTCACCGACACTGGACTTCCATTCGGCGCTAACCTTGGACAGGTAGTTGGTGAAAATGAAGCTGGTGCCTGATCCATCGGAGCGGTGTACCACGGTGATATTTTCATCGGGCAGCTTGAGGTCTTTGTTCAGCGCCACCAGTGCCGGGTCATTCCACTTGGTGATCTTGCCCAGGTAGATGTCGGCCAGTGTAGCCCCGTCCAATTTCAAGGTGCCGGCATCAATGCCGTTCACATTGATGACCGGAACCACGCCGCCGATCACGGTGGGGAATTGCATCAGGCCATTCTTTTCCAGATCTTCCGGCTTGAGGGGCATATCGGATGCGCCAAAGTCCACAGTCTTGGCTTCAATTTGTTTGATGCCGCCGCCGGAGCCGATGGATTGGTAATTCAGACCGATACCAGTTTGCGTCTTGTAAGCATCAGCCCACTTGGCATATACGGGGTAGGGGAAAGTGGCGCCCGCGCCGGTGATGTCGGTTGCCTGGCTTGCGCCGGCATAAGCTGCCGCAGTGGCAGCAGTGATGCCGATGATGAGTTGCTTCAGTTTGCTATCCATAATATCTCCATTGGGTTGAATTTGTTGCTTGCGGCTGCTTGGCTGCCAATTAAACCAACAACGCTTTGCTGCGGAGTGCATGTTAGGGCGTTTGTATTACAGGATTATTACAGTTATTTCTGTGTTTGATGTGCCGTTATAGTATTTAAATTCATGCCCAATCCCATCTTGCCTGACCGCCATATCGGTGTTTTAATTGCACTTGTTATTTTAATAATTGTTTAACAATGGAAATATAAAATGATGAAATCGGCTCAAGTGGTAAAAGCATTATCGGCACTGGCTCAACCCACGCGCTTGGCGATTTATCGCTTGCTGGTAGCGCGTGGGCCGGAGGGCATGGCGGCAGGGCAGGTGGCCGATAAATTGAAAGTGTCACCGGCTACCCTGTCGTTTCATTTCAGGACGTTGAGTCATGCCGGATTGCTGGAGAGCAGGCCGGACGGGCGCTTTGTTTATTACGCCGCGAATTTCACGGTGATGAATGACATGCTGGCGTACCTGACGGAAAACTGTTGCGGCGGCAATCCGGAGGCCTGCAAGCCGGCGGGAAAATGATCCTGAATCCGGCGGTTGGACGGGTTTTGTGTAGGAGCGGGCCATGCCCGCGAACATCCTTATCGCGGGCATGGCCCGCTCCTACATTACGCAATACAGCCCGCAACAGCATCACCAAATGGGTGGGTGGCAAGAAAAATTATTCTAAACATTTTTTAAGGAGCTTATCTTGCAAGACAAACAATACAACGTGCTGGTGTTATGTACCGGCAATTCCGCACGCAGCATTTTGGGCGAGGTGCTGTTCAACGTGTTGGGCAAAGGAAGATTCATCGCACACAGCGCGGGCAGCCATCCGGCGGGCCGGGTCAATCCATTCGCGCTGGAGTTACTGCGGCAGCAGGGACTCAGCACGGAAGGACTGCGCAGCAAAAGTTGGGATGAATTCGCTGCACCCGGCGCTCCTAAAATCGATTTCGTCTTTACCGTGTGCGACAACGCAGCAGGTGAAACTTGTCCGATCTGGCCGGGTAAGCCCTTCACCGCGCATTGGGGCATTCCTGATCCGGCAGGTGTTGTGGGCAGCGACGAGGCCAAGCGCGCAGCTTTCAAAACGGCATATAACCAATTGGCGCGGCGCATTCAGTTGTTCATGAGCCTGCCGATTGAATCATTGGACAAACTTACTTTGAAAGAAAAACTCGCCGACATCGGCCGCATAAAGGATTAACGAGATGAACCTGTTTGAGCGTTACCTGACCGTTTGGGTCGGGCTGTGCATCATCGCCGGCGTGCTGCTCGGGCGATTTTTGCCGGGTGTGTTTCAGGCCATCGCCAGTCTGGAGATTGCCAGGGTCAACATTCCGGTTGGCGTGCTGGTGTGGGTGATGATCATTCCGATGCTGCTGAAAATCGACTTCGGTGCGCTGCATCAGGTCAAGGCGCACAGCCGCGGTATCGGTGTCACGCTGTTCATCAACTGGGGAGTGAAACCTTTCTCGATGGCCTTCCTCGGCTGGTTGTTCATACGCCATGTGTTTGCCGCTTATCTGCCGCAGGATCAACTCGACAGCTATATTGCCGGGCTGATTCTGTTGGCAGCCGCACCATGTACCGCGATGGTGTTCGTGTGGAGCAATCTGGTGAAAGGCGATCCGTATTTCACGCTGACGCAGGTAGCGCTCAACGACACCATCATGATCTTCGCTTTCGCCCCGCTGGTGGCTTTGCTGCTCGGTATCGCCAGCATCGCCGTCCCGTGGGACACGTTGTCTGTCTCGGTGGTTTTTTACATCGTGATTCCGGTCATGCTCGCGCAACTATTGCGCCGCCAATTATTGGCAAAAGGCGAGGGCGTGTTCAAACAGGCAATGGAACACATTGCGCCATATTCGATGGGCGCGCTGCTGCTGACCCTCGTTTTGTTGTTCGCTTTGCAGGGCAATGCCATCGTTTCACAACCGCTGGTGATCGCCATGCTGGCCGTGCCGATTCTTATCCAGGTATTGTTCAACGCAGGGTTGGCATATAGTCTGAATCGGCGCCTGGGTGTGGTGCACTGTGTCGCCGCACCGTCGGCATTGATAGGCGCGAGCAACTTCTTCGAGCTGGCGGTGGCCACCGCCATCAGTCTGTTCGGTTTTCAATCCGGCGCGGCGCTGGCAACGGTGGTCGGGGTGCTGGTCGAAGTGCCGGTGATGTTGCTGGTGGTGAAAATCGCCAATGCCACGCAACACTGGTATGAGTTTGGCGAACAGAATTAAATCATGCAGTTCCAAAAGTCTTAAGAATATAAAGAATCGGGTAGGAGGCGTGGTCACCCCCGCCGTCCTCCCACAACACCGGACGTACAGATCACGTATCCGGCGTTTCCTGACTACTGGGTTTCCCCGGCGATCTTCGTCCCGTTCGTCGTGTCGCCTGTCGGCCAATAGGCACCCACAGCCACCTTTGGGATTTACGGCCCTCCGGTCCAGCCGCAGGCCCTCCGTTACCAGAGGCTTCTGCCCTGTCCGCGCAGAGAGCCAGAAGTTGTTTCACATGGGCTTGAGATGCGTACCCGCCCGCGCTACGCTGTCAGATGCGTTGAACATACGGGACTGGCGCATCTATCACGCATTGGGACTGCGGCTAATTAAGCGCGCCCGGGAACGCTATCTCAAAGAACTGATGAGCGTCGAACTCGACGCTCTGTCTCAAGGGAGGCCGATAGATATGGGAGGAAAACCTTAGTAAGGGGCCAGATACACCGCTGAATTCAACAGCACCCAAACTCGCCCGTCACTGAGACGATATCTGAACTGAATCCCATCCGCCGCCCAGTGCGCGAATGAGATTGACGCTCGCCTGCAGCCTTCTCCTGCGCAGGTTCAGTTCGTCAAGCTGAACCTGCTGGGCCGAGGCTTGCGCAGTTACGACCTCGAGATAATTCGCTATGCCTTCGCGATAGCGGTTCATGGCGATATCCAGCGTGTGGCGAGTATCGGCAACCGCTTCGGTCAATGCAACCGATTCCTCAGACAAATCGTTTAATAGCGAAAGGTTATCTTCAACATCCTGGAAGGCATGAAGCACGGTGGACCGGTATTGTCCACCGGACACCTTGAACGCGGCTTCGGCTTCGGCAACCACCGCTTGGCGGCGGCCTGCATCGAAGATGGTAAGCAAGGCATTCGGTCCGATTGACCAAAAAAGACTAGGGGCAGTCAGCCACGCCGACTGGTAGGTACTTTCATATCCGGCCGCAGCGGCGAGATTTACACTCGGAAAAAATGCCGATTTGGCCACTCCGATGCGGGCGTCGGCTTCTGCCAAACGGCGCTCCGCCGCAGAGATGTCTGGCCTGCGCTGCAACAGAGTAGCCGGTATACCGACAGGGATTGCCGGCAACTGGATATCAATCACGGCAGGCGCAATGGAAAAACCGGAAGCCGATTCGCCAACAAGGGTGGCGATAGCATGCTCATAAAGCGCTCTGCTTGCAGCAATATCCGAAAATTTTGCTTTGGCTGTCTCATGCTGCACCTTTGCCCGGGAGACATCCAATGCCGAATCAATTCCACCACGAAAGCGATTTTGCGTAAGCTCCAACGCTTTTGCATAGTCATTAATTTCATCCGACAATAATTTTGACTGCGCATCCAACATGCGCAGAGCAAGATAATCGTTAACAAGTTCTGCCCTCAGGCTCAGGTGTATCGACTCGAGATCCGCCTCTGCCGCCTGCGCGCCCGCCTTTCCCGCTTCAACCTGATTGCGCACGCGACCCCAAAGGTCGACTTCATAATTGGCAATCAATCCGATTGAGTTATCCCCATACACATTCGGCTGGGTGCTGGAGCGTAGCGCCCGGGTGTCAGATTGCTCGTTGCGTGTCACGTAAGTGCCTGCCGACACGGTTGGGAAATAACTTGCGCGCGCCTCTGCGGCATAAGCGTTAGCCTGATCGAAATGCGCCACTGCCACGGCAAGATCGGTATTTGCCGCATCCAGCCGCACAACCATGTCATCCAGCGATGGATCCCTGTATGCCTTCCACCAATCACCGCGCGGTAGATTGTCTGCAGGCTGGGCTGGCTGCCAGATTGCAGTCGCCCCCTTATAGGCCGCAGGCTCTGGAATCGTGGGCGTCTTGTAAACCGGCGCCTCGGAACAACCGACAAGTATGGACGCGCACAGCATCGATACCGCAAGTCGAATAAAACTCATGGCGCAGCCTCGGGTTTCTGCCCATCGGATCGCGCATCCGGATTTTTGATGCGCACGACGTCGCCTTGCACGATGGAATCCGACGGGCTATCAATTACCCGGTCGGTGCTGTCGATCCCGCTGGCCACTTCCACTACGCGCCCCAAGTCCCGCGCAATGGTAATGGGCTTAAGAACTATGCGGTTATCAGCACCCACGGTCGCCACCTCCAATCCATCCCTGCGGAACAACAACGCACTGACTGGTAAACGGAACACATTCGACTGGGAGGATAAATCAAAGTGCACTTCCGCATAACTCCCTGAAAACAACTTGCCACCCTTGTTATCCATCAGCAACTCTACTGTAGAGGTACGCGAGGATTCCTGGATAGCGTTCGCAGTACTCAATACTGTGGCTGCGAAATGCTGTTCTGGACGTTCTGGAAAATAAACTTGTACCGACATTCCCGGCTTGATCAAGTAGGAGTAATTCTGCGGTGCCTCCACGTATATCCGCAATCTCCGGTTGTCGACAACCCGGAACAGCGCCTGCCCATTGCTGCTTCCAGAAGCAATCAACTTGCCGATATCGGTGTTACGCTCGGTGACCACCCCATCAAAAGGCGCAACGATATGCTGGAAAGCTTGCTCTGCCAGCAAGCCGTTCAAGTTGGCGCGCGCTGCATTCAAAATGTCACGCTTGGCCTTGGCATTCGCGGTTTTCTCATCGACTTCCTGATGGGAAACCGAGTCCGTAGCCAGCAGGTCCTGCCACCGTTTTGCCGTGACATCGGCAATCTCCAAATTCGATTCAGCACTCGCCAAATCGGCCCGCGTCCGTAGTATTTGCTGGTCAAGCTCTGGCGTTTCGATCTCTGCGAGCAGCTGACCCTTTCTGACATGCGCGCCAATGTCGGTGTACCAAACCTTGAGATAGCCGCTCACTCTGGCGTAAATCGGCGCGTCCAAGTCGGCTCGCACATTCCCCGGCAAGATCAGCGCCTGTTCGCTGGGGCCATACTGAGGAACCACGGTTTTAACAGTGACGTGCTGTGACTCGACCTCTGTCCGCAAGTCATTTGCATGCCTGATGCGAATTAAAATTCCAGCCACTGCCACGGCAACCGCGACTGTTGCCAAAATCAATCCGGCGAGACGGAGGCGCGTAGAAATAGGGACGTTAGGAATATCTTCGGACATCATTCTTGCTCCACAATTAAAGGGGTTTGCTCGGTATCATTACCTTTTCCGTGAACTCTATGCACGAGGCTGAATACCACAGGCACGAAAAACAGCGTTGCACAGGTTGCGAATGCGAGCCCGCCAATCACCGCCCTGCCCAACGGCGCATTTTGCTCACCGCCCTCGCCGAGACCCAATGCCATAGGCGCCATACCGATAATCATGGCGAGCGCCGTCATCAAAACCGGGCGGAAGCGGATAAAGCCGGCCTCCAGGGCGGCAGTCATGCCACTATCTCCCTCATGCAGCCTTTCTCGCGCAAAGCTAACCACCAAGATGCTGTTGGCGGTGGCCACACCCATGCACATGATTGAACCGATGAGCGCCGGAACAGATAAAGTGGTATTGGTCACAAACAGCATCCAGACGATTCCCGCCAAAGCAGCGGGCAATGCCGTGATGATGACGAATGGATCAAGCCAGGACTGGAAGTTGACCACGATCAGCAAGTAGATCAGCACGATCGCCCCCAGCAGGCCGAACAGCAGCCCACTGTATGACTCGTTCATGGCTTGCACTTGCCCGCGCATGACCACGAACGAACCCTTGGGAACATCCTTGGCGGTTTCTTTCAGTATCTGCTCTATGTCGTGCGCCACATTGCCTAAATCACGTTCTTGCGTGGAGCCAAAAATATCGATGGTCGGCTCCACATCGTAATGCGACACCACTGCTTCACCTTGCCCCCTGCTGATGCTGGCCACTCCGCCCAGCAACTGTGAAGTCGAATCCTGACCCGAAGCGACCGGAATATTCTGAAGATCGTTGAGTGTATCGAGGCGGTATTGCGGTACTTGCACTACCAGTGGATAGGAAACATTATTGGCTGGATTTACCCAAAAATTGGGCGCGGTCTGCAAACTGCCTGACAACGAAACCAGCAAATTAGTGGCCACGTCGCGCTGGGTCAGACCCAATTCCCGGGCACGTGTGCGGTTCACGTCCACATACAGTTCAGGCTGATTGAATGCCTGCTGGATACGCACGTCGGCCAGACCGGGAATTTTCTTGATCCGGCTCAAGATGGCCGCAGCATATTCCTGATCGGCCTTGCGGTTAAACCCGACCACCTGAACGTCGATCGGTGCAGGCATGCCGAAATTCAATATCTGGCTCACGATGTCGGCAGGCAAAAACGCAATGGAAACACCCGGGAAATTATCTTTCAGGTGGTCACGCAATGCCTTCACATATTGTTCCGTGGGACGATGCCCTTCATTCAGGGAAATCAAAATGTCCGCATCGCCGGGGCCGATGGGCGAAGAGTTGCTGTATGTCAGGTTGATCCCGCTTACCGGCAAGCCGATGTTGTCCACGATATTCTTGATTTCATCGGCGGGAATTTCATGCTTTATCTGGCGTTCAATTTCGTCACAGAGACGCGCCGTTTCCTCAATCCTCGTGCCAGTCTGTGCCCGGATATGCAGTTTGATCTGGCCGGCATCCACTGCCGGGAAGAAGTTTCGACCCAGCCAGGGTACAAGCGCGAAGGAGATCAGCACAAACCCGAGGAATCCAATGATGAAGGAGCGACGGTGGGAGAGCGCGACCAGCAAAAGTCCTTTGTATTTATCGCGGAACTGGCTGAAAACATTTTCAAATGCATGCTGAAACCGGACCAGCGGATTCTTCGACGTGTGCGGCAAATGCGGGCTGTCCACCGCCCCTTCATGGTGTGCTTGGACATGGGGGCGCAACAGATATTTCGCCAGCGTCGGCACCAGGGTACGGGACAGGATGAATGACGCGATCATCGAGAACATGACCGCCTCGGCAAGGGGGATGAACAGATACTTTGCCACGCCGTTCAGAAAGAACATCGGGACAAAAACGATGCAGATGCATAACAACGATACGAAGGCGGGAACCACAATCTGATGCGCCCCATCCATGATGGATGCCTCCACATGTTTGCCTTTCTCCAGATGCCAGTTCATGTTCTCGATCGTCACGGTGGCATCGTCAACCAATATTCCCACTGCCAGAGCCAACCCCCCTAATGTCATGATGTTCAATGACTGGCCGAAAGCGGACAGCGCAATGATCGCTGACAACACCGCCAAGGGAATGGATACCGTAATAATCAGGGTGGAACGCCAGCTGCCGAGGAACAGCAAGATCATCAGGCCGGTGAGCGTGGCAGCGATCACGCCCTCGCGGATTACGCTGTCCACCGCCGACTTGACGAACACCGACTGGTCTCCGACCATTTTGAGGATAAGTTCGGGCGGAGCGCCCGCCTCGATGCGGGGCAATAGCGCCTTGACGTGATCTATAATGTCCAGTGTGGAGGTGCTGCCATTTTTCTGGATGGTGGTCAGCACGGAGTGCTGGCCGTTTACTCGCACCATGTTCTGCTGGGGTGAAAAGCCATCGCGCACATGCGCCACATCGCTCAACAAGATCGTCGCTCCGTTAACCGACTTGATCGGCAGATCGTTCAGTTCATCCAGCGCATTTGGGCTCGCATTGAGCATGACGTTGTATTCAAATCTCCCGATTTTTTCGGTTCCCGCCGGAAGGATCAAATTCTGGGTCAGGATTGCGTTACTCACATCCTGCGGCGACAGCCCTTTGGAACGCAATGCCTGCATATCGAGATCCACCGAGATCTGCCTGTTCTTGCCGCCATAGGGCGATGGAACGGCTGCACCTTGCACTTGTGCCAGCTGGGGACGAATAAAATTGTTCGAGATGTCGAACAATTGATTGTCGAGCAGGGTGTCGCTGGAAAGTGCTAATTGCAGAACGGGCACGCTAGACGCGTTGTAACTCAAGATCAGCGGTGGCGTAATGCCAGGAGGCAGCCGCTTTAGCACCGTCTGGGAAAGGGCGGTTACCTGACTGACGGCTGCATTGATGTCGACACTCGGCTGAAAGAAAATCTTGACGACAGCCACGCCAGGAAGCGACTGGGACTCGATGTGCTCGATGTCGTTGACCGATGTTGAAAGCTGTCTTTCATAATACGTGACGATGCGATTGGACATGTCAGCCGGCGGCAGGCCGTTATAATTCCAGACTGCACTGACAACCGGCACCTTGATGTCCGGGAAAATGTCCGTGCGCATGTTCACGTAGACCAGCGGGCCGAGAATCAAAATCAGCAGCGCCAGGACTATAAAAGTATAGGGGCGGCTTAATGCGACCCGGACAATCCATAACATGTAAGGCTACTCCAGTCGAAGAACATTATCTTTTCAGGGAACCGGTCACCTTAGCATGAACCTAATCCCAAAACCGCAGAATTGTACCTAAAAGATAGTAGCAGGGCCCAACATGAAAAAAATTTAATAAACCGGATGGTCGCGGAAGAACTTGCCTTGGCAGCAGCTTATACGCTATGTGGCCAGCAAAATATCGTCGCGCGAGTACCGGGAGTGGCATCCCCGAGCTCAAACCCAAAATCGTGCAATCTGATTATTGCCATGACAATGCTCAGCCCCAATCCAAAACCGGGCGTTTGCAAATCGTTCCCGCCACGGTAGAAGCGATTGAGCACAGCCGCCCTTTCGTTCTCCTTGATCCCCGTGCCGCTGTCGATAATGTCGATTTGCGCCCCTCCAACTCCATGCGAAAGCCGCGCCTCGACCCGGCCGCCAGCCGGGGTGAATTTGATCGCGTTGTCCAGCAGATTGACGATCGCCTCGAACAAAAGCTCGCCATCGCCATGAATGGCTTCGACCTGCTCCGCCGCCATGGACAGGTGGATCGATTTGCCTTCGGCAAGCGGCTCGATAAAATTGACCGCCTGCTCCAGGATTTCCTGCAACCGGATCGACTTGAAACCGGCGCGTCTCTGCTTGTTTTCAATCTCCGAGATGCGCAACAGCGCACGGAAACGCAGCAACAGCGAATCCACTTCGGCAATCACCGGCTCCACCACGGCGTGCTGGGCAGACGCATCGCCCAATTGCTGCTGCATCCGGTAAAGCATGGCGCGCAGCCTGGTCAGCGGCGTGCGCAGATCATGCGCGATATTGTTGCCGACGCTCTTGGCCTCAGACATCAGCCTTTCGATTTCATCGAGCATCCTGTTCACGATGGCGGCCAGCATGTCGAGCTCGTCACGGTGCCTGCTGAGCGGCAGCCTCAGCCTGATGTCTCCGCGCATGATGAGTTCGCAGATTTGCTGAACCTGCTCGATGCGGCGCAACGGGCGAAAGCTCAAGGCCAGGCCAAACATCAGTCCGAGCAGGATGGTCAGCGACCCGCCCCAGAAAAAGGCTCTGCGCATGATCTCAACGAACTCAATGAGTTGTTGCACATCATGTCCGATCAAAAGCGTATCCCCGGAACCAAGGCGGATTAGCAGCAAGCGGGCGGGAAGAGGCTGCACTTGCATAACGCCCGCAAGCAGAATGATCTCGTAGATGCTGCCGTCCGCCGGTATGCCCTGCGGTAGCTGAGGGACATTCCCGACGATCAGGCGCCCGTCCGGCGCAAACAGGCTGTAAAAATAAATATGACGCTGGTCGCGCTGTATGCTTTTGTCAATTTCATCGGGCAACCGGTCGAGTCCTACCTCGGTAAAATGGACCTTCTCCAGCGTCAGGATTTGATCCACGCGGCGGGTCATCTCCGCTGCCGTCTGCCAATAGACGAAGCCCAGCAGCATGACCACGCATATCGTGAAAAACAGGCTGTAGAACAGGGTCAGCCGGAAGGCGATCGTACGCGATAATTCAGAGATGCTCACTGATCATGTACCCTGAACCACGCACAGTATGGATAAGCGCCGGCAAACCCGGAACATCGACCTTGCGGCGCAGGCGGCCGATATGCACATCGATGATATTGGTGCCAGGATCGAAGTGGTAGCCCCACACCGACTCGAACAGCATGGTGCGGGTAATAATTTGCCCGGAATTGCGCATCATGTATTCCAGCAGGCGAAATTCGGTTGGCAACAAATCCAGCGCCATGTCACCGCGACTGGCCTGCCTCGCCATCAGATCGAGCTCAAGATCGGCAACGCGAAGCTTGGTCTGGTGCCCAGGCCGATTCCGCCGTCGTAGCAAGACCTCCACTCTCGCGGCCATCTCCTCGGATGCAAAAGGCTTGACCAGATAATCGTCTCCACCCGCGCGCAGACCATCGACCCGTTCATCCACATCGCTCAGCGCGCTAATCATCAGCACGGGCGTATCGATATGTTTTTCCCGGAGAGCGGTCACTATGGTCAATCCGTCGATGAAAGGCAGCATGCGATCCAGCGTGATCAGGTCATAGCTTCCGCTCAGCGCCTGGGCCAGCCCGTCTTCTCCGTTCCTGGCCCAATCAACCTCAAAACCATGGTTGCTGAGTTCGGCCACAATTTCCTGTGCCGTAGTCTCGTCGTCTTCAATTGCCAGAATTTTTGCCATCTGCGAAATCCTGTTTAACCATCCGAACCTGCCCTGAAGTTCGCCTGCCGTGGCAGCCAAGATAACACAACCGTTCAATTATCAAAGATGGGCACATAAAAAA
>CABEDG010000211.1_pt1 | contig 13019 bp, 13 predicted proteins | sample 3132891 | NCBI WGS metagenome assembly CABEDG01 (sample SAMEA5534329, study PRJEB31848) | metagenome | biome: tundra; feature: field; material: soil | place: USA | collected 2013-05 | depth 0.15 m
GGAATTTTTCCTCGATTTGGTAGTGGGTTACCGCAGGTTTGCCGCTTTCGACCACCGCCATCTTGACGCGCTGGGTGGGATGCCGGCCTATCGGCGCGTCCAGCTTGCCGGCACGCGTCAGCTCGCCATGCACCAGGGCCAGGTATTCACGCTGCACGCTGCGCGCCTCCAACTGGCGCACCAGTGCGGTTTGCGCAGTCAGGGTTTTGGCCACCACCAACAAACCGCTGGTGTCTTTGTCCAGCCTATGCACGATGCCGGCGCGTGGCACATCTTCCAATTGCGGTGCGTAATGCAGCAGGGCATTGAGCAATGTGCCTTCCCAGTTGCCGCTACCCGGATGCACCACCAGTCCGACCGGTTTGTTGATCACCAACAAGGCATCGTCTTCGTAAACGATGTCGAGCGCGATGTCTTCGGCCTGATACGGCTGTTCGGCAGGATGGGATTGCGGAAGCACTTCCAATTTTTCCCCGCCCCAGACTTTTTGCTTGGCCGAGGCAAATTCGCCATCCACTTTGACTTGTTGCTGAGTAATCCATTCTTGCAAGCGACTGCGCGAATACTCGGGAAAGAATTTAACCAATGCCTGATCCAGGCGCAGTCCGGCGTAATCATCGGGAACGATCAAATGCAGCGCATCGGAAACGCGCGGGTTTGCGTTAGTGTCAACTCCAGTGTCAATTCCGCATTTAGCTTGCTGAATAGCGGATTGCCTACCTTTGGCACACGCAATTTGTCGCGTAGTGGATTGCCCGCCTTTGCCTCGCAGAGGTTCTCGCACCCTGCGGGTGGTATAATTGCGCAAATTATTTTCCGGATTTGTCATGCGCCATAGTTTAGCCGTATTCCTGTTACTTACGTTAACTGCCTGCGGTTTGTTTGGATCGAAGCCTGATGCCGATAGCTCGGCAAAAACTGCTTCTGCCGAAGTAATGTATAACGATGCAAAGAAAAAGCTCAATGAGAACAGCTATGAGGAAGCCATCAAACAGTTTGAATCCCTAGAATCGCATTATCCATACGGGCGTTACGCGCAGCAGGCACAGATCGAGATCGCTTACGCCTATTACCGGCAGAATGAGCCGGAATCCGCCATTTCCGCCGCCGATCGTTTCATCAAGCAGTACCCGAACAACCCGCATGTGGACTATGCCTACTATGTGAAGGGTTTGGCCAACTTCAACGCCGATATCGGCTTGTTCGGTATAGCAAGCGGGCAAAATCCCACCGAGCGCGACCCGAAAGCGGCACAAGATTCGTTTGCCGCCTTTAAGGATTTGGTAACGCGCTTCCCCTCCAGCAGGTACGCGCCCGATTCCAAATTGCGCATGCAGTATCTGCTCGACGCGTTGGCAAAATATGAAATCCATGTCGCCAGATACTACCTGCGCCGCGGCGCGGACATCGCTGCGGTGAACCGCGCCAAGGAAGTGTTGACGCAATATCCGAATACGCCAGCCATACACGATGCGCTGCTGATACTGGTGCAAGGCTATGACGCCTTGGGCATGAAGGAACTGCGCGACGATGCGCAGCGCGTGCTGGACAAGAATTTCCCCCGAGCCGCCTCGCCGGCAAACAAGGGCAGCGAAAAATCGCAGTAGCGTATCTGAAAATTATTTTGTTTAGCGCCAACCTTCCGAGATGAAATTTCAGGATGCCTCTAAAAATTCAGAGTTCGCCCAAATGCAAGGCGCGAAAAAAATTTCGCAGCGCCGCATATGGTAGATATGTAAGCAAGAAATTTTTTACGCAACGCAGCAGTTAGGATGAAATGTGGATTTTTAGAGGTGCCCTCCAATGAAATATTGCAGCCTGTGCGGTGCCCCGGTCGAACTGCGTATCCCGCCGGATGACAACCGCGCGCGCCACGTGTGTACCGGCTGCGGCGAGGTGCATTACCAGAATCCCAAACTGATTGTCGGTGCCATTCCGGAATGGCAGGAAAAAATCCTGCTGTGCCGTCGTGCCATCGAACCTCGCCACGGACTCTGGACACTTCCCGCCGGCTTCATGGAAAACGGCGAAACCACCGCCGAGGCGGCCACCCGCGAAACGCTGGAAGAAGCCAATGCGCGCATTGCGATCGGTGACTTGTATTCGATGTTCAGCCTGCCCTATATCAATCAGGTGCACCTGGTGTTCCGCGCCAAACTGCTCGATTTGGATTTTGGCCCGGGGCCGGAAAGTCTGGAAGTCAAACTATTCAGTGAAGCTGAAATACCGTGGGATGAAATCGCGTTTCGTCCGGTGCGCTTCAGCCTTGAGCATTACTTTGCCGAGCGCAACAGCGGAAAATTCAGTTTTCATATTGGCGAACTGGCTCAGCCCACCCAACGCTTATAACTTGTTTTGCACAAACCAGCCCCGCACTCATATAATCGCGGCGAATTCACTGCAGCGAAAATACAATGAACGCCATACGCACTATTATCGTACTCACTGCCGTCGCTTTGACAGGTTGTGCCTCGACCCATGCGAATAATCCGGCCGACCCGCTGGAACCAATTAACCGCGGCATATATAAATTCAACGACACCGTCGATAAAGCTGTTATCAAGCCCGTTGCGCGGGGATACAAAGCGGTAATGCCGACGGTTGGCAGAATCATGGTATCGAATTTCTTTTCCAATCTGGATGATGTCGGCGTCACCGCCAACGATTTACTTCAACTTAAACTGGTGCAAGGTTTTTCTGACGGGATGCGTTTCTTCGTGAATTCCACTGTCGGCGTTTTCGGTTTAATTGACGTTGCGTCAATTGGCGACTTAAAAAAACATGATGAAGATTTTGGCTTAACCCTGGGCAAGTGGGGAGTTGGCAACGGCCCCTACCTCGTCTTGCCGATATTAGGACCCAGCACGCTGCGCGACAGCGTTGGATTGTATGTTGACGGCTACCCAAGCCCGATATACCAGCTAAAAAATATGCGCACACGTAACCAATCTTACCTAACCAGGGGGATCAACCGGCGTGCCGAACTCCTGGATCAAGAAAAAGTTTTGAATGAGGCGATGATAGATCCCTACGAATTTGTTCGTGATGCTTATTTGCTTCATCGCCTGAGCCAAGTGTATGAAGGCAACCCGCCGCATCAACGATACGATGACGAAGAGAGCGACGATACTGCCCAACCGCAGCCCTCTCCGACAACAAATACACCCTCGACGACTACGGATAATTCATCTCCGACCGCACCCCAGTAGCTGTCACGACAAACGTCATCTACGCAGGTTGGACATTCCATCAACCGGCCAAGGTGATTGTCACGAACCGGTCACACCGCGATTGTCGCCAAACACTTATTAGCAGAACCTGTCTCTTTCCAATTCTATTTCGAAGTTCAAACAAGCCTGTCCTGAGCTCAGTCGGAGGGGCGGTTACAAGCGAACGACGTGGATAGTGCTACCTCATCCCAACCTTCCCCGGCGGGGGAAGGAGCAATCGTCATCTAACTTTGCCCATTGCGCAGCGCAGCGATACGCTCATCCAACGGCGGATGAGTCATAAATATTTTTGCGAAAGCGTGACCGCCGGAGATGCCGAAAGCAGCCATTTTCTCCGGCAGAGTGGCCTGCTCATGATTGATTTTCAAGCGTTCGAGTGCTGCGATCATTTTTTCTCGTCCGGCCAGATGCGCCCCACCCGCATCGGCGCGGAATTCACGCTGGCGCGAGAACCACATCACGATGATGCTGGCCAGCACACCCAACACCAGTTGCGCCGCTATTTCCGCAACGAAGGCACCGATGCCGGGACCATTCCGGCCATCGTTCTTGAGCAACACGCGATCCACGAAGAATCCGAACAGCTTGGCGAAAAATATCACGAAGGTGTTCACCACGCCTTGGATCAGGGCCAAGGTCACCATGTCGCCATTGGCGACGTGACTGATCTCATGTCCCAACACGGCTTCCGCTTCTTCCTTGCTCATGTTGTGCAACAGACCGGTGCTCACCGCGACCAGTGCATCGTTGCGATTCCAGCCGGTGGCAAAAGCATTCACATCCGGCGCGTCGTAAACCGCCACTTCCGGCATCCCGATACCAGCGGCTTGCGCTTGTCGACGCACCGTTTCCACCAGCCAGCGTTCAGTCGGATCAATCGGATTTTCGATGACCTGCGCACCGACCATGCGCTTTGCCGACCACTTGGACATGGCCAGCGAAACCAGCGAACCGGCAAAGCCGATCACAGCGGATATCACCAGCAGCGCGCTGAAGTTGATGCCGCCGGTTTCGTTCAGCCAGCGATCCACACCGAGCAGCCGCAGCGTGATGTTAATCACGAACACCACTGCCAAATTGGTCAAAATAAACAGGAAAATCCGCTTCATAAACTTATCGCCTCCAATGTTAAAATCATGCCGTGCAGTCTACCATTACGGGCACTCCGCGCTGCGAACGTTGGATGTTCATCGTCAGATTTCAAGAGTTGCTTCGCTATAACCAATGACTTGGCTGTCGTTAACCAGCGGCTTATGTCATGTACTTTGGTGACTTAGCCGAATGGCTATGCAACGCTTTTGGACAGCCTATAACCAGCCACTTGGTTGATGTCTTTTGACAACCTAGTGGAATGGCTATAACCAATGACTTGCCCAGCGTATTTTGCTGGGTTAGTCAGATGGCTAGTAGTCATATCAGTTGTTTCATCAGTCAGATGGCTAGTAGCTTCACTAGTGGTAAACTCGCCCCGGTTCGATGATCAAACGGAGGTTAAGTTGCAAGAACTGCTCAATCATCCCGCCGTACAAGCCGGCTTGGCCCCTTTCCTGGTCGCGCTGGTTACTGCTGAACTATTCCAGCGCGTCAAATTGAGCGGCTTAGCCGTGATCGCCGGATTTGCCGCCACCGTTTACCTGGCCAGCGACTTCACCATCGAGCCGCTCACCGCCGCGCGAAAAATCGTTCTATTGGGATTGCTCAGCGCATTGCTCGCCCTGTTGCTCACTTTATTGCAATCACGCTGGTTTAGTTGGCTGCTTCCCGTGCTCGGGGGCGCGGCCGCCATTTGGACGGTACAGCGTGTTCTCCAGCAACAGGCGCCCCAAGTAGTACTGCTGTGGGGCGCGGGTTGCGCGGCTTATGTCGCGATTCTGGTATGGGGCTTGGACAAGCTATCGGACCAGGAACCGCTACGCGCTGCCAGCGCAGCCACCGCGCTGGGCATCGGCACCGGTGGCGCGGCCTTGGTCGGCGCGTCCGCCTTGCTCGGTCAATTCGGTTTAGCGCTTGGGTCTGCCGCCGCCGCGCACTTGTTGATTCAGATGATCAGCAACCGGCCGCTCCCGACCGGACGCACCTTCACTTTACCGCTCGCGATGATTGCCGGGCTGACCGGCTGCGTGGCCGTGCTAAGTGCACAACTTCCGTGGTACGCGCTGCCCATTCTTGCTGCTATTCCCCTTGTAGCCTGGCTCGTGCCACTGCCCAACCTGTCAGTCCGGATACAAAGCCTGCTGCTCGCGATAGTGACATTCGCCTTCGCGGGTGGCGCGATTTATGTGACATGGCGCGTGGCTGGCGACGTGCCATTTTAGCTCCAGCCCATGAACTTTAGTAGGGCGGAAGCCCCTACGAAAAACTTTTGTCCGGGCACCCGGCAGGGGGCGTTCCGCCCTATGCGAGCTACAACCGCTGCGCACAGGAATGCTCGAGCACGCGACACAACGATTCGCCGCACAAACGAATTTATAGAGGTGTCGTTGTGCAGCGGCCTTTCAAAAGAATTACTATGCGCATATCGTTGATTCACAGGAGTCCTCCATGAAAGCACCCGTTCGCATCACCGTCACCGGTGCCGCCGGGCAAATCGGCTACGCTGTTCTGTTCCGTATCGCCAATGGCGACATGCTTGGGCGCGAGCAGCCGATCATCCTGCAACTGCTGGATGTGCCGCAGGCACAGCAAATGTTGCGCGGCGTGATGATGGAGTTAGAGGATTGCGCCTTCCCGCTGCTGCAACAAACCATCATCACCGATGATCCGAAGGTCGCGTTCAAGGATACCGAGGTCGCCATGTTGATCGGCGCACGTCCCCGCAGCAAGGGCATGGAGCGCAAGGATTTGATCGAAGCCAATGGCGCGATCTTCTCCGAACAAGGCAAGCTGCTCAACCAATATGCGGCGCGCCACGTCAAAGTACTGGTGGTGGGCAACCCCGCCAACACCAACGCGCTGATCGCGATGAAGAACGCCCCCGATCTCGACCCGCGCAACTTCAGCGCAATGATGCGCCTCGACCACAACCGCGCCATCACCCAAATCGCACTCAAGCTGTTCCAGCCGATCCGCGACATCAAGAAGATGATCATCTGGGGCAACCACTCCGGCACGCAATATCCCGATCTCGACCACGCCGAGATTCGCGGCCGTCTGGTGCGCGACATCCTGCCAGATCAGGATTGGGTGGAACGCGAATTCATCCCCATCGTGCAAAAGCGCGGCGCGGCAGTCATCGAAGCACGCGGCCTGTCCAGTGCCGCAAGTGCCGCGAACGCAGCGGTCGCGCACATGCACGACTGGATGCTCAGTTCACACCACAACGACTGGGTGACCATGAGCGTGCCATCCGACGGTAGCTACGGCATTCCAGAAGGCGTGATCTACGGCTTCCCCGTCACTTGCAAACACGGTCATTTTCACATCGTGCAGGAACTACCTATCAGCGAGCTTGGTCGCAGACACATGCGGGAGAGCCATCAGGAACTGCTGGAGGAACGCGAACACGTCAAACATTTACTGGGATAAACGCGCACACCATTTTCGATGAACGAAAAACTGTTACACCTGCTGGGCGGCAAAGAAGATCTCTACCCAAAAAATCTGGAGAAGCGGTATCCGCGTGTGGTGAACCGTATCGCTGACCTGTGGCATTCAAAGGAAATTGATGCTTACTTCACGGATCTGATGACGGATACCCGCGATGGCTCACGACATGGGTTCCCTAGCGAGTTGGCATCCGAAATTTTCTCGTTGAGCTTGGTGCACGCCAAATTACGCAGCCAGAAACAGCAAGACGCGGCTGTGGTTAATCCCTGGGACGACGTGGAAGCATCGAAAAAAGCCGCCATCGAGCAGCAAGGCTATGCTTTTTCCCCCAGGGGTTTCATCCAGTCAGCCGAAAAGGGCGACCGCAATGCCGTTGAGTTGTTCCTGAGCAGCGGCGTGGATATTGATACGCGCGATGAGCACGGCAGGACACCGCTGATGGTATCAACCTTCAATGGCAAGGAAGAAGTTGCAATCTTTCTCATCCGCAGCGGCGCCGACGTCCGCGCCAAGGATACGGCAGGTTATGGGCCGCTGCACTGGGCCGCATTCAACGGTTACAGCAACGTAGTGAAACTGCTCGTCGAAAAACGCGCCAATGTGAACGAACGCAGCAACCATGGCTGGACACCGCTGCTGCAAGCTGCCACGCGCGGCCACCTGCTTGCTGCCGGGCAACTGATTGCCGGTGGCGCCGATGTCAATCTCGCCAGCAACACCGGCTGGACGCCACTGCACAAGGCCGCCGCCAACGGCCATACCGAAGTAGTCAAACTGCTGCTCGCCAAGGGTGCGTACCGCGGTACAAAATACCAAGATGGCACAACGCCCCTGACCCTTGCCACCAAAAACAAGCATGAAGAGATCGTGGCCCTGCTCACCGCAAACAGCTGATGAAACTCCTGATGAGACTACTAGCCATCTGACTAACCCAGCAAAATACGCTGGGCAAGTCATTGGTTATAGCCATTCCACTAGGTTGTCAAAGGCTTTGCATAGCCATCTGACTATGTTGGCAAACTACGCCAACTAAGTCATTGGTTAACGACAACCAAGTGGCTGGTTATAGGCCTCGCACTTGCCCTCTCTTGATTTTTGCCTTGCCGCCTCCAGATAAGTCCCAGTAATTAACTCGAGGCTTGTTATGCAAAATATCCGACCTGCGGCTGTTGCCGGCCTGTTCTACCCCGCCGAATCCAGGCAGCTTGCACATGACGTGCAACAGTTGCTGGCCGAGGCGCGCCCGTTTGATCTGATCCCAAAGGCGCTGATCGTTCCACACGCTGGTTATGTTTATTCCGGCGCGATCGCCGCCACGGCTTATGCCACGCTCCGCCCGATCGCCCCACGCATTCGTCGCGTGGTGCTGCTAGGTCCCACTCATCGCGTCGCGGTGCGCGGCTTGGCTCTGCCCGGTATGGATGCTTTTGACACGCCGCTTGGCCGCGTGACGCTGGACGCTGCTGGCGCACGCGCCATCGCCCATCTGCCGCAAGTCGGCATCAGCACGCAGGCACATGCACTGGAACATTCGCTGGAAGTGCAACTGCCGTTCCTGCAAAGCGTATTAACGGATTTCACCCTGCTGCCGTTGGCGGTCGGCATGGCAAGTGCCGAAGAGGTCGCTGAGGTGCTGGAAACTGTGTGGGGCGGCGAGGAAACGCTGATCGTGATCAGTTCCGATCTCTCGCACTATCTTCCTTACGCCACCGCGCAACGCGTGGATGGCGAAACCGCGCAGTCCATCCTGAATCTGCGCCAACCCATCGCACACGACCATGCCTGCGGCGGCACGCCCATCAGCGGCCTGATCGTCGCGGCACAGAAGCACCACCTCGCACCTCATTTACTCGATTTGCGAAACTCTGGCGACACCGCCGGGTCTCATGCACAAGTGGTGGGTTATGCCGCGTTTGCTTTTACCCCGGCGACCGATACCCGAACGGCGTAAGGGAGCCTCTAAAAATTCAGAGTTCGCCCAAATGCAAGGCGCGGAAAAACTTTCGCCGCGCCGCATATGTTTTATATGTAAGCTTATATGTAAGCAAGGAATTTTTTACGCAACGCAGCAGTTGGGATGAAATGTGGATTTTTAGACGTTCACTTAAATTTTCAGGAGAGACTGAGCATGTCAGATGAACAAGGCAAAGTGTTACTACCGATCGCACGCGCCGCGATTTCGCGCGTGTTGAACGTGCCACACACAGCAGATGAATCCGCGCCGTGGCTGGTCGAGCATGGCGCATGCTTCGTCACTCTCACACAATACGGCGAGTTGCGCGGCTGCATCGGCTCGCTGCAAGCGCACCGTTCATTGCTCGACGATATCAAAAGCAATGCCGTGTCCGCCGCCTTGCGCGATCCGCGTTTTACGCCGTTGAGCGTGGAAGAACTCGACATCACCACAGTCGAGATTTCGCTGCTCTCGACTACACTGGCGATGGAGGTTCGGGACGAGGCCGATGCGCTGGCGCAACTGCGCCCCGGCGTGGACGGCATCATTTTTGAATACGGCAGATATCGCAGCACTTTTTTGCCTCAAGTATGGGAAAACCTCGCACAGCCACGGGAATTTCTTGCCATGCTCAGACGCAAGGCCGGGCTGCCCGATGACTTCTGGGCGGAAGGCGTGAAACTATCGCGCTATAGCGTGACCAAATGGAGCGAGTCCGAAAAACTTTTGGCCGGGCACCCGTCCGAGAAACTTTTGATGGAACCACTAGCCAATCGACTTGGCGAGCAAACAACACTCGCCAAGTCGCTGGATATGGCCGGGCACCCGAAGGAGCACCAACATGGATGAAGCGATCAGCATCGCCGAACAATATCCGGCCAAGTACTGGCACCGGCTGGATGACGGGCGCATCCAGTGCGACCTGTGCCCGCGCGACTGCAAGCTCCACGAAGGCCAGCGCGGAGCGTGTTTCGTGCGCGGGCGCGTCGGCGATGCGATGGTGCTCACCACCTATGGCCGCTCCTCGGGTTTCTGCGTCGACCCGGTCGAGAAAAAGCCGCTCAACCATTTCTATCCGGGCAGCAGCATCCTGTCGTTCGGCACGGCGGGCTGCAATCTCGCCTGCAAATTCTGCCAGAACTGGGACATTTCCAAGTCGCGCAGCTTCGACAAACTCGCCGACCAGGCCACCCCGGAAGCCATCGCGCGCACCGCCGAACAACTGGATTGCAAGAGCGTCGCCTTCACCTACAACGACCCGGTGATCTTCGCCGAATATGCGATGGACGTAGCCGATGCCTGCCACGAGCGCGGCGTCAAGACCGTGGCCGTCACGGCGGGCTATATACATGACCAGCCGCGCCGCGAGTTCTTCGCCAAGATGGATGCCGCCAACGTTGACCTGAAGGCGTTCACCGACGAGTTCTACGTCAAGCAAACCGGCTCACACCTGCAACCGGTGCTGGACACGCTGAAATATCTGCGCCAGGAAACCAAGGTATGGGTGGAGATCACCACATTGCTGATCCCCGGCTACAACGATTCAGCGCACGAGATCGGCAAGATGAGCGAATGGATCGCCAAGGAACTCGGTGTCGATGTGCCGCTGCACTTCACCGCCTTCCACCCCGACTACAAGATGACCGGCATTCCCGGCACCCCTGCGGAAACGCTGACGCAGGCACGGCAAATCGCCCACTCCGCCGGACTGCTGCACGTCTATACCGGCAACGTGCATGACCTCTCCGGCGGCACCACGCACTGCCCGGGTTGCCAGCATCCGCTGATCGTGCGCGATTGGCATTTGATCCGCGACTACACACTCAGCGCACAGGGCAACTGTCCGCAGTGCGGCACGGCACTGGCTGGACATTTCGAAAAATTCGTCGGACAATTCGGCCGGCAGCGCATTCCCGTCGTCATGGCGGGAAAATAATTACGCAGGGCACACAGCCCATTCTAAAAAGGAGAAGTTCATGAGCAGCGTCTGGCGTAGCATCCTGTTTTTCATCGCGATCATTTTGTTTCTCGGTTTGCTGGGCTTTATTTTTGTGCATTGATTGCATGCGGAACTCATGGTACATCGCCATATACTCCCCTGCCTAAGCCGGACGAGCCGGAGCCAAACAGGTAGCCTGGATGGTGCAAAGCGAAATCCGGGGAAGTACCGCTGAGTCCCCGGTTCCCGGCATATGGCCCGCATCCGGGCTACAAATTCATTTACATTTTGTTGGGAGGAACAACATGAGCACCGTACATATTCCAGCCGACAGTGTAGAACTCGACGGCGAACTGGTGTTGCCGCCATCCGCAAAAGGAGTGGTGCTGTTCGCCCACGGCAGCGGCAGCAGCCGCTTCAGCCCGCGCAACACTTATGTCGCCGAAGTACTGCAGCAACGCGGCATTGGCACCCTGCTGTTCGATTTGCTGACGCGCGAAGAGGATCAGAATTATGAGACGCGCTTCGACATCGCGCTGCTCACGCGCCGCCTGCTTGCCGCCACTGCCTGGCTGCAAAGCAACCCGAAGACGCAAGCCCTGCACCTCGGTTATTTCGGTGCCAGCACCGGTGCGGCTGCAGCATTACAGGCCGCCGCAAAAATGGAAAATAAAATCGCCGCCGTGGTATCGCGCGGCGGACGCCCCGACCTCGCCGGAGAAGTTGCGCTGAGCCGCGTGACTGCGCCGACCCTGCTCATCGTCGGCGGTGCAGACTACGGTGTGATCGAACTGAACCAACAGGCCGATGCGCTGATGAACTGCGAGAAGAAACTCACCCTGATTCCCGGCGCGACACATTTGTTTGAAGAACCCGGCACGCTGCAACTGGCGGCACACAGCGCGGCCGACTGGTTCGCGCAATATCTATAAAGTCCTAGAGGATTAAAATATTATTGATGCTGACCCCTTTGATTCCGAACTCCAACAGTTATTTACCGGAAGCCTGCGTTCAAATCACGGCCCGAACATGACGTTACGAAACTACCTTGGGGTACCCGACGGTCTGTGACAGCAACACCTGCTGGTCATGCGTCAGCCCGAGCGCATCGGCAATCGCCGCACGGTCGATCCAGGCGCGGATAACCGTGGCCAAGTCATTGCAGGCTGCGAACAGGTATACGTTCTGCGCGATAGCGCCCGCCGCAGTCGACGCATACGACTCGCGCTGTGCTACCGGCACCATGCCCATACGCGCATGGTCGGCCACATACACCAGATCCAGCGGCGCTTCATCCACGAAGTCCTGGTATCCCGTGACTCTCCTCAAATCGCTCGCTGCCACCAGGTTCAACTGATGCGCCTTGGCGTCATAGAGGTATGCTCCCGAAGGCAACGCAACGAACACGTCGATCTCCTGAGCATTCAACGCCGAGGGGGCCGTGCGTCCGCCCTCGGCGCGGTTCATTCCATAGGCTGCCCAGAGCAGATCCGAAAGCAGCGGCAAGGGCAGTGGGGCGCTCGCGAAGTCACGTGACGAGTGGCGTCTGGCTAGCGCGTCCATCAATGGCAGGCCGCCGTGTTTTGCGGGTGGCGGCAGTGAAATCGCGGTTGCCGAATTTCCCTTGGCAGGCTTGGGCCGCAACTGCCCCATCATGCCGAGTGCAAGCTTGGTCAAGACATTCATGACATTCCCTCCCTTCATCAAGGAACCGGCGCCGCAACACCTTGTTCAACAAAAACCAAAAAATGTGCAGCTCCGTTCCCACGGAAAATCTTCAAACCGACGCCAGCAGATTGATCACTTCTTCGTCGCTCACCTGAGGGAAAGATTGGTAGAACTGGCCCACCGCATAAAACATTTCCGGCGCGCTCAGGCACACCACTTCATCGGCGTAGGGTTTCACCTTTTCCAGCGTATCCGGCGGGGCCACCGGCACGGCGCAGATCAGTTTTTTCGGGGACTTGGCGCGCAGCGCGTGCAGCGCGGCGATCATCGTGGAGCCGGTGGCCAGGCCATCGTCCACCACGATGACGATGCGTCCTGCCGGGTCGTGCGGCGGGCGTATCGGGGTATAGCTGGCGCGCCGCTCGCGCATCACCTTGAGTTGCGTTTCCTTCTCGGCTTCAATGTATTGCGAACTGCCCCCCACCCGCCCGGCATAGTCGCCGAGATAGGTCCAGCCGGACTCGTCCACCGAACCGATTGCGAATTCCGGATTGCCCGGCGCGCGCAATTTGCGCACCAGCACCACGTCCACCTCACCGCCCAGCGCATCGGCGATGATTTTGGCCATCGGCACCGCACCGCGCGGAATCGCCAGCACCAGCGGACGCTGGCCGCGATATTG
>CABEDG010000212.1_pt1 | contig 12913 bp, 17 predicted proteins | sample 3132891 | NCBI WGS metagenome assembly CABEDG01 (sample SAMEA5534329, study PRJEB31848) | metagenome | biome: tundra; feature: field; material: soil | place: USA | collected 2013-05 | depth 0.15 m
CCTTGAGACTTCCAGTCCGGATATTTACGCCGCAGGCGACGCCGCCTTTTTTCCTTACCGGGCACTGGGACAACCGATGCGTATCGAGCACTGGGACAACGCCCTCAATCAGGGGAAATGGGCGGGGCGGAATATGGCCGGCGCGCATGAACCCTTTACCTATCAGCCGTATTTTTTCTCGGATCTGTTCGAGTTCGGCTACGAGGCGACCGGCGAGGTTGATTCGCGACTGGAAACTTTCGCCGACTGGCAGAAGGAAAACGATACCGGCGTAATCTACTACCAGCGCGACGGGATGGTGCGGGGCGTGATGATGTGCAACGTGTGGGACAAGGTCGAGACGGCGCGCGAACTCATCAGGAAAGGGGAAAGGATGACGCCGGAGAAATTGCGCGGCCTCATCCGCTAGTTTGCGTTGATGGATTTTGCTGGTGGCTGTCCGGGGAGAATCTATGGAAGACATGATGGACCGCATCCGCATTTGCGACCTTCTTGCCCGCTGTATTTTGGGCATCAACGAAGGCGAGCGCCGCGAAAAGCAGGACGTGCTGATCAACCTGGCCATCTACACCGACCTGCGCAAGGCCGGCAAAAGCGACCGCATCGAGGACACCGTTGATTACCGAGCGCTTAAAAAGCGCGTTCTCGCCATGGTGGAAGGCTCCCAATATTTTCTGGAGGAGGCGCTGGCGGATGCCGTTGCGGAACTCTGTCTCGGCCAGCAGGGCGTGCGGCAGGTTGACGTGCGCGTGGAAAAGCCGAATGCACTCCGCTTTGCCAGGAGCGTGGCGGTGGAAATCACCCGCAAGCGCTGAGCAGGCCATGGCGCGCGCCTTCATCGGCATCGGCTCGAACATTGATCCTGCGGAAAATATACAAGCCGCGATCCGCAGCCTTGCTCAGAAAATCCATCTCGTTGGCATATCCATGGTCTATTGCACCGATGCGCTTGACCGCCCGGAACAGCCGCCTTATTACAATTGCGTGGTGGAGATCGAAACGGAAGCGCCCCCTGCAGAAGTGAAGCACGGCATATTGCGCACCATCGAGAACAACCTGGGACGCAAGCGGACGGAAGACAAATATGCGCCGCGGACGATAGACCTCGACTTGATTGTATATGGCGACCTGACGATGGATGCGGAGGGTATCAAGCTTCCCGACCCGGAAATCCTGGAGCGGCCGTTTCTCGCCATTCCGCTTTTCGAGTTGGCGCCAGATATGGTGCTGGCGGGATACGGCTTGCGCATCGGCGAGATTGCGGCCAAGTTGCCCCAGGACGGAATGAAACCGCTGAAGGATTACGTCAAGCTTTTGAGAGAAGAAATGAGCCGAGGCATGTAGGGCGCGTACCACGCGCCAATTAGAAATTGTCCTGCAATATGGCGCATGGTACGCGCCCTACCAGTTCCACCCCCAAGCTTCACAATATTACGGTTACCTTCCCTCAACATTGCGGCCATCTGTGAAACCATGAACCGACCCAACATGCGCTTCGTATCGGTCAAGACCGTTGAGCAGCAGGACATACAGGCTGTTCACCGTATTCGTGCCGGCTTGATTGAGCAACGTATGGGCAGACTTGTTATTGCTAGATCAGCGCGTGAAAGAACTCGCTAAAACCGCTACTAAACATTAACTGTTTCGGTTGGTTCTTGAATCCGCCCTGCAATAACCTCCGCTGTCCCGTCCAGAAATGCCTTGACCTGCGCCAAGGTTTGCAGCCGTGCTTCTTCCATGTTAATCACCATGCCTTGCATCATGACCGATTCAGAACTTCAGACGCTCAGACTCATTCCTCGTTGGAAATACGATCCGCCTTCAGACTCATTTCATATTGGAAGAAGCTTTGACTATTATTCTCGGTCATGCATAATATACGCACGCCACTTGGAGTGGCATTGTGGGTGTCATTCATTCCCGAATCCCTGTTGGGGAATGACACGGCGTCATCAAAACGGCGGTTAGACGATATTGAATAGGTTGATGCGCCAGTCAACTTCATGCAGGATCGGTAAAAACCGTTACAGAAATGGAGGGAGCGATGACTACATTTTTCGGAATTGAGGAACGCAGTGCGCAAGGTTTTCTCGACAAGAGCATTGTATGCCTCCCACGCTCACCGGATGGCAAATCGGACTTACACAGTATCGTTTCGGCCATCAAGAACGAAGACATCGTTTTCATCAAACACTGCACGCCACAATCCAGCCTGCATATCAAAGCCATAGGTGTTGTGTTGTCAGATTATCCAACTGAAAGCGATCTTGGCATTTGCTTGCCTGTCGAATGGGTGTGGCAGGGCGAAAAAGTTCTGGAGAATTTTGGCGAAGTACTGTCTTTATGCGGCAACGCGCTCTACGAAGAGCATAACATTCTGGTGCAAAGGGAAATCATCAATTTGCTGCCGGAGAAATACCAATTGCCGCAAGAGTGGTAATACCAAAACACCAAGGCCGCCCAGCTCAAAGAACCGGCAGACATTGGTGCGCTAACATCAAATTGGAACAGTGATAATCCAGTTGCTTGATTTATCCGAACCGGCGAGGCAACCAATACTCGAATGCTGGGCGTCCGCTATGGAGAAAATACTTGACCGTCCGTGTGGCACAAAGCAGACGGTCGCGATCTAATAAAATGCGTAGGCGACGTGGCATGATTGCTAAAAAATAAATGCGATGCTGACCCCTTTAATTGACCCCTTTAATTATGGAGATTAAGCCCGCAGGAAGCCAGCACCTCGGTAGCGCGGTCTTTGATTTCCGGCTCAATCCGCGAATGGACATCCGTGGTTTTGAGAGTAGCTAACATAATGTTTTCTCCGATAAGAGTGGCGACAATGTGGCTAGTTGTTGCTAAATGTCAATGCGCCATTTGGCCCCAACATTCCCTCCCCCTTGCAGGGGGAGGGTTAGGGATGGGGTAGAAACTAGGCTTTCCCACTGTTCTACCCCCATCCTAGCCTTCCCCCTGCAAGGGGGAAGGGACTGCTGGTTTTAATGAATTATCTGGGATAAAAATTCGCTTGCCGAAGGCCAAGCACTACGGTAACAAAGACGTCGCATAAAAATATTTCTCATCCCACTCTTCTCTCATTTGCCTTGAATTACCTGGATATGAGCACTGCTCAGCTTTTGGTAAAGGAGGATCTGTCGCTGGAGCGGCCACCAATCGTAAAGAAAAATCTGCAGTGGGCGCCACATGGCAACCCAACCAACGATCGTAAGACTTTCGCGCGCGATGGTGGAGCCGGTATGGGTGCCGAGTTTTTCAATGGCATCGGCCGCGAGCAGGCACAGCGTGACAAAGATAATACCGATAACAAGGCTAATACGGCCTTGCTGCAGAAGATGTTTCAAGGCACTGCGCGTTTGCTCGGCTTTGTAGGAGAAGTGGTTGTGGATCGCTCCGGTCAACATCTCGCTTGGGTCGCCATCTGACGGCCATTGTTCAACGTGAATGGTTATATGGAAGCGACTACCCGTTGCAAATCCCGTCGCCCATGATTCGATGAAGTTCTCTGCTTCCTGATCAAGGTCTTTGTTCAGGAACGGCGTCGGGTCCATCGAGTTAAACAACTGCGCGATCTCGCGCACTCGTAGTGCCAGACGATGGATGGGAGCGGGATTGGCTGTTTTTGTCATCATCAATTGGTAAGAGTTAACCCTTCGACTTCGCTGCGCTACGCTGATGTAACTACTAGCCATTCGACTGATGAAACGACTAGCTGTCCCACTAAGCAACCCAAAGACGGTTGCCAAGTGATTGGTTATAGGCCGTCAAAAAACGACGTCCAAGTCGCTGGTTATCAGGGTGAACGGCCTATTTAATTTGCGTTTCCCTAACCGGTTGCGAGCATCCAGGCGCCGCTGGCGGCGATGGCGATACCCAGCGATTTTGCCAGGAAGGCGAAACGGTTGCGTGTGAGTATGCCGACTGCGATGCCGGTGAGATGGAGCGTTGCGGTTGCGGCGAGGAAGCCTAGCGCGTATGCGGACGGTGCGGCAGACTCAGGCAATTCCAGACCATGCACGTAGCCATGCATCAAGCCGAACAGGGCAGTGACCGCAACGCTGAGCATCACGGGGAGTCGCAGCGACAATGCGATGAGCAGACCCAGAGCCAGCACTGAAGTGGCGATGCCTGCTTCGATCAGCGGTAATGATGGATAGAATAGGGCAGTCCCGGCGCCGACCACCAACATGGTCATGAACGTGGCGGGCAGCAGCCACACCTTGCGTCCGCCGCCTTGCGCCGCCCACAGTCCCACCGCCACCATGGCGAGCAGGTGATCGAGGCCGGAGAACGGATGCATCAGTCCCGCAGCCAAACCGGAGACGTTGTGGCCGGGATGGGCGAATGCGGCGCTGCTTGCGCCGAGCAGAAAGATTGCTGTCAAAAATTTTGTGGTTGGGTTGCGCATGATGTTTCTCCTTGATGGGTATCTTGAAAACCATTTTGTCACACCGGCGAAGGCCGGTGTCCAGTTGATTAGAAGCACTGGATTCCCGCCTGCGCGGGAATGACGGAATTTTTTATGACTCGTGTCGAATCAAACACATGGTGTTTCTTTGATAGCTTACCTGATTTTAACCTTGACCAACTCTTCCCCATTCGGATCGGCCACGTGCACCGCGCAGGCGATGCACGGGTCGAAGCTGTGGATGGTGCGCAGAATTTCTATTGGCTGTTTTGGATCATATAACTTGTGGCCTTTCAGTGCAGCCTCGTAAGGACCTTCCTGACCTTGTGCATCGCGCGGGCCGGCATTCCAGGTCGAGGGAACGACTGCCTGATAATTGTCGATCTTGGCATCCTTGATCACGATCCAGTGTGCCAGCGCACCGCGCGGCGCCTCCATGAAGCCCACCCCTTTCGCGAGCTTGGGCCAAGTGGAAGGTTCCCACAGTTTGTCATTGTGCGTCTTCACATCGCCTGACTTGATGTTGGCGATCAGTTGGTCGTACCAGCCCTGCATGGCATCCGCGAAAATTTTGGTTTCCAGCGTGCGCGCGGCAGTGCGCCCCAAAGTTGAATACAGCGCGGTAACCGGCAGGTCGAGTTTTTTCAACGTCATGCCCACCAATTCCTGAGTCTGCGCATGTCCCTTCGCATACAGCATCAGCACGCGCGCCAACGGCCCGACTTCCATCGGTTTGCCCTGCCAGCGCGGTGATTTGAGCCAGGAATAGGAAGCGTCGGTGTCGAGGTTGGCGTAGGGCGGCTTCGGCCCGGTGTAGTGCAACTCGGTCTCGCCCTGATAGGGATGCAAGCCTTTTTCCTTGCCCACGCTGTAGTCGTACCAGGAGTGTGTGACGAATTCCTGAATCTGATTTTCGGCATTCAAATCGACCGGGTGGATGACAGAAAGATCGCGATTGAGAATTACACCGGAAGGGATGAGGTAAGAGGACGGATCGCTCATGCCTTTTTCCGGGAAGTCGCCGTAGGTCATGAAGTTGCCGACTCCTTCACCCTGCGTGCTCCAGTCCTTGTAGAAGCCCGCAATCGCCAGCGTGTCCGGCACATACACCTGATCGACAAAGGTGCGCATTTGCTCGATGATATTGCGTACGTTTTCCAGCCCCACCATGTTGAGTGAAGTGGCCGCTTCGCCGCCGCGAAAGTGCGGGCCTTTGCCATGTCCCTCATGTTGTGGATGCACGCTGATCGCGCACGGCACGCCGCCGACCAGAAAATTGGGGTGCGGATTCTTGCCGCCGAAAATGGTGTGCAACTTTGCCACGTCGCGTTGCCATGCCAGCGCATCCAGATAATGCGCCAGCGCCATCAGGTTGGCCTCCGGCGGCAGCTTGTAGGCGGGATGTCCCCAGTAACCGTTGGCGAAAATGCCCAACTGTCCGCCTTCGACGAAGGTCTTGATGCGCTTTTGCACGTCCGCGAAATAGCCCGGCGAGGATCTCGGATAGGAAGGACTCACGGCTTGTGCCAGCGTCGAGGTGGCTTTGGGATCGGCATTCAGCGCCGAGACCACGTCCACCCAATCCAGCGCGTGCAGGTGATAGAAATGCATCACATGGTCGTGCACGAATTGCGCCGCGATCATCAGGTTGCGGATCAGTTGCGCGTTGGGCGGCACCTCATATTTCAGCGCGTCTTCCACCGCGCGCACCGAGGCGATGCCATGCACCAGCGTGCACACGCCGCAGATGCGCTGCGCGAACGCCCATGCGTCGCGCGGGTCGCGGCCGCGCAGAATGATTTCGATGCCGCGCACCATGGTGCCGGCACTGGAAGCGCGCGTGATGCGGTTGTCCGCATCGGTTTCCGCCTCGATGCGCAAATGGCCTTCGATGCGGGTGATCGGGTCGACGACGACGCGTTGTGTTGTGGTCATATCCGTTTCCTCATCTGTTCAGAAATTCCGCCAGGATGCGGTATTGCGTCGCGGGCTCGGCATTGTCGGTGCCGTGGCCGGTGGCGATGGTTTCGCAGGTGCGCGCCATGCGCGCATGCATCGCGGCATCCCAGGCCGGGTTGCCGCCGGGTTCGGCAGGCTTAACGCTAGCCAGGACGGCTTCTGCAACGAAGTGGCCGGCCTGGCTGTTCCAGTCGCACTCATGGCCGCACTGGGTAAAGCTTTCCACACTGACCGTCTTGGCAGCCTGGCACGCGGAGGTGAGTTCGGCTTCGGTGATGTCTGTCCGCTTGGCTGAATTGATCGCTCCCTTCACTCTGGCGTCCTTGCTCAGTACAAGCACGTTCTCTGCAAACCGCGCCGCGACCAGACGCTGTCCGGCTCTGGACAGGCCACTCAAAGCGGTCTTGAATTCGCTGTCGTTATTGATTGTCATCGTTTCATTCTCCTTCTGTCAGATGATCGGCGATCATCTCGGTCAACCCCACCACCGGAATGTCCATCTGATAGTGCTCCAGCCCTTCCTCCAGCACGATGCGGCAATTGGCGCAGGCGGTGACCAGAGTCTTCGCGCCGGTCTCTTCCAGTTGCGACTTCTTGATCTTGAAAGCAGCGAAACGCAGTTCCTGCGCTTCTTCGATGGCGCTCACCCCGCCGCCGCCGCCGCAGCACCAATTCATCTTGCCGGGGTCGCTCGTTTCCACGAAGTTCTTCGCCACCAAATTCAGAAGATTACGCGGCTGTTCAAGCACGCCGCCGCGCCGGACGAGCTGGCAAGGATCGTGGAAGGTGAGCAGCGCATCCTCGAAGCCCGAGGTCTTGAGCAACCCCTGGCTACGGAAACCGTCCAGCACTTCCAGGATGTGCAGCACGTTAAAGGTGTAGGGGCGGCCGATGAGGTTGGGGCCTTCCCAGCGCAGCGCGGTGTAGGCGTGGCCGCATTCCGGACTGATCACGGTTTTGACCTTGAGCTTTTCCGCACCATCGACGATGCGCTGGACGAGCACCCCGGCGATGTCGGAAACGCCGATCTGGATGCCGCTGTTGGTGGCCTCGAAGGCTTCGGAGCAGAGCGTCCAGCTCTTGCCGGCCTGCTTCATGATTTTGGCGACGGCGCCCAGGTATTCGGGAAAGTTGATGATCTCCATCGAGGACATCAGCACCATGTATTCCGCGCCTGCCACGTCCAATGGAATCTCAATGCCGATCTCTTTTTGCACGTGCCCCATCTGCGCCTTCAACGCGGGCAGGCGCACACCCATCGGGCTGCCGATCTCCACCGCGCGCTTCGATGCATCGATAAGACCATCGGGAGCGTGGCCGGAGATCGCCATGCCTTCGCGCAGTCTGCGCACCATGTAGACAAGATCGTTGCCCACCGGGCAAACCATCGAACAACGTCCGCACAAGGTGCAACTGTCATAGACCAGCGGCTTCCATTCTTCCAGCTCTTCGTCAGTCACCGGCTTGGACAAGCCCAGCATTTTCGCCAGCCTGCCGAGCAGGGTGTATTCCTGTTGGTACACGCGCCGCAACGGTTCCAGTTTGTGAATCGGCGTGTACTTGGCATCACCGGTCTCGGTGTAGAACAGGCAGGCTTCGGCGCACAGGCCGCAATGGACGCAGCTGCTGAAGTAGCTGGCGATGGGCGCGTCGATGACTTCCTTGAGGACGCTGATTCCTTTTTGCAGCGATGCACTCATACCGGCACCCCCTTTTTAGCGTTTGCATCGCCGTTATACCAGCGAGATCCCCACAAGGTGAAGATATGTATCAGCTTGGTGAAAGGCAGGAAGATCAGCAGCAGTTCCACGCTGAGGATGTGCAGCGCCAGCATCCAGGTGTAGGACAACAACAGGTGCTTGGTTGCTAGATAGCCGGTCATCACGGGCAGGAAAGTCAGCGCCCATGCGGCATAGTCCTCGAAGGTGGAGAGGAAACGCTTGACCGGTTTGTTGATGCGTTCCACCAGCACCAGCAGCATGGTCGCCAGCGTCACCACCGCCGTTGCGTCGATGAACTGCGAGGGCAGGCCGGGCCAGGACAAGCCCGTCAATTCCTGGATCAGCTTGATATGCTGCGCAAAAAGAAACACGATGACAGCGAGGCCTATGTGGAATACGTAGCCCGCCACATAGCTTATCGCCGAGCGCTTGAACATGCCGGGCGGCGGGATGGAGCGGCGGAACATGGTGTGCAGTCCCGATGCGCCCGCGCGATGACGGGGGACGGCGAGATCCGGTTTGCGTCCCAGCGAATAAATTTCGAACAGCCGCCAGAGAGTACCCAGCACAAAGATGCCGATGGCAATGTCCAGTCCGGTGCTGCGGACCCAGGTCAGAAACAAAAGATCGTTCATGAGCACCTCTAAAAATTCAGAGTTCGCCAAAATGCAAGGCGCGTAAAAAATTTCGCGGCGCCGCATATGAGCAATATGTAAGCAAGAAATTTATTACGCAACGCAGCATAACCAGCCACTTGGTCGCCGTTTTTTGGCGACTTAGTGGAATGGCTAGTAGTTCCATCAGTTTGGATGAAATGTGGGTTTTTAGAGGTGCTCTCATGTCATTTCTCCAGATCGGCGATCGTGGCCTTCTGATGCGCCGATTTGGCGGCACCCTTCTTGACCCGGTTGGCGATGGACACCGCGATGCCTGCTGCCGCGCCCGCCACCACCGCACCGGTGGCCAGCTTCAGTGGGCTGGCCGGCATGGACAGCGCGCTGTAGAAACTGCCCGCATCCCAGAAGTGCGGTTCCGAACAGCCGAGGCAGCCGTGCCCCGACTCGATCGGGAAGCTGGTGCCGCCATTCCATTTGGTCGTGGCACAGGCATTGTGCGTGGTCGGTCCCTTGCAGCCCAATTCAAACAGGCACCATCCATTGCGCGCGCCTTCATCGTCAAAACTTTTTGCAAACTTGCCCTGATCGTAGAACGGGCGGCGATAGCAGCGGTCGTGAATGGTCTCGCCGTAGAATGACTTAGGACGGCCCAGATCGTCCAGTTCGGGCAACTCGCCGAAAGTGAGGTAATGAGCGAGCACACCGGTGATCACGACGGGGATGGGCGGACAGCCGGAGATGTTGATGATGGGCTTGTCCTTGATGATGTCAGACACTGCCACCGCGCCGGTCGGGTTAGGCTTGGCATTGGGGATGCCGCCGAAAGCAGCGCAGCTGCCCACCGCGATGATCGCTGCTGCGCCTTTGGCTGCTTCCTGCAGCAGGTCAAGGTTGGTCCTGCCGGCGATGGTGGAATAGATGCCGTTATCCTTGATCGGGATCGAGCCATCGACCACCAACAGATATTTGCCGAAGAATTTCTGCATCGCATCCTCGCGCGATTTTTCCGCACCGTAACCGGAAGCGGCTTGCAGCGTGTGGTGATAATCGAGCGAGATCATGTCGAAGATCAGGCTCTCCAGCGTGGGCGAATGCGAGCGCGTGAGAGACTCGGTGCAGCCGGTGCATTCCTGGAATGACAGCCAGATCACCGACGGTCGCTTGGCCTTGATCAGTGCTTCGGCGATCGCAGTCGCGGTGCCGGGCGGCAAAGCCATGAGCGTAGCCATGGCGGTGCAGAATTTGAGAAATGTGCGGCGGCTGATGCCTTGTTGCGCGAGACGTTCTCCCAAGGTTTCATGACCCGGCGTTTCATGATCCATCATTTGATCACCTCATTCGTTGAGTTGTGCTTTTAATCTTTCCAGCCCTGCATGCACGTCTTCAGGCTGGCTCTTGATGATTTCCGGAAGCCACGCGATTTCTATCATGTCCGCCACGATGTCGCCTTCCACGTTGTAGTGCGTCACCCACCATACTCCGGAGTAATGCGTCTCGATGATCTCGCTGGCACCGATGGCTTCAATGCGCGCGGAGACTTCGCCTTGCCCGAGAGTCTGGCGCAACTGTTCGTATTCGCCGGGCGCTAATGGCATGCTGTTCAGATCGATCATCCCGGTCTCGCCGTTGTCATCCAGCTTTTCCAGAAGCGCGGCAATCTCTGCCAGCAGCGCGCGGATATTGCCGACGGAATTAGCTTCCTCGGCTTGGGCGTAGATGGGAATTGTTTGCGGACTCATGCGCGCCACTCCTCGATGAGTTGCAATGCCTGATCGCAGGCTTGATGGATCGCCGCGGCAACGGGCGGCGAGGGCGTTTCGCCCCACGCGATCGTTTGCGGCTGGATGCCGATGAGTGCGCGCTGCTGCGGCAGTTGGCCGGCGAGGAGCGCAATCGCCATGAGATCGATCAGGCCCACTTCATGCACGCTGCACTTGCGGTTGCTGCCGATGAATGCATCCATCTGTTCGCCCACGAATACTTTGGTAGTGCCGGGTTCGCCGTCGTACTGTGCGGCATCGATCACGATCAGTCGCGCTGCGTCCTCGATTGCGCCTGCCAGGGAAAAACTCAAAGTGCCGCCATCCATCAGCTCGATATCGTCGCGCCCTGCCACCCGCTCTTCCAGCATCTGTATCGCATGGACGCCCGCACCCTCATCGCGCAACAGAACATTGCCGATGCCGAGGATCAAGGTCTTGTGACTGCCAGTCATGGCTGAATCCGGTTGTACTTTACGGAAGCGGGAAACGCGCAAAATCGCTGATTCATGACCTGTGCGTTGTTTCGCCCAAGTTGAGTCAGGCTAGCACTACGATGTGCAAACCGCAACTGAGTAATTCAATCAACTTATGTGAAGTTAACAGGTTCTTCACTAGGGACTATACTGCGAAAACTTTCATGATCGGTAAACCGCCATGTGTCTCGGCATTCCCATGCAAATCGTCGCGATCGACGGCTACAACGCACGTTGTACAGCCAAGGGCGTGATGCGCGAGGTGAGCCTGTTCATGCTGCAGGATGAGCCCATCGCCGTGGATGATTTCGTGATGGTGCATGTGGGCTACGCCTTGCAGAAGATGACCGAGCAGGAAGCGCGTTCGACCTGGGAGTTGCTTGATGAAATGCTGGCTTATGATCCAGACGTGCAAGGCACTTGAGGTGCAATCATGATGTTGACCGCCAAAGACTGGCTGGAAAAAATCCGCGCACTGCCGCTAACTCGCCGTGTGCGCATCATGAACGTGTGCGGCGGTCACGAGCGCTCGATCACGATGGCGGGCCTGCGCGGGGCGCTGCCGCAGAATGTGGAGCTGATTCCCGGCCCCGGCTGTCCGGTATGCGTGTGTCCCGAGGAAGATGTGTACCACGCGATCCAGTTGGCGCTCCGCGCCGGTGTGATCCTGGTTGCGTTCGGCGACATGCTGCGCGTGCCGGTCAATGTTCCCAAAACAGAACCGCGTTCGCTGGAACAGGCCAAGGCCAGCGGAGCCGATATACGCCCGATATCGAGTCCGCAGGAGGCGGTGAGAATCGCCAGAGAAAACCCGGGGCGGCAGGTGGTCTTCTTCGTGGCGGGTTTCGAAACCACGACTGCGCCGGTCGCGGCGATGCTGCTGGAGGGCATTCCGGATAATTTGTTTTTGCTGCTGTCGTGCCGGCTTACCTGGCCTGCCGTGGCGATGCTGCTCGAATCAGAAAAGCCCGGCTTCGACGCGTTGATCGCGCCCGGTCATGTCGCCACCGTGATGGGGCCTGAGGAATGGAGTTTCGTGGTGGAGCAGCACGCCATCCCCGCTGCGGTCGCAGGCTTTTCGCCGGTGTCTTTACTTGCCGCGATATATTCGGTGTTGCGCCAACTGCTCGAAGACGAATATTTTCTGGACAACTGTTATCCCGAGGTAGTGCGTCCCGGTGGCAACCCCTCGGCGCAAGCGCAGCTCATTCAGGCGATGCGTGTCACCGACGCGAATTGGCGCGGCATCGGCATCATCCCGGCTTCAGGCTTTGCGCTCGCAACGCGCTTTGAGCGGCACGATGCGCGCAAGCACTTTGGGGGATTTGAAGCGGAAGGGCGCAAGCGGGTCGGCGAAATGCCGGCCGGTTGCGATTGTGCGCGTGTGGTGTTGGGAAAAATCTACCCGAACGAATGCAAACTTTTTGGCACCGCCTGCACGCCGCGCACGCCTGTCGGACCCTGCATGGTATCGGATGAAGGAGCCTGCCGAATTTGGCGCGCGAGTGGGGTGAAGGTTCACACAACTACCGCATAATTCCAATTTGCGTTAAAAACGACAATAATTTTGCCGGATGTGGGAGCGGCTTTAGCCGCGATGTATTTTGGTTTCGCGGCTAAAGCCGCTCCCACAATTAATGCCGCTTTTAATGCGAATTGGAATAACACTCAAATCTCTTCCGCCACCATCTTGATTGCCCCGCACGGGCATTCCGCCACGCACATGCCGCAGCCTTTGCAATAGTCATAGTTGAACAGGAAACGTTTGCCCGGCCCGAGCTTGATTACCGCGTTGTCGGGACACACGCCATAGCAGTTATCACACTCGAAACAGTTGCCGCAAGACAGGCAGCGGCGTGCTTCGAACAAAGCATTCGTTTCATTCAGTCCACCCTGCACCTCATCGAAACTGGATTGGCGGCGTATTGCGTCCAGCATCGGGCGCACTGTCTTGGGG
>CABEDG010000213.1_pt1 | contig 12907 bp, 10 predicted proteins | sample 3132891 | NCBI WGS metagenome assembly CABEDG01 (sample SAMEA5534329, study PRJEB31848) | metagenome | biome: tundra; feature: field; material: soil | place: USA | collected 2013-05 | depth 0.15 m
ACAATTCCAGATGCGGTGTTACGACCTGCCCACATGAATGCCAATGTTTGTTGTAGCTACACCGTAACACCAATAACACTAAAATATATATCAATCCAGATAAGAACTGAGCTGATGGACAAGGCTCATGTTTTGCTTTACTTGCCGATCCCCACCCAAATTTCTAGATCATCATTTTTCCGGTGTTACTGGTGTTACCGGTGTTACTCGAATTAATTCCCAACGAACATTGACCTTCTTGCGTAACACCAAAGTTACACCAAACAAGCTATTCGACCCGTCCGGTGTAGCCCCAATGTTTACTGCTGTTGTGGACCGTCCCATGCTGGTCTATGATGTTTACGTCTTGCGTTATCTTTGTGGCGAAGGTGGCCATAATGCTTTTCAATCATGGCCACACTCGTTCCTGCCAGGCGTGCAACGATAAATGAGTCCATGCCGCCCATGATCAATTCTGAAATGGCGACGTGGCGGAGGGTATACATTACTGTGTCAGTTGGAAGCCTGGCTTTTTTCACAGCATCCTGAAATATTTTCTTCCATGCGTCCTTATTCCAATGATCGCCATATTCACGAGACAGCAAGGGTGCCGATGGCAGCTTGCCTTTGGATTGCTCCATGAAGAACTGATATGCCACTGTTGATAATGTTGCAGTACGGCGTCCTGTCTTTCCCTCAAGGTCGAGCGTTCCTTGTGATTTGTTGAAATCAACTACTTTAAGCGTGGCCAGTTCCCCGGGACGTGCTGCCGTTAACAGCATGGCTTTAACCAGCAGCTTTAGATCCTCCGGACATGCGTCAATAAGGGCTTTGCGCTGCTCCATATCAAGGAATCCGGTTCGACGCTTGCCGACATCAGAAAATCCCGTGACAGTTTTCCATCCAGCGTCAGTAGCAACAAGCCTGTCATCAAGTGCCAGATTGAGGGCTGCTTTAAAAGAATTTAGATTCCGATTGGCGCTGTCTTTGGCCCTTCTTATGTCCGAATCGTCATCATCGCCAAGATCAACCTGACTGTTAAGCCACTTTTTTATATCGGTTGTTTTTAGCTTGGGAAGTTGAATATGCCCAATTTTCGTCCCGTAGATAAGGCGTTTAAACCTTCCTTCTGCGTCAGCTGCACTTGCTGGCGAATTATGTACTTTTATGTGATCCACGTACGCACGGCAGACATCTTCAACGGTAACAACTGTGTTTGATGCGCCCTGCTCTAGCGAGTCATTCCATACTTTTGCAGCATCAACAGCATGATCAAAAGCGCCCTCGTCTGTAATAGTTCCTAAGGCTCTATATTGCTTCTCTCCATTTTCCTGGCGGCGTGCAATCCAAGTACCCTCGCCTACCTTGAGCTTTCGGTAACCGACGTACAAACCTGTACGTACACGGGACCAATATGGTTCACGTCTTGCTGGAAGAGATGATCTTCCAGACTTGGATTTGATGTTGAAGGCCATGATATTCTCCGTACGGACTTGGTACGGACATTCTATAGTGAACGCACTTGGATTTCAATGTACTATAGTTCTTGTAGTTTCAATCACTTATTATTCTACATGGACACCAGTGGACACCAAATCCCGCCTTCACACGGCAGGGGTCACTGGTTCGAACCCAGTACCGCCCACCAATAAACATTAGGCAAACAAAAAGCCCGACACTTTCGTGCCGGGCTTTTCTGTCAACTCAAGAACCGATTAAGGTGCCTGGATGTTGGATGCTTGCTTGCCCTTGGGGCCTTGCGTCACTTCAAAGGTGACCTTCTGGCCTTCTTTGAGTGACTTGAAACCGCTCATGTTGATCGCGGAAAAGTGCGCGAACAAATCTTCGCTGCCATCATCGGGAGTGACAAAACCAAAACCCTTTGAGTCGTTGAACCATTTAACTGTACCTGTTGCCACGTGTATATCTCCTACTAAAAAAACGGGGAAAGCCCCCGCAAAACTATTTGAATCGAAGATTGCACATGGAAAACCAGTACTGCAAAAACTTTGAATCAAATACCAAGGTGCCTTGTACGCTGGTTTAGTTGGTATCGTCAAGGTAAATTATTAATACATTTACCAGAATCAGTTAAGATTTCAAGGTTAACCTCTTAGAGTTTTCCGAGAATGGATGTAATAAGTCTGCTTTTCCTGTTGTTGCTGGCCGCGCTTGGGTGGTTCTGGTTCGACAGCCTGCGCGCCCTCGAGATCGCCCGGAATGCGGGTAAGCGTGCCTGCGACAATGCGAATGTGCAGTTTCTCGACGACACGGTCGCCGGCATCGCGCTTGCGCTGGTGCGCGACAAGTCGGGGCGCAGGATGCTGCGCCGCACTTACCGATTTGAATTCAGCGAAACCGGCAACACGCGGCTTGAAGGCCAGTTGATCGTGCTTGGCGACAGGATCGAGTCTGTGACGATGGAACCCTATCAGATCATGCCATAAGGTAGCCGTTCGCCCTGATAACCAGCCTGCGTGTGTTGTTGCCCCTTACAACCATGGCGTACCCCTTGCGGGTATACTTGGCTGCTGTTAACCAATGACTTAGTTGGCGTAGTTTGCCAACTTAGTCAGATGGCTATGCAAAGTCTTTTGGCAGTTTAGTCGAATGGCTATAACCAATGACTTACCCAGCGTATTTTGCTGGGTTACTCAGATGGCTAGTAGTCTCAACAGTAGTTTTATCAGTCAGATGGCTATAACCAGCCGCTTGGTCACCGTTTTTTGGTGGCATAGCGGAATGGCTAGTGGTTTCATCAGTAGTCTTATCAGTAGTCACATCAGGAATTGAGGGAGGGGGTTTGTGGCAACATTGTCAGGTATTTTGGAAAGCTCAATGATTAACACGACTGCCAAATGCCCGACGCGCATCAACACATCAAAAATGGCCAGCTGTTAAACTGACTCACCCTTGATTTGATGGCACGACGGAGAAAAGACGCAATGGGAGTGTTCGGGCACTTATTCGGTCATGATGAAAAGAAGGGTATGCCCGAACTTCTGCCCGCCATCGAACGGGCTGTCTCCGGGGTTGAGCCTCTGCTCAAACAGATTAGCGGGTATCCCAATAGTTACCGCAAACCCGTCGCCATTGCGCTGGAATACGCCCATAGTCTTGCGGCCAATGTGCCCGGCCCAGTGGTGGTCAACCGGGAGTCATACGCCAAGGATGCTTTTGTTCACGCGCTGTTTCCGGCTGTGGATTCCGTTATGGAGGCGCTCTGTTCCAGCGTGGCTGTGCAGGACTATCAGCGCGACTTCCCCGCCGGTGATGAGATATACGCTTTGATGGGTATGCGGCGCAATGAAAAGACTGTGGTGGGGATGGAGTTGTCCGGCCAGACGATACAGCGGGACGTGGTTCAAAAAGCAGTCTATTTCACCAGCCACACCATTGAGAACCCCGCCCCCAGTGAGCAACAGGCCAGGGATCAGGTTGCCTGGAGTTTTTTCGACAGTCTGGTGGGCAAGGTGAAAAAGCGGGTGGAGCTGCGCAAGCAGGGCAAGCAGTCACAACTGCAGGAGAAGGATTTGCTGATGGCCCGTTTGCGCACGGCTAATGCCCAGGCCAGACCCGTCCTGGAAGAAGAGCTGGCCAAGATGCTGAGCAGTATGCAGTCCACCATCAGCTCGCTGGAACTGAGCAACTACATGGAAGACTTTGATGCCGTACTACTGAACCCGGAGCAATATCTTCGCTTGGTTCAAACACCGATAATTTTGGACAGCATGGGTATCAGGCGGGATAGTGGCGATGCAAGCATGCCGGGTGCGATCATATTCAACGACTTGATCGGTTTTGACCGCCGGGATTGGACGGTGACCATGGTTCATTGCAACAACATGCACAACGAATCATTCGCTACGCGGCTGGAACAGGCGTACCGCAAGCTTGCCATTTAGCGGCCGCTAGCGCCGGACTTGGAGGGCCGGATTTTCCAGTCCCATATCCATCAATTGCCGGGACGATGCATTTAGGCTCCCTTTATCAACCGGCACGCATCTCAAACATAAGATGATTGATCCGCTTGACGAAACCGGCCGGGTCGTCCAGTTGTCCGCCCTCTGCCAGCAATGCCTGATCGAACAGGACGGCGGCCCAATCATCGAAATACTTTTCTTCTTCCTTCAAACGCATCACCACCGGGTGATTCGGATTGATCTCCAGGATAGGGAGAGTCGACGGAGTCTTCTGCCCGGCGGCCTTGAGCAAGCGTGCCATGTTGCCGCCAATATCATGCTCGTCGGAAACCAGGCAGGCGGGTGAATCGGTCAGGCGATGCGTCACCCTGACTTCCTTGACGCGCTCTGCGAGACTGGTTTTGATTTTCCCGGTCAGCTCCTTGTGGTCATTGGCCTGCTTCTGCTGCTCCTGCTTCTCGGCTTCGTCCTCAAGCTTGCCAAGATCAAGCCCGCCCTTGGCCACGGAGACCAGCGATTTGCCGGCGAACTCGGTCAACGAACTCACTACCCACTCGTCCACGCGATCAGAGAGCAACAGCACTTCGATACCTTTTTTACGGAACACTTCCAGATGCGGGCTGTTCCTGGCCGCATTGAAAGTTTCGGCGGTGATGTAGTAAATCTTGTCCTGCCCTTCCTTCATGCGCGCGATGTAATCGGCCAGCGAAACGATCGCTGCATCGGTATCCGCATGGGTCGAGGCGAAGCGAAACAGACCGGCGATCTTTTCCTTGTTAACGAAATCTTCCGCCGCGCCCTCCTTCAGCACCTGACCGAATTCACCCCAGAACTTGGCGTATTTTTCCTTTTCATTGGCCGCCAACTCTTCCAGCAGCCCGAGCACCTTCTTGGTACAACCCGCGCGTATCGCCTCGATGTCTTTCGACTCCTGAAGGATCTCGCGCGACACGTTCAGCGGCAGATCGCTGGAATCCACGATGCCGCGCACGAAGCGCAGATAAGCCGGCAGCAGTTGTTCGGCATCATCCATGATGAACACGCGGCGCACGTATAGCTTGATGCCATGGCGGGCATTGCGATCCCACATATCAAACGGCGCACGCGCCGGGATATAGAGCAACTGCGTGTATTCCTGGCGGCCTTCCACTCGCGCATGCGCCCATGCCAACGGGTCTTCATAATCATGTCCGACATGCTTGTAGAACGCCTTGTACTCGTCGTCGGAAATATCGTTTCTGGAGCGCGCCCACAACGCGGAAGCCTGATTGACCGTTTCATCCTCATCGGTGATGACCTGGCCGCCCTCCTTCCACTCCTCTTTCTTCATCACGATGGGCTGGACGATGTGATCCGAATATTTGTGGATGATGGAACGAATCTTGTGGCCGCTGAGCAGGTCATCCTGGCCGGCGCGCAGATGCAGGGTGATTTCCGTGCCGCGCGCAGGCTTATCGGCCATCTCGATGGAGAACTCCCCGCCGCCATCCGATTCCCAATGCACGCCCTGGTCAGCATTTTCTCCGGCACGACGTGTCGTGACGGAAACCTTGTCGGCCACGATAAAAGAGGAATAAAAACCGACACCGAACTGACCGATTAGATTCGCATCCTTTTTCTGATCTCCGCTCAGTTTGGCGAAGAAGTCCCGTGTGCCCGACTTCGCAATCGTGCCCAGATTATTGATGACCTCGTCGCGACTCATGCCGATGCCGTTGTCGCTGATCGAGAGAGTTCTGGCATCCTTGTTGTAACTGACACGTATTTGCAAATCGGAATCACTTTCGAACAGCGTGGCGTTGTGCAACGCCTCAAAGCGCAATTTGTCGCAAGCATCCGACGCGTTGGAGACCAACTCGCGCAAGAAAATCTCGCGGTTGGAATACAGTGAATGGATCATCAATTGCAGAAGCTGTTTAACTTCCGTCTGAAATCCCATGGTTTCACGGTTAGCGGTAATGTTCTCGGTCATACAAATCCCCATCAGTTGTTTACAAATAGCCTCGGCTTAAATGGAGTCTAGCTAAAATTTTTCAAGTGCCGGATCATTTCAATGCCAACAAATCGTCTAACCACGCCTTCCAGCGCCGGTATTTTTCCGGCAGTGCCTTGACGTTGCTGGCTATCCCTACCCTTTCGCCTTCTCTGTGGCATGCCGGTGCCATTCCGGCCGCGAGTAGCGCGGCACCCTGCAAGCTGGATTCACCCTGCGCCAGGCGATAGACATCAAAGGGTACGCACTGGGTGATGCCCTGTTGCAAACAGGTTAATTCGGATAATCCCCCCGAGAGATAGGCACGTTCAAGAGCAGATTCATGGTGAAAGTCCTCCAGTATCCGCGCCACCCTGAAAATAACAGCTTCCAGCAACAGGCTGGCAATGCGGTGTTGCGTCAAGTGTTCGACCGACTGGGAAAACTGGACGCCGAGATCGTCGTGAAGCGGGTCAGGCAGGCAAGCCGCGAAGCGGCTGCTCGCAAAATACGGTGCACCCAGGCCACTGGGCTCTGCCAGGCAAAAAATATCGTCCACTGCCAGATCTTCGACTCGGCACTCTCCAACCGGATAGGGGGCGAGCGCAGCAGCAATGGAGTTGAGCGTGCCTTCGATGGCAAAGTGGGCATGCTGTGCACTATCTTGATACACCAGAGTCTGCAAATAACCATCCGGACTAGCCTTCTCTTCCGGTAGATATCGCACGACGAAACAGCCGGTGCCAAGATTGACCAAGGCTTCAGCCTGATCTTCCCTGACGCTGGCGATGAGCGCGGCTGACTGGTCACCAACACTGGCTTGCAGGACCAGCCCATTGTTCAGCCGCAGATTCATCCCTGCGGAAGCTTTGATTTGGGGCAGGATATGCGCGGGTATGCCAAACAGATCACAGAGTGCGGGCGACCATTGCTGCTGCCGGATGTCCATGAGCAAAGTGCGCGCCGCCATGGATGCATCGGTAAGATGATGTTTGCCGCCGGTCCAGCGCCAAATCAGAAAAGTATCCAAGGTGCCAACCCGCAATTCGCCACTCTCCAGCCGTGCCAGCCACTCCGGGTTGTCCTGCAACACGATGCGCAGCTTGGGAGCAAAATAATAAGGTGTCAGCGGCAAGCCGGTAAGACTGCGGATAGATTTCTCGTGCGCCCGCAAAGCTTCGCAGCTAGCTGCGCCGCGATTGTCCTGCCATGAAATCAGCGGGGTGAGCGGTTGGCCAGTGCCTTGTTCCCAAATCAAAAAAGACGAGCGTTGGCTGCATAGACCAAACGACTTGAGATCACCTGCATGTGCGATGCATTCATTGAGCACTTGTTCGGCAGTCGCCGCATAGGCCAAGGCATCGCTTTCATAGCGCCCACCAGTGACGATGATTTTTGGAGCAGGGCGTGCAACAATATTGCTGAGCACACCATCCTGATCCAGCAAACCGGCCTTGATAGACGTGGTACCCAGGTCAAGCGCGATGGCGGAGATCATTTTAATTCACCATTTGGGTGATTCACCTGTAGGAGCGTGCCATGCGTGTGCCCGGACAAAAGTTTTTCGTACCCGCGAGACTCTCTATCGCGGGCACGTCCCGCTCCTACATGCTTCAATTTCAGAAGCTATCGCAGCTTCATCCCAACCCATCGTAGCGGCAACAGTCTCAGCGATTCGACGCAGTGTACTTTCAGAGAGCTTCGCCAGAATCAACAACGGCATGCGGCGGCGCAGCAGGTCGTCCAGATGAATGACCATTTCGCTACGCGCGCAAAACAGTAAATCCGCGTAGATGAAAGGCAGTGTAGGCACGATCCGTTCGGCCAAACCAGGAGCATCTGCAATGATACTGAACACCTCACCAACCCGTTTGCCGTGGCGGCGGATAAGCCACTTGGCGCTTTCCTGATCGATGCCAAGCTGGCTTGCCTGAGCGCCTATCGCAACAGACCAATTGGAATAATCTTCCTGCGGTGCCCAGGGAAATCGGCGGCTCCTGGTTGCACAAGGTATATCCATGCCAAGTTGTGAGCACACTGTGTTGACGATGCATGCTGCATCTTCCCGGGCAGAGGTAAGCTTTCCGCCGATGGAATAGTGCAGTCCGTTGCGCGCGGTTTTCAATTCCCAGTCGCGGCTGACGGCTGATGGCGAGGCTTTGTCACTGCGCTTCATCATGCGCACTCCGGCGTAACGCCCGACGATATCTGCTTCCGTCCACGCGACCTTGAGATAGTGATTGGCTTCACCAAGCAGATAGGCGACTTCTTCCGGCTCGACGGCGACATGATCAAGATCGCCGCTGTATTCCGTATCGGTGGTGCCGACCAGCATCATGCCATACCAGGGGATCATGAAAAACACCCGGCCATCGGACTTGGCTGTCAACAGCAAGGCCTCGTCAGCCAGCGCCGCAGGCATGACCAAATGTATGCCCTTGGTCAACCGGCACCACTCGCGTCCCTGCTCCGATGTTGCCGTCCATTGGCCGGTGGTGTTGACGATTTGTTTGGCATGAATCTCCGCGCTGATATTACTGATATGATCCTGAACCGTCGCGCCGCTTACCAGTCCGTTAGTTTCTATCAGTCCGGTCAGCTTGGAATAGTTCACGCACAACGCTCCGGCTGTCATCGCACCCGCGATCAATTCCAGCACCAGCCGGGCATCATCGGTCTGCGCATCGCCATAGGTGAAGCCGCCTTTCAGACCGTCGCTATCGAGAGCGGGAAAACGTTCGGCAAATGTGGCGCGATTGAAGTGGCGATGGGTAATGTCCGGGCCGGGAAAGCCCGCAATAAAATCATATAAGGTCAAACCGGCCTTCAATTGCAGTGTGCCGATGCGGCTGTCTTTGTAAATGGGCACACCGAAGCGCAACGGCCAGACACGATGCGGTGCCAATTCCAACAACAGCTGCCGTTCCAATATCGCCTTCCTGACCAGTTTGAAATCGTAAGTCTCAAGGTAGCGCAAGCCGCCGTGAATCAGCTTGCTGGATGCGGAAGAGGTCGCGGCGGCCCAGTCGCCCTGCTCCACGATGGCAACGCTTAAGCCGCGCAAGGCCGCGTCATAAGCAGTCCACGCTCCATAGATGCCGCCGCCGCAGACCAGCAGATCGAAGTGTTTCCCTGCCAGCAACGAAAAATCGCGTTTCATTTGTCTCTCATCTGAATCGCTTTTTGCGGAAGATCGCTGATGAGAATGTCCACTCCCAACTCCAGCGCCAGGTTTATTTCCGCGTCACTGTTGCAAGTGTAAACTGCGATGCGTTTGCCGTGATCGCGCAGCAGCTTGACCATTGCATCATCAAGTGACTTTATCGGCAGGCATAGCCCATACAGAAAAGACTGTGCCGACAGAACACGCTGCGCATCCGAAAATGTCTGATCTGTTTCAAAGTTGTAAACCAATGGGAACTCGGGCGCGCACTGATGTGCATAGACCATGCTGGCGAGATTGAATGAGGAAACCATGATGGCATCGTCATTGACCGCCTCAGCCATCTCCAGCGTTTGCCGCACTTTTATTTCATGGCGGGAAGATGACTCCCATTCACGATTCTTGATTTCGATCAGCAAGCGGCAGCGCTTGCGATAGGCATCCAGAAATTCTTTCAGGCTCATGATGCCTTCCGGTTTGGCTCGCGAAGAAAAATACGCGGCGAAATTCATGGCCTGCAACTGGGCGTGATCGAAATCGTCGATATGCTTGCCGGACAAGCCTACCTTGCCGAGAAACCGGTCGTGCCAGAGCACGGCGACTTCATCGCGACTGAGTTGCACGTCGGTTTCTATGCCATCAATGGCATATTCCAGAGCCTTGTCGAAAGCCGAGCGGGTGTTTTCCGCCGCCTCCTTATTGGCGCCACGGTGAGCAAAGATCATGGGTTTAGTCATGGCAGTTCATCAATGAACCGCTTCATGGAAACTTTAAGCGCCGCAAAATTCGGGTTGTACATCAGGCGCCGCAGAATACCGGCTTTAAGGTTTTTCTCAGTCAACTCACCTTGAAAATCTTGCTCGGGATGCTTGAGGCAGGCAGCGTATTTTCCCATTTCGTCCGGATAATAATGCACACAATTGGAATACTCTCCCGCCACGCCATAATGCTTGTCCTCGGGTGGCAACACGATGGCCGTGTGTGCGGAGCTTAATATTTTCTGCTCGGACACTACGCTGTTCACCAATTCCAATTTGGCCGTCTCTCGAAACTCGCCTACGGCTCGTTTTCCTGCCAGAATGCCAGGCGGAAACTTTTCCGCTTCAGTGGTGTAAAGCACCAACTTGCTGGACGGGTGGCGCGCGCGCGCCATGAATTCAAAAATTACTGATGTATTGACGGTCATGTCATCCGCACTGGCAACGGCGAACACCGGAATGTCCAGCTCATGCTGCTGCAATTGAACGTTGAGTGCCTTGGTCAGCGCATACGTCTGGGCAGCGGCATTCTTCGGCAATGACTCATATTTGTAGATGTCCTGGTCGGGTTTGATATCCACCCATTTGGCGGACGGTATCAACCAGCTATACAGCTTGTGCAGGTTAGCCAACGCCGCCCATCGCGTTATCTTGAGTGCGGGAGCAAATAAAAACAGACCTCTCACCCGGCTATCGCGCAGGCTCTGGTAAACGCTCAGCGCACCGCCAATGGAGTACCCCGCCAGATAGACCTCATCAACCTCCCCGGCAAGTTTATGAGCACCATAGGCTACCGTCTTGGCCCATTCCTGCCAGCCTACATCAAGCAAATCTCCGGGCTGCGTACCATGACCCGGCAACAATACGACCATGACACGGAAACCGTTCTCCTGAAAGAACGCAGCCAGGTGACGCATGGAATAGGGGGAGCCGGTCAGACCATGCGTGAGCAGCACGCCGCGACGATAGGTTTTTTGTTGCCCGGCCGAAAAACCGGCTGGCGGCTTAAGTTCGAACGGCGCATTGCCGTCAACTATTTTTTCCAGATCGGCAGCACCCGATCCGGAGTGTGCCCTGCTGAGCATGTCTCGGTTGCGCGCCACATAATCCGCAAACGCAAACCTGCCGCCATTGAACCGGGAGTTCAATCCGGACGGCTGGTGCCGTGCCTCAAGCGGCGGAGTTGCCACTCCTACTCACCTGCGCATTTCGCAATAGCTGCGTTGGTCTCCAGGTTCAGGCAATCTCTTAGATCTGAATTTTTTGGTCTCTTCGGCTTGCTAGTGGTCTTGCCGGATTGGGATGGCTCTTTTGCGGTCTTGATAGTTTTAGAGAGTTTTAATGGCGGCTGAACTGCTTGAACAGGTGCAGCAACAGCTGGGGTTGCAACAGGGGCTGATATAGGTGCCGCAACAACAGGAGTTGGTGCAGGCGGTGGTGTTACAGGCGCGGCAGTTCGAGATGGTACTGCGGACGGTGCGGAAACAGGCGCTATCACTTGCGCTGGTGGTGCAACTGATGCTTTAGGCGCAGCAGCGGGTGGTTGTGCCGCAGGTGCGGCAACAGGAGCTGATATAGGAGCCGAAACATGAGGCGGCGCCATGGGCGCGGCAACACGTGTTGGTGCTTTAGGCGCTACAACAGCGTGGCTCACTTTCCCTTCCTGGGGGTACAAAAACATATATGCTCCGATACCACCGACTATGATTACGACCAGGATACCAACGGGTACCAATTTTTTGATGTTCATGTTTTTCCTTTCCCAAGCAAATCGCACAGTTCAATTAACATCGGCTGGTTTACCCGCACACGATAAACTGCATCGCCGTCGCTGGCAATGACCACTGACTAATTATTTTTCCCAAAACGCGGCTTGCTTATTGAAGCGTTGAATGGTTTTGCGCAATACACTGAGCTGATGGGATAGATCGTGCGCGATCCAGCCTTTGGCCAGAACGACCGCCTCTTGATGCGCAGCCAAAGAGGCATCCGCCGCCAGCTCATCCAGCAAGCGATGCGCCACTGCGACATCGTTGATCTGCCCGAGCACCTCTTGCACTTCGCTTAACGCGGCAAGGAAAGACCTGGCTTTCTGCTTGTCGTATAAAGCCGCGAAAAATTCCGCGCTATATCTGAGCTTCTTGGCGAGAATACGCAGGGCGTGCAATCGTGCGGCATCGACGGTATTCAGTTGTTGTCCGGATTGGGCGAATCGCTTGGCCAATTTATGCAAACGACGGGTCGCGAAATCTTGCGCCTGCTGCACGGTCTCTGCCTGCTGCTGCCAATATTGGCCGTTCATCCAGATGGCGAAACGCAACATCAACCGCTGCAATTCACGCGCCTGCGCCTCGCCGCGCAGTGCCGCATAACAGGCTGCACGCTGCCGCTCGCAAGTCGCCAATAGCGCCTGCAAACCCGCATGACCGGCCATCCGCGCGCACATCGGTTGCACCGTCTGGGCGATGAATACATCCCATTCGCGAATATGTCCCAACGCGACGCACAGAGCTGAAATATCTTTGCTCAATCCTGCCAACTGTTCATCAGCACTGACCTTTTCAGCCATGCGCAGCACCACGCGCAAGCGGCGCAACGCGACGCGCATCTGATGCAAATACTCGTCATCATCGCTGCCCATCGCGCCACGCAGATTGTTTTGAAAATGCTGTAGGCAAGACCAGATCAGCGTTTTCAGCACATCTGCCAGCGTGTCCGTCCTAGCAAGAGCCGGCGAAACGCCCTTAACCGGATGCTCGGTATATCCGGATAACAGGCGATAGCCCTGCTCCGCCTTGCTGACCACCTCAAGTTCGAACGGCACGATCTCCAGTATCGCCAGCGCCAACTCGAACAATTGCTGTGGGTCACCGGATTTCAATTCCAATTCCAACTCGCAAATCGGTGTGCTGTGCTGCTCTGTGCTTACCTCGCCCTGATCCAGGCACAACTCGATTTGCGCGCCCTGCCATAGCAACATCCGACTGGTGCGGGAAAAATCGGTGACGAAAACCGGCTGCAATTTTTTGCGCAACGACTGCGGCAAATGCTCGTCCCACTCTGCCGCTTGCGGCGCAGAAAAATCCAGTGCCGCACCGCTCACCGGCACTTC
>CABEDG010000214.1_pt1 | contig 12794 bp, 12 predicted proteins | sample 3132891 | NCBI WGS metagenome assembly CABEDG01 (sample SAMEA5534329, study PRJEB31848) | metagenome | biome: tundra; feature: field; material: soil | place: USA | collected 2013-05 | depth 0.15 m
TTGCGCATGTCGGCGAGGATGGCGCGACCTTCCTCCAGCGTACTCGCCTTGTTGAGCAGCGTGTTATAAGTGACCACGTTAGGTTTGATCTCATCGTTGCGCATGTCGGCGAGGATGGCGCGACCTTCCTCCAGCGTACTCGCCTTGTTGAGCAGCGTGTTATAAGTGACCACGTTAGGCTTGATGCCGTCGTTGCGCATGTCGGCGAGGATGGCGCGACCTTCCTCCAGCGTGTGCGCCTTATTGAGCAGCATGGTATAGGTGACCACGTTAGGCTTGATCTCATCGTTGCGCATGTCGGCGAGGATGGTGCGACCTTCCTCCAGCGTGTGCACCTTGTCGAGAAGCCTGATATAGTTGAACATCTCAGGTTTTGTCTCATCATTGCGCATGTCGGCGAGGATGGCGCGACCTTCCTCCAGCGTGTGCGCCTTGTTGAGCAGCATGGAATAGGTGACCACGTCAGGCTTGATCTCATCGTTGCGCATGTCGGCGAGGATGGCGCGACCTTCCTCCAGCGTGTGCGCCTTGTTGATCAGCGTGGTATAGGTGACCACGTCAGGCTTGATCTCATCGTTGCGCATGTCGGCGAGGATGGCGCGACCTTCCTCCAGCATGTGCGCCTTATTGATCAGCGTTGTTGCCTTGTCTGTCGCATTCACCAATTTCCCCAGCAGATCGGAGATTACGGCGGCTTTTTTTCGTGCGTTGGCAATCGCATTTTGCGCATCGACGGCATTCTGATAGGCATTTTCGACGTCCGCGCCAGATTTTGAGAGCATCGCCTCAACCGCGCTGTAATAGGCGCATCTTGCCTGCGCGACGTTGGCTTGGAAGGCAGTCACCTGTGCCGGCGTTTTCGCACTTGCCAAGTCCGCTGCTTCACTGTCGTTTGCACCGTCATAATTTTTCTTGATGATAGCCAGCCGCTCGGTTGCGTCGCTCATAATGTCCCCCTCTACTTGACGTTAAATCGGCTACTCACCGATGGCCTTTGTGATATCCCGAAGGTATTGAACCTCGGCTAGTATCAGCGAGACATCGACCCCTTGCTTGGCTTCCAGTTTTTGATGTTCGGTGCTTACCGCCGAAAGGGTCGGGACAGCTTGGTCATACGCGGATTCGATGACTTTTTCGCGAGAAGACATGGTCTGTGCGAGCACCTGCTTTTCGGATGCAGTCGCCAAATCCAAATTCGCTGGCGGCGGAGACGAGGCAAACGTGATGTCCGGCGTCACTTTCGAATAGAACGGCCCCGGTACGCTCATCGACGAGGCGAGCCCCGCTTCAAGTGTGCTTTTCTCCAGTCTATTCTGCTCATCTTGAAGCTCCACCATAAGGCTTTTCATCGCGGTGAAATCCTCCGGATTCCCTTCGTATACTGAAGCATTATATAGAGGCCACGAAGCTTTCCACAAGTCATTTCCAAGCTGGCTCCCCATTCCTGCTAAGGGGCGGCAATCGGTCAGCAAACCAATTGGGATCATGCACCGTCCGCTTGTATGGTTGGGGTGGTGGTATCGGTCTTCTTCTGCAATAGTATAGAAGCCGGGGTGGAGGGGCCAACGTCCGCATCTGCTTTCCTTGCCGAGAGACAGACGCCAATAGAACCCCCCACCCACACCGCCCAGCGTCGATGAGGAATCTAGCGGCATAGCTCCGCAACCGGCATCCCTGCCTCAACTTCTTTGATGAAACCAATCATCTGCTCTTCGCTAAATCGACTCTTCTTCACTTCCGCCTCTCTTCAAAAGCGGACTTTACTAACTTTTAAATGGTACGGTCTATGGGGAGCAGGTCAGATGATCAGGGTCATATGCTCATAGTCACGTTCAGAAGCCAATAAAGGAATCACATTCACTGATGACTCATCTCACTTAGTCCCCCAAAGGCGTACTAAAAGTTACGCCAGCGCGGATGTCGTTGGTGTTATTAACCCCAATCGATTGCCCCTCAGCTAAATGGGTATAGGCCAATTCAGGGATGATCGTCCATGCATTCCATTTGAAACTTTGTTGAGCTCCAAATCCCACTAATCTACCATGAGGACCAATTAAATTACCCGTGGCGTTGGTATTAGGGTTATAAGACCCGAGCGCAGTACTTGTTTCACCGGTATAAACTTTCAGCAGACGTGAGACTTCTGCATCTAACCAACCAACGGTGAGGATTCGGGCATCGCCACCAAAACTGGAACCCATCCAACGACCTCCATTAGTAAAGCCTTGCGGGTAAAGACCATTACGATAACTGTTGCCCGTATACTTGCTGATATTCCAAGGGAAACTATCTGTATAGGTTTGCATATATTCAGTGAACACTCTGTGACGACCCGACGTACTCCACCAATCCAGACCTGCCAAGGTCATAAATGAATTGGGCAGATGGCTCTGTCCGGAGGCATCATCCCCAATCCATTGAAAATAAGCAGCGCAATGCACACCCTTGGGACAATTGAGTTTGACATCGTAGCCAGCCATCGCACCAGTTATGTCTTGGGTGGGACCCGCAAGGTTATGCACGTCACCCAAAGAAGTAGTTGCAAGTAGAATGTCATGAATGCCCGATGGTCTACCCGTACCACCCGTCAGAACGTCTCTGGTCAGCCCGATTTCAACCCAAGACCAGGGTTTTAAGGTCATTCTAGTGCCTATGAAATAGAAACCATCAGGCTGATTAGCCACCACGATGGGGTCTTGAGCTCGGGCCAAAAACATTTCAAAATTCCACGGCCCCATCCATGAGAGCCACTTGGACTCCGAGGGTTTAACTTCACTTCTTTGTATGCCAACGCCCATCCATGGGGGGACATTGTTGCCATTAATTAAGCTCGATTCCCATCCTGGACCCCACCAGTTTTGGTGTGCAAATGCTTGAACATTGGCCCCTGAAATTTCAGTAACAAGGGCCGTGTCGTTTAACTTGGCCTGGATCCGACCCTCTTTACCCAAACCCGTAAATGTGGTTTGTAGTGAATTGGGGTTTTCTTCAATACGGATGCCTATCTTGGCAGCAATCGGTAGATCGTTGGGCCCGAACTCAGTGGCAGCACTCGTTAGCTTGATGGAACTACCCGGCGTGTAGTTTTCACCAAATCCTACTGGCGCCTCAGATCTGTTACGAAACTGTGCTTCGGCCTTACCTTGCCAACGCAGTTTCCGAAGTTCTTTGGTAATGAATTCTTTTGATTCGACCAATGAGGGTGAGAGATCTTTGGGTAAATCTTCTAGGGCGTTTTGGATGGCCAACGATGGCAAGGGCCAATGCGTGGTGGTTATTTGTAGCCCCGCCTCATCAACCAAACGCTCCAAATGGTGACGCGCTTGCCAAGTAGGCATGTAGGGTACAGAAGGTCCTGCATATACCAAAGTAGAAACTGATCCCAATAATCCCGTCAGGACAATTAAACATTCTTTTTTTATCGAGGTAGCTAGTTGTAAATATGAGCGCATTGATTACCTGTACCCTCTGTCGGTTATGTGGAAATTGCTCGACCGTCTGCTGTTGGCACATAGCGAAGATTGGCGAACGGTTTTAGGTCTTTGCTTTTCATTTCCCCGGTTTCTTTTGGTTACTTTTCTTGGCAAGACAAGAAAAGTGACTAGCCGCCGGGCTACCCCCGGCTAAGCGTTCCCTATCCCGCGCGTTGGCAGGTTGATCTGCCTGGCGAAATCCAGCATGCGCTCTATCGGCAACACGGCACGCCGAGCGATGGCCGGATCCACATGTATCTCGTTGCGTCCGCTTTCCAAGACTTCAGCTAAATTGAACAGCCCGTTCATCGCCATCCAGGGGCAATGCGCACAACTCTTGCAGGTCGCGCCGCTGCCCGCTGTCGGGGCTTCAATAAAAACCTTGTGCGGCGATAAAGTGCGCATCTTGTGCAAAATACCGCTGTCAGTGGCAACGATAAATTCCTGCGCATCCATTTGCTGCGAGGCCTTGATGAGTTGCGTGGTGGAGCCGACCACATCGGCCAACGCGATCACCGCAGCGGGAGACTCAGGATGCACCAGCACCTTTGCCTTGGGATGTTGCGCCTTGAGGTCGGCCAGCTCACTGACCTTGAATTCGTCGTGCACGATGCAGGAGCCTTGCCACAGCAACATGTCCGCGCCGGTCTGCTGCTGGATGTAATCGCCCAAGTGACGATCCGGTGCCCAGAGGATTTTCTGCCCATGTTCCTTGAGGTGTTTGATGATGGGCAGGGCGATCGAACTGGTCACCATCCAGTCGGCGCGCGCCTTCACCGCCGCGCTGGTATTGGCATACACGACGACGGTGCGATCGGGATGGGCATCGCAAAACGCGGAGAATTCGTCTGCCGGGCAACCCAGATCCAGCGAGCAGTTCGCATCCAGATCCGGCATCAGCACGCGCTTTTCCGGATTGAGAATCTTCGCGGTCTCGCCCATGAAGCGCACGCCCGCGACCACGATGGTTTTTGCCGGATGCTGATAGCCGAAGTTGGCCATATCCAAAGAATCGGAAACGATGCCGCCGGTCGCTTCAGCCAGATCCTGCAAATCGGAATGCACGTAATAGTGCGACACCAGCACCGCATCCTGCTCGCGCAACATGCGCTTGATGCGTGCGATCAATTCCGGTTTTTCTGCTGCGCTCGGTTCGTGCGGAACCTTCGCCCACGCCGCTGCTGTTGTAGAGCCGGGATGGTCATAAGCAATGGAGATAAGATTTTCGCTCATTGAGATTTCCTCTGTACGCGTTCGGACAATTCCAAAATCGCCGCGCGATTACTCGGTGAAAAAACTTTTTCTGCGGCATCCTGCCATGCCAGCCACTGAAAGTTCAAGTGCTCACGCGGCGCAAGTTGGACGGGTACAACACAAGGGAGTTCCAAACCGAACACATGCTCGGTGTTGTATGTAATATCTGGAGGATAGCGGTATCGCCACTGCGGGTAAATCTCATAAACGTTTTTCGACTGCCAGTCGGTCAGCGCGTATTGCCGGACATCCAGCCCGGTTTCTTCGCGCACCTCGCGTATCGCCGTCTCAACCAGCGTTTCTTCGGCGTCACGGCTGCCGGTGACAGATTGCCAATAGCCGGGATGATCGGCACGCTCCAACAACAGCACCTCCCGCTCAGTGGTGTAGATCACCACCAGCACCGAGACCGGCTGTTTGTAGTGTTTCATGCCCTAAGCAAAAAATATCCAAAATGATTTTTTGTGCTGGCGCCAATACACTACCGTATCGGCAAAGATGTCCTGCGCAATTTCTCTATCGTTGGCGGAAAGACCAAGCGTGTCGCTGGCATTGCGCAGCAGCAGCACATATCCGATTGCTTCATGCCACGACAGGTCACACAGCGCGTCAGCCAAGGCATCCCAATTCGCGCCGAATTCAGGCGGAAAGTTGGCCGCAACAGCCAATGCATTGAGCAAGTTCTGCTTGCCTTTGACGCCCTTGAGATCGGTATCGAATAGCGCAAAACCGGCTTGGTCAACCGCGCTGCGTAATGCTTCCACACTACAATCCAGCGTATAGCTGCCCGCCGCTTCCTGATTGCTCAGTTGTTGTGCCAATGAGTTCATGGCTACTCCCGAATTCGTTTGAAGGTTTGGTAATGATCGGCGGTGTAATAATACTCGTTGATCTCGCCGCTGATGATACGGCGCACACCGCGATTATGCACACCGGGCGTTATGACCGTGTACTCGTGATAGTAGCCGCGCTGACGCTTCGGCAAGACCTGCTCGAAGTTGTTAAACACCACGCCATCACGCGGGTAGGCAAACGGCCCGCCCTGCTTGATGGCACGCAAAGTGTCGCGCGCTTCGACTGGCAGTTCGGCAACCGCAATGACAGACGAACCTTCCTGTCCCCCTTGAGCAGGTTGAGAGCCTTGAGATGCCAGCGGCAACCACAGCATCGCCGTCAACACTATCCACATCAAACGCAACATACGCGACATGATTAATCCTTGATTCCAGTTTTTAATATAAAAGACACTGACTGCATGGCTTGAGAGCAACCACAGCCTTTCGAATACGAATTATTCCCTGGTCACTTCAACTTCAGCCGTGGTTTGCACTTGCTGGCGCAGACGGATGTGCAAATCGCGCAACTGTCTTTCATCCACCGCACTGGGTGCCTGGGTCAACAGACATTGCGCGCGCTGGGTCTTGGGGAAGGCGATCACGTCGCGGATGGATTCCGAACCGGTCATCATGGCCACGATACGGTCCAGCCCGAACGCCAGGCCACCGTGCGGTGGCGCGCCGTATTGCAACGCATCAAGCAGGAAACCGAACTTGAGCTGCGCTTCTTCCGCGCCGATGTTGAGCGCGCGGAACACCTGCGACTGCACCGCCCCCTGATGGATACGCACCGAGCCGCCGCCGATTTCCGAACCGTTCAAGGCGAGGTCGTAGGCCTTCGCCAGACACTTGCCCGGATCGCTTTCCAGCAGCGCAAGATGTTCGTCCTTGGGGGCGGTAAACGGGTGATGACAAGCGTTCCAACGCTGGGCTTCCTCGTCGTATTCGAACACCGGGAAATCCACCACCCACAGTGGTTCCCATGCATTACCGTTGGTGTAACCCTTGTCGTGTCCGATCCTGGTGCGCAACGCGCCGAGCGCGTCGTTGACGATTTTTTCCTTGTCCGCACCGAAGAAAATGATGTCGCCGTTCCGCGCACCGGTTCGTTCGATGATGGCACGCAACGCCGCTTCGTGGAGGTTCTTCACGATAGGCGACTGCAAGCCGGTTTCGTTGAGTTGCGTGATGTCGTTAACCTTGATGTAAGCCAATCCCTTCGCGCCGTAGATGCCAACGAACTTGGTATAGTCGTCGATCTCGCCGCGCGAGAACGCGCCACCGCCCGGCACGTGCAACGCCGCCACGCGACCATTTTCAGAATTGGCCACGCCGGCAAACACCTTGAACGCGACATCCTTCACCGCGTCGGTGACTTCGGTCAACTCCAGCGTCACGCGCAAGTCCGGCTTGTCCGAACCGTAGCGCGCCATCGCCTCCGCATGAGTCATGCGCGGGAACGGATTAGGCAGTTCCACATCCAGCGTTTCCTTGAACACGGTGCGTATCATCTCTTCCATCAGCGCGGTGATCTGCGTCTCATTCAGGAATGAAGTCTCGATATCCACCTGGGTGAATTCGGGCTGACGATCGGCACGCAAGTCTTCGTCGCGAAAGCACTTGGTAATCTGATAGTAGCGATCGAAACCCGCGACCATCAGCAACTGCTTGAATAGCTGCGGCGATTGCGGCAGCGCGAAAAACTCGCCCGGATGCACGCGCGACGGCACCAGATAATCGCGCGCGCCTTCCGGCGTGGATTTGGTCAGCATCGGCGTTTCGATGTCGATGAAGCCGCGACTGTCGAGGAAGCGGCGGAACGCCATCGCCACCTTGTAGCGCAGCATCATGTTCTTCTGCATCTGCGGACGGCGCAGATCGATCACGCGATGGGTGAGACGCACCGTCTCGGACAGGTTCTCGTCATCCAGCTGGAACGGCGGGGTCAGCGCGGTATTCAGCACCTCGATCTCGTGGCACAGGATTTCGATTTCGCCGCTGGTGATATTCGAATTGGTCGTGCCGGCCGGACGGTGACGCACCTTGCCGGTGATGCGCAGCACAAACTCGTTGCGCACCGATTCGGCGATCTTGAACATCTCGGCGCGATCCGGATCGCAGACGATTTGCGCCAGACCTTCGCGGTCGCGCAGGTCGATGAAAATCACCCCTCCGTGATCGCGGCGGCGATGCGCCCAGCCGCACAGGCTAACGGTTTGGTCGAGTTGGTCGGTGTTAAGCAGTCCGCAATAATGAGTTCGCATGGTTCAGTTTCTAAGAAAATACAAGGTTAGTTTGATTGCGGATTTGGGGTGATGGCGCGATGCTTTCTGGTTTCGGAAGCCGCCGCCACACCCATCGAAACGATGGAGCGCAAGGCCACATCCACCGTCATATCCAACTCGATGGTGTCGGCTTTGCGCACGAAGAAATAAAAACCGTTCACCGGACTTGGCGTAGTGGGAATAAATACCGCGACGTATTCTTCGTCGAACCGGTCGATCACTTCGCCGGGCACACTGGTCTGAAACGCCAGCGACCAAGCCTGCGGATGGGGATAGCGCACCAGCAACACCTTGCGAAAGGAATTGCCGCTGCCCGACAACAAGGTATCGCTGACCTGCTTCACGCCCTTGTAGATACTGCCCACGAATGGCACGTGCAGCATCGCCTTTTCCCATTGCACCCACAAATACTGGCCGAACACATTGCGCATCAGCAAGCCAGTCAGCCCCACTACCACCAGCGTCAGAATAATGCCCAAGCCGGGAATGTGGATACCCAACACCCTGTCTGGATGCCACTGTTCCGGCAACAACAACAGCGTTCTATCCATCGTCCCGATAGTCAGATTCAACACCCACAGGGTAATACCAAGCGGAACCCAGACCAGCAGGCCGGTAATGAAATATTTTTTCATGCGTTAAGCAGTGCCACTCGTCACAGGAGAGGAAGCGGTGCTGGCGGCAGGCACAGGAACCGCGTCAGGCTTGGCATCCGGCTTCTTGTGACCACCCTTGAAATCGGTAACGTAATAGCCGCTGCCCTTCAACTGAAAACCGGCAGCGGTCAATTGTTTGGCAAAGGTCTCCTTGCCGCATTCCGGGCAAGTGCTGAGCGGCGCATCGCTCATTTTCTGCATCACGTCTTTTTGCAAGCCGCAACTGGAACAACCATAAGCGTAAATAGGCATAACGTCTTCCTACCGGGTAATTTACAAAGGTGCGCATTATACCCGAGCAAAGTGCGGCAGCGCAGCCTAAGGCAATAGCTATTGGAGAGCCAAGATGGATATGCTTTGTAAAAAAGATGGGCTGTACTCAGCCGCAGTTAGCTGTTGCACTTCAAATTTGAACCCGCGGGGACATTTTTTCCAAGCCTTGTGGTAAACCCGCCCAGGATGGTGGTGACGAATAGCAAGTTTCGCTCGTTGGTTTACTGAAACGCGGCACAAGCTATAAAGTCGGACTTGGAATTTTTTAAGGATAGCAATAGGCGGCAGGCCACGTTATTCCCACACACAAATACAACTTCCGCCACGCTAAATTGTCAGTTTTGGTATCACCAGGCTTTTTCTTCCGCCCCCTGACAAGCTCATAACAGGGGCAAGCTCATAACAGGTATAATGCGCGCCGCCCTGCGCCAAACCAATCAGCGTAGCGGTCTCTTAATTTACTCCCGATCTCTTCGATCTCTTATTCGTCTGTCTCGATTGGTGCAGCTCTTGTGAGCGGCAGGCCGTCGCAGGAGCCTTGCTTTGTCAAACAATGAAATTACTTTCGCCGGTTTAAATCTGGCACAACCCCTAATGCGCGCGATTGCCGATGCGGGCTACACGACACCCACCCCGGTGCAAGCGCAGGCGATCCCGCTGGTATTGGCCGGCGGCGATTTGCTGGCCGGTGCGCAAACCGGCACGGGCAAAACCGCAGGCTTCACGCTGCCGATCTTGCATCGCCTGTCCGAAAAACCCGCTGCGAATCCGCGTCCCGGGCGTCCGCGCTGTTTGATCCTCACCCCGACGCGCGAACTCGCCGCGCAGGTGGAGGAATCGGTGCAGACCTATGGCAAATATCTGCCGCTGAAATCCATGGTGATGTTCGGCGGCGTGAACATCAATCCGCAGATGAAAGCATTGCGCGGGCAAGTGGACATCCTCGTGGCGACACCCGGACGACTGCTCGATCACGTCGGGCAAAAGACGCTGGATCTGTCCGGTGTCGAAATTCTGGTGCTGGACGAAGCCGACCGCATGCTGGACATGGGCTTCATCCGCGACATCAAAAAAATTCTCGCGCTGCTGCCCAAACAGCGCCAGAACCTGTTGTTCTCGGCGACCTTCTCCGACGAGATCAAAACCCTCTCTGATGGCCTGCTGCACAACCCCGGCTATGTCGAAGTGGCTCGCCGCAACTCCACTGTGGAACTGATAGCACAAAGCGTCCATCTGGTGCCGCAACGCCTCAAGAGCCATTTGCTTTCACACCTGATCAAACATCACGACTGGAAGCAAGTGCTGGTGTTCACCCGCACCAAACACGGCGCGAACCGGCTGACCGAAAAACTGATCGCAGATGGCATTCCCGCCGCCGCCATCCACGGCAACAAGAGCCAGCCGGCACGCACCAAGGCCTTGGCGCAATTCAAGGATGGCTCATTGCCGGTGCTGGTCGCCACCGACATCGCTGCGCGCGGGCTGGACATCGACCAACTGCCGCATGTGGTGAATTTTGAATTGCCGAATGTGCCGGAAGATTACGTGCACCGCATCGGTCGTACCGGACGCGCAGGCAGCAGCGGCGCGGCAATCTCACTGGTAGACAAGGAAGAATTACCGTTTCTCAGAGACATCGAGCGATTGATCAAACGCGAGATTCCAGTAGTTGCGATAGACAGCTTTGTGCCGCCAAGCAATATCGCCGAAGAAGCCCCGCGCCCGTCACGCCAGGCACACGGACAAAGACGAAATAGCGGGCCACGTACCGCAGGAGCAGGCAATCGACATCAGCCGCCGCGAGAGGGGCAAGGTCAAAAGCAAAAGCCGCGCAACCCGCAACAACGCGAACAACAGCCCCGCACCCCACAACAGCGTGAACAGCAACCGCGTAATGGACAACCTTCTGCCCAGCCGCGCCCACCACAAAAGACCGCCGAACAACAGCATCAATCTGAAGCCGCACGTCATCAAGCCATGCCGCAACCCGCCTTGTTCTCGCCAAAGCCTGCCGTGCGCCGAGTCCGCTAACGCTGGCAAGGTGTTGAAACTTCAGCAGAGCGATGTTGACGCGTTGGAAACCAGCTCAGGGGCGCAAAGCGGTTGTTTTCTTCCTCATCGCTTGCGTGAATAAACCGTCGCCTTACCGTCTACCGTCAAGGTAAGCCTGCCGCCGGCAAGCTGGTAAGGAATCGCATTCGAGCTGTGTTTTCCGCTGAGCTGTATCATGCCGCCGTTGGAAATGGCATAGAAATATCTTTTACCCTTGTAGTTGATGGTTCCGTTGTCTTTGAACGTGATGGTTCCTTCCGCGCTGTACCAAGCGCCTCTCAGCGATTTCTCCGCTTTAGTTACCGTCCCGTGAAATCGTTCTGCAGCGAAACCGCCATGGGACAGACCCATGAGCAAAAGCGCCGCGAGCAGCAAAAAACAGCGTGAAAAAAACATGATGACCTCACAAATTTAATAATCCTGTACACGTTAAAAGCCCCCGCATCGTTTGTCAACGCGATTGATTACGGCGATTCAAGTCGCCACTTCCCCTGCTCTAATCCGCTTAGTGTCCACTCGCCGATGCGATGACGAATCAAACGTAGGGTGGGCAAGCCAACGGCTGCGGTCATGCGCCGCACTTGGCGGTTCTTCCCTTCACTTATGGTCAGCTCCAGCCAACTGGTGGGAATGTTTTTGCGATAACGAATCGGCGGGTTGCGCGGCCACAGGCTGGCAGGTTCATCTATCAGGCGCGCCTCGGCAGGCTGTGTAGTGAAATCCGATAGCTTCACACCACTGCATAATTGTTCCAGCGCGGCTTCGTCCGGTATACCTTCCACCTGCACCCAATAAGTTTTCGGCAGCTTGTGTTTCGGATCGGTAATGCGATGCTGCAACTGGCCGTCGTCGGTCAGCACCAGCAGGCCTTCGCTGTCGGTGTCCAGCCGCCCGGCGGGATAAAAGTCGGGAAGCGCGATATAATCCGCCAGCGTCGGATGTACGCCATCACGACTGAATTGGCAGATCACGCCAAACGGTTTGTTGAAAAGAAGAATTTTTCCCATTGGGATTTCCAGTGATTTTTCAGCGGTGCCAGTTATTTTTCAGGAGTGATAGTACCGCAACTATTTTTGTATTCCATCGGAGAATCGAACCATGTACCAACGCATCAAAATTCCTGCCAACGGCAGCAAGATTACCGTCAATAAAGACTACAGTCTGAACGTGCCGGATCAGCCCATCATCCCGTTCATCGAAGGCGACGGTACGGGCGTGGACATCACCCCGCCGATGCGCCGTGTGGTGGATGCCGCCGTGGCCAAGGCTTACGGAGGCAAACGGCAGATCGCATGGATGGAAGTGTATGCCGGTGAAAAAGCCGTCAAGGTGTATGGCAACGACACTTGGTTACCGGATGAAACAGTGCAGGCGGTGCGCGAATATGTGGTGTCCATCAAGGGGCCGCTGACCACACCGATTTCTGGCGGCATCCGCTCGCTGAATGTGGCGTTACGCCAGATGCTCGACCTGTATGTGTGCCTGCGCCCGGTGCGCTGGTTTGCCGGTGTGCCCAGCCCGGTGAAGGAGCCGCAAAAAGTGGACATGGTGATCTTCCGCGAAAACACCGAGGACATTTATGCCGGCATCGAATGGGCGGCTGGCACGCCTGAAGCTAAAAAAATAATTGCATTCCTGCAAAAGGAAATGGGCGTGACGAAAATCCGCTTCCCGGCTTCTTCCGCCATCGGCATCAAGCCGGTGTCCGTGGAAGGAACAGAACGCCTGGTGCGCCGCGCCATCCAGTACGCCATCGACAACAAGCGCAAGTCGGTGACACTGGTGCATAAGGGTAACATCATGAAGTTCACCGAAGGCGGCTTCAAGAGCTGGGGTTATGAACTCGCCAAGCGCGAATTCGGCGGCGTGGAAATCGACGGCGGCCCGTGGCTGAAACTACCCGAGAAATATGGAAGCGGCGGCATCATCATCAAGGACGTGATCGCCGATGCGTTCCTGCAACAG
>CABEDG010000215.1_pt1 | contig 12793 bp, 10 predicted proteins | sample 3132891 | NCBI WGS metagenome assembly CABEDG01 (sample SAMEA5534329, study PRJEB31848) | metagenome | biome: tundra; feature: field; material: soil | place: USA | collected 2013-05 | depth 0.15 m
TGATTCCTGTGATGCTGCCGGTCTGCATACCGAACTGCTCGAAGAACGGCGGGAGTGCGATGTAAGTGGAATCATCCCACTGGTACTGATTGCCGGTCGGTGCGGAGATCGCATTCCACAGCGGCAGGTCTTTGGTCAGATCGGAATACAGGGTGCGATACAGCGACGGGTCAGTGGCGAAACGACTCACCGCTTGCAGTTCCGCACTGCTGGGCCAGATGTCTTTCAGATAGACCGGTTGCCCATCTTTGCCCGTACCTAACGCTTCGGTATTGAGATTGATGTTCATCTTGCCGGCGATGGCGTAAGCCACCACTAGCGGCGGGCTGGCTAGAAAGTTCGCCTTGATGTTGGCGTGAATGCGCGCTTCGAAGTTGCGGTTGCCGGACAGCACCGCCGCAGCGATCAGGTCGTTGGCGACGATGACCTCTTCGATCATGGCATCCAGCGGGCCGGAATTGCCGATGCAGGTGGTGCAGCCGTAGGCCGCCACGCTAAAGCCCAATTGCTCGAGATAAGGCAACAATCCGGCATTGTGCAAATAGGCAGTGACCACGCGCGAGCCGGGAGCCAGCGAGGTCTTGATGTGCGGCTTGACGCGCAAACCTTTTTCGACCGCTTTTTTCGCCAGCAAGCCTGCCGTCAGCAACACGCTGGGATTGGAGGTGTTGGTGCAGGAAGTGATCGCTGCGATCAGCACATCGCCATGCCCGATTTCCAGCACCGATTGCGTTTCTTCTACACGTTGGTGGTGGTGCGTAGCGGTCGGATGATTGTCCAGCATCTCAATTTCGCTCGCCGCGCTGCTGCTGCGGCTGCCTGGAGCAGGCTTGCCGCTTGGTGCGCTGTTGCCGTCCAGCAGGCCGCCACCGATAGTCAGAATGCATTGCCCACCACTGTATTCAGGCAGGGTGGTGGCGTAGCGTTTGTTCAGTTCGGCGGCGGGCTTGTTGAAGCCGTTCTCTGCCGCCGGTTTGCTGAACAGCGCGTTGAACGTCTCTTTCATCCTGGTCAGCGGCACGCGATCCTGTGGGCGCTTCGGGCCGGCCAGCGATGGTTCTATGCTGTTTAAATCCAGATCCACCACGTTGCTGTAATCGATCTGCCCGGCTTGCGGTATGCCATACAAGCCTTGTGCCTTGAAGTAGGCGGCAAAGGCATCCACTTCCTCATCCGTGCGCCCGGTGTTGCGCATATATGCCACGGTGACATCATCCACCGGGAAGAAGCCCATGGTCGCGCCGTATTCGGGAGCCATGTTGGCGATCGTGGCGCGATCCGGCAGGGTGAGGGCCGCGGTACCCGCGCCGAAAAATTCGACGAACTTGCCGACCACTTTTTGTTTGCGCAGCAGTTCGGTCACGGTCAAAACTAAATCTGTGGCCGTCACACCTTCGCGCAACTTGCCTTTAAGGTGCACGCCGACCACATCAGGGGTCAGGAAATACACCGGCTGGCCGAGCATGCCTGCTTCCGCCTCGATGCCGCCGACACCCCAGCCGACCACGCCGATGCCGTTGATCATGGTGGTGTGGCTGTCGGTGCCGACCAGCGTGTCCGGGTAATACACGCCGTCTTTGTGTTGCACACCGCGCGCCAGATATTCGAGATTCACCTGATGCACGATGCCGATGCCGGGCGGCACGACCTTGAAGGTGTCGAACGCCTGCATCCCCCATTTCATGAATTTGTAGCGTTCGGCGTTGCGCTCGAATTCCAGCTCCATGTTCAGCTTGAGCGCGTCCGGGCTGTTGTAGTGATCCACTTGCACCGAATGATCCACCACCAGATTGACCGGAACGAGAGGCTCGATGATCTTCGGGTCTTTGCCCATTTTGGCAGCGGCATCGCGCATCGCGGCGAGATCGACGAGCAGCGGCACGCCGGTGAAATCCTGCAACACGATGCGTGCGACCACGAACGGAATTTCTTCGGTGCGCGCCGCATTCGGCTGCCAGTTGGCCAGTTGGCGCACATGCGCCTCGGAGATTTTCTTGCCGTCATAATTGCGCAACACCGCTTCCAGCACGATGCGTATCGAAACCGGCAAGCGCGAAATCTTGCCGAGTCCAGCGGCTTCCAGCGCAGGCAGGGAATACAGCGTGCCTTGTTTGCCGCCGGCGAGCTTGAAAGTTTTGCGGGTGTTGAACAGATTGTGCGACATGGCAGGCTCCGAATGTGCGGGACGAAATGAAGGCGCGATTATAAGGTGTTGCGTGGCGGTCGTCTTGCCCGGTGTGTTTGTGGAGATAATTTATATCTTTTGTGCGCGATATAGCCACTGACCCTAACGATGCCGCCATCGTGCAGACCATCATCGCCATGACCGAAACATTAAGGCTGAACGTGATTGCTGAGGGAGTGGAAACCGAAGCTCAGCACGAGTTTCTTGAACTGCGCGGCTGCCATGCCTTTCAGGGGTATTTGTTCGGCAAGCCAGTCCCAATCGAGCAGTTCGAGGATATGTTGCGTGGCGGATAACGATCGCCCGTGCATAGCAGCGCACTGCCATAAGCCGCTTCGGAATGCACCACCGCACTGACTGGTACGCCAAGCAATCTTTCGCGCATCTTTTTCCACACGGTGTTTTGTGCTCCGCCGCCGTTAGTCACAACGCGCTTGAGTGGCGGCGCACCCAGTTCGGCGAGTTTGGCATAGCCCGCCGCTTCGATACGCGCCAAGCCTTGCAACAACCCATGCAGAAATTCCACATCGTTTGCCGGGCGAGGTTCCAGTCGCGGTGCGAGCCGCACATCGTTGACAGGGAAGCGCTCGCCGATTTTGGTCAGCGGGTAATAATCTAGCGGGCTGTTCTGCAGCGGATCGATTTGTACGCTCAGCGCAGCGAGTTGGGCATCGTCAAAGTAGTGGCGCAGCACGCCCGCGCCGGCATTCGATGCACCGCCCATCAGCCATAGATCGCCGTAGCGATGGCTGTACACGCCGTATTCCGGTGCTTCGATGCGCTGTGCTGAAAGTTGTTTGAGTACCAGTGTTGTGCCAAGCGAAGTAACGCCGATGCCTATCTCATTTATATCTGCCGCGATGAAGGCGGCAATGCTGTCGGTGGTTCCGGCGTGAATGGCACATTGCGGATGGATGCCGAAATGCGCGGCAATGTCCGGCTGAATTTGTCCGATTATTTCGCCTGGGGCAAGCACATTTGGCAGCAGATGGGTATGCGGCAGAGCCATCACCCAATTTGGCCAGCACAGCTGTTCAACGTCGTAGCCAGTCTTCAACGCGTCGTGATAATCGCTGATACCGGGCTTCCCGCTGAGCAGGGCGGTGAGCCAATCGGCCTGATGTAAAAAATACGCGGCATGATTGATGTCGCTTTGCTGTGTCAGCCAAAGAAACTTGGAGAGGCCGGAGGTGGCGGTGCAAACGAGCCGAAGAGCTTTTGGCCGGGCACCCGTATGACTGTCAGGTGCGATGGTCTTGAGTTGTTCGGCTTGTTGCTGCGCACGGTTGTCGTGGTAGAGCAGGGCGGGGGAAATGGGTTCCAGTTCCGCATCGCAGAGCAATACCGTGCCGGAGGTGCCGTCTATCGCCAAGCCGTGCAATTGAGCCGAGATGTCTTTCGGTAGTGCATTTAGCAGCGTGTGTAGCGCGGTACGCCAATCGAGCGGGGTTTGCTCAGCAGGGTCAGGGTATGCGACGCGCTGTTCCCAGACGATGGTTTTCTCGTTGTCAATGATGCAGACGCGTGCGCCGGAGGTGCCGAAGTCCAAGCCGAGGTAGTGTTTCATATAGAGAAGTGATAAAGGGGAAGGGTTAAAGGGATAAGAGGGAAAGAAGGTGCAGGACTGAGGTTCTTTCCCTTGACCATTCAACCCTTTCCCCTTCCCTATCTGGTATTCGACTGCCCCTCGAACCGTGTCAAATCCACCAGCGGCCGCGCTTGCCAGCCTGGCTTGCGGTGTTCCGCCACCACGTTGGTGAAGATGCCGCCGCGCACATAGAATTTGGCGGTCAGGCGCATGAAGCGCGGCTGGGTGGCGGTAACCAGATCATCCAGAATGCGGTTGGTGACATCTTCGTGAAAATGCCCTTCATTGCGGAATGACCAGATATACAGCTTGAGGCTTTTCAGTTCGACGCACCTTTCATCCGCGATGTAATCCAGTATCAGCATGGCAAAGTCCGGCTGGCCGGTCTTGGGACACAAACAGGTGAACTCGGGGATTTCCATGTGGATATGGTAGTCGCGCGTAAGTTGCGGGTTGGAAAAGGTCTCCAGCATCTTGATCTTGCTCGGTTTTGAAGTCATTTGGTATGCCCGTCAGGTTCGGTTAGAATGGCGCGTATTATATCGTTGCGATGCTTATGAAGCCTTTAGAAATTTGTTTTTTCGGGATGAAGCGCAAGGAGCCGCGCAACAAACGATAAGACATATCAGATAGATAGACGAAAAGTGAGCGAGCACGCGACACCGCGATTCGCCCGAAAAACGAATTTACAAAGGTTTTATCCAAATTGCGCCTCTCCCAAATCAAGCTAGCCGGTTTTAAATCATTCGTTGACCCCACGCACATTTCGCTGCCGGGGCAGATCGTGGGCGTGGTCGGTCCGAACGGTTGCGGCAAGTCGAATGTGATTGACGCGATGCGCTGGGTGCTGGGCGAGTCGAAAGCCTCTGCGCTGCGCGGCGAGACCATGCACGATGTGATCTTCAACGGTTCCAGCCAGCGCAAGCCGGTGTCGCGCGCCAGCGTGGAACTGATTTTCGACAACTCGCTGGGCAAGGCCGCCGGACAGTGGTCGAGCTATGCGGAGATTTCCATCAAGCGCGTGTTGCAGCGCGACGGCGATTCCAGCTACCACATCAACAACCAGCACGTGCGGCGCAAGGACATTACCGACATTTTTCTCGGCACCGGCGTGGGCCCGCGCGCTTACGCCATCATCGAGCAGGGCATGATCTCGCGCATCATCGAGGCCAAGCCGGAAGAGTTGCGCATTTTCCTCGAAGAAGCTGCGGGTGTTTCCAAATACCGCGACCGTCGCCGCGAGACCGAGTTGCGTATCGGCGACACGCGCGACAATTTGCTGCGCGTCAGCGATATCCTGCAAGAGTTGGAAAAGCAACTGGTGCATCTGAGTGCACAGGCTGAGGTAGCGAAACAATATCGCGCGCTGGAGACGCAGCGTGACACCACACAGCGTTTGTTCTGGCTGGTGAAAAAGCAGGAAGCCGAAGCGCAGCGCGTCAAATTTGCGCATGCCACAGAGAAAACGCGCACCGAACTGGAAGCCGAAACTGCGCGGTTGCGCGACATCGAAAGCCAACTGGAAACCGCGCGCAGCGGGCATTACCAGCTTTCCGACGCGCTGCACATCAAGCAGGGCGAGCTGTACACGGCGAATGCCGAAATCGCGCGACTGGAGCAGCACATCAAACATATCGCCGAGCAACGCCAGCGACTGACCCAACAGATCGCCAACACCGAGCGACAAATCGAACAGCAGCAACATCAACGCCAGGGTGTGCATTCCTTGCTGGAACACTGGCAGCGCCAGCAGGAAGGCGCGGCGAGCAAGGTCGAACAGAGCGAGCTGCATGCCGAGTTGGAGGCAAAGAATTTGCCACAAGCCGAGGAAGCAGCGCGCACTGCACAGGAACGCTACAACGCGCTACAACGAGAACAGCTGCTACTGCAACAGCAATTGCAATTGGCGGATACGCAACATGCCAATCTGCAGCGCAACATTCAGCAACTGGAATCGCGCCGCTCACGTTTGCTGCTGGAAAAAGACAATCTGCCGGGCACTGATACCGGCGCTTTGCAGCAGGCGCAGCAGCAGTTGAACGAACTCGAAACAGAGCGTGCCGAGCAAGTGCAAAAACTGGCGCACTTGCAGGAACAATTGCCGCCGGCCGATAACGAGCGGCGCAATCAACGCGGTTCTTTGCAGCAGCAGGAACGTCTTCTGGCACAGACCGAGGCGCGCCTGCATGCCTTGCAGCAATTGCAGCGGCAGATCGATAACGACAAGAACCTGAATGCATGGCTGCAACAACACCAATTGGAAAAGTTGCCGCGCCTGTGGCAATCCATCCGCATCGAGAGCGGCTGGGAAGACGCCCTGGAAGCGGTATTGCGCGAGCGCCTGAATGCGCTTGCCTTGACGGATATGGGCGTCGCGGCTGAGTGGAGCGATGCGCCTCCGGCGAAACTCGCCGTGTTTGCGCCGGATGCCGCCGGGCAAAACAGCATCAGCGACGCTGCGCAACTGAAGCCGTTGTTGAGTTATGTGCAATGTCAGGACGCGCAAGTGCTGCCGGTGATGCGCGATTGGCTGACACACGTGTATGCCGTGGCGGATGTGGCGCAGGGTTATGCTCAGCGTGCGCAATTGCCCGCGGGTGGCTGGTTTGTCACCCCGCAGGGACACCTGATCGGCGTGCACAGCGTGTTGTTCCACGCGCCGGATAGCCAGTTGCATGGGGTGTTGGCGAGGCAGCGCGAGATCGAAAAGCTGGAGCAGGAATTAGCCGAACAGAATCGCAACGCGGAGTATTCCAGGCAACAGGTCGCGCAAGCCGAACAGCACTATCAATCCATCGAAATTCAAATCGCGCCGCTACGCACCGCCGGCAACGAATTGCAGCAACGCTTGCATGCCCTGCAAATGCAAATACTCAAGCTCAACCAGGCGCACGAGCGCAGCGCGGAACGCGCCATGCAGATCGATCGCGAGATGCAGGAAGTGGCAGATCTGCTCGGCACCGAGCAGCGCCAGCAGCGCGGCATAGACGAGCAGATGGCGGTGCTGCGCGAGCAGATCGCCGCTTTCCATGCGCAAGTCGATGAGGCGCAACGCCATGCCAACGCGCAGGACGGCGCCCTGCGTGAGCAGCGCGGCCGGGCGCAGCAAGCGCAACATGCCTTGCAGGAGGCGCGCTTCTTTGCCAAAACCTGCGCGGAGAAAATCGCCGATTTGCAACACAACACTCAGCAGATCAGCGATGCGCTGGCGCAATTCGGACAAAATCTGACCCAGTTGCGCGCCGACTTGTCGGGCAGCGAGGATGAAACGGCCAAGCAACAGTTGCAAGCGGCATTGCTGGTGCGCCAGGCTTGCGAGCAAACGCTGGGCGAGGCGCGCAATATTCTGGAAAACGCCACAGTCAATCTGCAAAAATTCGAGCTGGAACGCCTTGCCTGTGAGCACAAGCTCAGCCCGCTTCGCGAGAAACTCAATGAGCTGACGCTTAAAGAGCAAGAGTCGCGTTTGCATTTCGAACAATGGTCCGAGCAATTGCAGGGTGTGGATGAACAAGTGCTGATGCCGCTGCTGGAATACGAAAAACTTTTGTCCGGGCACCCGAGCGGCAACAACAAGCCGAATGTCTTGCAGAGCGAGTTGAATCGCCTGAATGCGGACATCGAGGCATTGGGTGCGGTGAATCTTGCGGCACTCGAAGAGCTGCGGGCCGCCATTGAACGTAAAGCCTATCTGGATGCACAAGCCAAGGACCTGAACGAGGCGATGGCGACGCTGGAAGATGCGATTCGCCGCATCGACAAGGAATCGCGCAATTTGTTGATGGATACCTACAATCAGGTCAATCAGCATCTGGCGGAAATGTTCCCCGTGCTGTTTGCCGGCGGCGAAGCAAGGCTGGTGCTGACCGGCGAAGAGATACTCGACAGCGGCGTGCAGGTGATGGCGCAACCGCCGGGCAAGAAGAACAGCTCGATACATCTGTTGTCCGGCGGGGAAAAAGCCCTCACGGCAATCGCGCTGATATTCTCGTTATTTCAACTCAATCCGGCACCGTTCTGTTTGCTCGATGAAGTGGACGCGCCGCTGGATGATACCAATACCGAGCGGCTATGCGCGCTGATCAAGAAAATGTCACAGCACACCCAGTTCGTGTTCATCAGCCACAACAAGATCACCATGGAATTGGCGCAACAGTTGGTCGGGGTGACGATGCAGGAGAAGGGCGTGTCCAAAGTAGTGGCGGTGGACATCGAAGAAGCATTGCGGATGCGCGACGAGCAATTGGTCGCGTAATGTCACTTGCAGTAAGTGCTGATGTCCTGTTGTGCTTTTGCGATGCGTCCCTTACGTTGATCGTCGTTTATGAAGGAATGTTCACCGTTCGCATCGATCTCTACCATGCGCATACCGTCCTGCAAAGTTCTTAGGCTCTGTTGCGCGTTGGCACAGTTGGTTTTGATGGCTTCTGCATTTGCCTGCTCCTTGGTGGCTTTGTCGGCGGCTGCTTGCTTCGCTTGTTGAGCCTTTTTCAATCCCGCTTCGCGCTCCGCAATTGTTTTCGGCGCGGTCACGCCGCTTATACCCGCAGTACCTTCGGTGTCGGATGCTGAACGCAATGTTTCTGCCTTCACCTCCGGGGGGGGCGGCTGATCCGAATAATGCACCCGACCTTGGGCATCCACCCACTTGCTGATCGCAGCAAAGGTGTTCGCGCTGGCCAGCATCAACAAAATCAGCAGAAATTTGCTCATGGCAATCATCCCTTATGGTAATGGTTTTTTGATCGAAACAAAATCCAGCCAAAAAAATTCAGCTAAATGCACGCATGAGTCTAGCATGTGGAGATATGAATGCAACTGAATAAGATGTGCCGGATTAATGGAGCAAGGGGGAGAGTGTTATGCAGGATAGCAATGCTGGCGCTGTTGCCAACAAAACCTATAACGATGTGGGAAAAAATGCCGAGGCGGTATTGAAGCTTTTCAATGCCTATTATCGTGATCACAATCATTCAGGAAAGCTTTACGACGATTTTCCGAATTTCTTTCTGTTCAAGCCCAGTGTGCTGGAAGGCAAGTAAATCGCCACGCGCAGTTCGGAAAAATTGTTGCTGGAAGATGTCATTCAGCGCGCCAAGGCGCGCAACGGCTACATCAGCGTGTCCAAACATCGCAATCCAAAGCTGGGTTACTACTGGCTGGAATTGTCGGTGATGCCGTTCATGACGGGTGATGCGGTGAGCAAGGATAATAAAGGCGAGTTCTTTTATATCCTCACCAAATTTATCGAGTACACCAAGCAGCATCCGAAAATGTATGGAGATTTAACTGCCGAAGTGGATTCTGACAAGGATATCGCGCTGATGCTGGATGGGATCAGCAAAATGGCGGCTCGCCTCAGCGTATCACTCGATATATACCCGGAGAAGATGCTGGTGTCGTTCAATCCGAATTGGCCGGTGACGGAAGTCAAAAAGCTGCTCCAATCACTCAAGGAAAACGATCAGGACTGGTGTGAAATGTTCTTCGAATACCTGATTTATGTGATGGGCAAGAAGACTAGAGACTAGTCTTCAGCAGCACCAATGTAGCGCCGCTGCCACCGTCTTTGCTTGGCGCGTCGCAATATCCCAATACCTGCTGATGTTGCGTGAGCCAGTGGCGCGTAAGCCTGCGCAACACCGCTTCGCCGCCCCGGCTGTTCAGCCCCTTGCCATGTATCACCAGCACACAGCGCAAATTGCGCTGCGTCGCTTCATGTAAGAACTCCTGCAATAGCTTGCGCGCCGCATCGCTGTTATTGCCATGCAGGTCGAGGCTGTCCTGAATCGGCCAAGTGCCGCGCCACAGCTTGCGCAAGGTCATGCGCGACAGGCCGTTGCTCAAAAATTCATCCGGTGCGTCCCTATATGCGAAATCAGGGGCTGCGAAATCCGAAGAACTTTTGGCCGGGCACCCGTCAGACAGCGTGTCAGGTATTGCCAGAGGTGAGACGGGGGGATGAAGCAAAGGTTTGCGCGGGGCGGATCGCGGCGTGATCCGGTTTTGCTCTGCCAGCGGCGTCACTTCGCCGACTGCCGCGCGGAACAGCGCGGCATCGTCGGGTGCTATCTTGTCAGTTTGATTTTTCGAAGGCTTCTTCACAACGTCACGAACAATGTAGTTGTGCAGAAATACTTCTTTAACAGGGTGTTGAAAAACTACTGCGAGGCGAGATACTTATCCGCATCCAACGCCGCCATGCAGCCCGTTCCGGCACTGGTAACCGCTTGACGATAGATTTGATCCTGCACATCACCGGCCGCGAACACGCCGGAAATACTGGTCGCAGTGGCATTGCCATTCGAGCCGCCGCGCGTTTGGATATAGCCGTTACTCATTTCCAGTTGCCCGGTAAAGATATCGGTATTGGGCTTGTGACCGATGGCGATGAACACACCCTGTAGCGCGATGTCCTTCGTTTCGCCGTTCTGCACAAGCTTGACGCGCATGCCCGTCACGCCGCTGGCATCGCCGAGCACTTCGTCCAGCGTGCTATTGAGTTGCAGTGTGATTTTTCCTTCTTTCACTTTTTCCATCAGGTGATCGACCATGATGCGCTCGGCGCGGAAGGTGTCGCGTCGATGTACCAGCGTGACGTGCCTGGCGATGTTTGACAGGTACACGGCTTCTTCCACGGCGGTATTGCCGCCGCCCACCACAGCGACATCCTGGCCGCGATAAAAGAATCCGTCGCAGGTCGCGCAGCCGGAAACACCGCGTCCCATAAAGGCTTCTTCGGAAGGCAGGCCGAGATATTGCGCCGAGGCTCCGGTGCAGATGATCAGCGCGTCGCAACTATAGCTGCCAGCGTCGCCAATCAACAGGAACGGCTTTTGTTGCAGCTTGGCGGTGTGGATATGATCGGAAATCATCTGCGTGTGGAAACGCTCAGCGTGCTGTTGAAAGCGCGCCATCAATTCCGGGCCTTGCACGCCCATTGCATCGGCAGGCCAGTTGTCCACGTCGGTGGTGGTCATCATTTGACCGCCTTGGGCCAAGCCGGTAATCAGTGCCGGATTGAGGTTGGCGCGTGCGGCGTAAACGGCGGCGGTATATCCGGCCGGACCGGAGCCAAGGATGATGAGGCGATGATGTTGAGTCGTGGCATTCATGATAGGTTTCTTTCAGCAATTAACAAAGGGGTGAGGTTCACCGGTAGGGGCAATTTATGAACTGCCCCTGCCAATGACTGAACGAAGCTGGAATTTACCAGTAGTTGCGGCTGTCTGTCGAGCATCCATCGGTTAGAATCCACACACTATGAAAGTTATTTACGCCATTCCTTTGCTGGTGCTGTTTCTCGCGGTGCATTCGGCTCATGCAGCCACGTTGCCGGGTATCCCTGAATTCATTGATGAAATGGTTGCCAAGCACAAATTCAAGCGTGCCGAATTGGAAAGCGTGTTTGCCCATGCGCAGCATATTCCGGCCGTGATCGACGCCATTTCCCGTCCGGCCACCACCAAGCCGTGGCTAGAATATCGTGCGGCCTTTGTTAATTCGCAACGCATCAAGCTGGGTTTGGAATTTTGGCACAGATACCGGAAAACCTTGCGGCGTGCCGAGCGGAAATACGGTGTGCCGCAGGAAATAATTGTCGCGGTGATCGGTGTGGAAACCATCTATGGCCAGGATGCGGGTACTTTCCGCACCATAGATGCGCTGACCACGCTGGCATTCGATTATCCGCCGCGCGCCGATTTCTTTCGCAGCGAGTTGGAGAATTTTCTGTTGCTGGCACGCGAACAGCAGTTCGATTTGCTTGCCATACGCGGCTCATATGCCGGCGCGCTGGGTATCCCGCAATTCATGCCGAGCAGTTATCGCATCTATGCGGTGGATTTCAACGGCAACCACAGGATCAATTTACTGCGCGAAGCCAGTGATGCGATAGGCAGCGTCGCCAACTACCTGAAATACTTTGGCTGGATCAGCGACGCACCCGGAGTTTTACAATCTGCAGGCGCGGGCAAGTCACTACCGCATAAGGGGCAGGTCAGGGCGATGCCGCCGATTGCGGTGCGTGCGCAACTTAGCGAGGAAATCTGTGCCGGAGACATCACAACCCCGCGCACACTCGCGGCATGGTCGGCAGCGGGAATAGTGCCAGGCGTGAATTTGGCTCAGGACCAGACTGCGCGCCTGATCGATTTTACGGTGGGGGAAGGCAAGGAGTTTTGGCTGGTGTTCAACAATTTCGAGGTCATCACGCGCTACAACAACAGTGATTTCTATGCGATGTCAGTGTTCCAATTGGCGGAAGCATTGAAAGAGGCGCGCAAGACTAACCACGCAAAGTAATGCGCCGCGCGCCGTCGTAGTGCCTTTTCCAATAAGTTTCGCGCATATTCTCCGTGCGAACGCTGCCGCTGCTGTTGGGTGCATGAATGAAGCGATCACCGCCCAGATAGATCCCGACATGTGAAAACTTGCGTTGCAGTGTGTTGAAAAAAACCAGGTCGCCCGCGCGCAGATTGCCCGTACTGATTGCCTGGCCGAGGTGACTTATTTCGTCAGAGCTGCGCGGTAAATTGATGCCTAGCGTATGACGAAACACATGATCGACAAAACCGCTGCAATCAAATCCGCTATCCGGTGAATTACCACCATATTTGTAAGGGATGCCAACCAGACTCCGAGCATAAGACGTAAGGTTCTTGGCCGCAGCATTACTATCCGGTGTCTGCACATCGTTTTTCACAGACGCGCAAGCACTGAGTAACAATACGGATAACAGCAGGATGGATTTCATGCGGGTGCCCGGCCAAAAGTTTTTCGGAGTGCTAATTTAATGTACCGTATCCGCCGTTGTAAAGGGCACTTCTATGAAGGGAACCTCTAAAATCCAGATTTCATCCCAACTGCTGCGTTGCGTAAAAAATTTCTTGCTTACATATCAGTAGTGTCCGGAGATTCGAGCAATAACGCATGATAACTCATTGAGCAATCATTACTAAATGGCATATTTTTCTGTAACCGATTTCAACTTGCGCCACACTTCTGACTTTTGTCAGGAG
>CABEDG010000217.1_pt1 | contig 12776 bp, 7 predicted proteins | sample 3132891 | NCBI WGS metagenome assembly CABEDG01 (sample SAMEA5534329, study PRJEB31848) | metagenome | biome: tundra; feature: field; material: soil | place: USA | collected 2013-05 | depth 0.15 m
ACCGAAACGGCGGAGCGATATGGCGCGCTGATGAATTTACTTCTAATTAAAGTCGCGCGGCGTTACACCTTCCTGATCAATCCGCAAGGCAACATCAGCAAAATTTATTTGAGCGTGGAAACCTCGCGTCACTCAAAACAGATCATCGAAGATTTGCAAAAATTGGCTGCAGGGAGCAAGTCGTAATGCGGGTCGCTATCGCATCTCGCAGCAGATCGTTAGAAGCTTCCTGATGCCGTTTATCACTTTGGACAAGGCGAGTCTCGCCTTCGGCCATGTCGCGTTATTGGATCATGCCGATTTTCAACTTGATGAGGGCGAACGCGTCGGCCTGATCGGGCGCAACGGCGGCGGCAAGTCGAGCATGATGCGCGTGCTCGCAGATCAGGGAAATCTCGATGATGGTCTGGTGTGGCGCGCGCCGACTGCGCGGATTTGCTACGTCAGCCAGGAGCCGGTGTTGAATGCCGATGACACGGTGTTCGATGCGGTGGCGCGGGGCTTGGGCGATTTGCATACGCTGCTCAGCGATTACCACCATGTCTCACATCAACTCTCTGAACCGGATGCGGATGTGGACGTACTGCTGGAAAAAATGCAGCACTTGCAGACGCAACTCGAAGCACAGAATGGCTGGTCGGTGCAGGCGCGCATCGAGACCGCAATTGCGCGTCTGGATCTGGATCCCGACAAGCGTGTCGGCGATATGTCCGGCGGGCAGCGCAAGCGCGTCGCTTTAGCTCAGGCCCTGGTTGCCGAGCCGGATGTGCTGATACTTGATGAGCCGACCAACCATCTGGATTTCGCCTCGATCGAATGGCTGGAAGGCTTGCTGAATAATTTCAACGGCGCGGTGTTGTTCGTCACCCATGACCGGCGTTTTCTGGATAACGTCGCCACCCGCATCGTCGAATTGGATCGCGGCAAGCTGGCGAGTTTCCCCGGCAATTTTTCCGCCTATCAGGCGATCAAGGAACGTATGTTGAGCGACGAGGCGGTGGTGAATGCCAAGTTCGACAAAGTGCTGGCCCAGGAAGAGGTGTGGATACGCCAAGGCGTCAAAGCACGCCGCACGCGCAATGAAGGCCGCGTGCTGCGCCTGGAACAGTTGCGCCGCGACCGTGCGACACGCCGTGAAAAAATCGGCAAGGTCGAGATGAGCGTGGACACCGGTGAGCGTTCCGGAAAGCTGGTCGCGGAGCTGAGCAACGTCAGCAAATCGTATGGCGGGCGCAAGATCATCAACGATTTTTCCTGTCGCATCCAGCGCGGCGATAAGATCGGCCTGTTAGGGCCGAACGGCTCTGGCAAGAGTACGTTGCTCAAAATCATCCTCGGCGAGTTGCAGCCTGACAAAGGACAGGTGAAACTTGGCACAAAAATTACGGTGGCCTATTTCGACCAGTTGCGCGCGCAACTCGATGATGAAGCGACAGTGGCTGATACCATCAGCCAGGGCTCGGATTTCGTCGAGATCGGCGGACAGAAGAAGCACGTCATCAGCTACCTAGGCGATTTTCTGTTCGCGCCGGAGCGCGCCCGCTCGCCGGTCAAGAGTTGTTCCGGCGGCGAGCGCAATCGCTTGCTGTTGGCGCGTTTGTTCACGCAGCCCGCCAATGTGCTGGTACTCGACGAACCGACCAACGATCTCGATATCGAGACGCTGGAGTTGCTTGAAGAGTTGCTGGCGCAATATGACGGCACGTTGTTTCTGGTCAGCCATGACCGCGCCTTCCTCGATAACGTGGTGACGCAAGTGATCGCGTTTGAGGGCGATGGCAAACTGATCGAATACGTCGGCGGCTACGAGGATTGGGTGCGGGTGAAAAAATACCAGGCCACGGTTGCGGCAAATAAATCTCCCTCCCACTTGCAGGGGGAGGGTAGGGGAGAGGGTAAAAGCGGCGGATCAAAAGCCTCACCCTCTCCCCAGCCCTCTCCCCGAGGGGGAGAGAGGGCAGCGCAGAGGAGTGCCAGCAAACTCAGCTACAAGGAAGCGCGCGAACTGGAAGAGTTGCCCAAGCGCATCGAAGCACTGGAGCGCGAGCAGAGCGACATAGCCGTACATCTGGCGGATGGAACGTTGTTCCGCAACGATGCCAAACGCGCCAAGCAATTGCAAACGCGCAATGAAGAAATCGAGGCGGAAGTGCTAGCGGCGATGGCGCGTTGGGAAGAACTGGAAAAACGTTCTTGTTGAACTGTACAGTGAATCCAAAGCCGTAGTTTTCCCGGTATTCGATAAAAGATTGTCGGGTTACGCTGCGCTACCCGACCTGCTAATTTGCAGTGAGTGTTTCACCGCCGCGCTGAGCAGCAGCACGCTGAGAGCTGCCAGCACACCAACACCAAGGATATGCGGCGCGTCTCCGGAAAAATGGAACAGTTCGCGCAACACCGGCACGCTTAACACCAGTGCCAGTCCGGCGCTGCCACCCAGCACGATCCACCACAGCACCGGGTTTTCCCGCGACCATGCGCCTTGCCAGGACGCATTCAGTGAACGGTTGCTGAATACCAGCGCGATATTCCCCGCCACCATGGCCGTGAACACCAGCGCGCGCACGGTGTTATCGTCCCATCCTTTCAACAATGCCCAGGCATAAATCGCGGCGGCAACGGCGAAAGCCATCAATCCCTGCAGCAGGCTGTTGGTCAGCAGTTTGCCGCCGAACAGCGGCTCGTTTGCTGCTCTGGGTGGACGCTGCATGATGTTTTTTTCTTCGGGTTCGGCTTCGAAAAAGATCGAACAGGCGGGGCCGATAATAAGTTCCAGAAACATGATGTGAGCGGGCATGAGCAACAGCGGCTGGCCGGTCAGCACCGGCAACAAAGCCATGCCGACGATGGGAATGTGCACCGCAATTGCATAGCTCATCGCCTTGCGCAGATTGTCATAGATGCGCCGTCCCAAGCGGATGGTGGCGACCAGCGAGGCAAAGTCATCGTTGAGCAGCACCAGACCGGCGGCTTCGCGCGCCACGTCGGTGCCGCGCTTGCCCATCGCCACGCCGATGTGTGCGGCCTTGAGGGCGGGCGCATCGTTCACGCCGTCGCCGGTCATTGCGACGATCTCGCCATTAGCCTTGAAGGCTTCCACCAGGCGCAGTTTCTGTTGCGGCACGATGCGCGCAAATACCTGCACGTCGCGCAGTTTGGAGCGCAATGCTTCATCGGATAGCGCGTCCAGCTCGCCACCGGTTAATATGTCTGCAAAAGGCAAGCCCAGTTCGCGCGCGATGGATTGTGCGGTGCGCGCATGGTCGCCGGTAATCATCACTACCCGAATGCCTGCTGCGTGACACTGCGCGATGGCATCGGTAACGTCTGGACGCAGCGGATCATGCAAGCCGAGCAAGCCGACGAAAGTAAATTCGATGTCGTGCTGCTGTGCTGGCCACCGCTGTTCTGATTCAAGACCGGGTTTGAGTTTGGCGCGCGCCACGCCCAGTACGCGCAAGCCCTGATCGGCCATTTCGGCAGCGACTTGCGCGATGGATTTGGCCTGCGCATCGGGCAGGTGGCACAGGTCGATGATGGCTTCCGGCGCGCCCTTGGCCGCGACCATGTGATGTTCCTGCTCATCGCCTTGCCAGACGTGCGACATGGCCGCCAGCTCCGGCGACAGGCTGTATTCGTGTACCAACTGCCATGCTTCATGCAGGTGTTCGCTGCCGTTCAGGGTGCGTCGCCCCAATTCGTGCAGGGCACGCTCCATAGGGTCGAACGGGTCGCGTTCGCTGGCCAGAATGCCGAATTCCACCAGCTCGTGCCACGGTTCAGGCAGCGGACTGTGGCTGTCCACTTGCAGCATTTGACCGCTGCTATACAGCTGGCGGATCATCATGCGATTTTCGGTCAGCGTGCCGGTCTTGTCGGTGCACAGCACGGTGGTGGCACCGAGGGTTTCGATGGCATCCAGCCGCCGCGTCAGCACATCGCGCCGTGAGATACGCCACGCGCCGAGCGCCATGAACACCGACAGGATCACCGGAAATTCTTCCGGCAGGGCGGACATCGCCAATGCGATGCCGGCCAGCAGCGCATCCAGCCAATGACCGCGCGTGATGCCGTATACGACCACCAGTATCAGGCACATCACGGTGGAAAATACTGCCACGCGACGCACCATCCGGTCGATCTGGATGCGTAGCGGCGATGCGCCGGAGCGGGTGTCTTGCAGCGATTTACCGATTTGCCCGATGGCACTGGACTTGCCAGTCGCCGTCACCAAGCCGATGCCGCTGCCTTGCACCAGTACCGTTCCGGCATATACGAATGGCTGGGCGTCGCCCCCCGGCTGACATGCTACAGAGTCCGGACTGCCTGTAATTTTACGCACCGGAATCGACTCGCCGGTCAGCATGGATTCGTCGGCAAACAAATCGTTGCAACTGAGCAGCACAGCATCAGCGGCGACGCGATCCCCTTCAGTGAGCAGCAGCAAGTCGCCTTGCGCCACCTCGCGTCCTGCGATGCGTTGCCGCTTGCCATCGCGCATCACCAATGCGCGCGGACTGGACAGGTCGCGCAACGCTTCCAGCACCCGTTCGCTCCGGTATTCCTGGAACACGGTCAGGACTATGATGAGCAGCACGAAAAACAGCAGCATCAGCGCGCCTTCGGCATCACCCAGCAACAGGTAAATTCCGCCCGCTGAGATCAGCAACAGGAACATCGGTTCGCGCAACACGTCGGCAACGATGTGCCACACGCGGCGTGGTTTGGGCGGATTCAATTCGTTGTAGCCGGACGCGGCGAGGCATTGTTGCGCTTCTGCCGTGCTTAGTCCTGAAATTAACTGTTCGTCGTTCATTGCGCTCATGCTGGTAAGTTACTTGCTATGGACTGAGTGCCGTAGCCCGGATGCAGACCAAAGGTCGGAATCCGGGAAATCGTCAGGTATGCACGAGAATGCCCCGGATTGCGCTTTGCTTCATCCGGGCTACGCGCTATCCTACAGGTTCCATAAATTGAGGAGTGAAGTTATGCCGCAATACAGCAAGCGCATGGTGATCGTTCATTGGCTGACCTTGGCATTGCTGATCGCCGCTTGGTATCTTGGCGACAGCTTGGGCGATGCGACCGATGACGGCAAGGCGACGTTGGCCGGATACATCGTACATATATCGGTGGGAGGCACGGTTTTATTGTTGACTTTGTCGCAACTGTATTTCCGCCGTAAGGATGGTACGCCGCCGTTGCTGGCCGATACGCCGATGTACCAAGTAGTGGCCAAAAACGTTCATTACTTTCTCTATACCGTGCTGATTTTGTTACCGGTGACTGGTGTGACGATCATTCTCACCAGCAAGGTGGGTGCGGCGTTATTGGCGGGTGATGCGGTTTTGTTACCCAAGAAATTTCACGGTGTGTTTGCCCACGTGGTACATGAACAATTGGTCACTGTGTTGATCGTGCTGACGGTGCTGCATGTGCTGGGTGCGATCAAGCATCAGTTCATCATGAAAGATGGTTTGATGAGCAGAATGTCATTGCGCAAAAAGGATTGATTTTTCACAGAGTCCAAATGTAGGGGCGGGTCAAGCACTCATCTTATTTTCCCCGGAGGGGACGGTTGCCTGGCTTCGCCCCCCTCGCTTCGCTCTCCCCGCTTCGCTCTCCCCGCTTGCGGGATAACCAGCGACTTGGATGGCGTTTTTGCCGGCCGAGTCGAATGGCTAGTAGTCTTATCAGAGGATTGAGGAGAGGGTTTTTGACCCGCCCTTATTTTTTGGGATGCTAAAAATCGGCTGCTTGCAGCAGCCATCCTATTCCACCTGCCGTCTAGTTCACTCTTGATTCGTAGCGCCGATCTTGCTACGGTAAGCGCCTGATTCAGGTCGCCAGTACAGGTTGATAGTCTGGAGGGAAAATGAAACTTGCCGTGCTCGGCTGTTATGCCGGAATTGGTGGTGCGCGGCGCACCACCGCGTTGTTGCTGGACAATGATGTCCTGATTGATGCCGGCTCCGGTGTGGGTGAGTTGAGCCTGGAGCAGATGGTCAAGGTGGATCATGTTTTCTTGACCCACTCCCATCTCGATCATTGCGGTTTCATTCCGCTGCTTGCCGATGCTGCGGCCTTTCTGCGTCAGCAGCCCTTGCTGGTGCACGCGCTGCCGCAGACTATCGCCGCGCTGAAGAAAAACCTGCTGAACGGTGAACTGTGGCCGGATTACAGCGCGCTGCCAACCATTGATAATCCTTACATTCGCTTTGTTCCGGTCGCTCTCGGCGAGCCGACGCTGCTGGGAAAAAGGCGAGTCACCCCGTTGCCGGCCTGCCACGCGGTGCCCGCCGTGGGTTACCGCCTGGATAGCGGGGCGACAAGTTTCGTGTACTCGGGTGACACGACAGACTGCGAGGCATTCTGGGCAGCGCTGAACAGTATCGAAAATTTGCGTTACCTGATGATCGAAACCACGTTTCTCAATGCCAATGCCAGCGGTGCGGCACGATCCGGGCACATGACTGCCGCATTGCTGGCCCATGGACTGGCGCGGCTGCAACGCCCGGTGACGCTGCTCATCACCCACATGGAACCGGGCAAGGAAGATTTGACCATGGCGGAGGTCGTCGCAGCCTGTGCGAAGTACCAACCGATGCGGCTTGAGCAGGGGCGGCAGTTCGAGTTCTGAGATGCGGCTTACAGTTTTAGAAGCCCGCCTGTGCAGCTGTGCGATTGCTCCAGTCGTGTGATGGTAGGCAGGAGGTTGAGGCCGGTTTCCTTTTTCAAGGCCAGCGCGCTTTCTCTCAGGTCGTCGAAGGAAATTTCGACAGGATTGCCACCCGCCGCAAAGGCAATCGCATTGCCGCTTTCGCATGAAGGAAACACCAGCGCGCGATCGTCAAATGCCGCACCAATGCGCATCAAGCTTTCATCGAAGCCGCGACCGCGCCCGAGCAGATTGACTGCCATTACGCCATCGTCGCTCAAACGCGCGCGGCACGCCTGGTAGAACGGCAGGGTATCCAGCGCGCCGGGACTCGCGTTTTCGTCGAAGCCGTCCACCAGAATCAAATCGAATTTTTTCTCGTTATTCGATACATATTCCGCACCGTCGCCGATGACGAGGTTGATGCGCCTAGGGTCTTCCGGCAGCTTGAAGAATTGCCGTGCGGCAGCGACCACGGCCGGTTCGATTTCCACCACGGTCAGATGCGCGAGCGGGAGATTGCGGTACAGGAATTTGGTCAGCGAGGCTGCGCCTAACCCGATTAACAACACCTTGCGCGGCCAGCGCGCATCGTCGCGCAGCACCCGCGAGGAGTACGCCGGTGGGTGCACCCGTAAAGGGTACGCCGTCAGACACTCGCCCTGCGGGCGGTCTTGACGCAGCCCGGCGGCTCTGCGGCCACCCTCCCGCAGTAGCAGGCTGGCCATCATCTCGCGGGTGTATTCCAGTTCAAGATTCCATGGGCGCGCGATGCGCATCGCGCCTTGTATCCATTCGGAACCGAAGTGCAGCGTGCGCACACCGGCTTCTTCACGGATGTCGATGGGGGTAGTCATTTTTTGAGTGATTTTTTTGTAGGCTGGAAGTAAGCGCAGTCGGCGTAGGGCGGAAGCCCCAAAGGGGCGTTCCGCCAAACGCAAACCATGCGGTGGAACCGCTTCGCGTTCCGCCCTACGATTTGGATGCCCATTGATTCAATAGCCATCTTGCCCACTCTGTCACCTCCGTCGCGGTCATGCCGATAGTTGCCTTTTCTTGTGCCAGCGCATCGCCCGCCGCACCATGCAGATGCACTGCCAACAATAACGCGTTGTCCGCAGCCAGTCTTTGCGCGATGAAGGCGGCGATCATGCCGGTGAGCACATCGCCCATGCCCGCGCTGCTCATGCCAGGATTGCCGGTTGTATTCACGAACAGTCGGCCGTCGCGGGTGGCGCACAAGCTGTCCGCGCCTTTCAGCACCACGCTACAGCGCAGTTGCTGGGCCAGTTTTGTTACTGCCGCAACGCGGTCCGCCTGTATCTCTTTCGTGCTGCAAGCCAATAAATGCGCCGCTTCGCCGGGATGCGGCGTGAGCACGCAAGCGGCTTCGCGTGCGATCAGCAGGGTACGCAAATCGGGGCGTTGCGCGAGGATGTTCAATGCGTCGGCATCCAGCACCAGCACGGCATTGCTGTTCAATGCGGCGTGGAGCAGTTTCTGCGCGGCCATGTCGCGGCCCAGGCCGCAGCCGACCGCGAACACGTCCACATCGGGCAGTTGTAATGCAGCTGACGCGCTGTGCAGCATCAGTTCAGGTTGCAGCAAATCTACGTTCGGAGCGTTTTCCGCCAGCAGCCCGACATGCACGCAACCGGCACCCATCTTTAGCGCGGCGCGTGCCGCCAGCAGCGGCGCACCGATCATGCCATTCGCACCGCCGATCACCGCGACCGTGCCGAACAGTCCCTTGTGGCTGTCGCGCGGGCGTTTCGGCAACAGTCCGGCGACTTGGTTTTGGTTAATGGGTTTGGGGCTGATGGCGGGGATGCGTGTACTCATGGTTTACCCGCTAATGTTTAGAGAGCGGCTCGATAATGTAGGGAACGGCGCATAGTATAATCGCGCCTCGAATTTTATATCGCGGACATATCCATGTTTCGAGTTTCTGTCGGCAACGCTGTCTTGTCTGTCTTCCGTCTGGAAAAACTGCGCAGCGCACTGCATGCGGTTGCGCCCAATGTCGTCATCGTGGACACATGCCACTGGTATTTCAGCGTGCTGCGCGGCACTACCCTGAGCAAGGCGCAAGCCGGGTTGCTGGACAAGGTGCTGGGCCTGGACAAGGCGGCGGGCGAGCCCAAGGGAGCTGGGAACTACCAGCGCCTGCTGGTGGTGCCGCGTCTCGGCACGATTTCGCCGTGGTCAACAAAGGCCACCGAAATCGCCCAGCATTGCGGCTTGTCCGGAGTGCAGCGCATCGAGCGCGGTGTGGTGTATTACCTGGACACCAAGAACGGTAAGGATTTGAGCAAATCAGAACAAGCGGCGGTGTTGCCGTTGTTGCATGACCGCATGACTGAATCCGTGCTTGATGTCCCTTCGACTGGGCTCATAACCAGCGACTTGGCTGCTGTTGTTGGGCAGCCTAGTCGTTTCATCAGGACAAGTTTGGAGGGCGCGGCGGAAAAAATCTTTCAGCACGGTGTGCCACAACCGCTCGCTACTGTTGATGTTCTAAAAGGAGGCAGCAAGGCGTTGGCGAAAGCCGATCACGAGATGGGGCTGGCTCTTTCGGCGGATGAGATCGAGTACCTGGTCGAGAACTTCCAGAAGCTGAAGCGTAATCCTACCGATGTCGAACTGATGATGTTCGCCCAGGCCAATTCCGAGCATTGTCGCCACAAGATTTTCAATGCCGACTGGGTGATCGACGGCGAGGCGCAGGATATCTCGCTGTTCGGCATGATACGCAACACGCACAAGGTCAGCCCGCACGGCACGGTGGTGGCGTATTCCGACAATTCTTCGGTCATCGAGGGCGCGCGCATTGAGCGTTTTTATCCGCGCGCCGATGGCGGTTATGCGTTCAGCGAAGAGTTGATGCATACCCTGATGAAAGTGGAGACGCACAACCATCCCACTGCCATCGCGCCGTTTGCCGGTGCGGCCACCGGTGCGGGTGGCGAGATACGCGACGAAGGCGCGACGGGCAGCGGCTCAAAACCCAAGGCCGGGCTGACGGGTTTCTCGGTTTCCAATCTGAATATTCCGGGATTCGAACAGCCTTGGGAAAGCTACAGCCCTCTCCCTGATGAAACTACTGATACGACTACTAGCCATCTCCCACAAGTGGGCGAGGGTCGCGGGCAATATGGCAAACCCTCGCGCATCGTCACCGCCCTGCAAATCATGCTGGACGGTCCCATCGGCGGGGCAGCATTTAACAACGAATTCGGTCGTCCGAATCTGGCCGGCTATTTCCGCACTTTCGAAGAAAACGTCAGCGGCGAGATGCGCGGCTATCACAAACCCATCATGCTGGCCGGCGGGGTGGGTAACACTTCTGCGCAGCACACCCACAAACACGAATTGCCGGTCGGCGCGCTGGTGGTGCATCTCGGCGGCCCCGGTATGTTGATTGGCCTTGGTGGCGGTGCCGCATCCAGCATGGATACCGGCAGCAATGCAGAGAATCTTGACTTCGATTCGGTGCAGCGCGGTAATCCAGAAATGCAGCGCCGTGCACAGGAAGTGATCGACCGTTGCTGGCAGATGGGCGCGAACAATCCGATCCTGTCGATACACGATGTCGGCGCGGGTGGCATGTCGAATGCGCTGCCGGAGTTGGTGCATGGCGGCGGACGCGGCGCGCGTTTCGAGTTGCGCAAGATCCCGCTGGATGAAGCGGGCATGTCGCCCAAACAAATCTGGTGCAACGAATCACAGGAGCGTTATGTGCTGGCGATTTCTCCGGAACGGCTGGAAGAATTTCGCGCGCTGTGCGAGCGTGAACACTGTCCGTTCGCGGTGGTCGGCGTAGCGACGGCAGATGAGCAGCTTACCGTGCATGACAGGGAGTTCGGCGATTATCCGGTGGACATGCCGCTCTCGGTGTTGCTCGGCAAGCCGCCCAAGATGACGCGCAATGTGGTGCGTGAAACAGCGCGCCTGTCTTCTTTCGATACCGGCAATATCGAGTTGCGCGAGGCAGTAGAGCGGGTGTTGCGTTTGCCATCCGTGGCGAACAAGACTTTTCTCATCAGTATCGGCGACCGCACTGTGGGCGGCATGACCGCACGCGATCAGATGGTCGGCCGCTGGCAAGTGCCGGTGGCCGATGTCGCTGTCACGCTGATGGGTTTCAAAACGAATCGCGCCGAAGCATTTGCCATCGGTGAACGCACTCCGCTGGCATTGGTGAATGCGCCGGCTTCGGGCCGCATGGCGGTGGGCGAGGCGATCACCAACATCGCGGCGGCGCGCATCGATAAGATCGGTGACATCAAACTCTCGGCGAACTGGATGGCTGCCGCCGGACATCATGGCGAAGATGCCGCGCTGTTCGATACGGTGCGCGCGGTAGGCATGGAGCTCTGCCCGCAGCTCGGCATCAGCATTCCGGTGGGTAAAGACTCCATGAGTATGAAGACCACTTGGATCGAAACTCCCTCTCCCTCGAAGGGAGAGGGCGGGGGAGAGGGTGAAAAGCGCAAAGAAGTCACTGCCCCGCTGTCGCTGATCGTCACCGCCTTCGCGCCCTGTCCCGATGCGCGTGACACGGTCACGCCGCAACTCGGTGCTTACCTGGATACCACGCTGCTGCTGGTCGATCTGGGGCAGGGCAAAAATCGCATGGGCGGCTCGGCATTGGCGCAGGTATACAAGCAGGTCGGCGATGTCGCGCCGGATGTGGACGATGCGCTGTTACTCAAATCATTCTTCGATCTGATACAACGGCTAAATGACGAGGGTAAGTTGTTCAGCTATCACGACCGCTCCGATGGCGGTGTGTTTGTTACTTTATGCGAAATGGCCTTCGCTGCGCACATCGGTTTGACGATCAGTCTTGATGAGTTGCACGGTGATACGTTGCGCGCCTTGTTCAATGAAGAACTCGGCGCGGTGATACAAGTGCGCAACCGTGATGTGCAGCATGTGCTGGAACTGGCGCATGACGCGGGACTGAGGAGCGTGCAGAAGATCGCCACGCTGAATCAAACCGGCATGATGGAAATATCACGTCACAACGAAATGTTGTTTGCGGAAAGCGGCGTGAATCTGCAACGCATCTGGTCAGAGACCACGTATCAGATGCAGAAGCTGCGCGACAATCCGGATTGTGCACAGCAGGAGTTCGACCGCCTGCTGGATGCCGCCGATCCGGGTTTGCAGGTCAAACTGACTTATGACCTGAACGAAAATATTGGGCAAAGGTTTCTCCTCAATCGCCCCAACATCGCCATCCTGCGCGAGCAAGGCGTGAACGGTCAGGTGGAAATGGCGGCGGCGTTCGACCGCGCCGGATTTGCCACGGTGGACGTGCACATGAGCGACATCATTAGTGGCCGCGTTTCATTGCGCGACTTCAAGGGTGTCGCGGCGTGCGGCGGGTTCTCTTACGGCGATGTGCTGGGCGCAGGGGAAGGGTGGGCAAAATCCATTTTGTTCAATTCGCGCGCGCGCGATGAGTTTGCCGCGTTCTTCCGGCGCAAGGATACCTTCGCACTGGGCGTGTGCAATGGCTGCCAGATGATGAGCAACCTGCACGACATCATTCCGGGTGCGGAAAACTGGGCGCACTTCGCGCGCAACCGGTCAGAGCAATTCGAGGCACGCTTCGTGATGGTAGAGGTGCAACCATCAGCGTCGATTTTCTTCAACGGCATGGCGGGCAGTCGTATGCCTATCGTGGCGTCGCATGGCGAAGGCTATGCCGATTTCGGTGACAGCAAACGCCTCAAAGCGGCGCAGGAATTAGTTACGTTGCGCTATGTGGATCATCGCGGCAATGCCACGGAAAACTATCCGCTCAACCCCAACGGCTCGCCGCAAGGCATCACCGGCCTGACCACACCGGACGGGCGCTTCAGCATCATGATGCCGCATCCTGAGCGCGTATTCCGTGCCGTGCAGAATTCATGGTATCCGCGCGAGTGGCAAGAGAACGGCGCGTGGCTGAAGATGTTCCAGAATGCGCGGAAGTGGGTAGGGTAGTAGTTTCTTTGCTTGAAAAGAAAAAGGCGATCATTGATCTAGGCGTTGTACAAAGGTGTTGGTTTCTGACGCCAATCTGCCAGCAAACCCGCTCAGAGCATAGCTCTCGGCGGGTTTATTC
>CABEDG010000001.1_pt1 | contig 12574 bp, 10 predicted proteins | sample 3132891 | NCBI WGS metagenome assembly CABEDG01 (sample SAMEA5534329, study PRJEB31848) | metagenome | biome: tundra; feature: field; material: soil | place: USA | collected 2013-05 | depth 0.15 m
CATCGGTGCTTGCGCTACCCTGAGCGCACGCCGGTACGTCAGGTAGCGTTTTTCCACAAGAATCAGGCTTCACCGCTGGTGTTCACCGAACGCATGAAGCAAGCCATTGACAGCCCACTGGGCCGAAAGCTCTATGGGCAGCGCATGGCGGTGGTGGAGCCGGTATTGGGCAATCTGATCGCGGGTAAGATCAATCAGAGACGATCGGTTAACGAAATATTGGCCAATTACGAATGGCTGCTTTGTCACAATTTTTGCAAGGTTTGTTTTGATAATTATGAGTGGCTACATTGAGGCGTAATACGCAATCCAAAAGCGATGAAACACTCTTACGACGTAGCAGAAGCCGATTTTGATGACCTGGTCGTGGCACGCTCCCATGAAGTGCCAGTGTTGCTGGATATCGGTGCGGATTGGTGCAGCCCGTGCCGCGTGCTGGGGCCGATGCTGGAAAAATTGGCCAAGGAATACGCCGGCAAGTTCGTGCTGGCGAAGGTTGATGCTGACGAGAACATGTGGATCGCCGGGCGGTATAAGGTACGCGGTTTTCCAACGGTGATCGCATACAGCCGCGGACAGGAAACCGACCGGTTTCATAGCGCGCAACCTGAAAACTTCCTGCGCCACTTTATCGACAAGCTTATCGAACATCACAGCGCAGACAGCAAAACCACGGAAGGTGCACAACAACCGGATTGATTCTGCAGGTCGATGATATGCGGGTTTTGCTGTTAGGGAGTTAAACAATGACACCCAGATGCTGGCAGTTATGATTCGTACCCGAAATCAGGCCATACATGAGATCACCGAGTACATCGATATCTTCTATAACCGGCAACGGGAACAGGCTCGCCTCGGCTACCTGTCACCCGTTGCTTTCACTTAGCGATACTATGCAAATCAACTCGCTGCTTAACACGTTGGACTCCACTATTGCCAACCGACATCATATCCGATCGTTTACCGATCGGCGGCCAGCAACAGCCTAATGTCCTGCACCAGTAGTTCGGCTTGCTGCCCGTAACGAGAGAGCAGCAATGGCCGGCCTTTTGTGCCGATCAAAAACGTGCCGTCGGAATGAAGCAGGGTATAGCCGCCTTTCTTGTAATACTGCTTCTCATAGCTGACACCAAACGCCTTAGCTGTCTGTGCGGTGGCCTGTGCATCGCCATATAAGCCCAGGAAAGAGGGGTAAAAGGAGGGAACAAACTTCGCCAGCAATTCAGGCCTGTCGCGTTCTGGATCTACTGTGACAAACAACACCTGCACCCTGTCCGCATCTTTGCCAAGCATGCGCATGACCTGCGCAAGATCGGCCAGCGTGGTTGGGCATGCCACAGGGCAGTGGGTATAACCGAAGAACAGCACCACCACCTTCCCCCTGAAATCCGCCAGACTGCGTGACTTGCCATTAAAATCAACAAGGTGAAAATCGGCCTGCTCAAGCGGCCCAGTAACATCTATCGCGTGATAAAGCGAAGTCAGCTCATGCTCCCCGCAGGAGGTAAGCAGCAATATGCACAATAACAAAAATAATTTACGCATCAACATGTCAACTCCCTGTCTAACCATGCACTGCAAATATATGGCCTACTTTTTTGCCAAACGTCATCACCATGATAAACAACCCTATCGCAGGAGAACAATAACCGTACGCTACACAACAGATACAGCGTCACGTTTGGAAGGTCGTCAATTAGAATGACGCAGCCATAAAATAACGTGATATTAACATTGGGGCTGAAGTAGATTAGCACTAAATATCAGCCCACTCCTTGAGTATTTTCAGTTGTTGTTTTGGCGTTCCATAGTTGAATCTGAACTCACATTCCTTCAGAAATAGTGGGAATGATTCTTTAGGAATACCGTTGTACTTTCTTAACACACGCTTGGCCTGATTCCAGAAGTTTTCAATGCCATTGATGTGATTCTTGCCTCTGGCAAATAGCGCTGAGTGATTAATCCGTTCATGGTGGGAATCGCTCACATCCAATGCGTTATAACTTCGATAACAATCCGTATACACAATGCTGTCAGCCGCTATTTTCCCGGTAATGAGCGGCATGAGGGTGGCTGTTTGGGTATCGTTCACTACCTTGGTCAATACCTTGCCTCCACGCTTCAGTATTCCGAACACGACCACCTTGCCAGCAGCACCACGACCCCGTTTGCCTTTACGAACACCGCCAAAATAGCTTTCATCCAACTCTACTACACCATCCAATATTTCAGTCGCCTGAAGCTCTACATGATGGCTGATTACTTGCCGAATCTTCCTGCAGAACAGCATCGCTGTATTAGGCTGAATGTCCATTATGTCGGCCGCTGATCGTGCCGTCACTTCCAACACAAAATACTCCAACAATTTTAGCTGCTGCTTTCTTGATAACTTACAATGAGTTATCTTCATTTTATTAGCTTAACATTTAAGCTAATCTACTTCAGCCTCTTAACATTTCCAACGCCCATAAATTCCGTATCGAATTCAGATATGTTGCAATACAGCGGATGCGAAGTTATCGAAATTCGCGTCAAGGAACAAGTCAGCTCTGTTATCTCATGTTGCGTAAGGGTGTATCGAAGAGCGATTACCTCAGCAGGGCCTTTCACTTGCATGGAAAGGCTTGCATTAGTGCTTGCGTAGCAAGCAAAACTGCTAAGCGTTGGCGGGATGCCGGGTGTGTTTCAAGGAACTGTCCTACCACCTCCTGTATCTGGCCGTTTTTAACATCACCTGACACACAGAGGACAATGCCAACTGCGGAATCAAAAACGCCCGAGACATAGCCGTCGAACAGTCCTCCTTCATATGCATCCGTGTTCGCTGCAATTCCTGCCTTAACACGTTTATACGAGTTATAACCTGCCAACAGGTCCTCCCATCCATGGCCTGTGCCACTGGTATTGATAGAGCCCTCAGCACTGTGGCAATTGCTTTCACGAAGATATTCATAATACTCATTCACCTTTTATCAGACTGATCTTCCGCGACGACTTTGCGATAAACGACAAGTCAAACACCGCATAGCAAATAACAGCGTCACGTTTATCAGGTTAACATGTATAATACATATACCTATAAAATGCTATAATTGCAACCGTTCCCGCACCCGTTAATTCCATACTGGATTCTGTCACCGGGCAATAAAAAAAGGTCGCTATGCAAACTAATAGAATTCTTACCTGCCTGTTGTTGTGCGTTGCAATCTGGCAACCGCAATATGTGCTTGCCGCTTCCTTTTGCGCAACATCGCCGGAAGGGAAGATCCTTTTAGATGAGTGTAAATACGATTCTTACGATGCATGCAAGCGTGTGATCGGAAGCTCGGGAGATTGCGTTACCAATCAGAGAGAGAAGCTTACCCCAGCGAAGGTGGCGCCTTATTGCGTAGTGGTATGGGCTACCGAATGTAAATATTACGACTATGAAACATGCAGCCAAGCTGCCAAAACACAAATGGGCTTTTGTTACTTAAATCCGGATTACAAAAACCCTGACAAATAACGATTATTATGTATGACAACCACTGGTTGATTGCATTTCTGGAACTGTTTCAAAACATGCAGCCCCAAAGCAAGCTGGTTTTTTGTATGTCTTGACCTATATTAAAATAGATTTTTCTTGCCTGCTATAGCCTGAACTTTATGCAAATCGTCTTGCTTGACCTTAATGGCACTTTCTGACTATATCCTTACCTTCGGGCAGTACATGTTGCAGCAGCATGGCGAGCGTGTGCATAAGATTGCGCTCGATGCAGGCCTTACCTGTCCCAACCGCGATGGCGTCAAGGGGATGGGGGGATGCACCTTCTGCAACAATGCCTCTTTCAGCCCAAATGGGCGCACTCCGACTTCGCTTTCCGAACAAATAAAGTGCGGCAAACACGCCATAGCAAAGCGCACTCGGGCGCGCCGCTTCTTAGCCTATTTTCAGGCCTACACCAATACCTACGCCGATGTGGCCGAGCTAGCAGCATTCTATGAAGAGGCATTGTCCGAACCGGATATGGCAGGCCTGTCCATCGGCACACGCCCTGACTGCGTTCCTGAAGCGGTGCTGGATTTGCTGGTGAGCTATCAACATCGCGGCTTGGTGGTGTGGTTGGAACTCGGCCTGCAATCAGCCTTCGACGAGACCCTCAAGCGGGTGAACCGCGGCCATGGCCTTAAGGAATATGAGAAAACGGTAATAGCCGCAAGAGAATGCGGTATTCCGGTATGCACTCACCTGATCATCGGCCTTCCCGGAGAAACGGAGCACCATTACCACGCCTCGCTCGATACCGTACTTGCCTTGGGAACAGACGGTCTTAAAATACACCCGTTGCATGTGGTCAAAAATACCATGCTGGCCGCCGAGTGGCGGCGCGGCGAATATCAGCCGCTGGAAATGGTCGACTACATCCGGATTGCGGCTGATCTGATCGAGCGCACCCCGTCCCATGTCGTATACCATCGCGTCACCGGTACTGCATCAAAAGACATTTTACTTGCTCCTTCCTGGTGTTCGCAAAAATGGAATATCCTGAACGGAATCGAGTTGGAGCTGAAGCGCCGCGGCCATCGCCAAGGCGAATTTGCCAAGCCGTCACTCGCCCAAGAAGAGATTCCTTATGCTGCCTGAATACAAACTGGAACTGGTCTGCCCGGCAGGCAGTCTGCCGGCGCTGAAAGTCGCCGTGGACAACGGCGCGGACTGCGTCTATCTCGGTTTTCGCGACGACACCAATGCCCGCAATTTCACCGGACTTAATTTCGATGCGGCAAATGCGCTCACAGGCGTCAAATATGCACACTCGAGAGGCGCGAAAGTATTTTTGGCGCTCAATACTTATCCCCAGGCTCATGGCTGGGAGCGCTGGAAGAAGGCGATCGACCAAGCCGCTGACTATGGCATGGATGCGATCATCCTGGCTGACCCCGGTCTCATGCAATATGCGATGAAGACCCACCCCCAGTTGCACCTCCATCTTTCGGTGCAGGGTTCCGCCACTAATTACGAGGCGATCAATTTTTATCGCGAGCATTTTGGCATCCGCCGGGCGGTGTTGCCGCGCGTGCTGTCATTTGCCCAAGTCGAGGAGCTTGCCACCGGCACACCGGTGGAGCTTGAGCTATTCGGCTTCGGCGGGCTGTGCGTCATGGTCGAAGGGCGTTGTTCCCTTTCTTCCTATGTTACGGGCGAATCCCCCAACAACTGTGGCGTATGCTCGCCGCCCAAAGCAGTGCGCTGGCAGAAAACCGCCAAAGGCCTGGAATCACGCCTCAACGGCGTGCTTATCGATCGTTACGCCGATGATGAAAATGCCGGCTATCCCACCTTGTGCAAAGGACGCTTCGAGGTGGAAGGAGAAACTTATTACACCATGGAAGAACCGACCAGCCTGAACACCCTGGAGCTGCTGCCGGAACTGCTGCGCATCAAAGTGCGCGGCCTCAAAATCGAGGGACGACAAAGAAGTCCGGCCTATGTGGGACAAGTCACCCGTGTCTGGCGCGAGGCGATAGACCAGTGCATGAAAAACCCCCAGGGGTTTTCCGTCAAACCCGCATGGACTGCCGAACTGGGCAAAATCTCCGAAGGCCAGCAACACACTTTGGGTGCTTATCACCGGCCATGGAAATGAAACTTGCACTCGGACCCATCCTTTACTACTGGCCGCGAGAAAAGCTGCAGGCCTACTATGAGGAAATTGCCGCTACTCCGGTGAATATCGTTTATCTCGGCGAAACGGTTTGCTCACGGCGCCATGTCATGCGCCTGTCAGACTGGCTGGAAGTGGCGAAAATGCTTGCTGCCGCCGGCAAGGAAGTGATTCTTTCCACCCTGACACTGATCGAATCCGAGTCCGACCTGAAGTCACTGCGCAGGATCACGGAAAACGGCGATTTCGCGGTGGAGGCCAATGACATGGGAGCAGTTCACCGTCTGGCGGGCCGTATGCCTTTCATTGCCGGGCCCTACCTAAATATCTATAACCCACAGACTTTGGATCTGATCGCGTCTCTCGGCGCCCGGCGTTGGGTCATGCCGGTAGAAATGTCGCACGAGGCGCTACAGCCGCTGCAGCATTTCCGACCGGCAGGGATAGAAACGGAAGTGTTTTCCTACGGCAGGCTGCCGCTGGCTTTTTCTTCGCGCTGTTTCACCGCGCGCTTTCACAATTTGCCCAAGGATGACTGCCGCTTCCTCTGCATCAATGATCCTGACGGCAAGACCATGCGCACCCGCGAAGGTAAGCCGTTTCTGGTGATCAACGGCACTCAGACCCAATCCGCCCTGGTGTACAACCTGATCGGTGATCTGGACTCCCTCAAAAATGCCGGTGTGGATGTGGTGCGCATCAGCCCGCAATCCAAACTTAGCGCAGCAATCATCCGCCTGTTTCGCGACCGCATCGAGCAGCGGGTAAGTCGCGAAAACGCCGTGCAGCAAATGGAGAGCATGATGCCGGAAGCGGCCTGCAACGGCTACTGGCACGGGCGACCGGGAATGGAGCAGATTCTCCTCGCCAGCGCCGTGCAACACGAATGAGGCACCGCGATAGTTGAAAGCGATTATACTTGCCGAGCAGGAACTGAATACCTGAAAGGATGACAAACCAGCAAGCAATATGAATAATCAGCCTTTCATTCTTCCCAAGCCGGTCGGCGATATCCTGTCCATTCTGCCGGGGTATCCGCAGACCTTGCTGTTTGTCCAGGCAGTCAATTTTGTGCTGGGTGATACCCTCCGTTCGGAAGTGATGCTACCCCTGCAGGGCAAACTCATCAGCATCCAAGTGACCGATGCCGGTGTGGCGTATTATTTTACCCTCGACCGCAACGGCATGGTCGGCTGCCGTCGCACCAGGGAGCCGGAGTTGACCATCAGCGCCAGTGCCTACGATTTTCTGATGCTTGCCCTGCGCAAGGAAGATCCGGATACACTGTTTTTCAGCCGCCGCCTGTGCATGGAAGGCGACACCGAGCTTGGCCTGCTGGTGAAAAACACTCTGGATGCGCTGGAGCTGCCGCCTTTTGATTTAAGGTCATTATCCCCCACCAAAATTCTCGCTGAAATAAGGATACGCTTGCTGGCCTAATATATAAACATGGCTCGGTCTATAAAAAAACTAAATCTCTTCATGCTTGACGCATTTGCCTTCAAGTATGTGAAGCAATGGCTAGTCATATGTGCAATCGTAATCCTGATAATTGTTGGTTTTTTTCACAGTGACCATCCGGCAAACCTGCCTGGTGGCGATGCTTTTGCCGCTCCTGTTGCTCGATCAAATCTTGAACAAATAATTCCAACCGATAAGACTTCAACAAAACCAGTAAAAAAACTTTGGGTGTGTCCCATGCATCCTCATGTTATCAGCGACCATCCAGGTGTATGCCCGATCTGCGGCATGGATCTGGTGGAAATGGAACAGCCCGACACATCCCAACCCGGCACGTCCCGACCCGGCACGTCCCGACCCGAGCATGGTGTACACCTCAACACTGCTACACAACAAAGACTCGGTGTGCGCTTGGCCGCAGCCAAATGGCAAACGTTGAGCCAGGACATCCAAACGTATGGCAATGTGGCTGCTGACGAAAGCCTGATTTTCAACCTTAGTGCAAAAATTGAAGGCGTAATCAGAAAACTCCATGTAAGTTCGGTTGGACAGCAAGTCCAGGCAGGGCAAGTGCTGTATGAAATATATTCCCCAGAGTTAATAAAATTACAGCAGGAGTTCATCGCATTGCTGCAGGAAAAAGATAGGCTTTCAAAGAAAATGTTGTCTGAAGACGCGCATATAAGCGGTCAGGGAATGACCGCCTATGAAATGATGGAGCTGGGGGAGAACACAACCAAGCGTATCGTTTACATCGAAAAATTTCTCTATGTCGACGCCGGCAATGAGTTGGTAGAGGAGCTCAATAGAACATACCGGCCAAGGGATGTAGTTGAGGTACGCGCACCGCAGTCCGGTTTTGTAACCAAGATCGAAGTTCATGAAGGCAGCTCTGTCAAACCGATGGATAACCTGCTTTCCTTCGCCGACCTGTCTCATGTTTGGATCGATGTGACGCTTTATCCTGATCAACTGGCTTGGGTAAAAAATGGAGATGAGGTAACGGTAAAGCTGCCGCAGCCTAATACGCTGGAAATCAAAACGCGTCTGCAATTCATCGCCCCAATGGTTGATAGCGCGACACACACCGTGCAGGCGCGGTTGCGCGTCAGCAATGCCAAAAACCTGCTGCTGATAGGCTCCTTTCTTGACGTCATCATTCAAGCCAAGCCGCATAAGGCGCTTGCCGTGCCCCGTTCAGCGGTAATGCGCACCGGCAAGGGTGACTTGGTAATGCTGGCAGAGGGTAGCGGGTATTTCACGCCGGTAAAAGTGGAAACCGGGATTGAAACTACCGATTCCATTGAAATCACTGCCGGTTTGCATGCAGGCGATCAAGTTGCTGTGAATGGACAATTTTTATTGGATGCGGCAGCATCGATGAGCGACACTGCGCAGCGCCTGCATAACGATCACGACGTGGGTGAACAATAGACACAAAGAGTTTCGCCACGAAGTAATTACTAATTCCTCGCGCATTTTGTGCGGGTTATTTATTGGGTTCAAGCATGATTGCGCACATCATCGAATGGTCGCTGAAAAACCGCATGCTGGTGCTGTTGGGTGCCATGCTGCTGGCGGGATGGGGAATATATTCCTCACGCCATATGGCGTTGGACGCCATTCCAGATCTTTCCGACGTGCAAGTCATCATCAAAACCGCTTATCCGAGCCAACCCCCACGGGTGGTGGAAGACCAAGTCACTTTTCCGATCACTTCGGAGTTGTTGTCGGTGCCGGGTTCGACCGCAGTGCGCGGTTTTTCCATGTTTGGCGAATCATACGTGTACGTGATTTTTCGGGACGGCACCGATCCATATTGGGCGCGCTCGCGCGTGCTGGAATATTTAAGCCAGATTGAGGATCGCCTGCCGCAAGGAGTCATTCCCACGCTGGGGCCGGATGCTTCAGGCGTAGGATGGGTGTTCGAATACGTCTTGGTGGATCGCCATCACCGCTACGATTCCGATGAATTGCGCGCAGTTCAGGATTCCTTCCTCAAATACGAATTGCAGAGCCTGCCCGGTGTGGCCGAAGTCGCCAGTGTCGGTGGCATGGTGCGGCAATTCCAGATCGAAGTGAATCCTAATCACTTGGCGGCATACAACCTGAGTTTGGAGCGTGTCGAACAGGCGATCCGCGACAGCAATATGGCAAGTGGCGGCTCGGTGATGGAAATGGGACATGCCGAATACGTCGTGCGCGCGCAAAATTATTTGAAGAATCTGGACGACTTCCGACAAATTCCCTTGGGGGCCGGTGCGCAAGGCGTGCCCATCCGTCTGGAAGATGTGGCACAAATTCAAATCGGTCATGAATTGCGCCGTGGCGTAACCGACTTGGATGGGCAAGGCGAAGTGACTGGCGGTATTGTAGTCATGCGTTATGGCGAAAACGCGCTCGAGACCATAACACGCGTCAAAGCGCGTTTAAATGAACTGCGAAGCGGGCTGCCGCCCGGTATCGAACTGGTCGTCACTTATGACCGCTCTGGGGTGATCAACCGCGCCATCAGAACATTAAGCGAGAAGCTGTTCGAGGAATCGCTCATCGTCGCCCTGGTATGCCTCGCATTTTTATTTCACTTGCGCTCCTCATTGGTGGCGGTAGTAACGCTACCCATTGGCATTCTGGCCGCTTTTATCGTCATGGAAAACCAGGGCGTGACCGCCAACATCATGTCGCTGGGTGGCATTGCCATCGCCATCGGCGCCATGGTGGATGCTGCGGTAGTGATGATAGAGAACATGCATAAGCATCTGGAGCGCGCAGGGAATCATCCGGATTATTGGGACATCACCAGACAGAGCGCTCTTGAAGTGGGGCCGGCGCTGTTTTTTTCGCTGCTTGTCATCACCGTATCTTTCCTGCCGGTGCTGACCCTCAACGGGCAGGAAGGCAAGCTGTTCGCTCCGCTCGCCTACACCAAGACTTATGCAATGGCAGCAAGTGCGGTGCTCGCCATTACTTTGGCCCCGGTGTTGATGGGTTATTTTATCCGCGGGCGCATCGCCCACGAACAAAGCAACCCGTTGAACCGACTGCTGCACGGGCTTTACCGTCCGCTGTTAATGGCCGCGCTGAAAAAACGAAAATTTGCCCTGTTGCTGTGCCTGCTACTGCTGCTGAGTGCCGCCTGGCCAATCGCAAAGCTGGGCAGCGAATTCATGCCACCACTCAACGAGGGCGACTTGCTTTATATGCCCACCACCCTGCCCGGTGTGTCAATAGACGAAGCGGCGAATATTCTGCAAATCACCGACCGCCTGATCGCGCAAATGCCCGAGGTCGAGCGCGTGTTCGGCAAAGCCGGGCGCGCTGAGTCTGCCACCGACCCGGCGCCGCTTTCGATGCTGGAAACCACGATTCAGCTCAAGCCGCGCGAGCGGTGGCCGCCCGGCGAAACCATGGATGATCTGATCCGCAAGTTGGACAATCAGGTGCGCTTGCCAGGGCTGACCAATTCTTGGGGGTACCCGATCCGCACGCGCATAAACATGCTGTCCACCGGAATCCGCACGCCGTTGGGAATCAAGGTTACCGGCCCTGATCTTGACGGCGTCAGCGCACTGGCCAGACAAGTCGAAGAGGTAATTGAAAATTCCGTGCCGGGCACGCGCAACGCCTTTGCCGACCGCGCTTCCGGTGGACGCTACGTGGATATTACTTTGAACCGCGCACAAGCGGCGCGCTACGGCGTTACCGCAGCCGACGTGCAGCGCTTGGTGCAGGGTGCCATAGGCGGAGAAAATATCGGTATGGTGATCGAGGGCCGCAACCGCTTCCCGATCAATTTGCGCTATCCGCGCGCTTTCCGTGATTCACTCACTGCGCTTGCGGCAAGCCGCATCATGACGCCTTCAGGTGCTCAAGTATCACTCGGCACAATTGCAAACGTGAGTGTGAATGACGGGCCGGTCGAGATCAAAAGCGAAAATGGCCGCCTGGTCGCTTATGTTTACATTGATTATGCTGGGCGCGACCTGAGCGGCTATATTGCCGAGGCACAAGCCGCAGTGGCAAAAGCCGTTGATCCGCAACCGGGCTACGCCATCACATGGTCAGGACAATATGCCAACTTGCAGCACGCCAAGGAACGCTTCATGTGGGTAATACCGCTCACGCTGCTGTTGGTGGTGGCGCTGCTTTATTTGAATTTCCGCCATGGCGGCAAAGTGCTGCTGGTGTTACTGTGCTTGCCTTTTTCCCTGGCGGGCGGCTTCTGGCTGGTGTACTGGCTGGATTATCACTTGTCTGTGGCAGTCGCAGTGGGGTTTATCGCCTTGGCTGGGGTGGCGTCCGAGTTCGGCGTGGTCATGCTGCTCTATCTGGATCAGGCCATCGCGGAACTCCGCCAGTCCGGTCGGCCGGTGAACTACCAGAATTTGCAGCTAGCCATCGTTCACGGAGCACTGCTGCGCATCCGCCCGAAAATGATGACAGTATCGGTGATCGTGGCCGGGTTAATTCCGGTGATGGTCAGCTCCGGCACCGGCGCAGATATGATGAAGCGTATTGCCGCGCCGCTGGTGGGCGGCATGATTACCGCACCGCTGCTCTCCCTCATCGTCATTCCTGTCGTCTACGCTTGGTGGCAGGAAAGGGGATTGCCGGAAAGCCAGTCTTCATAGCGTCCCAGATGTATCATCGGCAACGCCATATTGCTTCAAGCGTTTCCACAAAGTAGTGCGCGACATGCCGAGCTTTTCCGCCGCAGTGCTTTTGTTGCCACCCGCCTCGGCGAGCGCCGCGAGAATAAGCTCTTTTTCGCGCTCCGCTGCCAAGCCGCGATAATAACGCGTGAGAGAAGCCTCTCCCTTGCCTTCGGAAACAATGGTGGTGGGTATCGCATCACGCAGCTCAGCCGGAAAATGACGCGGCAAAATGGCCGCGCCGTCGGCATGCACCAGCGCGTATTCCAGGGCGTTGACCAATTCGCGCACGTTGCCCGGCCAGTCATAGCCGAGCAGCGCATCCATTGATTGCGTGGATAGTGTGACATCCTCACGCTTGTAATGTCTTGTCAGGCCGGAAAGAATGGTGCTGGCAAGCAATGGAATATCCTCACGGCGCTCGCGCAAGGAAGGCACACGCAATGGCAGCACACGCAAACGGTAATACAAATCGGAACGGAATTCACCGCTCTTCACCATGGCCGACAAATTGCGATGGGTGGCGGCGATAATTCGCACATTCACCTTGCGCGAATGGTTTTCGCCCAAGCGCACCACTTCTTTTTCTTGCAGCACACGCAGTAATTTCACCTGTGTACCCAATGGCACCTCACCGATTTCATCCAGCAGCAGCGTGCCTCCATCGGCGGCCTCGAAGCGCCCGGGCCGGTCGGCCGTCGCGCCGGTAAATGCTCCCTTGCTGTGGCCGAACAGCTCGGCCTCGAGCAGGTTCTCCGGCAAAGCGGCGCAGTGCACTTGCAGATAGGGTTTCTTGGCGCGGCCAGAGTTATCATG
>CABEDG010000002.1_pt1 | contig 12424 bp, 15 predicted proteins | sample 3132891 | NCBI WGS metagenome assembly CABEDG01 (sample SAMEA5534329, study PRJEB31848) | metagenome | biome: tundra; feature: field; material: soil | place: USA | collected 2013-05 | depth 0.15 m
CATAAATCCAGCTACTGTTGGTCACTATCTGTAACGTCCCTGACAATTATGATCGTCTGGTATCTGGGTCGCTGCTGCCGTAGAATCGCCGGTGACTCTGTTTGATTGGTACGCAACATTCGGCCAAACTGGACAGTTGCGAGCGTCTGCTTCGGGCAGCATAATTGCGAGGTTGAATTTCCGGATCGTGCCAAGACCAGTCAGTGAGCATTCCTCACAAGAATGCCATTTTTTGTTCTCCTTCCTCAAGTGGTTAAGGATAAATCCTGTCTCAGCTCTTGGTACAAAAAATGACCTCAGTTCACCCCTATCTAGTTTGCATGTGACGGGAAAATGGTTTAGCGTGCGCAAAAAATCAACCTAATGAACTTCTCCTTGATCTCAATGATGCGCCCGATCCGGCTGCTGTTTGTCCTTCTGGCGTTGTCCGCGCTGGCCGGTTGCGCCAGTTTTGCCACGTCGGCCACCAGCCGTCTTGCCAACAATTTATCCGTCGCGATTCTCAACGAGGATGACCCGGAAACGGTGGAAGCTGGTGCTCCTGCCTTCCTGCTACTCATCGACAGCCTGATCGATGGCGATCCTCAGAATGAAAATTTGTTGCTGTCTGGCAGCAAGTTGTATGGCTCGTATGTATCGGCCTTTGTCAAGGAGCCGGAGCGTGCCAAACGGCTTACGCACAAGGCGCGCGACTATAGCGATCGCGCGCTTTGCGCCCATGGCTCGCGTCCATGCAATTTGATGGAACGGCCCTATGATGATTTTTTCGCCACCATTAGCTCGCTGAAGGTTGGCGATGTGCCGGTGTTGTATGCTAGCGGCACGGCTTGGGCCGGCTGGATACAGGCCAACAGCAGCGATTGGAATGCGATAGCCAGCCTGGCCAAGGTCAAGGCCATAATGGCGCGGGTCGTGGAACTTGACGAGACTTATGACCACGGTGAGGCTCACCTGTATCTAGGCGTGATCGCCACACTACTGCCGCCAGCGCTTGGCGGCAGACCGGAAGAGGGACGTGTCCATTTCGAGCGCGCCATAGAACTTTCGGAGGGACACGACCTGATGGCCAAGGTAGAATATGCGCGCCGCTATGCCCGCATCACTTACAACAGGCCGTTGCATGACCATCTGCTGCGGGAAGTACTGGATGCCGATGCCGTCGCGCCTGGTCTGACGCTGAGCAACATGCTGGCCAAACAGCGGGCGCGGGAACTGCTGGCAAGTGCCGATAACTATTTCTAAGAACTGAACTGGAAAACGGTCGGTCGACGCTCAAGGGGGAAGAAATGCGTTCACTGTTGTTACTTATGCTTGCCGCGCTGCTGGTTGTTCCTTTTGCTCCAGCCCGGGCGCTTAACCTGAAAATCGCCACGCTTGCACCTGATGGCACGCTGTGGATGCAGGAACTGCGCAAGGGTGGCGAGGAGATTGCGCAGCGCACCGAGGGGCGGGTCGCTATCAAGTTTTATCCGGGCGGCAGCATGGGTAGCGACCGTGTGGTGCTGCGCAAGATCCGCGCCGGCCAGTTGCAGGGCGGGGCACTTACCGGCGGTGCGTTGGCTGAGATATACTCGGACGTTCAGATCTATAGCTTGCCAATGCTGTTCCGTTCCTACGATGAACTGGATTATGTGCGGGCGCGCATGGATAAGGTGATTGCGCAGGGCATCGAAGCACACGGCTTCGTGACTTTCGGCATCACCGATGGCGGTTTTGCCTACCTGATGTCGAGTTCGCCGTTGCGGCGTGTTGACGACTTGAAGAACCAGAAAATATGGGTGCCGGAAGGCGATGACATCAGCCGTGCAATGTTCGAGACCCTGGGTGAGACGTCGCTGCCGTTGCCGCTCACCGATGTGCTCACCGGGCTGCAGACCGGGCTCATCACCACCATAGGATCCACCCCATCAGGCGCCATCGCATTGCAATGGTATACCAAAGTGAAATACCTGACCGACATACCTACCATGTACATCTTCGGTGCGCTGGCCGTGGACAAGAAGGCTTTTGCCGGTATGAGTACGGCAGATCAAACAGTCGTGCGCGAAGTGATGGAGCGCGTTTATACGGAAATGAGCCGCCAGGCGCGCATTGACGACAACGCTGCGCGCGACGCGTTGCGCAAACAGGGTATTGAATTCGTCACGCTGGCGCCGGCAGAGATTGTCAAGCTGCGCGCTGCAGCCAGCGAGACCATAGATCGCATGAGCGGGCAGGGAGTGTTCTCGTCGGCATTGCTCAAAGAGTTGCGTACATATCTTGATGCGTACCGCCACAGCCATCCTTCCCGTTAACGTATGCCGACAAGCAACCTCCCAACTGCGCTTGCCCGCTTGGTTAGGATAATCACTTGGGCGGAGAACACGCTGCTCATTACCATGCTGGCGTTGATGGTGTTGCTGGCCGCTGCACAGATACTGCTGCGCAATTTTCTGGACATGAGCATCTTCGGCGCCGATCAACTGCTGCGCCTGCTGGTGTTGTGGGTGGCATTCATGGGTGCTGTCGCCGCTAGTCGTGAAGGCAAGCACATCCACGTGGATGTCATCGCGCGCTGGCTGCCTGGCCGGGTCAAGGCGGGTGTGGGGGCGCTGACCGATTTGTTTACCCTGGTCGTGTGCCTGCTGCTGGCATGGCAGGCGCTGCGCTTCATGCAAAGCGCACGCGACTCTGGCGAGATGGCATTCGGATCGCTGCCGGTGTGGGTCGCCGAAACTATCCTGCCGCTGGCCTTTACGCTGATCGCCCTGCGTTATGCCTTGCGCTTCGTGCATCATGTGCAGCAAGCCCGCGGCCGTCAGGAGGCAGAGTGATCCTGGTCGGCCTAGTGCTCATCACCATGGTGCTGCTCGGTGCGCCGCTGTTCGCGGTCATCGCGGCGAGCGTGATGGTGAATTTTGCGCGCGAAGATGTGGATCTGACGGTCGTCATCATCGAAATCTACCGCTTGGCGGAAATGCCGGTATTGCTTGCCATCCCTCTGTTCACCTTCGCCGGTTATTTGCTGGCGGAATCGCATGCGCCGCAGCGTCTGGTGCGTATCACCAATGTCTTCTTCGGCTGGATGCCCGGCGGGCTGGCGGCGGTGGCACTGGTTATCTGCGCGATGTTCACCGCCTTCACCGGCGCCTCCGGCGTAACCATCGTGGCGCTCGGCGGCATGCTGTATCCGGCTCTCAAGCAAGCGGGCTATTCAGAACGCTACAGTCTGGGGCTGGTCACCACCTCGGGCAGCATCGGTCTTCTGTTTGCGCCCTCGCTGCCGCTCATACTCTACGGCGTGGTGGCGCAGCAACTCAACATCGGCCATCCGGTATCAATCAGCGATTTGTTTCTGGCTGGTATCTTGCCCGGTTTGCTGATCGTAGTCCTGCTGTCGCTTTATGGATTGTTGCAAAAGCGCGGCCCGCAGGCGAAGCACGAACCGTTCAGTGGGCGCGAAGCACTGGCTGCTGTGCGCGAAGCGGGCTGGGAGTTGCCATTGCCCTTCATCGTGCTCGGCGGTATCTACAGCGGCTACTTCGCCGTGTCTGAGGCTGCCGCGGTAACAGCAATTTATGTGTTCATCGTCGAGGTGCTCCTCCACCGCGAGATCACCTTTACCAACCTGCCCAAGATCATGCGCGAATCCATGGTGCTGGTCGGCGCGATCCTGATCGTGCTGAGCATGTCGCTCGCCTCCACAAACTATCTGCTCGACGCCGAAATCCCGACCAAGCTATTCAGCTTCATTCGCACCCATGTGGACAATGCTATCAGTTTTTTGCTGCTGCTGAATCTATTCCTGCTCGTGCTCGGCATGATGCTGGATATTTTTTCCGCGCTGGTGATCATGGTGCCGTTGATCCTGCCCATTGCGGTGGGCTATGGCATCAATCCGATCCATCTCGGCATCATTTTCCTGGCTAATATGGAGATCGCCTACCTGATGCCGCCGATGGGCATGAACCTGTTCATCTCCATGTATCGCTTCGACCGGCCGATGCTGGAAATCTTTCGCGCTGTTCTACCGTTCGTCGCGATTCTGCTGACTGCCGTGCTGATCATCACATACTGGCCGACACTGTCTCTGGTGCTGATCAAGAGCTGAAGTACTCCTGACGCACGGGCTAGCTATAAGGTTAAGTTAGAAAAATTGTGCACGCAAAAAGGTTTTTGGAATAACGTGACCACCTTTCGCTTGTTTGGAGAGAAGTAATTGAGCGTCCGCTTCGTCGCTTGCTGTTGGTCACCAGCATCCGCTTCAAGGCGATTCAAATAATATGATCAGTTTATTATTTTCAATGACGCCTTTCGGGCAGGCAGGCAGTTAGTATGTGCGTATAGCCGCTGAGTGTAGAGTAGAGATGTGGCGCGGTAGCAGGTTACCCTCTTAAACTCGATGCATTATTGTCTTGACTGAGGGGTCCACTGTACATTTTCGCCTTCCATGCCTATCTGTGGTTGATCCACCGGCTGACCTACCGCCGCACCAACCACGACAACTTCCACGTCCGCGGCTACAAGGAAGAGGGCACCATCACCACGCCCTTTGACATGACAGTGCTGAACGATCTGGACCGCTTCCACCTCGTGATGGACACCATCGACCGCCTGCCGCAGACTGGCGACAAGGGCATCTACCTGAAGCAGCAGCTCAAGGACAAGCTGATTGAACACCAGCAGTACATCGACAAACACGGCCAAGACATGCCGGAAATCCGGAACTGGAAGTGGAGCAACCCCAAATGAATGTGCTGCCTTTTTGTTTTTCCTGGAAATCTATTCCGTGCTTACCGCAGGCGGTGGTGCGGTAATCTTGGGCGTTCGTACCAGCAGCAACAAAGGCAGCATCATTACGAAGTTGAGTGTAGCGAACCAGAAGCTGTCGATGTAGCCGATGTTCTGCGCCTGATGCAGCACGGCCTTGGCGGCGAGCGCGATACCTTGCGCATCCTGTGTGCCGAGGTGAAGCGGGGCGAGATAGGCGTGCAGCGCCTCGCTATACGGCGTGATATCGCCGCGCAAGAGAGCCCAGCTCTGTTGTGTGCTGCGCGAGAAATAGGTGGCGAGGATGGAGATGCCGAGCGCGGAACCAACCGAGCGGATCAGGCTATAGATGCCTGCGGCTTCAGCGGCGGTCTCTTTGGGCAGGGTGGTGAAGGCAAGGGTGGAGATGGGCACGAAGATCAGCCCCATGCCCATGCCTTGCAGCATCATCGGCAGGATCAGGTCGGCTGCGGTGATGTCGGCGGTGAAGCGCGTCATCAGGTAGTTGCCCGCGATGCTGGCGCAGATACCGGCGAGGATGAAGTTGCGTGGCGGTATCTTGCCGACGAACTTGCCGACGAAGATCATCACCAGGAACGAGGCCAGTCCGCGCGGCGCCATGTAGAGCCCGGCTTCGAAGGTGGGGTAGCCGAGGAAATTCTGCAGGAACAGCGATTGCAGCAGCATGCCGCCGAAGAAGCCGATGCCGATGGTGGTCATGATCAGGCTGGCGACCAGAAAGTTGCGGTCGCGGAAGATGCGCAGATCGAACAGTGGATGATGCTTACCGGTGAGCGTGTAAACGATGAAGAAGATGAAGGAAACCACTGAGACAAAGGCGGCGAAGATCAGCGTCTGCGAGCTGAACCAGTCGTCCTGATTGCCGCGATCCAGCACAAGTTGCAGCGCGCCGATGCCCACGGCCAGCGAAGCGAATCCCAGCCAGTCCATGCGTCGATCGCGTGTGGCGGTGTCGGGGACGTGGCGCATGGCGAGTATGAAGGAGGCGATGCCGACGGGCAGGTTGATGTAGAACGTCCAGCGCCAACTCATCTCTTCGGTAAGCCAGCCGCCCAAGGTCGGCCCCATGATGGGCGCGACCATCACGCCCATGCTCCAGATCGCCATTGCCTTGCCGCGTTGCTCGCCGGGAAAGATTTGCAGCATGATGGACTGAGACAGCGGCACCAGCGACGCGCCGAACACGCCTTGCAGGAAGCGGAACATCACCATCTGCGCGAGGCTGGTTGCCATGCCGCACAGCGCCGAAGTGATGACGAATCCGGCGATGCTGATGAGCAGAAAGCGTTTCTGACCGATGCGGTCGGTGAAGAAGCCGGTAAGCGGCATGAAGATGGCCGAGGCGATCAGGTAGGAAGTGAGCACCCAGCTGATGTTATCCGGCGTCGCATCTAGCTGCCCCGCCATGTTGGGCAGCGCGACGTTGATGATGGTGGTGTCCAGCACCTGCATGATGGTCGCGGCCATCACGGCGACGCCAGTCAATATTCGATTACGGCTCATGGCTGTGCTATTTCAGTTGCACGCTCACAGTCGCCGTCGCGCCGATGCGCAGCGGATGTTCAGTATCCATCTGGGCAAACTTGATGCGCACCGCCACACGTTGCGCGATCTTCACCCAGTTGCCGGTGGCGTTCTGCGGCGGCAGCAGCGAGAAGGCCGTGCCGGTGCCGCCGCTCAGACTTTCCACCGTGCCTTTGAAATGCTGACCAGGGTACATGTCGATCTGGATGTCCACGTCCTGTCCTGGATGGATGCCGACCAGTTCGGTCTCTTTGAAATTGGCGTCGATATGGAAACTGTTCTCCGCAATGAGCGCGAACAGCGAAGCGCCGACGCCGACCAGCGAGCCTGGGGTGAGCGAGAGGTTGCTGATCTGTCCGTCCTGCGCTGCGGTGACATGAGTGTGTGCCAGATCGAGCTGGGCCTGATCAATGGTAGCCTGTGCCTTCAACACGTCACCGCGCTCTTCGGTCTTTACCGGTGCGGAGAGCGCCTTGGTCAATTTGGCGCGCGCTTGTTCCAGCGATGCCTGCAATGCCTGCATTCGAGTCTGCGCATCATCGAGGGATTGCTGCGAGATGAAATGCTGTCCTACCAGTTCTTTGTCGCGAGAGTAAATGGTGCGGGCGTTGGCAAGATCGCTCTCGGCCTGCGTGACCAGCGCACGCGCGACGACGACTTCCGCGTTGTCTTGGCGCGCGGCCTGTCTGGCGAGCGCCAGATCGGCCCGCGCACGCTCTAGGGCGATGGCGAACGGTTCTGGATCAATATCAAACAGCGCATCGCCTTTGCGCACATGCTGGTTTTCTTTGATAGGCACGGCAACGACGCGCCCGGCGACCAGTGAGGCCACGTTCACCACATCCGCGTTGATGTAGGCGTTCTCGGTGCTGCGCGAGCGCCCGTAGAAATACGTGAAGGCGAGGCCACCAAGCAGCGCAATGAGCGCCAGCGCGATGGTGATCTTTTTTTTATGTGCTTTGATGCGTTCCATGTGTGTTCCCTTTGCTACGGTGCCAGTTTGTTGTGGATGTTCTGCAATACCTCGAGTGCGATGCCGATGTCTTCCTTACTCGATCCAGACAGGATCTCTTTGCGTAGCTCGGCGGCATTGCTGCGGATGCGTTCCACCGCCTTCTTACCAGCGGCAGACAGTTGCAGGTGTTTAACGCGCCGGTCTGTCTCGCTACCACAACGTTTGAGCAGCCCTTCCTGTTCCATATGATCGACCTGCTTGACCAGTGTCGCGGCTTCTATGCCCATGTGTTGCGCCAGTTCGTGGTGGGTGCAGCCGTCGTTGCGCGACAGATGCAACAGCAGAAGCCAGCGAGAATGCGAGAATCCCAATGGCCGCAGCCGCCGATCCAGCTCGGTGCGCCAGGCATGTGCGACCATATGCAGCGATTCTGCGAATTGTTCGTCCAATGGTTTCATGATATTGTTCGTGCACTAATAATTAGCATGCTAAGTATTATTATGCAAAAAGCGTGTTTTGTCGAGTGCCGTTTTTAAAGTGAGGGGCTTTATGGGATGCAGCAGGGACACAGTTGTGGCGCGGCAGGTACTATCAAGCGCGGTGTGGCGTTAGCTAATCGGTTGAGGCGACGATACGCGCAAGATTGGCGACGCTTCAAGTAATGAACGTTGTGGACAGGCAGTAAATACCAGTTACATGTAAGACTTTTGGCACTTGGCTGCCCGTCATCACCGCATCAAGATCAATGACTGCTATCGGGAAGCGCGAACTTCCGTTAACGACCTTATATAGTCGCCTGCCAGAAAATGGCATAGTGGACATTCGCCGAATCGGTCAACATTTGAAGTGCGGATCAGTTCTGGCTGGAGAGTTTCAACAGATTGTTCGATCATTTCTGTGCTCTCGACCATTACTGAAATCAAACGCAAACGACAGCGTAAGTTCAGTGCTGTGCAAGTATCCAAGCCACCAATTCCTTGGCCTCGGCCTCGGACACATCAGGCCGTTTTCCTTCTACGGCGGGCATGGGGATGAAACCCCAGTGGCCCACGCCGCCATTTTTTATTTTTTGTACCAAATTCGCTTCGACATTAGCTTTGCCCTTATATTTCTCGGCAATCGCCTTAAAAGCAGGTGCTTTGCCCACTTGTATGTCTACAGCGTGGCAAGAAAAGCACTGTTTTGCCACCGCTAGACTTTTGGTATCGGCATGGGCGACGGAAACCATTGCCACAAATAATAGAGCAGAGATGGGGACTGCATATTTGGTCATGTTCTTCCCTCCGGTGAAATGAACGATATGGCACATAAAAATTTATGCAATTTCAGTATATCGCCATTATCCCAGAGGTCGAAATAATTCTGTCTGATCGCGAATGATCTTTCTGATTTCCGCTTTGGTAATCGCTACGCTTTCTGTCGCTAGGTGCTCTGCGTGCTACATCGCTCTGAACGTCCGCTATGGAGAAAATTCTTGAATGACCGGTATTGGCACAAAGTGACCTCCAAGCTAAGGCACTTCAAAGCGGTCATCCAGATGCTGGTGGAATGTACCATGCAACAGTCCGCTTAAGTTTAGTTCCGGACCTTGACCTCAGTAATTGCCCGTGAATATTTGTCAAAGAGATTCCTACAATCACATAAGGAGTCAGCCATGAACACCCCTCATTCTCGTGAGCCATGGAACAAGGGCAAACTTATCGGTCAGAAGTCTCCACTAAAATTAAAGGACATCTGGGCCATTCGCTTCCATCTTCAACTGGACAAGCGCATTAGAGACCTTGCATTATTCAATCTCGCAATTGACAGCAAGCTTCGCGGTTGCGATTTAGTTGATCTTCGCGTGCGCGACATCGCTCATGGCAATCAAATCATGTCTAGAGCTATTGTCATGCAGCAAAAAACTCAACGGCCAGTCCAGTTTGAATTGACGGAACAAACCCGAGAAGCTGTGACTGCATGGATCGCTAAAGCGAATCTAAATTCAGAACAGTACCTTTTTCCAAGCCGACTGAGAAAATCATCTCATATCACCACGCGACAGTATGCCCGAATCGTGCATCGATGGGTTGACTCTATCGGTCTCAATCCTGCGGATTATGGCACTCACACGATGCGTCGTACAAAGGCTACTCTGATATATCGTCGCACAAAGAATCTACGCGCTGTACAACTGCTGCTCGGACATAGCGATCTTGAAAGCACGGTTCGATACTTGGGCATTGAGGTCGACGATGCCTTGGAGATTTCTGAGCAGACTGAAATCTAGCAATTTAGTATGCTGTGCGACTGGCATCACAGCCAGTCGCACTCTGGCTCGGGTAATTACCATTAAGCGGTCAAACTCAGCCTGTAGTAGGATGGCAATATCCGGACGTTCGCAGAAAAGTATAACCGCCATCGCTTCGAGTCGCGCGATTGGAAATTCTGAACTGAGGCTTGGCAACTTTCGACCAGACAGCATGAATGTAATGGTACGATTTTAGGGTGTGCCAAAATGAAATGTGAGAATTGCGGCCAGAAGTTAATCAAAATTGACCGCCGTGACGAAATGGCGGATTTTGATGATGAGGCCACCGATGGACAAATGGCGGATTATTTAGCTGCTGAACTCTCAGGGGACAATGGCGCATGGAATATTGGAATTGTCGAATATCACTGCCCTTACTGTTTGACGACAATTGAGCTAATCAGCGACCAGATGAACGACTATGGCCCTCTTGTTTTTAGATGGCATCAAAAAGCCAAAGAAGGCGACTATTTCTCTCGATTTGTTTTTGAATATTTAGCATTCATTGCCCACTTAAAGAATAATCTCTTTATCAGTGCAACAAGTGACAGAAACGCAATTCAGCTTCTTAAGCAGGATGCGGTTCGGGAAAGCACCTATCTGCAAACCGTAAATGGAAATAAATCATTGTCTGAGATGTGGCAATCTGTGATTGCAGAATTAGATCGAAATCCGCTCCACAACACCTCCCATGATTTCGATTCTCCAGAAATTGATGCATGGTGGAACAGTATCGGCAACGAGCCTGATAGGAAAGATCGATCCCAGAAAGGGATTGTAAGATCGCTGTCTGACTGGGAAAGCATGTTCGAATTCTGGTACTGCATAAGAAACAATCTGTTTAATGGCGGGAAGGATCCGAATATTCAAAGAGATTGTTTCCTCGTAGAGCACGCATATAGAACTCTGTCCATATTTATGGACAATGAAATTGCGGCAGCTTAATCTCCATAAACGCCGCACATTGAGCCACTCCCTGCCGGGCAGACGGGCTAAACTTAAACGTTGAGTATTTGCTTCTGCGAAGCTCGAATGGCAGCTTAGGGCGCGAAGTGACGGTTCGAAAAAGTTGGAAACATTGCAGCATGCAGCGGCGACAGCCATTTCAGCAAACTGCCACGGTCCGCTTGGCCGAGAAAATGACGGTCAGGTTCTAAACTTAAGCGGACGTTATATGGTAAATTCCACCAACATCTGGATGTCCGCTATGTGGTGTCTTCGCTAGGCGGTCACTTCGTGCCAATAGCAGTCAGTGAAGAAGTTTCTTCAAAGCAGACGCTCAGAGGTTCGCGACCTGGTTGAGGCCGACCCACACGATCGCGTAGTAGAGGACCGCGAAGACCGCGTTGCTGACCGCCAGCGGCAACCAGATCCGGCGCATGTTGACGCCCAGCCAGCGGAGCGCCACCAGGATCGGCTCGTCGCCGACCACCGCGCAGCCGAGGGTGAGGCCGCCCCAGACTCCCCACCTGTTGGCGAACGCCACGGCCCTCGGCGTGCGCAGCCGCGCAACCAACCGGCCGATGAAGCCGATCCGCGTGCTCTCGCCGGCGAGCCAGGCGACGACGAGCCCCTCGAAGTAGCCCGCCGCCGCGACCACCGGCAGGAGGACCCACGGGCTGTAGTGAGCCGCGATGCCCACGCCGACCGCCGCCGATGGCCCCAGCACTAGGTTGGGGGTCATCGACAGCCCGACGATGGAGGCCCATGTCCAGAAGGTCGTCACAAGGATAGGAAATTCAACCGCATAAATCGAAGTATCCATAACCGCCGCACTCCGGTCAATGCCAAATTTTTCGTTGAACTCCCACAGAAAATCCGAATTCCGCATCAGCCACACGCGTGAGGGCAAGAATTTCCCAGCCCGCACGGAAAGCCAACCCAGCGCTTTGTAAAGCCGCGGAGCTCACCTATGTGTCGCGGGTTGCGCATTATGAGTAGCTGCTTTGCGGCTGTTAATATGGCATCATGACCTGCCGCAGTGTGCCACAACCGGCTATACACGAAATACACAAAATTCCGGACACCCTCAACGTAGCACTGGTTATTCTGGCCGGCTAGGTTCGTTACCGCACAGACCGGCGGCAACATTACGTTCAATCTTCAATTTCTGCAGGGAGAGCCTGTCAACTTAAATGAAGGAGTAGGATCATGAACAAAAATCAAGTCAAAGGGGCTTTAAAAGACATCGCTGGTAAAGTGCAGGAAGAGGCTGGAAAACTGGTCGGCAACAAAAAGCAACAAGTCAAAGGTCTCGGCAAACAAATATCCGGAAAAGCCGAAAAAGCCTATGGTGATGCAAAGAAAGTCGTCAAGGATGCAAACAAGCATTCTTGAAGCGTTAATGTGATAACAAATGGCCGCTGTGCGCGGCCATTTTCTCGTCAGGCCGCCGCTGCGCAATTGCGCAAACAGATACTAATTATTCATTGGAGGAGGACTGTATGCTGGTGACATTTACAACCGATGCTTATGCCGACATCACCATGTTCGGGGATGTCGCGCTTACCATGCTGAAAATGATGGGACACAGCGCAACCGTGCCCGGCGCTATTCTGGCGGCAGATGTTCCTGCGGCACTGCGCCGGTTGACAGCCGCTATCGATGCAGAAAAAGCCTCGCCACCAGTTGCGGATAAGGATGCGGATGAGCCGATGGTGAGCATGGCTCATCGGGCGCTGCCTCTCATTAATCTTCTTGCTGCCGCAGCAAAGGCAGAACATAACGTAATGTGGAAATAAATTGTCATTTTATTGTTAAAGAAGAAACATCATGAAAAATATGGAACAACTGGAATTGGATGCGCACCGCAGTGAAATCGTTGCGGATATGCGTAGACTTATTGAAAAATTCCGCACAATCTTCGATTGGGATATTCCGGAGAT
>CABEDG010000008.1_pt1 | contig 12287 bp, 9 predicted proteins | sample 3132891 | NCBI WGS metagenome assembly CABEDG01 (sample SAMEA5534329, study PRJEB31848) | metagenome | biome: tundra; feature: field; material: soil | place: USA | collected 2013-05 | depth 0.15 m
GCCAACCATCCGGTAGTGCGGGATCACATCCTGAGTGCGTTGCGCTACTGGGTGCTGGCGATGCGTGTGGATGGGTTCCGGTTTGACCTGGCGTCGATTCTCGGCCGGGATGGCACCGGCAAGCTGCTGGCCAATGCCCCTCTTCTCGAACAGATCGCCGAGGACCCGATCTTGAGAGACGTGAAAATCATCGCCGAGGCGTGGGACACCGCCGGTGCATACGAGGTGGGCAGTTTTTCAGAGCGGCGTTGGGCGGAGTGGAATGGCCGGTACCGAGATGATGTCCGGCGTTTCTGGCGCGGCGATGATGGGATGCTCGGTTTGTTTGCCAGCCGCATCTGTGGCAGTGCCGATATCTATACCAAGTCGGGCAAAGGTCCCGAGAGCAGCATCAATTTCGTCACCTGCCACGACGGTTTCACTCTGAACGACCTGGTGAGCTATCGCTACAAGCACAATGAAGCAAACGGAGAAAGCAACCGCGATGGGGCCAACGAGAATCTCAGCGAGAATTACGGCATTGAAGGCGAGACGGGAGATGTACAGATCGAGTCCATCCGGAAACGCCAGATAAAAAACTTCCTGCTGACTCAGTTGATCTCGCGCGGGGTGCCGATGCTGCTGGGAGGCGACGAATTTCGCCGCACGCAAGGCGGCAACAACAACGCCTACTGCCAGGACAATGAAACAAGTTGGGTTGACTGGACCCATCTTGAACAGCATCAGGAGATATACCGGTTTGCCCACGGCATGATCGCCTTTCGTCGTGCCCATCCGATTCTGAGCAAGGAGCAATTCTACACGGACGCCGAGATCCATTGGTTTGGCCCGCAAGGAGGAGTGCCCAACTGGGCCGACCCGAAAGAAAAACAGTTTGCCTGTCTGATCCATGAAGATGAGCAGCACGCACTTTGCCTGATGTTCAATGCCGGCGCTGATGCGGTCGATTTCGGTTTGCCCACCGTACTGCCGGGGGCTCGGTGGCATCTGGCCGTTGACACCTCTCGCGAAGCGCCACTAGATCTGTTTGCTGCGGGCGAGGAACCGCTTTGGGAAGATCTACAAACTTACCACCTGAGCCCCCGATCTAGCGCCATACTTCTGGCTCGAGGAACGAACGGTAAAAAGTGGCAGGCGGCGTTGACGGAGACCAAATGAAAAGAGCGATCCCAATCACGACGTGGTTTCTGGATATCGGCGGTATCCTGTTCACCAACGGGTGGGATCATCATGCCCGCAAACGGGCGGCGAAGAACTTCAAGCTGGAGTTGGCCGAGATGGAGGATCGGCATCACCTGACCTTCGACACCCACGAGGAGGGAAAGCTCACGCTGGAAGAATATTTGGGCCGGGTGGTCTTCTACCAAAAGCGACCGTTCACCCGGGCTCAGTTTTGGCGCTTCATGTTCGCGCAATCGAAACCTTACCCCGAGATGATCGAGCTGGCCGCTCAGCTCAAGATCCGGCACGGGCTGAAAATCGCCACGGTCAGCAACGAAGGGCGCGAACTGAATGCGTATCGGATTCGAAAGTACAAGCTGGACGGGTTTGTAGATTCTTTTATTTCCTCCTGCTTCGTCCACCTCCGCAAGCCCGACGCGGATATCTTTTGGATTGCAGAATGACGAAGGAGTCATCCATGAACCCAGCTAACCCACACATCCTGACCATCAACGGCGGCTCGTCGAGCATCAGGTTCGCGGTGTATGAGGCCAGCGAAACGCCGCGGCGGCGGCTCGCTGGGAAGATCGATCGTATCGGTTCGAGCGGGACGAATTTAATCGTCACCGATCCATCTGGAAAACCGCAACTCCCCCGCCGCCTGACCGCCGCCGACCACCGCACGGCGGTGGATTTTCTGCTGGACTGGCTTGAGGCGCAGCCGGTCTTCGCGTCAATCAAAGCCGTTGGACACCGCGTGGTGCACGGCATGAAGCATTCCGAACCGGAGCGGGTCACGCCCAAGCTGCTTGCGGAACTGCATCGCATCAGGCCATACGACCCGGATCATCTGCCCCGCGAGATCGAACTGATCGAGGCATTCCGCAAGCGTCATCCGAAACTTCCCCAAGTTGCCTGTTTTGACACGGCGTTTCACCGCAATATGCCGCGTGTTGCCAAGCTGCTTCCCATCCCGCGTCGCTACGAGGCGAAGGGAGTTCAACGCTACGGTTTCCACGGTTTGTCCTATGCCTTTATGATGGAAGAACTCGCGCGCCTCGGCGACCCGGCGGCAACGACTGGCCGCGTGATCCTTGCGCATCTCGGAAACGGCGCGAGCCTGGCGGCGGTGCGCGACGGCAAGAGCGTTGATACCAGCATGGGCTTCACGCCTGCCGCCGGTCTGGTCATGGGCTCCCGCTCAGGCGATCTGGATCCGGGGCTGCTTTCGTTTCTGTCCCGCAGCGATCAAATGACTTCGGCACAATTTGAACAGATGGTGAATCACGAATCCGGACTGCTCGGCGTATCCGAAACCAGCTCCGATATGCGCGATTTGCTCGGCCGTGAAACGCAGGACGTGCGTGCGGCTGAAGCGGTCGCGCTGTTTTGTTACCAGGCGAGGAAATGGATAGGCGCATACACGGCGGCGTTGGGCGGGCTGGACACACTGGTGTTCGCGGGCGGCATCGGCGAGAACGCGCCAGTTGTTCGCGCGCGAATCTGCGAGGGCCTGGAGTTTCTTGGAATCGAGCTCGAAGAAAAACAAAACGCGGCGAATGAGGGAGTGATTTCCAAGGCGGCCGGCCGGGTTACGGTCCGTGTCATACGCACGGATGAAGAGCTGACGATTGCACGCGCCGTGTGCAAGATCATCGGGCCCGGCATTCATGCCAAGTGAACCATTAACCGAATAGGGAGTGCACGCCATGAACAAACACGATCACGATCACGAGCACGGACACGAGCACACTGGCAAAGACGAACCGGTAACACAGCCGATTCGGGACGAGGTGGCTAAGCAGGCTTACGCCATCTACACGAAAGAAGGTAAACCGCAAGGCCATGCCGAGCAGAACTGGCTGGAGGCTGAAGCTAAATTGAAAAGCGGCGACCACATGCATATGGACGAGCACGGCCAAGATCATCACGGCCACGACCATCATGCCCACATGGCGGCGGATTTCCGCAAGCGTTTCTGGATCTCGCTGGTACTGACGCTGCCGATACTCGTTCTCTCACCGCTGCTGCAAAAACTGGTGGGCTTGCGCGAAGCCATCAGTTTTTCCGGCGACACCTACGTCCTGTTTGGCTTTGCCTCGGCGGTATTCTGGTATGGCGGATGGCCGTTCCTCAAAGGCTTGATCGATGAGCTTAAAACCCGCAAGCCGGGGATGATGACGCTGGTCGCCGTCGCCATCACCACCGCTTATGCATACAGCAGCGCCGTAGTGTTCGGCCTGACCGGCAAGATGTTCTTCTGGGAATTGGCCACGCTGGTAGACATCATGTTGCTCGGGCACTGGATCGAGATGAAGTCGGTGATGGGCGCATCAAAGGCGCTGGAGGCATTGGCGAAACTCATGCCCTCGGATGCACACAAACTCATGCCCGACGGCAGCGTAAAAGACGTGCCACTGAGCGAACTGGCAGTGAACGACAACGTGTTGATCAAGCCGGGTGAAAAAATTCCGGCGGACGGTGTGATCGTCGAGGGCGAGAGTACGGTCAACGAGGCGATGCTTACCGGAGAATCGACCCCGGTCAGCAAGAAGAGCGGCGGCAAAGTCATCGGTGGCGCCATCAACGGCGAAGGATCGCTCACCATCAAAGTCAAGGGCACCGGCAAGGATTCGTTTTTGTCGCAGGTCATCGACTTGGTGAAGCAGGCACAGGAAAGCAAATCGAAGACGCAAAACCTCGCCGACACTGCCGCGATGTGGCTCACCATCGTGGGGCTGAGCTCTGGAATCATTACCTTGTTCATTTGGCTGTATTTCATGAACAAGGAATTCGCATTTGCCATCGAGCGCGCCGTGACGGTGATGGTGATCACCTGCCCGCACGCCCTCGGTCTGGCGGTGCCGCTGGTCGTGGCCGTCTCCACGGCACTGGCCGCGAGCAACGGCCTGCTGATTCGCAATCGCGGTGCATTTGAAGGCGCGCGGAAATTGCAGGCCATCATCTTTGACAAGACCGGCACGCTGACCGAAGGCCGCTTTGGCGTGACCGACACGCTGCGCAAATACGCAGCCTCCGTGGACGCGAATTCAGAACATCCCATCGCCAAAGCGATCGCTGAATCTTTTGAGCAGAAAATGCCTGTCGAAAACTTCAAAAGCATCCCGGGCAAAGGCGCAGAAGGCCAGGTCGACGGCAAAGACATCAAAGTGGTCAGTCCCGGCTATTTGCTCGAGCAGAATATCGCGCACGATGACCAGCGCGTCGAGCCGCTGCAAGCCCAAGGCAAGACAGTGGTGTTCGTCATCGTGGACGGACAGTTGAAAGGCGCGATCGCCCTGGCCGACATCGTCCGGCCCGAGGCGAAGCAAGCCATAGCTGCGCTCAAGGCGATGAACATCCGCTGCATGATGCTCACCGGCGATAACAAAGCGACGGCGCAGTGGGTTTCGGATCAGATCGGGCTGGATGAATACTTCGCCGAAGTGCTGCCCCAGGACAAAGCCGCCAAAGTGAAAGAAGTGCAATCACGCGGGGTGATGGTGGCCATGACCGGAGACGGCGTGAACGATGCTCCAGCGCTGGCGCAGGCTGATGTGGGCATCGCCATCGGTGCCGGTTCCGATGTGGCGGTGGAAACCGCCGACGTGATTCTGGTGCGCAGCAATCCGCTGGATGTCGTGGCCATCGTGCAGCTTTCCCGCGCCACCTATCGCAAGATGATACAGAACCTTGTCTGGGCCACGGGCTACAACGTCGTCGCGATTCCGCTGGCGGCCGGCGCGCTTTACGCGTGGGGCGTGGTGCTCACACCCGCCGTGGGTGCAGCACTGATGGCTGCGAGCACGGTGATCGTGGCGATCAATGCGCGGATGTTGAAAATAAAAACTAACAGTACATTAAAAGCGTAAATCATCTGGTTCGCAGATGATAGGTGATGGGTAGTCTAATAAAAGGAGATTGATAATGATGGATTATGTAAACGGATGGATGCATGGCTCGATGGGCGAAGGAATGTGGATTTGGACAGTGGTCGGCTTACTGGTGGTAGTCCTGCTGGTCGTCGTGATTAACAACCAGTCCAAGAAATGATTGTGCATTCACGATCTCGACTTACACGGGAAACTTAAACCATGAAAACCAATACCCTCCCGCCAGACATGCTGCACAAAATGGACGCCTACTGGCGCGCCGCAAACTATCTCTCGGTCGGCCAGATTTTTCTTTACGACAATCCGCTGCTGAAGCGGCCACTTGCGCTCGCGGATGTGAAGAAGATGCTGCTCGGGCACTGGGGCACGACACCGGGGCAGAACTTCATCTACGCACATCTGAACCGGGTCATCAATAAATACGACCTCGACATGATCTATGTCTCCGGCCCCGGGCATGGCGGCCCGGCAGTCGTCGCCAATACCTATCTCGAGGGTACCTACAGCGAGGTCTACCCCAACATCAGCCAGGATGAGGCGGGGCTGCAGAAATTGTTTTTGCAGTTCTCGTTTCCCGGCGGCATTCCCAGTCACGCATCGCCTGAGACCCCGGGTTCGATACACGAGGGCGGCGAGCTGGGCTATTCTCTCAGCCATTCGTTCGGCGCGGTGTTCGACAATCCCGAGCTGATCGTCGCCTGCGTCGTCGGCGACGGCGAGGCTGAAACGGGCCCGCTGGCCACGGCGTGGCATTCCAACAAGTTCCTCGATCCGGCTACCGACGGCGCGGTGCTGCCTATCCTGCATCTCAACGGCTACAAGATTTCCAACCCGACCGTCCTCGCGCGTATTACTCGCGAAGAGTTGGAACAGTTGCTCCGTGGTTACGGCTGGTCACCCATCTTCGTCGAGGGTCACGACCCCGCGTTGATGCATGAGGCAATGGCCACAGCACTTGATACGGCAGTGGAGCAGATCAAAAAAATCCAGCACGACGCTCGCGGCAGTGATCGTTCCGGGAACAACCTCACACGTCCGCGCTGGCCGATGATCGTCCTTAACTCGCCCAAGGGCTGGACCGGGCCGAAGGTAGTCGATGGCCTGCAGGTTGAAGGTACCTTCCGTGCGCATCAGGTGCCGCTGCATCCGGATAAATATCCCGAACATCTCAAGCTGCTGGAGGACTGGCTGAAGAGCTACCGGCCGGAGGAACTGTTCGATGCGCAGGGTCGGCTGAAAGCAGAACTGGCCCAACTCGCGCCCAAAGGCGAACGCCGCATGGGCGCGAATCCCCACGCCAACGGCGGCATGCTGCTGCACGATTTGCGCATGCCGGATTTCCGCGACTACGCCGCCAAGGTACCCGTGCCGGGGGCGCCCGGCATCGGCGACACGCATGTACTCGGACCTTTCCTGCGCGATGTGGCGAAGCTGAACAGCGAGCAGCGGAATTTCCGTGTGTTCGGCCCCGACGAAACGCTCTCCAACGGACTTGAAGCGCTGTTCGAAGTGACCCAACGGCAATGGGACGCAGCGACCGAGGCTAACGACGAATTTCTCGCACCGACCGGACGCGTGATGGAAATGCTCAGCGAGCACCAGTGCGAGGGCTGGCTCGAGGGCTATCTGCTCACCGGGCGGCACGGGCTGTTCAACTGCTATGAGGCGTTCATCCACATCATCGATTCGATGTTCAACCAGCACGCCAAGTGGCTGAAGGTCACGGCGCACCTGCCGTGGCGGCGCAAGATCGCTTCGCTGAACTACCTGCTCGCCTCGCATGTCTGGCGCCAGGATCACAACGGCTTCACCCACCAGGATCCCGGTTTCATCGACCACGTCGTGAACAAGAAGGCCGAGGTCGTGCGGGTTTATTTCCCGCCGGACGCCAACTGCCTGCTGTCGGTGATGGACCACTGCCTGCGCAGCCGCCACTATGTCAACGTCGTGGTCGCGGGCAAACACCCGGCGCCGCAGTGGCTGACGATGGACGCCGCGGTCAAGCACTGCACCGAGGGCATCGGCATCTGGCAGTGGGCCAGCAACGACCAGGCCGTTGCACCCGATGTGGTAATGGCCTGCTGTGGCGATGTGCCCACATTGGAGACACTCGCCGCCGTTTCCATCCTGCGCGAGCATCTGCCCGACCTGAAAATCCGCGTGGTCAATGTCGTCGACCTAATGAAGCTGCAACCGCCAAGCGAACATCCGCACGGCTTGAGCGATATGGATTTCGACGAGCTCTTCACCAGGGACAAGCCGGTCATCTTCGCCTACCATGCCTACCCGTGGTTGATCCACCGGCTGACTTACCGCCGCACCAACCACGACAACATCCACGTGCGCGGCTACAAGGAGGAGGGCACCATCACCACGCCCTTCGACATGACGGTGCTGAACGACCTGGACCGCTTCCACCTGGTGATGGACACCATCGACCGCCTGCCGCAGACCGGCGACAAGGGCATCTACCTGAAGCAGCAGCTCAAGGACAAGCTGATCGAGCACAAGCAATACATCGACAAGCACGGCCAGGACATGCCCGAGATCCGGAACTGGAAATGGAAAGCGTCATTTCAGTTAGATGCGGCGTGATATCCATCCAGTGTGAGGGATAGTCTTAACCTGAATCGAATCAAAGGAGCCAAAATGACCATACAACTTAATGAAGAAAACGGCGGGAAGGTACTCGTCGTTCAGGTCAGCGGCAAGCTCATAAAAGCGGATTACGAACACTTTGTGCCCGAGTTCGAGCGACTCGTTCGGCAGCACGGAAAGCTGCGCCTGCTGTTCGATATGACCGGCTTCCACGGATGGGAAGCCAGCGCGGCTTGGGAGGACTTCAAGTTCGGCGTCGAACACTTCGGCGATATTGAGCGGCTCGCGATGGTCGGAGAACAGAAGTGGCAGCACGGCATGGCAATTTTCTGCAAGCCGTTTACAAAAGCACAGGTCCGTTACTTCGATCATGCCAATACATCCGAGGCACGGAAGTGGCTGGAAGAAGCATAACGGCTTACCCATATCAACCAAACTCAGGAGTGATGAAATGAAAAAAGACGAAATGAGAAAGATACTATCGGACGATATCGATAATTTTCGGTTGAAAGCCAAATACTACGAGTCGCTTCATTTGTTCGAGGCGGGAAAATATGCGGACAAACTTGCCTCCAACATTGAACTGGCACTGACGACCATGCCCTCGGATGACGATCAAGAGATTTCCTGAAATCGGCTTAAGAAGGGGTGATTGCTTGTCTGAGGTGTTTGCCGGTACCGTGATTGATTGGAAGTAATTTTAAAAACTTCCCCTGTATTCCAGAGAATTGGCCGAAACATGAGCGACTCATGATTTATAAATTTTTGAAAGGACTGGCGATGAGTTCACAGGTGATCATGGACACCGCGAAGGCGCTGGTTGCCGACGACAAGGGTCTGCTGGCGATGGATGAAAGTAATCCCACCTGCAACAAGCGATTTGCCAAGTTGGGAATTCCCCAGACAGAGGAGGCACGGCGCGCCTGGCGGGAGTTGATCGTGACCACGTCCGGTCTCGGTGAGTGCATCAGTGGTGCGATCCTCTACGACGAGACGATCCGCCAGCGGAAGAAAGATGGCACTCCTGTAATCCAGGCCATCGCAGATGCGGGAATCATTCCCGGTATCAAAGTGGACACCGGTGCCAAGAACATGGCGGGTCACCCCGGAGAGAAGATAACGGAAGGCCTGGACGGATTGCGCGACCGCCTCAAGGAATATTTTCAAATGGGTGCCCGTTTTGCCAAGTGGCGTGCGGTGATTGCTTTGGGCGAGGGTATTCCTAGCCGGGGTTGTATCGAAGCCAACGCGCATGGGTTGGCTCGCTATGCGGCGTTGTGCCAGGAAGCCGGACTGGTTCCCATCGTCGAACCGGAAGTGCTCATGGAAGGCGACCATACCCTGGCGCAGTGCTTCGAAGTCACGGAGGAAGTTCTGAGAACCGTTTTCAACCAACTTTGCTCTCAACGAGTGATGCTCGAGGGCATGATCCTTAAGCCCAACATGGTGCTGCCCGGGTTGGCCTGTCCGGTGCAGGAAACGGTAGACGAAGTGGCCGATGCCACGGTGCAATGTCTGTTGCGGGCCGTTCCTGCGGCCGTTCCGGGAATTGCGTTCTTGTCGGGAGGACAGTCCGGTGAACTGGCCTCGGCCCGATTGAACGCGATGAATCTGCGCTTCAAGTCGCGACTGCCCTGGGCGTTGGCGTTTTCTTATGCCCGTGCCATCCAGCAACCGGCCATGGAAATATGGTCGGGCCGGGACGCCAACGTGGAAGCGGCCCAACAGGCGCTGCTGCTACGGGCCCGATGCAACTGGGCTGCGCGCCGCGGCGAATACAGTGCCGCGATGGAAGTCACAGGCGTATGAAAGCAAACACATCCAACTCCCTGCGCCTGTACCTCATTCGTCACGGCGAAACCGAGTGGTCGCTCTCGGGCCGGCACACCGGTCGCACGGACATTCCGTTGACCCCGAACGGCGAGGACGAGGCGCGTGAGCTTGGCAAGCACCTGCTGGACATCCCGTTTTCCCATGTATTGACCAGTCCGCTCAAGCGCGCACTGCAAACCTGCGAGTTGGCGGGTCTGGATAAAACGCCGGAAACGGAACCCGACCTTGCCGAATGGGACTATGGCGATTACGAAGGACAGCGTTCTGTGGATATCCTCAAGGAGCGGCCGGACTGGAATGTTTATCGGGACGGTTGTCCTCGCGGTGAAATGCCCACGCAGGTTTCCGCTCGAGCTGATCGGCTCATCGCCCGCCTGCGCAAGCTGGATGGAAATATCGCACTCTTTGCACACGGCCAGATCGGCAGTGTTCTGGCTGCGCGCTGGATCGGATTGGCAGTGGCCGATGCGCAGCATTTCATGCTCGGCACGGCATCGCTCAGCATTTTTGCCTTCGACCCCCACCACCCTGCCGTGCCGGTTATCGCATTGTGGAATGCGGTCTCTCAGGAAATACTCAACACTGTGCCCTCTCATCCCGTCGGCGGCACCATGACGATGAGGCAGCGAGCTCTTGAACGATGGGAGAACGAGGGCGGAGAGATCCCGCAGCTCACACTGAGCCAGGCAAAAAGTATCGCGCCACTTACTACGTTCGCGGCATGGCAGGCACTCGAAAACCATTACACTAAAGTCCGGGATCTGCATTTGCGCAAGCTCTTCGCGGACGATCCAATGCGCGGTGAGCGCATGATGGTTGAAGCCGTGGGCATCTACTTCGACTATTCGAAACACCGCGTCACCGACGAGACACTCAGGCTGCTGTTGCAATTGGCGGAGGAGTCCGGCCTGCGGTCTCGTATCGATGCCATGTTTCGGGGCGAGAAGATCAACGTCACGGAGAAGCGGGCAGTCTTGCACGTGGCGCTACGCACCCCCAAGGGGCAATCCGTCTTCGTGGATGGCAAAGACGTTGTGCCTGAGGTTCACGCTGTGCTCGACAAGATGGCCGACTTCTCTGCCGGCGTGCGCAGCGGTGAGTGGAAGGGCCACACCGGCAAGCCGATCCGCAACGTCATCAATATCGGCATCGGCGGGTCCGACCTCGGTCCGGTGATGGCGTACGAGGCATTGCGGCACTACAGCCAGCGCGACCTGACCTTCCGCTTTGTCTCCAACATTGACGGCACCGATTTCGCCGAGGCTACCCGCGACCTTGATGCCGAGGAGACGCTGTTCATCGTCTCGTCGAAGACATTTACCACGCTCGAGACGATGACCAACGCGCACACGGCGCGCGATTGGGCCCTCAAAACTTTGAAACATCCCGCTGCCATTGCCAGACATTTCGTCGCGGTCTCGACCAATGACGCGGAGGTGGCCAAGTTCGGCATAGACGCGGCAAATATGTTCGAGTTTTGGGATTGGGTCGGCGGGAGGTACTCAATGGACTCGGCGATCGGCCTCTCGACGATGATCGCCATTGGCGCCGAAGAATTTCGCGCCATGCTCGATGGTTTCCACCAGATGGACGAACATTTCCGCACTGCCCCATTCGCGCGCAACTTGCCGGTGCTGATGGGGCTACTGGGCCTCTGGTATAACAACTTCTTTGCTGCCCAGACCATGGCAGTGCTGCCGTATGCGCAGTACTTGAAGCGCTTCCCGGCTTACCTCCAGCAGCTGACCATGGAGAGTAATGGCAAGCACGTCACGCTCGATGGGACGGAAGTTGGTTACCAAACCGGGCCGATCTGCTGGGGGGAGCCGGGCACCAACGGCCAGCATTCCTTCTACCAACTGATTCATCAGGGGACCAAGCTTATCCCCTGCGACTTCATCGGATTTGTTCAGCCGCTTAATCCCCTTGGCCAGCACCACGACATGCTGCTGGCCAACATGTTCGCCCAGGCAGAGGCGCTGGCCATCGGCAAAACACCGCAGGAGGTCCGGGCTGAGGGTACACCCGCATCTCTGGAGCCGCACCAGACTTTCGAGGGCAACCGGCCGTCCAGCACGATCCTCCTGGAACGACTGACACCGACGGCGTTGGGGAAGCTCGTTGCACTGTACGAACACTGCGTCTTCACTCAGGGTGCCATTTGGCAAATCGACTCATTTGACCAATGGGGAGTCGAACTCGGGAAAGCGCTTGCCGCGCGTATAATCTCCGAACTTGAGACCGGGGCCAAAGGCCAACTCAAGCACGATAGCTCAACCAACACTCTGATCCGGCGCTACAGAATATCCAAGGAGCTGTTGCATGAACAATAAAACCAATTCCCCTAACCTCGGCGCAGTTGTCTCGGTGCGCGGCAGTGTCGTGGATATCCGTTTTGATAAGTATTTGCCGCCCATCTATTCTCTACTGCACGCGGGGTCGGAGGGCCAAATCGCTATCGAGGTACTGTCCCAACTCGATGCACATCGGGTGCGCGGCATTGCGCTGACCCCTACGCAAGGTCTCGTGCGCGGTGCGGTAGTGGAAGACACCGGCGGGCCGTTGCAGACTCCGGTCGGCAAGGAAATTCTTTCGCGCATGTTCGACGTTTTCGGCAATGTCATCGACCGCCAGCCGGCGCCAGCGGATGTGCAATGGCGTTCGGTTCATCGCGCACCGCCGCCCTTGGCGCGGCGTTCCACAAAATCAGAACTGTTCGAAACCGGCATCAAGGTCATCGATGTGCTCATGCCGCTGGAGCGCGGCGGCAAGGCGGGCCTGTTTGGCGGGGCGGGTGTGGGC
>CABEDG010000010.1_pt1 | contig 12257 bp, 12 predicted proteins | sample 3132891 | NCBI WGS metagenome assembly CABEDG01 (sample SAMEA5534329, study PRJEB31848) | metagenome | biome: tundra; feature: field; material: soil | place: USA | collected 2013-05 | depth 0.15 m
GGGGGGAACCCTTCGTCGTGGTCAACGGCGATATTTTCTGCGACTACGATTTTGCCAAACTCCGCAAACGAGCTGCCGAGCTAAAATCCAACGGCGATACCGCACACCTCGTGCTGGTCAACAACCCCGTACATCACCCAAATGGTGACTTTGCGCTTGCCAATGACCGAGTGACAAACCCCGTATCCTCAATCACCCGCAAGGAGTACGCCGGTGGGTTCACCGCTGCTGCGCAGCGACCCTTCCGCAGCCTCAATCCTCAATCCTCGATACTCACCTTCAGCGGCATCGGCATCTACCAACCCGTTTTGTTCAAGGACATCCCGCGCGGCAGCATCGCGCCGCTGGCTCCCTTGCTGCGCGCACAAATCGCACTCGGCAAAGTCAGCGGTGAACACCACCAAGGCTTCTGGGCGGATGTCGGCACACCGCAACGCCTGGCCGAACTCGACAGTCAGGTACGTTCATTGCACAATGCGCCATGACCATAGCCCCGACCATCTACGCCCAACGCCGCGCCCGTCTGCTGACACAAATGCAGCGTGGTATCGCCATCATCCCCACCGCGCCGGAAGTGGCGCGCAATGCCGACACGCATTATTCTTACCGCCACGACAGCAATTTTTATTACCTGAGCGGCTTCATCGAGCCGGAAGCGGTTCTGGTGCTGATTGCCAGCCAGGATGACAATAGCGTGCAGCAATCCATTCTGTTCTGCCGCGAGAAAAATCTGGAGCGTGAAATCTGGGATGGTCACCGCTTTGGTCCCGATGGCGCCCGGGAACAATTCGGTTTTGACGCGGCTTATTCCATCGCGCAACTGGATGAAAAATTGACCGAGCTGATGGGCAACCAGCCCGCGCTGTTTTATCCGCTGGGTGGCGATGCTGCATGGGATCAACGTATCCTCAAGTTACGCAGTGCAGTACAAGAAAAAATCCGCAGCGGTATCCGCGCACCGGATGAAATTCGCGACGTGCGCGCCCTGCTCAACGAAATGCGTTTGTTCAAAGATACACACGAACTGGACATCATGCGCCGCGCTGCCGCCATTTCCACACAGGCACATAGTCGCGCCATGCAATTCACCCGCTCCGATCAATTCGAGTATCAGGTCGAAGCGGAACTGCTGCATGAATTCTGCCGTCATGGCGCGCGCCATCCCGCCTACACCTCCATCGTCGCGGGCGGGGCGAATGCCTGCGTTCTGCACTATGTGGGGAACAACGCCAAGCTCCGCGACGGCGATCTGCTGTTGATCGACGCGGGCTGCGAAGTGGATGGCTATGCCTCCGACATCACGCGCACTTTCCCGGTGAATGGCCGTTTTTCCGCCGCGCAGAAAGACGTGTATGAAATCGTGCTATCCGCGCAAGCCGCCGCGATTGCCGCCGCACAACCGAACCGGACTTGGGACGCACCGCACGATGCCGCGTTGCGCATATTGGCGCAAGGCTTCATCGACCTCAAGCTGTGCCACGGCAGCGTGGATGCCGTGCTGGAAAGCGAGAGCTACAAGAAATTCTACATGCACCGCACCGGACACTGGCTGGGCATGGATGTGCATGATGTCGGCGATTACAAGATCGGCGATAACTGGCGCGCGCTGCAACCCGGCATGGTGTTGACCGTCGAGCCCGGCTGCTACATTCGTCCCGCCGATGATGTGCCGCTTGCATTGTGGAACATCGGCATCCGCATCGAGGACGATGTGGTGATCACGGCGCAAGGCAATGAAGTGTTGACGGATGCTGCACCGAAAACGGTAGCGGATATTGAAGAGCTGATGAGGAAATCGTGAACGCTCAATATGACATCGCCATCATCGGTGGCGGCCCGGTCGGAGCCGCGCTGGCGCTGGCTTTGCGCGGCAGCAAGCTGGAGGTCTGCGTGCTGGAAGCGCGCCCTGCGAATGCTGCCAGCAACGATGCGCGCGCGCTTGCTTTGTCCTACGGCAGCCGCCTGTTGCTGGCACGTCTCGGCGTATGGGGCGCGCTGCACGATGTATCAGCCATACGCACCATCCACATTTCGCAACAGCAAAGTTTTGGCCGCGCCGTGTTGCATGCCGCCGAGATGAACGTACCGGAACTCGGCTATGTGCTGCCCTACCCGGCCCTGCAAGACGCATTGACCAATGCGCTGCAAAGTACCCTCTCCCTCAGCCCCTCTCCCGCTTGCGGGAGAGGGGCTGGGGGAGAGGGGAGCGGAAAATTACGGTACCTCACTGGCGCATCCGTCACTCAACTGCAAGGAGAGGTTGACTGCGCCACCATTGGATACCAACAGAACGCCGTGGAACACACCTTGCACGCGCGTCTCGCGGTAGTCGCCGACGGCGGCAAATTATTGGCGCAACAATATCCTCCTGAAGTACGCGACTACGGGCAGAGCGCGCTCATCACCCACATCACTTGCGCCGCACCGCAAGTCAACACCGCGTTTGAACGCTTCACACCACAAGGGCCCTTGGCGCTGCTGCCGTTCAAGGGTGGCTACGAACTGGTATGGACTGCGCCGCATCAACTCGCACAAGAAATGCTGTCATGGGACGACGCGAAATTCCTGCGCGAACTGCATCAGCACTTCGGTGACCGGGTCGGAGAATTTTTAAGCGTCGGTAAACGCGTTTGCTTTGCACTCGGCTTGAAACGCGCCCCGCAACAAACCCCTATGCCGCACACCGTACTGCTCGGCAACGCCGCGCAAACGCTGCATCCGGTAGCCGGTCAGGGTTTCAACATGGGACTGCGCGATGCGTGGGAACTGGCACAGGAAATTTTAGATGCCGCACCGGAAACCTTAGGCACCGAGGCGATGCTCGCCGCCTACCGCACGCAACGCCGCACCGACCGCGAAGCGGGGATACGATTTACCGATGGCCTGGTGCGGCTGTTCTCCAACGACCTGCCACTGGTCAGTGCCGGCCGCGCCGCCGCACTCACCGCGCTGGACTGCCTGCCGTTTGTGAAAAAGTTTGTCGCGAAGCGGATGATGTTTGGAGCGAATGGTTGACGTTTTACATTAGCGGCATACACCAGCAAGCCGGTAGCTGTCTACTCGCTGAAGGATTAAAGATTAGCTGACATTCCACAGGCAACTGGTTTCGTACTCGCCCATAAACCAGATGCGCTTAAATGGATGCGCGACCACCTCAAACAATGGCAGGACTGTTGGAATGATGACGTCGTCAGGTGTGATGATTTGTCCATCCGTGTAGATGAGCAGCTCGATTTGCACCGCAACTGTCTTGTACTTCTTGTTGAGTTTGCTCCGAACGATTCTTTCTGATGGATCGGAAGTCGAGAAAGCCTCCTGGCGCGCTTTTAGGCCAGCGGCCTGGACCTCAGCAAGGTTGGGATCAGTCAGGCTTACCAGTTCGAAGGCGATCGGCCCTTGTTCGGCGTGAATACAGAGTAAATCAGGTTCGGGCTCAGGCCGACTGTTGATGCTTGTCCATGCACCCTGTGTTCCGAGGCGGTGAATGAATCGCTCGAACACCATCTGTTCATTCTGTTGCTTGACGGTGATTGATGCATGAACTGAAGGCATTTCTGTTACTCCCGATTAATTCTAAGTGCCATGCGATGCTAATTCGGCGATGGCTTCGCACGTAATGACCTATTCCAGCTCCATTTCGAAGGTCAAACAAGGCGGCAACGAGCGAACGACGAAGACAGTGCTGATAGCACGGCTAGGAGTGAGCGAGGCAACCAACGCGGTTTCACCGATGAAATAGAACTGGAATTACAGCTCTACCACCACCGGCGTATGATCCGAAGGCCGCTCCAGCTTGCGCGGGGCTTTATCTATCGCGCAGCTTTTGCATTGCGCCACCAGCGGCTCGCTAACTAGAATGTGGTCGATGCGCAACCCGTGGTTGCGGCGGAACGCCACCATGCGGTAGTCCCACCAGGAATACGATTTTTCGGCCTGCTCGAATAAGCGGAAGCTGTCGTGCAAGCCGAGCCGGACTATATTTTTGAACTGCTGCCGCTCCGGCTCACTGACCAGCACATTGCCTTGCCATGCGATGGGGTCATACACATCGCGGTCTTCCGGTGCGATGTTGTAGTCACCCAGCAATACCAATTTCGGATAGCGCGTCAGCTCTTCTTTCAGCCAGTCGCGCAGCGCGGTGAGCCAGGCAAGTTTGTATTGGTATTTATCTGAATCCACGCTCTGCCCGTTAGGCACATACACACACACCACGCGGATGTCGCCAAAGGTGGCGGCGATGACGCGCTTTTGTTCGTCGGCAAAATCCGGAATGCCCGTCTGCACATCGCTGGCCGGTTCGCGGCTGAGGATCGCCACGCCGTTATAGGTTTTCTGTCCGCTGAACACGGCGTGGTAGCCGATTGCTTGCAACTCAGCCTGCGGGAAATCGCTGTCCTGCTGTTTGGTTTCCTGCAGGCACAACACGTCGACCGGATTCGCGGCGAGCCAATCCAGCACCTGTGGCAGACGCACTTTCAGCGAATTGACATTCCATGTCGCCAGCTTCATTGTGCGGTTGGATTGGCCGGAACGACTTGGCTTGCGGCGGAGGGAATTGAAGGCGTACCGGGTGCGCGATATGGCGCGGTCTTCGGATAGCCTGCGATGTCGAGTTCGCTATTCCATTGTGATTCCAGAAAACCTTTCAAAAAGGACTTGCCCACCGCCAGCACCGGAACGACGCCGTCGATACCGGAAAGCTGTTTGAACGCATCAACATCCTGTTTGGTTCGCAGCAGTTTTTCACTGAACGGGATGCCGCGCTTGCTCAACAAACTGCGCGCCTGATCACACGTCTCGCCGCAGCCAGCCCCAACGTACAACGTGACCGGAAAATTCTGCTGCGCGCGGCGCGTTTCATAAGGCAGGTCTTCATTCTGTGCCGGTTCGCTGGAAAGTTTTTTTCGCTCGACATCGGTGGCATCGGCAGGGAGGGTATCGCCGTAATGCACCTTGCCAGCCTTGTCCACCCAGCGGAATAACTCTTCCGCTTGCACACCCGACGGAATGATCGCCAAACAAGCCAACAACAAAATGATGTGCTGCATTTTGCCTCCTTAACAGGTTTCGAGTAGCCCATTATGCCGCAACAACGCGTCTATGCTCGGTTCGCGACCTCTGAATGCGGTGAAGGATTGCATCGCGCCGCGGCTGCCGCCCATCGCCAGTATCTCGCTGCGGAAGCGCGCGCCGACATCGGGGTTCAGCACGCCGTTTTCTTCAAACAAACTGTATGCATCGGCAGACAGCACCTCCGCCCACTTGTAGCTGTAATAGCCCGCCGCATAACCCCCCGCAAAGATGTGCGAGAAGCTGTGCGGAAAGCGATGGAACGCAGGCGGGATCAGCACAGCCACTTCTGCACGCACTTCGTCGAGCAATTGCAAAATACTCTTGTCGCTGCCCGCTTCGAAGTTGCTGTGCATCAACATATCGAACAGCGAAAATTCGATCTGCCGCAATGTTTGTAACCCGCTCTGGAAATTCTTCGCGGCGAGCATCTTGTCGAACAGCGCGCGCGGTAATTTTTCCCCGTCACTGGCGCCACCTTCACGGCTAGCTGAATAACTATCCTTCTTTATTTGTTGCGAAGCATTTGGTTTGTTTTGCTGCAACGGCGCCGCGACCGATTCGCGGACGCTCCCATCCCGCTGCGCGGGTCCCTGCTCGCTGCTCGCAGTCGCTACATGCCGCGTCATGCCATGCACCACGTCCCATTCCCAGCAGAAGTTTTCCATGAACTGGCTGGGCAACTCGACCGCATCCCATTCCACGCCATTGATGCCGGACACGGCGAGATCTTCCACCTCGGTCAGCAGATGATGCAGGCCGTGACCGAATTCGTGGAACAGGGTAATCACTTCGTCGTGGGTAAAGACAGCTGGTTTGCCGCCCATTGGTGCGGAAAAGTTGCAATTCAGATACGCGACCGGCGTTTGAATACCCCGAGTTGTCGGTGTGTCAGGCCCAAGACGACGGCGCGTGATCACATCGTCCATCCATGCGCCGCCGCGCTTGCTGTTGCGCGCATACAGATCAAGATAGAATTGGCCGACGAGTTGCCCGCGGTCATCGCGAATATCGAAGAAGCGCACGTCGTCATGCCAGACCGGTGCGCTGGCCGCCTCGATTCGCAAGCCATACAGCGTCTCGACCAATTTGAACATGCCGGGCAACACCGCATCTTCGGGAAAATATTGTTTCACTTCCTGCTCGGAGAATGCATAGCGTTGCTCGCGGAGTTTTTCGCTGGCATAGCCCACATCCCAGGATTGCAATCCTGTCCTGAGCCCTTCGACTACGCTCAGGACAGGCTCAGTCGAAGGGTCCAAAATCCCCAGTTCGGCGCGCGCAAATTCGCGCAGCTCGGACAAATCTTTTTCAGCGAAGGGCCGCGCGCGCTGCGCCAGCTCGCGCATGAACTCGACCACTTGCTGCGGCGAATTCGCCATCTTGCTCGCCAGCGACAATTCGCCGAAGTTGGCAAAGCCGAGCAACTGAGCTTCTTCGCCGCGCAGCTTGACGATTTCATCCATCAGCCTGGTGTTGTCCAATTCCGGTTTACCGAACTCGCTGGCTCGCGTGCCATAGGCGCGATACATTTTTTCGCGCAGCGCACGATTGTCGGCGTATTGCATGACAGGCATATAGGATGGGGCTTTCAGCGTGAATAGCCAGCCGGATTTATCTGCTGCGCGCGCTGCCTCCTGCGCCGCTTGCAACACGTCATCCGGCAAACCGCTCAGCTCATCCTTGTTCTCGATGACCAGCGTGTAATCGTTGGTCGCATCGAGCAGGTTGTCGGAAAAGCGCGACGACAATTCAGCCAGACGCTCCTGAATCTGCAAGTAGCGCGCCTTCTGCGCGTCCGGCAACTCGGCGCCGCCGAGACGAAAATCGCGCAACTCGTTCTCGATGATTTTCTTGCGTGCCGCGCTCAAACCAGCGAATTCCGTGCTGTTGCGCAAGGCCTTGAATTTGATGAACAGCGCGAGGTTCTGACCAAGCTCGGCGTAATATTGAGTTATCCTGGGCAGCGTGGCGTTATAAACTTCGCGCAATTCAGGGCTGTTCATCACCGCGTTCAAATGCCCGACCGGTCCCCAGGCACGTGACACCCGCTCATTGGCATCTTCCATCGGAGCTACAAAATTCTGCCAAGTGGGTTGCGCGCTATCGCTCAACAGCCGCGCAATCAGCACGCGGTTTTCTGCCAGCAGTTGCTCGATCGCGGGAGCGACGTGCTCGGGTTTGATCTCCGCGAAACGCGGCAATCCGGTGAAATCAAGTAATGGGTTCATATTTGGAAAAAGTATTTAGCCACAGATTAACACTGATTAAACACTGATAAAACCTCCGCCACAAGGTGTTATTCAGTGTACATCCGTGTCTATCCGTGACTAGTTGGAGAGACTTTATGTTTGGTAAACAATTTGCCCATCTACCAGCGTGTAACGTACCTTGCCTTGCACTTCGAGGCCAATGAACGGCGTGTTCTTGCCCTGGCTCTTCAGCGCGCCGGACTCGACTTTCCAATAAGTATCCGGATTGAATACGCACACATCGGCAGCCGCACCGATACTCAAATGACCTGCGGCCAAGCCGAGTATCCGCGCAGGTTGCAGCGTGGCTTTGGCAAGCGCATCCGACAGCGCGAGATTATCCTGCTGTGCCCATTTCAGTACCAGCGGCAGCAGCAACTCCATTCCGGTCGCGCCCGCTTCGGCTTCTGCGAATGGCAGTTGCTTGGCGTCTTCGTCCACCGGGGTGTGATCGGAACAAATCGCGTCTATCGAGCCATCCAACAATCCGGCGCGCAACTCAGCACGGTCGCGCAGGCTGCGCAACGGCGGGATCAAATGACAATTCGGATCGAAAAAGCCGATGTCCATTTCAGACAGGTGCACATGATTCATCGAAACATCGCAGGTCACCGCCAGCCCTTGCTGCTTCGCGGCACGGATCATCTCGACGCCCGCCGCGCTGGAAAGGCGGCAGATGTGCAGCTTCACGCCGGTCTCCCCCGCCAGCGTCAGCATGGTAGACAGCGCAATGGTTTCGGCACACACCGGAATGGCTGGCAAACCGCAGCGTGTCGCCACTTCGCCGTCATGCGCCACGCCATTCTTGGCGAGGAAGCTGTCCTGTGGACGCAGCCACACACTGAAGCCAAAGGTCGCGGCATATTGCATGGCGCGCATCAGCACGCGTGTGTCGGTGAGCGGCGCATCGGCCTGGCTGAATGCCACGCATCCGGCATCCACCAGCTCTGCCATTTCGGTCAGTTCCTGTCCCTTCAGTCCTGAAGTCAGCGCAGCGACCGGATAAACGCGCGCCTGATTCAGATTGCGCGCGCGGTGCTTGAGCATTTCCACCAGGCCCGGTTCGTCCAGCGGCGGATCGGTATCCGGCGGACAAGCAAGGCTGGTGATGCCGCCCGCCACCGCCGCTTCCATTTCCGATTCCAGTGTCGCCATATATTCATAGCCCGGCTCGCGCAGCCGCGCCGCCAGATCGATCAAGCCCGGCGCAACGATTAGCCCACTCGCATCGATCACCCGATCCGCGACGAAGCCGCTCGGTGCAGTACCGATCGCCGCGATTTTGCCTGCCGCGATGAACACGTCACGCAGCGCATCAATGTTATTTTTCGGATCTATCAGTCGCCCGTTTTTGATATGAATGTTCATGCGTTCCCCGCCAGGATACTCATCACCGCCATGCGCACCGCGATGCCGAACGTCACCTGCGACAAGATCACCGAATGCGGGCCATCGGCGACACTGGAGTCAATTTCCACGCCACGATTCATCGGACCGGGGTGCATTACGATCGCATCCGGTTTCGCGCGCGCCAGCTTCTCTTCGGTGAGGCCGTAGTACTTGAAATATTCCTGCGCGGAAGGCAATGCCGCGCCCTGCATACGTTCATGCTGCAAACGCAGCATCAGCACCACATCCACATCGCGCAAGCCTTGCGCCATGTCGTGATAGACCCGCACGCCAAGATTTTCCACCATCGCCGGCAGCAGCGTCTTGGGTGCGATGACGCGCACTTCCGGCACGCCGAGCGTGGTCAGCGCGTGAATTTGCGAGCGCGCCACGCGCGAATGCAGCACGTCGCCGACGATGGCGACGCGCAGATTGTGAAATTCTTTCTTGTAGTGGCGGATGGTGAACATGTCCAGCAACGCCTGCGTGGGATGCGCATGGCGCCCGTCACCGGCATTGATGACGTGGATTTCTGGAGCGACGTGGCGCGCGATGAAATGCGCCGCCCCGCTTTGCGCATGGCGCACCACGAACATGTCGGCGTGCATCGCGCACAGGTTATCCACGGTATCCAGCAGTGTTTCGCCCTTGCTGGTGGATGACAAGCCGATATTCAGATTGACCACGTCCGCAGACAGTCGCTTGGCGGCGATTTCAAAAGTGGTGCGGGTGCGCGTGCTGTTCTCGAAGAACACATTGAACACCGATTTGCCATGCAACAATGGCACCTTCTTGATCTCGTGTCCATCGCTGACATCGACGAAGGTCGCGGCTTTGTCGAGAATGTCGCGCACGATGCGCACCGGCAAGCCTTCAGTCGTCAGCAGGTGTTGCAGTTCGCCGTGTTTATTTAATTGAGGATTATTCATGCGAGTATTCCTGCTGCGGGTTCATCAAAGTAGGCCTGCAATATTTGCTGCGCGGCATATTGGTCGATCAGGGTTTTTTGCTTCATACCGTGGATGCCCTCCTCGTTCAACTGCGCACTTGCGGCAAGCGAAGTATAACGCTCATCCAGCAAAATCGTCGGCAAATTAAACCGCCCTTTGAGTCGGTTGGCGAAGCGGCGGCACAGCGCGGTCAGCTCATGCGGCGTACCGTCGTCGTTGCTCGGCAGACCCACCACCAGCACGCTGGGCTGCCATTCGTTCAATAGCGCGGCGATTGCTGCAAAGCGCGCCCCGGTCTTTTCATCGTTGATGGTGGTCAGCGGATTGGCGCGGCGCAACAGGGTATTGCCGACGGCGATGCCGATGCGTTTGGTGCCGAAATCGAATGCCAGCAAAGTGCCTGATGGTACTGACGCATTCACAGAGCGACCCCCAAAATCCAACAACTGATGAAACTACTAGCCATTCCACTAGGCCACCAAAAGGCGGTAGCCAAGTGGCTGGTTATAAGCCAGGCTAGGCGTGCGCAAAAAATGCAGCGCCGCATATTTGTATATGTAAGCAATATTTTTTAAGCACAACAATGCATGGCGACGTTGTTGGATTTTTGGTCAGGCATGTCCGGCATCCTCCACCAGCGAGACGTAGCTAACTCCAAGCAAGTCCATCGCTGCAGGCAGGCGTTCTTCGGGCGGCAAGTCGAACAGAATATGTTCGGAAGCCGGCACGGTCAGCCAAATGTTCTCGGTTATCTCATGCTCCAGCTGCCCCTGATCCCAACCTGCATAGCCCAACGTGACGATCACATTGCGCGGCCCCTGCCCTACACCCATCGCCTCGAGAATATCCTTGGAAGTAGTCAGTGCCAGCTTGTCGTTGATGCGTAACGTGGACTCCCAGTTTCCCAGCATGTCATGCAGCACGAAACCGCGTTCGGTTTGCACCGGCCCGCCAAAATACACTGGCATTTTCACGAGTTTTGGCTGGTGTAATGGAATGTTGACCTGATCGAACATCTCGCCTATGGTGAGGCTGATCGGGCGGTTCACCACAATTCCCAACGCACCGTTCTCGTTGTGCTCACATATGTAAGTCAGCGTGCCGGCAAAAACCCCCTCCTGCATGGCAGGCATGGCAATCAGAAAGTGATGGGTCAAATTGAAATCAGGCATGGCGGCATTGTAGCTGTCCGCGCTTGGCCGCACAATTTGAATAAGATCACTCCCACGCAACCCACAATTTATAGGGAGCCTCTAAAAATTCAGAGTTCGCCCAAATAGAAGACGCAGAAAAAATTTCGTCGCGCCGCATATGCTTAGATATGTAAACAAGAAATTTTTTACGCAACGCAGCATAACCAGCCACTTAGTTGCCGTTTTTTGGCGACTTAGTGGAATGGCTAGTATATAAACCCATTAATTACGGAACATGTATTATACTGTCGCATAGCCACCCCATGACGAGGAATCTACCATGCGACAGACCGAACTGCATCTTACTGACGAGGACCGTGAGTTGATTGAGTTGTATCGTGCAAAGGGTTTGCACCACGCCCGAGAAGTCAATCGGGCGCATATTTTATCCGCCCTTGATCGCGGGATACCCGAAGCCCAGATCATTTCGGTTCTCGGTGTCGGACGAACCGCCATCTGGCGGACGCGGAGCGCATATCTGGAGGGCGGTGTCGAATACGCACTGTGCGATGTCGAGCGCTCTGGCAAGCCACGGCAGTATGCTACAAACGTCGAGGCGCAAATTACAGCCTTGGCTTGTTCTACTCCGCCGGAAGGCGCCAAACGCTGGACGCTGGGGTTGCTGGAACAGGCGGCACAAGCGCAGGCCGACATCGGCCCGATCAGCCGGGAGACCATCCGTCGGCTGCTAAAAAAAACTGCATCAAGCCGTGGCGCAAGCTGATGTGGTGCATTGGTGCCTTGACCGAAGAATACCGGGAACGCATGTACGACCTGCTCGATCTTTATGCCCGCCCGTTCCAGCCGAGGGAACCTGTCGTCTGCCTGGACGAGAAGAGCAAACAACTGCTCCGGGATACGCGCGAGCCCTTGCCGATCAAGCCCGGCGCGCCGGCAAAACACGATTACGAATATGCCCGAGGCGGCACCTGCAACTTGTTCGTTGCGGTGGAACCGAAGGGTGGCCGACGCACCGTCGCGGTCACCGACCACCGCGCCAAGACGGACTTCGTTTCCTTTGTCCAGCACTTGCTCGAACACGTCTACACCAAGGCGCGCTGCATCCATCTGGTCATGGACAATCTCAACACCCATTTCCGCAAGTGCTTTGAGGAGGTGCTGGGTGTCCGCAAGACGCGAACCCTGCTGCGACGGGTCGTATTCCATTACACCCCGAAGCATGCCAGCTGGCTCAACATGGCCGAAATTGAAATCGGCATCCTTGATCGCCAGTGTCTTGATCGGCGTTTGCCGGATCGCGCTACGATCATCGCCGAGGTCGCTGCGTGGCAAGCGCGCCGCAACGCCGAGCACCGAAGTATCGAGTGGTCGTTCACTCGACAGGATGCAGATCGAAAAATGGGGTTGCATTATGTTTCGTAATTAACAGGTCGTGATACTAG
>CABEDG010000011.1_pt1 | contig 12249 bp, 10 predicted proteins | sample 3132891 | NCBI WGS metagenome assembly CABEDG01 (sample SAMEA5534329, study PRJEB31848) | metagenome | biome: tundra; feature: field; material: soil | place: USA | collected 2013-05 | depth 0.15 m
GTCCACCCTGCACCTCATCGAAACTGGATTGGCGGCGTATTACGTCCAGCATCGGGCGCACTGTCTTGGGGGCATCGGAGTAATACCAGGTATTGAGCTGTTTGAAATCGGCCGGTTCGTGTTTGGCTGCGGGTTCGTAAGCAGTACCGCGCAGCCATGCGTCGATGTGACGCGCGGCTTTTTTGCCATGCCCGATACCCACTGTGACGGTACGCTCCGACGGCACCATGTCGCCGCCTGCAAAAATACCCGGATGTCCCGTCATCATGTTGCTGCCGACTTGCACTGTGCCGTCTTTGATCTCCAGGCCCGACACACCTTGCAGCAAGGACAGATCGACATCCTGCCCGAGCGCCAGCACCAAGGAATCTGCCTCCATGGTTTCGAATTCGCCGGTGGGTTGCGGGAAGCCCTTGTCGTCCAACGCCATCTTTTCCAAGGTGAGGTTATGCGCGTCGGCCTGCTTGATGGTGGACAGCCATTTGATCATGATCCCTTCCTGCAACGCTTCTTCCACCTCGAAATCATGCGCGGGCATTTTTTCGCGGGTGCGGCGATAGACGATGATGGCTTCGCTTGCCCCCAGGCGTTTGGCGGTGCGCGCCACGTCGATGGCGGTATTGCCGCCGCCATACACCACCACGCGGCGGCCCAGCATCGGCTTGTCTTCGCCTTCCATGCTGCGCAGCACAGAAACAGCATCCACGATACGGGCTGCATCGCCCGCCGGAATGTAAGCGCGCTTGCCGATGTGCGCACCCACCGCGAGGAAGGCCGCGTCAAAACTACCTGCGCGCATACTCTCCTCGATATTCGTCACTTTGGTGTTGAGTTTGAGTATCACACCCAGTTCGAGCATGCGCGCCACTTCGGCATCCAGCACGTCACGCGGCAGACGATATTTGGGGATGCCGAAGCGCATCATGCCGCCGCTCAGCGGACCGGCTTCGTGTATCTCCACGCTGTGCCCGAGTCGCACCAGATGGTAGGCGGCGGACAGGCCGGAAGGCCCGGCACCGACCACCAGCACGCGCTTGCCGGAGGTCGTGCCCGGCCCTTCGACTTTGCTCAGGACAGGCTTATCAAATTTCCAGCCGCGCCTGATCGCCTCGTCACCGAGAAAGCGTTCGACCGAGTTGATGCCGACCGCACTGTCCAGCTGACCGCGATTACATGCGCTTTCGCAGGGGTGATAGCAGACGCGCCCCATGATGGCGGGAAACGGATTGTCTGCGACCAACACACGCCAGGCTTGTTCGTAGTCACCCGATTCGGCATGGAACAACCAGCCCTGGATATTTTCTCCGGCAGGACAGCCCGCGTTGCACGGCGGCAGCCTGTCCAGATAGACCGGCTTGTTGGTGCGCCACGATCCGGTGTGATTGGCCAGCGAGGAGCCGGGGTCGAGTGTGATTGCGAATGGCTTATCCATCAGAGAACCTCAGGTTGTGGCACTTGCCCGTACTTGCGGATGTTGCGGTCGGCGCGCTCCTGAATGCGCGCGATGACATCCAGTTTTGGATGGACCCCGAACAAATGGGCGAAGCGTTTTTGCGGTTTCAGATATTCCTCGACCGCCAGTTGTTTGCGTATCGGCAACGCGCTGACTTGCACACCATGCTCGGCCTCGAACACCGGGAACAAACCGGTTTCATGCGCCAGCCGCGCGATAAGGATGGTGTCGTCCGAGGCTGTGCCCCAGCCCAGCGGACAAGGCACAAGAATATGAATGTAGCGCGCGCCGTGAAATTCCATCGCGCGTTTCACCTTGGCTTCGAGGTCGCGCAGGTCGGCGACCGTGGCCGTTGCGACATAAGGAATTTCGTGCGCCATGGCGATGGCGGGAACGAACTTGCCCTGCCCAAATTCATTACCGGGATGTGCGCCAACCGGCATGGTAGTTGCCGTGCGCGCGGCGGGCGGGGTGGCCGAGGAGCGTTGCACGCCGGTATTCATGTACGCTTCGTTGTCGTAGCAGATATACAGCACATCGTCGTTGCGCTCGAACATGCCGGACAGGCAACCGAAACCGATGTCAGTGGTGCCGCCATCGCCGCCTTGCGCGACCACCCGCACTTCGTTGCGCCCCTTGACCTTCAGCGCCGCCGCGATGCCGGTTGCCACCGCTGCGGCGTTGCCGAACAGCGAGTGCATCCACGGCATCTGCCAGGACGTTTCGGGATAGGGCGTGGTAAAAACTTCCAGACAGCCGGTGGCATTCGCCGCGATCACCTGCGAGTTGGTCGCCTCCATCGCCGCATCGAGCGCGTAGCGTGCGCCCAGTGCCTCGCCGCATCCCTGGCAGGCGCGGTGCCCCGAGTTGATGGCATTGCTGCGATCCTGATGGGACTGAACGCTGCGGTCTTCATGATTCAGCAAACGGTTGCCGACGGTGAACGTGCCGGTCTGATAGAACTTAATGGGTTGGAATGGCATATATCCCCCTTAAGCGATCTTCGAGGCGACTGTGCCGATGTCGCGCAGCATATTTTCCGCCGCAGGCCCGGAGCGGCGCACTGCGCGCTCGCGCGCCAACTGTTTGTTGACCACGTCCCAATCCAGATCCAGAAAGGTCAGCGGTTGCAACACATCCTGTTCCGCCTCGCGGAACAATTTGTGCAAAGATTTGCGCGTGATCGCGCGACCGCCCAGCCCTGCCACCACCGTGTAGCCATGCACGTGCAGCCCGGACAAAGCCATGCGCACATCGGTGGAGAGTATCCCGCCGATGCCCACCGCCAGACTCTTCTCCAGCACCACCACGCGCTTGGCGTTATGCAACGCTACGCGTACCTGCGCCAACGGAAAAGGGCGGAAACTGGTGATGCCCAGCACGCCGATATTGCGTCCGTCAGCGCGCATCTCGTCGATGGTGTCCTTGATGGTGCCCAGCACGGAGCCCATCGCCACCACCATGGTCTCGGCATCCTCGGCACGGTAGGTGTGCGTCAAGCCGCCGCTATCGCGTCCGAATACCTGCTTGAATTCAGCCGCCAGTTGCGGAATGCGCTCCAGCGCCTGCATCTGTTTGGCGTGCGCCAGATAGCGCACTTCCATGAACGCCTCGGGTCCGACCATCGCACCGATCGAAACCGGCTCGCGAGGATCCAGCACCTGGCGCGGCTCATAAGGCGGCAGATAGGCATCGACCTGCTGCTGCGTCGGCAAGTCCACTCGCTCGTAGGCGTGAGTGAGAATGAAACCATCCATGCACACCATCACCGGCAGGGATAATTCTTCAGCCAGCCGGAAAGCCTGTATGTGCAGATCCAGCGCCTCCTGATTGGTCTCGGCGAACAGTTGCATCCAGCCGGAATCGCGCTGCGATAAAGAATCGGAGTGGTCGTTCCAGATGTTGATGGGTGCGCCGATGGCGCGGTTGGCCACCGTCATCACGATGGGCAAGCCAAGGCCGGATGCGTTATAGACCGCCTCGACCATGAACAGCAAGCCCTGGCTGGCGGTGGCGGTATAAGCGCGCGCGCCGGTGGCGGATGCACCGATGGCGACCGACATCGCAGCGAATTCGCTCTCGACATTGATGAACTCGCACGGTGCCAGCTCGCCACCCTTCACCATTTCCCCAAGCGCCTCGACGATGTGGGTCTGCGGGGAAATCGGGTAGGCGCAGATCACCTCGGGGCGGCACATGGCAACGGCTTCGGCAACGGCGCGGGAACCTTCGATTTGCTTAAGCATGTGGGAACCTCCAAAAATTCATTTTCCGGGCGAATCGCGGCGTCGCGTGCTCGCTCATTCCTGTGCGTAGCGGTCGTAGCTTCAGCTACGGGAACCGCACGGCCTACCCCTTGCGGGTGCGCCTATCGATGTGATATGCCTCGCCATTCGCACAGCCCCCACTTCAATCCTCCCCCCAAGGGGGAGGAGGCGATCGTTCCTTCCCCCTATGGGGGAAGGTTAGGATGAGGGTTGGCGGCTCCTTGCGCTTCATCCCGAAATTCTGGATTTTTGGAGGTTCCCAGGTGCCACCTCCGCTATTCTGGTTTTGATCAGGTTATAGGCTTCAGTCGCTGCGGCGATATTGCCCTCCGCCACTTTGCCGGAAAATTTTTCGCCTATCGCCTTGATGACCGACTCCAGACGAATCAGCCCGGAGAGCGCGGCAAATCCAGCCAGCAAGGGCACGTTGGGTATCGGGCGGCCGATATGCTTAACGCCAAGCTCAGTCGCTGATAAGGTGCATAGCCGTTCGGGTGGCCTGCCGCTGACCAGGTCGCTTAAACCAAGTTCTTCGAAACTGCGACTGGTGTTAAGCAAGATATAGCCGTCCTTCTTCAGCCCGGCAAACACATCGACCTGATGCAGCAGCGTGGTGTCCTGGATGATGATGGCATCCGGTTCCATGATCGGTTCACGCAGACGAATCTCCTTGTCGGCGATGCGGCAAAATGATACCACCGGCGCGCCCATCCGCTCCGAACCGAAGCTGGGAAAGGCCTGGGCATTGCGCCCTTCGGCGAAGGCCGCAACAGAAAACATCTCCGCCGCTGTCACGACACCCTGTCCTCCTCGACCGTGTATACGCAACTCAAACATATCTGATCTCCCTTGCCGTTCTGTTACGCGAACCTTACTCCCCTGTCATGCATTTACCAAGCACTCCCGCCAGATGGACAGACTCACTGCCGTACACAATTCAACAACCAGCTTGGTTGCCGCTTCCAGATTGGCCGCCGCTTTATCGCTCAACGGGTCACCCAACTCAAAATCGTAGCCGCGAATGCGCAGCAGAAAAGCGGGTGGCGCATCTTTTTCATACACCTGCCGATAGGCGTGCAACAAGGCAGTTGGACTCATCGCATGGCTGGTGTAGCTGCCATCTTTTTCCGCGCTGATTTCGGAAAAATCGAATGGCTCGGCACAGGACATGTCGGCATCAATGAATAATACCCGCTTACACGCGGCCAAGTCGGTGACGTGTTCGACTTGCAGTTGCATGTCGTTCTGGCACTCGACATCGGCGAGATGCAATTGCGCAATGCGCCAGATCAACTCCGGGCCAAGCGCATCGTCTCCGCGCCCGGGATTGCCATATCCAAATAAAAGCAGCTTAGGCATGGATTCAAGCCGTCCGTTCTGTAATTCCATCGCAGGATTCCGTTTGGAATTTCATCCAATCTTTTTTACGCCCGCTTTCTTTGCGGCCTTCTGCAAATCTTCGTCGAGCGTGGCCAATGCTATGCCCCGGCGCAAGGCTAGCTCAAGGTAGGATGCATCGTAAGCGGATAGTTTGTATCGCCGCGCCAGTTGAAGGGTATCAGACAGCGCGTGTGCGAATGTAGCCGCGTCCACTTCAATATCCAAACCTTCCAGCATCTCAAGAAACGCGCCGCTCCGCGCTTCTGTCACCAAGCCTTTTGCTTCCGCCCTGGCAATGACGTTTGCCACCTCAAGCCCCCATGTCATGGGTACGAGGGCGTTGTCTTGTTTCATCGCATCAAGCGCTTTGCGCGCATAGGCAAGTTCTTGCGGTTTGCCGTCGCCAAAGAACCAACGCATGGTTACCGAGTTATCAAGGACGAAGCTCACGCGCGTCCTTCCTCGATGAGTGACTTGATATTCACACCACGCACCGGATCAGCCAGCATGAATGCCTTAAGTTTTTCCGCTGCCGCAACTTTGTCCTTCGCCTTCGCGCCCGCGCTAGGTACCAAATCCGCAATGGCTTCCCCTCGGTTGGTGATGGTAAAGCTTTTGCCGGTTTTCACCTGCCGCAGCAATTCGGGAAGCTTTGTTTTCGCTTCATACGAACCGATTTCGATCTTCATGATTTTCCTCGCAATGTGAACTTAGCTCAGACCAGTATATAGACCAGTCCGATAGAAATCAATGATTCAGGATTGAAAACCATGATTAAGTTAACGTTTGATCATGCCATTACTACCCTTGGTCAGCCGATCAAGCAGCGCACCGTCTGCGTCGAGCAACTCCACCTGCAACGGCATCTTACCCAAGGCGTGAGTGGCGCAGGACAGGCAGGGGTCGTAGGCGCGCACGGCTACTTCCAGATGGTTCAGCAAGCCTTCGGTGATCTCGCGACCGTCGAGGTATTCATTGGCGACCGAACGCACCGATTCGTTCATCGCCTGATTGTTGCCGGTGGTCGAGACGATCAGGTTGGCTTTTGTTATCAGGCCTTCCTCATCGATCTGGTAATGATGGAACAGGGTGCCGCGCGGCGCTTCGATCACACCGATACCCTCGCGCCGCTTTTCGCCCAAGTCTGCGACCAGATCGGTGCCGGTGATTTCATCATCATGCAGCAACATGTAAATAGCCTCGGCGCAATGCAAGGCTTCGATCATGCGCGCCCAGTGATAGGCCAGCGTGTCATGCACAAACCCGCCTTGGCCGAATTCCTTGAAGTGCTTGCGCGCGGCTTCTGCCAAAGGTGTTGAAATGAAATCGCAGTTGTTCACACGCGCCAGCGGACCGACGCGATACCAGCCTTGCTCCTTGCCCAGTTCAATCAAGAACGGGAACTTCATATAGCTCCACGGGCGCACTTCTTCGCGAATGATTTGCTGATAACCGCGATAATCGAATTGATCGAAAATATCTGCGCCGCTTGCCGAACGTGCGCGCAAACCGCCGTGATAAATCTCCAACTCTCCGCCGCTGCCGACCATGCTCAGGAAGTTGCTGCGAATGGTGGCGAAATCGCGATGCTCCGGATTTGCGGTGTGGATCTGCTCGTTCAGTGCCAGCGCATCCTGGCTCCAGGCCAGAATGTCTTTGATATCGACCAGCAAGGCATCGCGCTCGGCAACGGCGAGCGGCTTGTTCATGCCGCCCGGCACGGTGGCCGTGCCGTGGATGCGCTTGCCGGCGATCGCCGCGATAATCTGTTGCCCATACTTGCGCAGTTTCACGCCTTTCAGGGCGAGTTCAGGATATTTATCCAGCACGCCCACGATGTTGCGTTGCGCCGGATTGCTGCCGAAACCGAACAGCAAGTCGGGAGATGACAGATGGAAAAAATGCAGCGCGTGCGATTGCAGCGTCTGGCCGAAATGCAGTAATCGGCGCAGCTTGTAAGCCGTCGGTGTGAGTCGCTCCACGCCGACCAGTTGATCCACCGCCTTGGCCGCCGCCAGTTGATGGCTTACCGGACAAATCCCACACAGGCGTTGCACCAAGAACGGTACTTCCCAGTAAGGACGCCCTTGGATGAATTTCTCGAAGCCGCGGAATTCGACGATATGCAGGCGCGCTTCATGGATATGATTTTCGGCATCGAGCATCAGCGTGATCTTGCCGTGCCCTTCAATGCGCGAGATGGGATCAATGGCGACGCGCCTGAGGTTAGATTGAGATGTCGCGTTCTGTTCCATGGTGGAATATCCTTAATCGTAATGCAGGAGTTTTTTGGGAAGCGCGGGTTCTCGACCTTCCAGCAGATCACCGAGCACGCTTAGAAATTCTTCGGCAGACGGCGGGCATCCAGGCAGGTAGTAATCCACATGCACCACTTCATGCAGTGGATGCACTTTGTCGAGCAGCAGCGGTAGCTCGACATCATCCGGAATCTGTGGATTCTCCACGCCAACCCCGTTCAGATAGGCCTCTTCCAGACACTCGCGCAAATCGAAATGGTTGCGCATGGCGGGCACTCCGCCATTGATGGCACAGGCTCCGACCGCGATGAGAATCTTGCAGTTCTCTCGGAACTCACGCAGTACATGCACATTGTCTGCGTTGCACAATCCGCCCTCGACCAGACCGATATCGCACGGATCGCAATGCTTGATGTCGGTCAGCGGCGAGCGATTGAACTCGACATGTTCCAGCAAGGCCACCAGTCGTTCATCCATATCGAGGAAGGACATATGGCAGCCGAAACAACCGGCCAGCGACGTGGTGGCGATCCTGATTTTACTCATCGGTATGCCTCACATCAAAGTGAAACTCGCGCAACGATTCGTTTGCCCCCTCGCCCGCTTGCGGGAGAGGGTTGGGGAGAGGGAAACGGGCATGACGAGTTTCATCATCAGGCGTGGCATATTTACCATGCCCGTTAGCCAGGATGACTTTTTCCAAACCAATCTCGCCGACTTGGTGCAGGTCAAAAGTACGCCGTCCGATCGGCACTTCATAGCCATGCTCCTTGATCAGGATCGCGCCCACCGGACAAATGTGTACTGCCATATCGCTCGTTTCGAGATCGCTATCCGCCAACTTGCCGCTGGGTGAATTCACGATCAGATGCGCAGTTATGCCGCGTCCGGCGATGGCGAACACATTCTTGCCATCCACTTCGCGGCTGGCGCGCACACACAGCTCGCAAAGTATGCAACGGTCACGATCCAGCATGACGGTCGGATGCGAGGCGTCCACTTCGCGGCGCGGGAAGAACTGCGGAAAATGCCCGTCCAGCATTCCCAGATGATAGGCCACGGCCTGTAGCGTGCAGTTACCGGTCTTTTCGCAGGCCGGGCACAGATGATTGCCTTCGATGAACAACATTTGTGTGATGGTCTTGCGCACTTCATTCAGGGCTGGCGTGTTGTTGCTGATCTGCTGCCCGCCTACGGCGGGCGTGATGCAGGCTGACACGCTCCTGGCGTCGATATCGACTGAAAATTTTGTCTGTACCCGGCGATCCGAGTTGTGGGACGACATACCTCTGCTGCCGATATCGACAGTACACAGCTTGCAACTGCCATGCGGCGTGAGTCCGGGACGATGGCACAGATGGGGAATATAAACGCCGGCTGCCAGTGCCGCATCCATGATGGTCTGCCCATCTTTGAACGGGATTTCCTGCCCGTCTATCGTGATGATATTTGGGGTGATCGTATTTTGCTCTGCTTCTGCGCTCATATCATCCCCCGTTATTCCAGATGAGCCGCCGCATCGTCGCGATGCGTGACTTGGCGCGCTTCTTCAAGTGCCCCGTCCAGATTGAAGTAGGGCTCAAAATTACTGTGTACCAGGCGCTGCTCATATATATGCGGGAACCGCTGCAAACTGTCCAGGATGGGATTCGCTGCAGTCTGCCCCAAGCCGCAATGCGAACGGCGTTTAATTAACGCGCCCATGCGTTTCATTTCATCCACGTCATATTGCGTGCCATGGCCGCTGGCGATCTTGTCCAGACCATTTTTGAGCAGCGTTGTGCCCACTCGGCAAGGAGTGCAGAAACCGCAACTCTCATGGGCGAAGAAATGCGCAAAATTGACGATGATTGCCAGGAGGTCGCGTCCCTGACCAAACACCATGAACGAGCCGCCGGTGGGCAAATCCTCAAAGCCAAGTTTACGATTGAATTTTGCCTGATTAATCAGCGTGCCGGAAGGCCCTCCGACTTGCACCGCCTGAACATCCTTCGCGCCGCAGTCATCCAGCACCTGCTGAATGCTGACGCCGAATGGATATTCATAAATCCCCGGTGCCGCGCAGTCACCACTGACACTCAGAATTTTGCTGCCCGCCGATTTTTCCGTGCCCACTGTTCTGAACCATGCACTGCCATGCAGTGCAATATGAGCGGCGGCAGCAAATGTTTCCACATTGTTGACCACGGTAGGTTGACCGAGATAGCCATGTGTCACCGGAAATGGCGGACGGTTGCGCGGCACCCCGCGCTTGCCTTCCAGAGATTCGATCAGCGCCGATTCTTCGCCGCAGATGTAAGCCCCCGCCCCGACTACGATCTTGATGTCGAAATTGAATCCAGGATGACTGAGAATGTTGTTGCCCAACAAACCCAGTTCGCGACGATGCGCCAACACGGCTTGCAACTGCGGCAACAGGTAGCGATACTCGCCGCGCAAATAGAGAAAACCCTGTTCTGCCCCGATTACAGAAGCGCATACGGTCATTCCTTCGAACACCGCATCGGCATGGCCGCGCAACAGGATGCGATCCTTGAACGTGCCGGGCTCGCCTTCATCGGCATTACAAACCACATAGTGCGCGGCACCCCGCGCTTCGCGACAAAACTTCCATTTCATGCCGGTGCTGAATCCTGCGCCACCCCGTCCGCGCAGCCCGGACTGGGTGATTTCGGCCAGCGTACCATCAATGCCGCGCGCCAACATCGCACGCATGCCATCACCCGCGGCAAAATCATTCTTGAGCAACAAACCGCTGTTACGGATATTGTCGTCAATGCGAAACCATTCGGCAGGCCAATCCGCAAGCGGCGTCTCTGTTTCAACCAGATCAGCGATGCGCGTGATCTTGCTGGCATCAAGACGGGTAATCGGCATGCCGTTTACCAGCAAAGCAGCACCGTGATCACACATGCCGATGCAGGAGGTTTCGTCTATGCTGACCAATCCATCGGCACGCGTCTTACCGGCAACCACACACAGGCGATGACAGAGCATGTGCAGCAGGTTTTCGCCACCTGCATGGTACCCGCAACTGGTGCAATTGCTAAGCAGAATGTTGTATCGTCCGCGGGGCGTTCTGTAAAAAAAGGAATAGAACTCGACTACTGATTCCACTTGGCTAACCGGCAAGCCAAGATGCGAGGCGACTTCACGGACAGTTTCGTGGGAGATATGCAGGAACCGTTGTTGCAGCGCATACAAAATATGCAGCAAGTGATTGGATTGCGAGTAGGCATCCGCAATAACTGCATTTACCTGCTCAGCTGTAACTGTCCGGATTGGTGGGCTCATGGCTAATCTTCCTTTAGATGTTCCCTCATTACAAATTCAAAAGCAGATGGAAGAGTACCGATAGGATGTGAAGCTGCTCAATTTACCCGAACAGAATTCCCTGTTTTAAAAGCAAAGTCCTGTCGGTTTCTGCCTGGGTTGCTAGCCGCAAGCTTGGACAAAGCTAGTGCTGACCATTTTTTCATTCTACTCTTGAATTTTGGATGCCAACATGGCTAAAAATAAAATGTGGGAGAGGTGCCAGCCCAAAGGGACGCAACTTTCCTATGTGCCAAGGCGCATGAAAGTTGTCAGAGTGGTCGAATGTACCGGACTCGACAACACGCTACACGGCAGCCGCAGTCCAATCCGGTGTTGTTCGTAGGTTTATGGAGAGGTGTCAGAGTGGTCGAATGTACCGGACTCGAAATTCGGTGTAGCGTTATGCGTCACCGTGGGTTCGAACTCCACCCTCCCGGCAAACAGGAAAGGACATCCGCAAGGGTGTCCTTTTTTATTTTGTAGATTCAATTTCGAAGCGCAACTTTTATTGGGGGGCGAAAGCTGGCCTTGTTAGGGTGTATAATCAGCCGCCGTTGGTGAACAGTTCAGCTTTGCGGGTTACCGCGACAGGTTGCATGTGGGTGCTGACATTATCCGGATGCGCCGATAATAGCACCTTGCCTGGGTCGCTTATCGCGGACGAGAGTGCTGGCGCGGATTTTGGTAGTGACTCCTGCGCTGCCGACCATCATGGCAAGAACCGCACCCTGGCCGTCTTCAAAGGCTGGGCGGAGTTGTTACGGGCTGCTTTATCGGCTACAGGGCGGATGTTTACGGCTTCTGATCAACCACTGTGCCGATATTGCCGTGATTGTGCATGATGTAGTGCTTTTAGGTGAAAAACTTATGACAGCTATTGTACAAATGATGCCAAGTGAATCAGTGGCCGCACGCGCTGCAGATAATGAAGTTTGCTCTCTGGTTACCTGCAAGGATTGCGGCATCTATGGTTTATGTCGCGAGGTGAATGGTTCCGATGTGGATCTGCGTCTGCCCGAAACGATAGTCAGAAACCGCAGACTGTTCAAGCGCGGCGAGTTGCTCTATCGGATAGGTGAGCCTCTGCGCACCATTTATGCGATCCGCTGTGGTTCCGTCAAGACTTATGTCCTGACCAACGATGGCCGGATGCAGATTACAGGCTTCCATATTGCCGGTGAATTGCTCGGTTTGGGTGCTATCGCAGCCAATTCCTTCACCAGCGAAGCCAGGGTGCTGGAAACCACGATGGTGTGCGAAGTTCCCATCGACGTGCTGGAAGTATACAGCGAGGAAATTCCATCCATCCATCAACAGATGCTCAAGATCATGAGTCAGGAAATTCTCGACAACCAGGAGTTGATGCTGTTGCTCGGAAAGAAGAATGCTGACGAGCGTTTGGCCACTTTCTTGCTGAGCTTATCGCGACGCTTCCAGAGGCGCAATTACTCCCCCACCAAATTTAACCTGAGCATGTCGCGCAGCGATATCGGTAATTACCTCGGCATAGCCGAAGAAACAGTGTGCCGCGTGTTTACTCGTTTCCAGAACGAGGGCCTGCTGGCCACCGAACGGC
>CABEDG010000013.1_pt1 | contig 12192 bp, 13 predicted proteins | sample 3132891 | NCBI WGS metagenome assembly CABEDG01 (sample SAMEA5534329, study PRJEB31848) | metagenome | biome: tundra; feature: field; material: soil | place: USA | collected 2013-05 | depth 0.15 m
CGATTCATTTTCAGGGGTATCAAAACCATATCCGACATCAAACAAATCGATTGTAGAGCGTTCTGGAGGGTCGATTTTTTCGCGCTCAATTTTGCTCTACGTTTTTACACAGCCTGTGTCGATTGCAGACATTTAATTGTTCTCCGAAACCTATCCATGGCTTTCCGATGATTTAATTCCAGGCTGTCCAAATGGCCAAAATTATCGTTGGTATAATCCAATCAGATCGGATTGAACAAGCACGTGACCCTGCATGGCCTTTTCCACAGTAGCCTTGGCGGGGTGTTTCAGGTCCGGCAGCATGATATCCAGCGCATAAAGTTTGAAAAAATAGCGATGTTTGCCAACCGGCGGACAGGGCCCGCCGTAGCCGGTACGGTGCCAGTCGTTAATCCCCTGCAAGGTTCCGGCCGGGAGATCTTTTGCTGCGACGCCCTCTGTCAAACCACTTGCATAGTGGGGAATGTTGTATAGCACCCAGTGCACCCAGGTCATTTTAGGTGAGGCCGGATCTGGCGCATCGGGGTCATCGACAATCAAGGACAGGCTTTTCGTGCCAACCGGCACGCCGATCCAGGCAAGCGGGGGAGAAATATTCAGGCCATCACAAGTATGGCGTGTGGGAATCACGCGATCATGCATAAATGATGGCGACATGATGATCAGGGACATAACGATCTTTTCCTTTCCGCCTGTTAGCTAGCCGACTTTGGCTGCGCTGAAAGAGATACAGGGAACCTCTAAAAATCCACATTTGCGAGCATCCGCTACGCGGCTTGCCTGCTTACCCCTTTTCCGCGCATTGCTGACGATTCCGCACGGGCTGCTTTTGCCCGTAGCGGATCGGCGTCCCTTTGTGGGGCATTTGGGCGAACTCTGAATTTTTAGAAGCTCCCTACAGATGAGCCTCCCGGAACACCACCCAGTCCAACCGCTTGGCTATCCGCTGTAATTTGATCGAACCGCAAATCTATTTACTCGGCCGTTAAATCGTCGCTTTCGTTCTGGCGCTTGGGCTCGTGAGTCTTGATGTCACCGCGAATTTTTCGTGCGTGGTCTTCAATTTTGCGTTTGGCGGCATCGAAGGCATCGCGCAAGGCTACGTAAACATCTTCGGCATGGTCGCGGTTAACCACGATCTCGCTGCCCGGTACGCCGATGTCGATGCGCACATTGAACTGTTTGCCCTGATGATGGTGCTTGTGCGGCACCTCAACCACTACCCGGCAGGACATGATGTGATTGAAAAATTCATCGAGTTTTTTCACCTTGTCACGGATGTGCGTTTCCAGCGCCTCTGAATGGTCAATATCACGGATGGTAATTTGTAATGGTATTTGCATGGTTTCCTCCTTAAAATTCGAGACGCATTAGCGGCGGCTCATCACTTCTCTTTTCTGTAAAATTTACGCGAGATATGCTCGGGCTTTTTACCCTGCGAAAAATCTTTCTGGTCAGTGGCCGGAAAATCATAATGGACGACGTTCAAGTAGTGTGCGGCATCCGTTATTTCTTCTTCTGGGGACCTCTAAAAATCCACATTTCATCCCAACTGCTGGAACTACTGATAAGACTACTAGCCATCTGACTAACCCAGCAAAATACGCTGGGTTAGTCATTGTTTATAGCCATTCCACTAGGTCACCAAAAAACGGCAACCAAGTGGCTGGTTATGCTGCGTTGCGTAAAAAATTTCTTGCTTATATATCCACCATATGCGGCGCTGCAAAACGAAGTTTCAGTGTAGGGTAACCTTTAGGTTGGCCGGAACTAAAATTTTTTGCGAGCAGCCGCTACGCGGCTTGCCTGCTTACCCCTTTTTCGCGCCTTGCTGACGATTCCGCACGGGCTGCTTTTGCCTGTAGCGGATCGGCGTCCCCTTGTGGGGCATTTGGGCGAACTCTGAATTTTTAGAGGCTCCCTTTACTCCAGCCTGTCGCCAGCTTTTTTGATCCAATTATGGAATAGCCCTCATAGTCTCAAACGGTTTGTATGGCTGCCTGATGGGTGTGGAGAAACCAGCGATCCAGCACCACGTGGCGGGTAAACCATTTGTTGCCCAGCAATATCCCGGCGAGAAAGTGACGCAGGAATGCTGGTCCGACTCCGCTTGGGGCCGCCGTAGCGCCAAAGCGCGCAACCAGACGACTGGCATAAGGCAGCAACTGCTGACGGCGATAGTCTCCTTTGGCTGCCAGGATGGTGGCGGCAGCCATGAGACCGGACTCAACCGCCGGTCGTATCCCTTCGCCGCTTTGCGGGTAGGCCAACCCGGCCGCATCGCCGACGAGCAGCATGCCATCATCAAGCTGTTTGCGCACCGCATGTCCATACAGAAGGTAGGCATGTCCATGGAAATGATCCGGGATGTCCTGCGGAATTCTGCCGCGTTGCTTAAGGAAGTCGCAAAAATTCTTGAGTTGTTCCGAAAGACGATGGTTGTCCTCCCGGCCCAGCCCGATATTGAGATAACTGCCTTTGCGAAAACACCAGCCGTAACCCTGCAGATCCCGGCAAAAATAAAGTTCAGGAGTATCCCCTTGCACTTTGCAATCATCGCGTTGTGCCGGACTCATCTCGAATTCGATTTCTTTGGCGGCAATTGCCGGCTCGTCAGCCCCGAGCTTCGCTCCCATAAAGCGCGCCACCGGGCAGAAATGTCCTCCCGCACCGATGACCAGCGGAGTCGAGATGACATCATTAACGATCCACTGCTTGCCGTCTCTTTGCAAAGATTTCAGCGGCTGACCCAGACGCAAACGCGCACCCGAGCGTTGCAGCAGATAGTCGTCCAGCTCGCAGCGGCGTATCCCATAGCTGACCGTGGTCGGATATCGGGTCTCTACATCCCCGTCATCGATCAAACCGGTACGGAAGGCCGTGATCGGCTGCAGCACATGCTGCCGGCCATAATCTTCGGTATCCAGCCGCAGTGCCTCCACCACCGCCGGGGTTATCCAGCCGGCACAGACCTTATCACGCGGGAACAGCGCCTTGTCCATCACCATCACATCCAGGCCCTGCTGGCGCAGCTGCCACGCGCAGCTCGAGCCTGCGGGGCCGCCCCCGACGATGAGTGCATCACAGCTTTCCATCGGATTCTCCCAAAGAGGTGGCCTGCGGTTCGTACAGGTATTGCCGGGTCCATGGGATCTGGTTATTGCCCGCGCGGGTGAAGGTCACCTGGAATAGTTGCATACCCCCCAGCTTGAAGGCAGTGAGAGATCCGGCGAGGTACAAGCGCCATGCCCGCACAAATGCCGGATCGAACATTTCCGTCACGCGATCGACATTATCCTCATACCGCTGTAACCAGTGCTCCAGGGTCTTGGCATAGTGCAGCCGTAAATTTTCCACATCCAGAACTGAAAAATCGAAAGGCTCGAAGATCTGCATTATTTGCGCCAGACTCGGCGGGCAGGCACCGGGAAAAATGTGGCGCTTTGTCCATGTGTCCATGGGTCGGGGGTAATTCAGGCCTATGGTATGGATCAACCCGCGCCCGCTATCCTTGAGGCTGCGATTGATGACCGCCCCCAACTCCTGATAATGATCCGTCCCCACGTGTTCGAGCATGCCGATCGAGACGAAAGCATCGAACTCGCCGCGCACGTTGCGGTAGTCGTCCTCAATGAACTCAACCTGTCCGTCCAGCCCTTCGGTATGAGCGCGTTGCCGGGCGAAGGCGACCTGTTCTTTGGATATGTTGTAGGCTGTCACCGTCACGCCATAGTGCCTGGCCATATGCAACGCCAAAGCCCCCCAGCCGCAGCCTGCCTCCACCACTTTCTCGCCCGGTCGCAGGCACAGTTTGCGGCATATATGATCCAGCTTGGCAAGCTGGGCATCTTCAAGACTCGTACTCGATCTGGGGAAATATGCACAGGTGTACAGCATGCGTTCATCGAGCCAGAGCTTGTAAAAATCGTTGCCGATATCATAGTGGTGGTGGATGTTGCGGCGCGCTCCAGAGAGGGAGTTGCGCCGTGCGTCGTAGAACGGAGCCAACAGTTTTTTGCCAATCTTGCCCTGGTTGCGCAGAAGCCAGACCCGATAGACCGCTTCGAGAAAATCCAGCAGGTTTCCCTGCACCTCTATGCGCTGGGCCGTGTACAACTCGCCGAAGTAAAGCTCGGGATTGGTGACCAATTTCAATAGTGCGCCACGGTCGCGAATGAGAACCCGCGCTACCGCGTTCCCCTCATGATTCGAAATTCCATGCCCATTCCACAGCACAAGCTGCACGGGCGGATTACCGATGGTGCGCAGTATTCTCGTCAACAGCAGCTTTTCCGTCGCAAGAACCATATTGCCAAGCGTTCGGCGCTGTTCTCTTGCCGGGACCGGGTAATTGATTCCGCCGCTTATCGACTTGCCAGATGGCTCGGTTTGCTCTTGTTTCATGCCTTTGCTCCTCGCAATCATGTCGTGATGCTACCACCGAATCTGCCTGCCATGACCCGCTAATATACTTGTTAAATCCTCTATGATGTTGCGCAGACTGGCGCCATAACCTCAGAGAGGAATTGCTTTTTCTTCCTGGCCTCTATGCATCGTGCAAAAATGATGTCGAACGCGATTATTATCAGGAAGATTGCGAGTACAGGCAGGGCGCATCGCATCTTCCCCTTCAGTGCGTCCAACTCACACGCAACAGATTTTATTCCGGGTTATAGTGGAATTCCAGCCCGCCCTGATAGGCATGATGCAACAACTCGCCCATGCCACGGGCAAGATGAATATCGGTGGTGGTCATCAGTGTAGTGCCATTTTTTTCTTTCACTGCCATGATACGCTTGAGCGGGTGTTCCGCCCGTTCGTGTTTTTCATGGTTGCGCACGAGACGCATAATTTCTTCGCGATGGGCGCGGAAGAACTCACCCTTCAGAGTTAGGAAGCCGGCGGGAAAATGATCATGTATGCGATGGCAGGCAGGGCAGATCGCCCCATGCGCGTTTGCCGGTGCTTGCCGCCACTGCCAGCGTCCTTCATGAAATACCGCAGCACATTGCGAACAGACGGCCGGCTCCGGCAGCTTGCCCTTGGCTTTGTAGGCATCGTGCACGCGTTCCTGAAAAATGCCGTCGCGCCGGGAAATTTGGCGGAAGCCGTCAGAAATAGTTGCGTGACTCATGATGGTTTCTCCTTTGGTTGATCGCATGGCCGCCTGAATTTTTCACCTTCATTTCACAGACGTACTCGCTACATTTCCATCTCACCCATGGCATCGGGCGTATCCTCATTCTTCGGCAAATCTGCAATCATCACGTCCGTGGTGAGAATAAGACTGGCTATCGAAGCGGCATTCTGCAACGCGCAACGCGTCACCTTGGTCGGGTCGAGGATACCCATTTCAATGAGATCGCCATATGCCTCGGTGGCGGCGTTGTAACCGAAGCTGCCCTTGCCCTCCAGCACCTTGTTCAGCACCACCGAAGGCTCGCCGCCGGCGTTGGTGACGATCTGGCGCAAGGGTTCTTCCAGCGCCCGCAGCACGATCTGGATGCCGGATTCCTGCTCGCTGTTGTCGCCTTTCAGCGCGCTGATCGCCGCCCTGGCGCGCAGCAACGCCACCCCGCCGCCGGGCAGGATGCCCTCTTCGACCGCCGCGCGGGTCGCATGCATCGCGTCTTCAATACGTGTTTTTTTCTCTTTCATCCCCGTTTCGGTGGCAGCGCCGACCTTGATTACCGCGACACCGCCAGCCAGCTTGGCGGCGCGCTCCTGCAATTTTTCCTTGTCATAGCTGCTGGTCGCTTCTTCAACCTGTTGACGAATTTGCCTGATGCGGCTCTGTATCATCGCGGCATCCCCGGCGCTGCTGATCAGCGTGGTGTCTTCCTTGCCCACTTCCACGCGCTTGGCCTGGCCGAGATTTTTCAGCGTGATTTTCTCCAGGGTGAGACCGACTTCATCGGCGATCACCTCGCCGCCGGTCAGGATGGCGATGTCCTCCAGCATGGCGCGGCGGCGATCGCCAAAACCGGGTGACTTGACGGCGACAGTCTTCAAAATGCCGCGGATATTGTTGATCACCAGCGTCGCCAGCGCCTCGCCCTCGACATCCTCCGCAATGATGAGCAGCGGTCTCCCGGCCTTGGTGATCTGCTCCAGCAGCGGCAGCAAATCATGAATGTTGTTGATCTTCTTGTCGTGCATGAGGATATAAGGTTCATCCAGAGCCACGATCTGTTTGTCGGGACTGTTGATGAAGTAAGGCGACAGATAGCCGCGGTCGAACTGCATCCCTTCCACTACTTCCAGTTCGTTTTGCAGGCTCTTACCGTCTTCGATTGTGATCACGCCTTCGTTGCCAACCTTTTCCATGGCCTGTGCAATGATGTCGCCGACAGCGGTATCGGCGTTGGCGGAGATGGCGCCGACCTGGGATATCTCCTTGTTCGTCGCGCATGGCCGGGAAATCTTGCGCAACTGCTCAACGGTTGCGGCAACCGCCTTGTCTATGCCGCGCTTCAAGTCCATCGGGTTCATGCCGGCGGCAACGAACTTCATGCCTTCGCGGACGATCGCCTGTGCCAGCACCGTGGCGGTGGTCGTACCGTCACCCGCCACATCGGAGGTTTTGCTGGAGACCTCCTTCACCATCTGCGCACCCATGTTCTCGAACTTGTCCTTGAGCTCGATCTCCTTCGCCACAATGACCCCGGAATTGGCCACCAGCGGCGGCCCGTAGGGGCGGTCCAGAATCACGTTGCGCCCTCTCGGGCCAAGCGTCACCTTGACCGCATCCGCCAGGACGTTCACACCCTCAATGATCTTGACACGGGCAGCATCATGAAACAAAACCTGTTTCGCCGACATTGGACTCTCCAGAATGAATGTTGCGCAGGCTTGGAATTACAGCACGGCTATGATGTCTTCTTCCCGCATGACGAGTAGCTCCTCACCCTGGTCGGGCTTTTCCTACGCTGTATAGGGAATCACGATACCGGATGCCGTTTTGTGTGAGCCTTCCAGCGGCTTTACCAGTACGCGATCATGCAAAGGGCGGAAACGCATAATGCTTCTTCCTATGGCGTGGTACCCGTAACCAACGAAACACCATTTTATGAAATGGAGATCTCTTTGGGGGACGATCCGGGCTTCTTGGGTAAGGTCAGTTCGAGTACGCCGTCGTTATATTTAGCCTGAACCTTGCTTTGATCGATCTCGTCAGCAAGATTGAAACTGCGTGAGGCTATGCCGTAACTGAGTTCGCTGCCGAATGGATTAAAACGAGTGATGTTGTTCATGTTGTTTTTCCTTGGCGATGTGGATAGAACGTAAAAAAAGCCGGTGAATTTTATTTTTTGCAGCTGGTTAACGAATACTAAAAATGGGTAATTCAACCTCGCAAAAGTTACCTTCCCAGCAAACAAAAAGCCCGACAAAGTACCAATTTTGGCAACCCAAAAAACGGTTAAGGAGCTTTGATGCTGGAAGCTTGCTTACCTTTAGGGCATTGTACTACTTCAAAGCTGATCTTCTGACCTTCTTTGAGGACTTGAAACCGTTCATATTAACTGTACCGGTTGGCATGTGATCACTTCCTTATTTAAAAAGCGGGAAAGCCTCCCGCGGGCCTTATTATACTTGTTGAGTTGATTTTTCTTAGTCCTTCTGTGTCGTCTTCGTCGCCCACAGGTATCTTGGCATCACGCGGCTTATGGATGGGAACATAAGTTTGTTACTTCACCGCGACATTGATCGCCTTGTGCCTCATGTTTTCAGGCCATGGCCGGGTGATGATGTCATCCCGCGAATCCATGCTTGGCTTTCTGGTCGGAGATACAGGCAGTAATTCATTGTTTACATTGTGATGAGTCAGGCTGTGTGTAACCATAGGCAGAATCCGGCTTTTCTATAAGAATATATTTAGGCTGGAAGTAGGGATTTTCCTGACTGCGAGTTCTTGAAGGCGAGCGGGAAGCAACACGGAAGTTGCCGAACCATAAATTAAAACCGGGTAATGGTTCAATTGCGTGCGGAATGGCGTTAGTATCATGCACACTAATCACCAGAAATACTGTTGGGGATGGAATTTGGAGCGGTATCTATGACGATTCATCTGTTGATAGCTGATGATCACGTTCTGGTTTGTGCGGCCCTGATTGAATATCTGGGGATGTCCCCGGATATCGAAGTGGTTGGCGAAGCCGCCAACGGCAATGAACTGCTGGAAAAGTTGCACACTATCTTTGCGGATATGCTGTTGCTCGATCTGATCATGCCCGGTCTATGCGGGACGGAGTTAATCAGTAGAGTCAGGAGTTCCTATCCCAGTCTGCGTATTCTGGTGCTCAGCATGCATAATGAAACACGGGTAGTGTTGCGCGCCTTGAGAGCAGGCGCATCGGCTACATCTGCAAGGACAGCACGCCACAGACCCGGCTGGAGGCTATTCGTAAAGTCAGCACAACAGGCAAATACCTCAGCCCGGCAATGGCCGAGCAGATCGCGTTTTTACCCGGTCCAATAGAGCAAAACCCTATTGAACTTATCCTGTCCGACCGGGAAAGGCAGATATTTCACCTGATCGTGGATGGAAAAAGCATCAAGGAAATTGCTAAAGAATTTGCTATCAGCGACAAGACGGTCAGCACACACAAAATAATCTGCTCAACAAGCTTGGTTTGAAAAGTGTTGTGGAACTGGTGCGATATACCATACAGGAAAAACTGTAGTGAGGTGCTCATGAGCAACAAGCCGGACGAACAGGACGCGCTGAAGGCAGAAGCCGAGGAGCAATCCGCCTGCACGCTGCGGGCGGCGGCTGAAAGGAAACTGGCACACATGCCGCCTGCAGATACCCCGACTCGTCCAGTCGAGGAAATCCTTCATGAACTTCAGGTACACCAAATCGAGCTTGAAATGCAGAACGATGAGTTGAGGCGCGCGCAGGTCAGCATAGAAGAATCCCGCGACCGTTACGTCGACTTCTATGACTTCGCGCCCGTCGGCTATATCATTCTTAGCCGCGAGGCCCTGATCGACGAAATCAATCTCGCCGGCGCTACTCTGTTGGGAGACGAGCGCGGCAAACTGCTGCGCCACCGCTTCGCCGCTTTCATCGCTCCGGAAGACCGCGATCACTGGTATCGATATTTCATGAGCGTACTGCAGCGCGATGACAAACTGACTTGCGAACTGGTCATTCTGCGTGGTGATGGGTCGCGTCTACAAGTTCAGCTGGATAGCCTGCGCCTGCTGAGGGATGACAAATTACCCGTGGTGCGCATCGTGTTGTCCGACATCGCTGAGCGCAAGCGCGCCGAGCAGGCAGTGCGCGAGCAGGAGGAATTCTTTCGCATGATCGCCGAGAATATCGAGGATTTTATCGCGGTGCTTGATCTGGAAGGACGACGGCTCTACAACAGCCCGTCATACGCCCGGCTTTTTGGCGATCCTGAAGGTATGAAGGGTACAGACTCCTTCGCCGAGATACATCCGGATGACCGTGAGCATGTCAAACGTGTGTTCAAGGAAACCGTACAAACCGGCATCAGCCTTCGGACAGAATACCGCTTCGTGCTGGCTGATGGCAGTATCCGTCACATGGAATCCTGCGGTGAGCTGATCAGCAACAGTCGGGGCCAGGCATCGCGTGTAGTCGTCGTATCCCGTGACATCACCGAGCGCAAACAGGTCGAGGAGCAAATTCGAAATCTGGCTTTCTATGACACATTGACGCAGCTGCCCAATCGCCACATGTTAGATGACAGGCTGAACCAGGCCATGGCCGCGAGCAAACGCAGTGGCCGTTATGGCGCACTGATGTTCCTGGATATGGACAATTTCAAACCGCTTAATGATCATCATGGGCATAGTGCGGGCGACTCGCTATTGAGGGAAGTGGCACGCCGCATTAGCAGTTGCGTTCGTGAAATGGATACTGTCGCGCGTTTCGGTGGTGATGAGTTCGTGGTGATGCTCAGCGAACTGGATACCGATAAAAAATCTTCCATTGCTCAAACCGGCATCGTTGCTGAAAAAATTCGCGCCATTCTTGCCAAACCTTATGCGCTGACACTTCAGCATGAAGGCGATACAGAAACTACCGTCGAGTATCATTGCACGTCAAGCATTGGGGTGGTGATGTTCATCAATCACGAATACAGGCCGGCTGACCTTCTTGAACGGGCCGATATGGTGATGTATCAAGCTAAAGAAAGCGGCCGCAATCGGGTTCGTTTTTTCAATATGTGACATTCAGGTTGCCTGCCATAATTGAACTGCAGAGCCGGATAGACACGCATTTTTGGTGGCCGGATGTCGCAGCGTTAATAATCCGTTTACAAAAATTACAAAAAATTCAGCATCCCGCGTGAGGGTTCAGGATGCACGGTTAGCAATCATCTCAGTTTTATTTCGGTCCAGATGCGCGACAGCACGCGGCGCTGGTGGCGGTCCAGATCGCGCAGCATTTCTAGCCGCGCCTGTTGCGCTCGGTCGGGAAACACCGCAGGGTTTTGCGCGATTTCCGGATGGATGTATTGCAGCGCGTCGCGGTTGGGATTGCCAGAACCGATCAGGTTGGTGAGTTCGGCAGAGTTGCGCCCGTCCAGCATGAAGTTGATGAAGCTATGCGCGAGGTCGGGGTGCGGGCCGGTTTTGTGCAGCACCATCGAATCGAGCGCCAGCACCGCGCCCTCTTTTGGAATGCTGGAGACGATGCGGAATTTCCTGCCGGCTTTTTGCGCATCGAGATCGGCCTGGAAGATGTCGCTGGAATAGCCATGCACCAGCCAGATGTTGCCGACGGTCAGCTCCTTGATGTAGCTGGAGGCGTTGAACGCCGCCCAATATGGCTTGGCGCGTATGATCAGGTCGCGCGCCTGTTTCCAGTGCGTCTCACTCACGTCGTTTGCCGAATAACCCAGATACTTCAGCGCTGCCGCCAGCAATTCGCGCTGGCTGTCGAGCACGGTGACGCGGCCTTTTATTTTTTCCAGATAGCGCGGTTCAAAGATCACCGCCCAGCTATCAACCGGCAAATCCAGCGTGCGGATTTTTTCGCGGTTCTAGCCGATCAGGGTAATGGTGTAGGCATAGGGCACCGAATAGCGGTTACCGGGATCGAACGCGGTGTCGAGATACGTCGGGTCGATGTTGTGCAAATTGGGTAACTGGTTTTTGTCGAGCGGGCTCAACGCGTTCTGCCGGATCAGCGATTCCACCGCGTTGCCGGTCGGCACGATCAGATCGTAGCCACTCGCGCCAGCGGCGAGCTTGGCGAGCATTTCCTCGTTGTCGGAGTAGTAGTCCTGCACCACACGGCACGCGCACTGCGCCTCGAAGCGCGCGATGGTCTCATCCGAGATGTAGTTGTTCCAGTTGTACAGATGCAGTTCGTCTGCGGCATGTGCCGTTACGACGCACAACAGGCATGCCAGCAACAGGCCGTGCATCAGGCTTTTCCTTTCAACACATCGGGTGCAAATCTGGAGGCGAGCAGGATCAGGGTCAGGGTGAGCAGCATCAGCAGCGTGGACACCGCGTTCACTTCCGGCGTCACCGCGATCTTGATCATCGAGTAGATGCGCAGCGGCAGGGTCTGCACGCCCACTCCGGCGGTGAAAAACGTGATCACGAAATCGTCTACCGACAGGGTGAACGCCATCAGCCCGCCCGCAATCACGCCGGGCAAGATCAGCGGGAAGGTGACATGGCGAAACGTCTGCCACGGCGACGCGCCCAGATCGCGCGCCGCCTCGAAAATACTTGCGTCCAGACTGGCGAGGGCGACGCGCACGATGATGGCGACAAAGCCGATGGAAAACGTGATGTGGGCGAGCACGATGGACAGCATGCCGAGCGTGAGGTTGAGCACCTGGATGAAGAACAGCAGCAGCGACACGCCAAGCAAAATTTCCGGCATCGCCACCGGCGTCAGCACCATGAAGTTCAGCAGCTTGAAGTCATAGCGGTGGATCGCGATGCCGGCCATGGTGCCGAGCAGCGTGGCGATCAGGCTCGACACCAGCGCGATGAACAGCGAATTGCCGGCGGCGATCAGCATCTCCTCGTCGTGCAGCAGCACCTGATACCAGTGCCAGGTGAAGCCCACCCATTCTGCATTCAGGCGCGAATCGTTGAACGAGTAGGCGACGACGATGGCTAGCGGCACATACAGAAAGGCGTATACGGCCAGTGACGCCGCCCACAGCGCCATTCCCCTGCGCCCGGCCCCCC
>CABEDG010000015.1_pt1 | contig 12135 bp, 12 predicted proteins | sample 3132891 | NCBI WGS metagenome assembly CABEDG01 (sample SAMEA5534329, study PRJEB31848) | metagenome | biome: tundra; feature: field; material: soil | place: USA | collected 2013-05 | depth 0.15 m
ACTGGCGAAAGTTTCATCGCGCATTTGGTGGAATTGCGCTCCCGCCTATTGAACGCCGTGGTGGCTGTGCTGCTGGTGTTCATCTGCCTGTTTCCATGGGCATCCGACCTCTACACTTTATTGGCGCAACCCCTGTTGACCAAACTGCCCAAAGGCGGGCAGATGATCGCCACCGATGTCACCACCCCCTTCTTCGTGCCGCTCAAAGTGGCATTAATGGCTGCTTTTCTCATTGCGCTGCCTTATATCCTTTATCAGATCTGGCGATTCGTTGCCCCCGGTTTATACGCACACGAAAAACGTCTGGTGTGGCCGCTGATCATCTCCAGCACGCTCTTGTTTTTTTGCGGCATGGCGTTTGCCTACTTCGTGGTATTCCCGGTGGTGTTCGGCTTCATCACCGCCAGCGCGCCACAGGGCGTGGCAGTAATGACCGACATCGACAAATACTTGAGTTTCGTGCTCACCATGTTCATGGCGTTCGGCATTACCTTCCAGGTGCCGGTGGCAGTGGTGCTGCTGGTGCGCATGGGCTTCGTTACCGTCGAAAAATTGCGCGAAATCCGCCCCTACATGGTGGTCGGAGCGTTCGTGGTGGGTGCAATTTTCACCCCGCCTGATGTGGTATCGCAATCCATGCTGGCGCTGCCATTATGGCTGCTTTACGAGGCTGGAATCGTGGTCGCCGCGTGGGTTGGCCGCGGCAAGGTGAAAGAAACAGGGGCGCAATAAAGGCCAACACTGCTTCGTTTTACTGCGCCCTTGGCTTCGGGCGTTTGCCGATTTTCACCTGCAAACCTATGGTTGCCCCGTTGCGCATCAGCCTGATCAGGACAACTTTGCCGGGTGGCAGGTTGGCTACTGTTTCCAGCATGACACTCGAGTCATCGATGGTTTTGTCGTCTATCGCAATCAGAATATCTCCGGTCTTTACGCCCGCCTGCTCAGCCGGACTGTTGCGTATCACTTCGGTGATCAACACGCCTTTGGTGTCGCCGAGTTTGAAGGACTCGGCCAATTCCGGCGTGAGTTCCTGCACCCCTGCGCCGACCCAGCCGCGCGTGACGGAACCGTGCTGGATAATTTGTTCCATGGTCTTTTTCGCGGTGCTGGCGGAAATGGCGAAGCCAATGCCGAGCGATCCGCCATTCGGCGAATAGATTGCGCTGTTGATGCCGATCAAATTGCCGTTTCCGTCTACCAAGGCGCCGCCGGAATTGCCCGGGTTGATTGCGGCATCGGTCTGGATGAAGTTCTCAAAGGTGTTGATTCCCAGATGATTGCGCTTGAGCGCGCTGACGATACCCATGGTGACCGTTTCACCCACGCCAAACGGGTTGCCGATGGCGAGCACCATGTCGCCTACATGGGCTTGTTCCGGATGACCAAAGGTGATGGCGGGAAGGTTGCCGGGCAGCTCGATTTTGATCACCGCCAGATCGGTTTCCGGATCGGAGCCGATGACATGTGCCTTGGCCTTGCGACCATCGGACAGCGCGACTTCGATTTGATCGGCGGCTTCCACCATGTGATGGTTGGTAAGGATGTAGCCATCGGGACTGACGATCACGCCGGAGCCGAGGCTGGAGCTGCTTTGCGGCTCGTCATCTCCTTGGTCGCCGAAGAAAAATTTGAAGCGCGGATCATCCATGAAGGGATTGACCGGTGTCTTGATGACAGTGCTGGTAAAGATGTTCACCACGGAAGGCATGGCTTTTTGTGCGGCGGCACTTAACCCCAACGCCGGGGATTTGTCGCCGCTGACCAGTGGTGTGTTTTCATACAGGGTGACCACACCGCCGCGTGCCGCGTTCGGCAACAACTCCGGCTTGAGGGTATGAATAATAAACAGCAGCGCCAGCGCGATAGTGACGGTTTGGGTGAACAGAAGCCAGTGTTTACGCATGGTATGATGAACTCGATTGTTTCAATTGATGAAGGGAGCGTTATGTTGCTTAATGAATTGCGTGATTATAACGCAAGCCTGCTGCAAACCAATCTGTTCAAAGATTACTGCCCGAATGGTGTGCAGGTGGAGGGTCGTGCGGAAGTGCGGCGTATCGCAACCGGGGTGACGGCTTCGCAGCATGTGCTGGACGCGGCGATTGCGTGGGGTGCGGATGCGATTTTGGTGCATCACGGTTATTTCTGGCGCAACGAAGAGGCCACTATTGTCGGCATCAAGAAAAAACGCATCGCGCAGCTGTTGCGCAACGACGTGAGTTTGCTGGCCTATCACCTGCCGCTCGATGCGCATGCCGAACTGGGCAACAACGCACAACTCGGCAAGTTGCTCGGTTTGATTGAGCAGGGCAGGTTTGGTGAGCAAAACATTGCCTGGTTGGGTTCGTTAGCGCAGCCTCAGACGCTGGCACAATTCACCCAGCAGGTTGGGCATGGCTTGCAGCGCACGCCACAAGTCATCGGGGAGGGTGCCAAGAATATTCGAAAAGTGGCGTGGTGCAGCGGCGGCGCGCAAGGCTACTTTGAAGCAGCCATTGCTCAGGGCGTGGATGCCTATATCACCGGAGAAATTTCCGAGCAGAATTTTCATCTGGTCAACGAAACCGGCGTGGCCTTCATCGCCGCAGGGCATCACGCTACCGAGCGTTTTGGTATTCAGGCGCTGGGAGAGCATTTGGCAAAACAATTCAGTCTGGAGCATCGCTTTTTTGATCAGGCCAATCCAATTTAATCGTCCCGGTTTAAATCCCCCTTTAGAGGTTCCCTTTAGTCAGTTTGCTGCGCAACTGTTTTAGAGAAACAGTCATGCTGCGCGGGGCATTTTGCAGTGCGGCATTGGCTTGTGTGATTGACGTGGCGTAGTCTATCAGCAGCGTTTTCAGAATAGCTTCCATATCACCCAATAGTTGTTCAGGTCGGTGTGCGTAGTGCAGCAGGAAGTCTTTGCGGCGCGGATGAAACGCTGTCCACTGCCAGGCAAGAAAGCCTTCATTGTTCTTGAAACCGGCGTTTTGCAGCGACTCTTTCAGGCTGTTTACAGCGGCTAATCCGAGTTGATCGGGCGAGGGTGCGGCACTCCACATCAAGCCAAAATAAACACGCCATTCCCCGCCAAGGTATTGCTGTTCCACCATCGGACGAAGGTAAAGCGGTTGCTCCGTACGCGTGGTGCAATGTAATCCGACCAAGCTATCCGGTGCGTTTTTGTCTTCGGTAGGCTCGACGTGCCATGCCAGTTCATGTTCTTTGATCAACGCATTGAGGCGTGGCAACAATTCCAGCCAAAGGCGATTGTTCATTTGCTCGCGAAGCCTATCCATCTGTTCGGCAACGCAGAGACCCAATGGCAAATTTTCTGTTTGGGCAAAAAAATCCAGTACAGCCTGTTCTTCATTCATGGTGTCATATCCTAACTGGCCCAGCATTGAAAACGTATATAAGCAATTGCTGTAATTCTGTGCGGCATATAACTTTTTTTGTTATGTCGGGGATAAGTTGCAATATTCAGTGTTGACTTTATTTTTCAGACTAGACATTATTCGTCCGTGTAGTCGCGTCGCGCTCATCCAGGCGGAAAAAAACCAAGGCAGATGATAATTACTATCGCGACACAACGCATCAAAAAATAATCCGATTTACCTGTTCTATCATGCTGGCAGTAAGTTTGGTGTGGGATCATTTGTTTGCTGGGGGAGTCCTTACGATGCAACGTTTTTTACGTTTGTCTGTTTTGCTACTGGGATTGTTTGCTGCAGCGAGCAGTTATGCAGCCGATGCCCCGCCACCCGCCCTTACGACCGAGGATGACTTAGGCCCGGCTATCGAGCAGCCTATCGAGTTCCCCCACTTTCGCCATGCCGGCGATGCCGACAAGGGCGGAATGCAGATCAACTGCATGTACTGTCATACCTACGCCCGGCGCAGTTTGGTTGCGGGTATTCCGCCCATTCAAAAGTGCATAGGGTGCCATCAAAGCATCGAGTCGGTACGCGAAAGTCCGCGCATCAAAAAATTATTCGAATACTGGGATGCCAAGAAAGCCATTCCCTGGAAGAAGGTGCATGATCTTCCGGACTTCGTGCGTTTCAGTCACGAGCGCCATATCAAACGTTTTATCTTTCAGTTAAACCGCCCGGTTCAAGAAGTTTGCGGCTATTGTCACGGCAATGTGAAAGAAATGACGGTGGCACGCCGCAGCAAGTTACTTTCTATGGGTTGGTGCGTCAGCTGTCATCAGAAAGATCATCCGGTCACCGCCGAGGGTGGTACGCCAATCGGCGGGCAGGCATACTGGTACAGCATGCATAAGCCGCTAGTTGATGCGTCGGGCATTATTAAAGCTAAAGGCCCGAACGACTGTTCGGTATGCCATAAATAGTAGAGAGGTTGTAATGATGAACAGTGGTTTTGATCGGCGTGATTTTCTGAAGGTGCTGGGCTGGGGCGGTGCGGCGGTTGCGTTGAGCGGCTGCGGCAACGGTTCAGTCGAGGATGGCAAGGAAACTGTAGTTTCGTATGTTGAAACGAACGACTACATGATTCCCAGTATCAGCGTGTACTTTAATTCGACCTGCACGCAGTGTGATGCGGGCTGTAGTATCACCGGACGCATACGCGAAGGGCGCGTACTGAAGCTGGAAGGTAATCCCGATTCCGCGATCAATCGCGGCAAGACGTGTGGCTTGGGGCAGGCAGGTGTGCAACACCATTACAATCCTGACCGTGTGCGCGAGCCGTTGTTGCGCAGTGGTAATTCAGGCGAAGTCATTACCTGGGAAAAGGCCTACGCGCTGATCGCCGAAAAGCTCAACGGTGTGAGCGGCGAAGAGATCGCTTTTTTGACCGGCGGCGTGAGCGGTCATCTCAAGGTGCTGTTGGGCAATTATCTGGACAGCTTCGGCAGCAAAAATCATTTCGTGTATGAAGCGATTGCGCCGGCTGTGCTGCGCGCTGCAAACAAAAAATCCTATGGCGTGGAAATGCCGCGCTTCAATATCAATAAAGCCAAGGTGGTGTTGTCGTTCGGTGCCGACTTCCTGGGTGCATGGGTTTCCCCGGTGCATTTCTCGCAACAGTATGCGCAGTTCCGCAAGGGTGTGGATGGTCAGCGCGGGGTGCTGGTGCAGATCGAATCCAAGATGACTTTGACCGGTGCCAATGCGGATCGCTGGCTGGTGGTGCGTCCGGGAACGGAAGGTATCTTGGCGTTGGGCATCATTAACGGGTTGGGTACTGCCGGTTTAACATTGTCCGGCGATGTGGCTGCTGCGGTGAAGAGTTATGACAAGGCGCGCGTCAGCAAAGATACCGGCGTTTCGGCTGAGCAGATCGACAAGATCGTTGCCTTGCTGAAAGAACGCACGCCGAGTCTGGTGTTGGCGGGCAGTGCGGCAGAAGGTTATGCGCATGGTTCACAAAATGCCGCTGCGATCAATCTGCTCAATCAGGTATTGGGCAATGTCGGCAAGACAGTCGAAGCTGCTGCGGTAGTGCCGTTTCCGCAAATGGCTCCGGCAACCGGTAATACCGTCGCGCTGAAGACGCTTAACGATGGTTTGAATGCGGGCAAGTACAAGGTGCTGTTCAGCTACGCAGCCAATCCGGTATTTACCGCGCCGGGTGCGATGAAGTTCAAGGACAATCTGGCCAAGGCCGGCTTCAAGGTGGCGTTTACCCATTACCTGGATGAAACCGCGTTGCAGGCTGATTTGGTGTTGCCATTGGATTCCGCGCTGGAAGATTGGGGAACACAGGTTCCCGAGTACATGGCGGAAGGCGCGCAAATCAACATTCAGCAGCCGCTGATGGAAAAGCTGCACGCCAATACCCGTGGCATGGGCGATATTTTGTTGGCTTTGATCAAGCTGCGTCGCGCCGATGACTACAAAAAATACGATGACTACTATGCTTACCTGCGCGCAGCCGTGTTGCAAAACAAGGGTGCGTTGGGCGGCGGTGTTGCTGATGACGATACCTTCTGGAACGAGACGCTTAGCAAAGGCATCATCAAGCTGGCGAGTGCTGCGCACGCATTGTCCGGCAAGGCCGGGGCGGCGGGTTTGTCGCTGCCGGCACCTGCCGCCATCGATGCGCAATATCCGTTGCAACTGATTCCATCTGTGAACGCCAGCCTGCGCGATGGGCGCAATACCAACCAGCCCTGGCTGCAGGAATCGCCTGATCCATTGACCACTATCGTGTGGGATTCCTGGGTGGAAATTCATCCCAGGAAGGCCGCTGAGCTGGGAATAGTAGAAGGCGATATCGTTGAAGTGACCGGCAAAAACGGCTCGATCAAAGTGCAGGCATATCTGTTCCCGGGGATACATCCTGATGCGATTTCAATACCGCTGGGCCGCGGTCATGAAGCGCTGGGCCGTTATGCCAAGGGTTATGGCGTGAACCCGTTCCAGATTCTGGATGAGGTATTCGACAAAGAAACCGGCGAATTGGCGCTGCACGAGACGCGCGTTAAAGTCAGCAAAACCGGATCGCGCGTGATCGTGGTTAAAGATGAAGGCCCGGTAGGCGGCAGGCAAATGGGCAAAAAGATTGCCGCGCGCCTGCCCAGCGATAAAGTTAAGCTTTCGGAGGAGGTCTAAAAATGTCGGTTAGCAATCTATTGGAAAATTGGTCGGAGTTTCGTCACACCCACCCGGTGGACGATGTGCCGCACAACCCCTACAAATGGGCGATGAGTATCGATCTGGACGCGTGTAGCGGCTGCAATGCGTGCAGCGTCGCTTGCTATGCGGAAAATAATCTGCCGGTGGTTGGCAAGGAAAAATATTTGCATGGGCATGCGATGCACTGGATGCGCATTGAGCGTTACTGGGATGAAGATGGCCGTGACTTCCCGGATCAGGGTGCACAATTTCTGCCTATGATGTGTCAGCAATGCGAAGCCGCTCCTTGCGAAACGGTTTGTCCGGTGGGTGCGACCAACCATACGCCGGACGGCATCAATTCGCAGATTTACAATCGCTGCATCGGTTCGCGTTATTGCTCGGCTAATTGTCCATACAAAGTGCGTTACTTCAACTGGTATGACTATCCCACCACCGACAACGTCTGGCCTGCCGAAATGAATCAGCAGCTTAATCCAGATGTGACGGTGCGCGGTAAAGGTGTGATGGAAAAATGCACGTTCTGTATCCAGCGGGTGACGGTGGCCAAGAACAACGCGAAGAACGAAGGCCGCCTTGTGCATGACGGTGATGTGCAGACGGCGTGTCAGCAAGCCTGTCCAACGGGTGCCATTACTTTCGGCAATCTGGTTGACCCCGAATCCAAAGTGCACAAGCAATGGCAAGCCCAGCAAGTCGAGTTGGATAAAGATGTGCAAACCAAAGACAAGGCCAATGATAAGGAAGAAGGCGGCGGAAGTGAGTTGCGCGGTTATCGTATTTTCGAAGAGCTGCGTCCCTATCCTTCGGTCATGTATCTGGAACGCGTACGCGAAAGTGCCGTTTAATCCGAAAAACTTTTGGCCGGGCACCCGGTTGGCAACATTACTGCAATTTCTTTAGGAAACAATAATGAAAGATATCAGCGAAGACATCGCTTGGGCGAAGATCAATACAGATGTGCTCAAGAGTTTAGAAAATCCCAGAAAGCTGTATTGGATAATATTGTTAATCGCGATTGCCATGGTCGGTGTCGCCGTGGGTTGCGAGGTGTATCAATACAATGTTGGAATGGGCGTGGCGAACATGGACAACCCACACGTATGGGGTTTGTATATCGCCACCTTTATCTTCTGGATAGGCATGAGCCACTCCGGTACTTTGCTGTCGGCGATTCTGCATTTGATGCATGCCGACTGGCGCAAGCCGATTTATCGTTTTGCGGAAGCGATGACCACCTTTTCGCTGATGACGGCCGGCTTGTTTGTGGCGGTGCACTTGGGTCGTGTGTGGCAGATTTACTATGCCTTGCCTTATCCGAACGGGCGCCAGGTGTGGCCGAACTTCCAGTCGCCGCTGCTATGGGACGCGATGGCGATCTTTACTTATCTGAGCTCGTCGATCCTGTTCCTGTACGTCGGTATGATTCCCGATCTGGCGATCTGCCGCGACCATCTGCATCCGGGCTGGCGCAAGACGTTGTACACCGCGTTGTCGCTGGGCTGGGAAGGAACCGACCGCCAGTGGCGTAATTTCCGCGTCACTTACCTGACGATCGCCTGCTTCCTGATTCCGCTGGCCGTGTCGGTGCACTCTATCGTGGCATCCGACTTTGCGATGTCGCAACAACCTGGCTGGCACATCACCTCATTCCCCCCGTACTTCGTGGCAGGTGCGTTATATTCCGGTTGTGCCGCAATCATCACGCTGTTCATCATCCTGCGCTACGTGTTCAAGTTTGAAGAATACATGACGCTGCCGATTCTGAAGAAGATCGTGCGTTTGACTTTCGCGATTGCCATGGTGTGGACTTACCTGAATCTGATCGAGTACGCCTCGGTCTGGTATGGGCATGACCAAGCCTCCAAGGATGTATTGATCCAGAAAGCCATTGGCCCTTATGCGCCGTTCTGGTGGATGATGAATTTCTGCGGCACGATCGTGCCGCTGATACTCTTTTTCAAACGTTTCCAAACTCATATTCCGGTGTTGTTTGCAGTGTCGTTGTTGTTGAACCTGGGCATGTGGCTGGAACGCTGGATGATCGTCGCGCCGACTTTTTCGCACGGCTACTACCCATGGACATGGGATCATGACCAATGGCCGAGCCTTGTGCAGTGGGGCATGGTGTTCGGTAGCTTTGGCTGGTTTACTTTGCTGTTCATGGTGTTCTGCAAGGTATTCCCGTCGGTCTCCATGTATGAGGTGAAGGAAATGGTTTATCACCGCAGTCAGGCAACTAAAAAGCTGGAAGTAACCGGAAAACTGGCAGCAGCCGGGAAGGGAGCACACTAAATGAGCAAACGTCATTTACTCGCGTTGTTCAGCAATTTCGACGAAGCCGAGGCTGTGGTCAGGGAGTTGCGCAGTGTCAGAATTAAAGGCTTCGATGCTGATAAAGACATGATTGTGAAATCGCCGATCGAGCATCCGGAAGTGGAAGAGTTTTTGGGTGACAAGCCGGTCTATGTGCAGTGGTACACCTTGGGTGGGGCACTGACAGGCGGTTTGCTGGCGTTCTTTTTGATCTCTGGCTCACAAGCCAACTTCTTTTTGCAAATTAAAGGCGGCAAGCCCATCGTGCCGTTTCCCCCCAATTTCGTGTTGACCTACGAGATGTTTATTTTGGGTGGTGTGTATATCTCCATTCTTGGTTTCCTGATTTGTGCAGGCTTGCCTGCCAGTCGTTCGCCGTTGTATAGCGCCAAGGTATCCGAGGATCAAATTGGTATTTTGGTACAGGCTGATGAAGCTGCCAGCAGTACTTTGAAGTCAATTTTCATTAAACACCAGGCATTGGAAATTCAGGAAGAGGCGGGGAAATGAAAAAGTTATCCTTAGCGATCGCATTGTTGCTTACTCCTATGTTTGCGCATGCGTGGCCGTGGTCTATGGACATGGTTAATCAGATCAGTATCAAACCTCAAGAAAGTGTTGATCCGGCCAACCCGGGCATGAATCCTTTTCCGAAACGTTCAGTGCCTGTTCCCGGTACTGCTACTTCATCGATAGAAGTTAAGGATAAAGACGCTGCGTTCAAGCTGATCAACCCAGTTCCAGCAGATAAAAAATCGGTCGACATGGGTGGTCGTTTGTTTGGGATTTATTGCGTTCCTTGTCACGGTCAGTCCGGTACTGGCGATGGGCTGGTTGGGGCTAAATTGATTCTGAAACCCTGGAATTTGACCCCGAGCAGTGATATGCATCCCTGGGATTCCAAAGACTACCCCGATGGTTACATCTTTGGCATGATGACCTTCGGCGGTGCGGTGATGCCGATTTATGCCATTGATATGAGCCCCACCGAACGCTGGCATGTCGTAAATTACATCCGTACTGTGCTGCAAAAAAAGGCACCCGTTGCTGCTGCGACAGGGTCGCTGCGTAGCAGTGGGGCATCCGTCGGCGTACCCCATGCGGGTGCTTCGGCTGCACAGCAGACAAAATAGGAGACGGTCAAAATGTTTTCATATAGTAATTGGTCGGTTCTGACCGTGAATTTTTTGGTGGTGCTGTATCTGGCTCTGGGTGGCGTGACACTGTGCGCCGTGTTGCATCTGGTGGGTGCGCGCTGGAGATATGAGATTCGCCTATTGGCAAGTTCCTTGTTCGCCTTGTTTCCGTTAGCGTTTGTGTTGCTGGTGGTGTTATTGGCTAATGGCGAGTCGACTTTCCCGTGGTTGAAAGAAACCGGCGAACATGCGCATCACATTCCGGCGTGGCATAACTACACTTTCCTGGTGGCGCGCGAAGTGCTTGGAATGCTGGTGGTGATGGCGATACACTGGGTATTCATCCAGCGTCAAGCCGTTAGCGAACGCAGCACGGAAGACGCGGCACGTTTCCACATCATTGCCTGCTGGGTTCCCTATGTTTACGTGTTGTACGGTACGATGGTCGCGTGGGATTTTGAAATGACCATGCTGCCTTCCTGGGAAAGCGCGATCTATGGCATGCAACATTTCGTCAGTAATTTCGGCATGTTCCTGGCGTTCCTGGTGATCTGGATTTTCGCCTTGAACAGCCGCGATAGACTGGTGCGACCGGTAGAGACATATGTATACAACTACATCGCACAAATGCTGTTTGCCTTTACGCTGTTGTGGGTTTATACCTTCTTCGCGCAATACCTGACCATCTGGTACGGCAACTTGCCCGATGAAAGGAACCGTATGGTGGGTATGCAAGATGGCGATTACACCTTTATTTTTTGGGGGATGTTCGTGCTGAAATTTGTGATCCCATTTTCTACACTTGCCATGACGTACACACGACACAATGTCGGGGCGACTGCGGCTGTTGCCGTTTGTATCATCATCGGCACGTTGTTCGAGCGCTTCATTTGGATAGGCGGCGTTAAGGGCGGCGTAGGGACATATCCCATTTTGGCTGCGATAGTGGTCAGTGGTGTGGTCGCGACAATCGGTTTTTTCTTGGTGCGGATGCGTTTGCAAAGCATCCAATTGGTTAAAGGGTAATCAGTATTATGATGAGATTGTATTCCGGGACGTCTTGCCCGTATAGTCATCGCTGTCGGATCGTGCTGTTCGAGAAGGGCATGGATTTTGAGGTAATTGACGTGGACTTGATGAACAAGTCTGAAGATGTCGCGGCGATCAATCCCTATGGCAAAGTGCCGGTGCTGGTGGAGCGCGATCTGGTGCTGTATGAGGCGAACATCATCAACGAATACATAGATGAACGTTTCCCGCATCCGCAACTGATGCCGCCCGATCCCGTCATGCGTGGCCGTGCACGGCTGTTCCTGCATCGCTTCGAACAAGAGTTATACAGTCAAGTTGAAGTGATAGAGCATGGTCTGCCCAAGGCGGCCGATAAGGCGCGCGCAATCATTCGCGACAACCTGACCCAACTCGCGCAGATATTGGCCAACCAAAAGTTTTTGTTGGGCGATGAGTACTCCATGCTGGATGTGGCGATCGCACCGCTGCTATGGCGACTCGACCATTACGGTATCCAGATGGGCAAGGATGCTGCGCCGCTGATGAAATATGCCGAGCGGTTGTTCTCTCGTCAAGGCTTTATCGATGCACTGACGGCATCCGAAAGAGCAATGCGCAAGTGAGCGATTTATCCACGCGCCCTTACCTGATTCGCGCGATTTACGAATGGTGTGTGGATAGCGGGTTGACTCCCTATCTGGCCGTCCGTGTCGATGAGCACACCGAGGTACCGCGTTCTCATGTGAAGGACGGCGAGATCGTCTTAAACCTCAGTGCTGATGCGGTGCGCAACCTGCAGATGGGCAACGAGATGATCACCTGCACCGGGCGATTTGGCGGTGTGCCATTTGATCTCATGGTGCCCGTAGTGGCGACCATTGGCATATTCGCCAAGGAGACGGGACAGGGGTTGGTGTTTCAAGGCGGCGACCCGCAACAACCGCCACCATCTTCGAATGGTGGCGATGGAGTACCTAAGCCAATACCGCACAAGCCCAACTTGAAGATCGTGAAATAAAAAAAGCCGCATATCCTGCTAGCCGTTGGCGAAAGGTGTTGATGATTTAACTGAAGGCCGCAAC
>CABEDG010000019.1_pt1 | contig 11999 bp, 10 predicted proteins | sample 3132891 | NCBI WGS metagenome assembly CABEDG01 (sample SAMEA5534329, study PRJEB31848) | metagenome | biome: tundra; feature: field; material: soil | place: USA | collected 2013-05 | depth 0.15 m
AATTTCTTGGCCAACACCGTCGTGATCGCTGCGGTCAGGGTGGTCTTGCCGTGATCCACGTGGCCGATCGTGCCTACGTTGACGTGCGGTTTGGTGCGTTCAAATTTGCTCTTTGCCATGATTTTTCCTTATCAATGTCAAACGTTAATAATAAAAACAAAACTCTAATAATTTAAGAACAAAACGCTGCGCTAAATTCCTGGTGCCCATGGCGAGAATCGGACTCGCGGCCTCTCCCTTACCAAGGGAGTGCTCTACCACTGAGCCACATGGGCAGACATACAAACTGGAGCGGGTGAAGGGAATCGAACCCTCGTCGTAAGTTTGGAAAACTTCTGCTCTACCATTGAGCTACACCCGCAGGCTTTCCCTCCAACGCAACGACTTAAACAGCAGTTGCCACAACGCCAGCCCAACTAACTACCCACAAACATTAAAGCCAAAACCAGAAACATTGGTGGAGGGGGAAGGATTCGAACCTTCGAAGGCAGAACCGTCAGATTTACAGTCTGATCCCTTTGACCGCTCGGGAACCCCTCCAAACAGAACCCGCAATTATGCCAATCAGCGACTTGGATGTCAAACTGAATTAGCTTATACGAATTACATCATGGCAAAAATTTAAGTGATTAAGTGGTTTTCACCTTGGGAATCGCTGATTCACCAGCCCCGTCCGGCCTGACGATTCTGCATCGGCAAATATCGTGGCGGACGATCACCGCCAGCCCGAGGTGCTCCACCGGCAAGCGCAACAGTTGCTAAAATGATTTTATTTGGTCAAGGAAATGAATAGTTGCGGCAACCGTTCCGGCAGAGATTCGACACGGTCAATGATGGTGTACTGTTTACCAAAAATGTCCGCCACGTATTCATCCGCCTTGGGATCAAGATTGATACAGTAGGTGTAAATGCCCTGCTGATCCAATTCCTTCACCGCCTGGCGCGCATCCTCGATCAGGATGCGCCCATCCTTGCTATCAATATCCGCCGGCTCGCCATCGGTAAGTATCAGCATCAGCTTTTTGTCAGCCTGCTGCTTTTCCAGATAGTGCGCTGCATGGCGCATCGCGGCACCCATGCGCGTGGAATAACTGGCCTCCATAGCCGCCAATCGGCCCTTGACCTCATCATCCCAATGTTCGCTGTAACCCTTGATGTGCAGAAAACGCACATCGTGGCGCGTGTTGGAATGAAACCCGGCAATGGCGAAAGGGTCACCCAGTTTTTCGATCGCCCATGCCAGCAGCGACACCGCTTCCTGGCTCAACTCCAGAATGGTCTGGTCACAGCCGGCCGCTTTTTCGTTGAGTGATTCGGACAAATCCAGCAATATCATCACAGCGATGTTGCGCCCGTCATTGCGATGGCTCATGTTGATGCGCGGGTCGGGCGTCGCACCGCTCTTGTAGTCGATCAGCGAGCGTAGCGCGACATCCAGATCCAGCTCGCTGCCGTCTTCCTGATAGCGGATACGCACCTTATCCTGCGGCTTGAGCAGGTCAAGCATTTTCTTTAAGCGCTTGGCCAGCGCGGCGTGCTTGGCCAACAGCTTGTCGATGTCCGCCGCATTGCCACGCGGATGCAAAGCCTCATACACGCTCACCCAGTCCGGACGATAGCTATGGGTGTTGTAATCCCACTCATGATAATGGCGCGGCGGCAGGCCTTTGAGTTCCTCGCCCGGCTCGATTTTGCGTTGCTCGTCGAATGCTTCTTCCTCATCACCTTGCTCGATGAATTTCCACATCTGGCGATTGTCGTCACGGTAATCCACCACGGTGTCTTTGAAGTGAGTCTTGGCAAGTTGATCGCTTTGGCGACGTGTCTTGGCAACGAAGGAAATCGCCAAGTCGGCCATCTCCTGCGTGCCCATATCGCTTTGCTGCATCAGCGCGTGGAAGCGTTGCGCGAACTCGATGATATGCAGATTCTGATAGGGATGTTGCGAATCCAGAATGGCGCGCGACAGCATGGTCAGGCGATGGCGCACTCCGGATTCCAACTCCGGGTCGCAAGCATCTTCCACCGGAATCGGATGCAATGCCATAAAGATGCGGCGCAGGCCGGGATACTCGCGCATCGCCAGATATTCCACGCGGCTATCCTCGAAAAACTCCGCTGCCATACGCTGGAACGGGCTGAGGTTGTCGGCAAAAATCGCCGTGGTCCAGCGGCGATGCCCAACGATATGCGCCAGTACAGCGCGATAGCGGTCTATGCCGGCTATGCCATGCGCATCACCGTACACATCCGGCAGACGTATGCCGAGCTTGTCATAGTAGGGAATAGGCTGGCGCAGTTCGTCGAACGCACTGGAGTAAGGTATCAGCTGATCTTCGTCTTGCCACAAACCGCGCAAATACATATCCAGCTTGCGTTCGTTATCCACCAGCAGGGTGCCATGCCGCTCACGCTGCAATACGGCGCGACTGTCCGCCGACTGCAGCCTGAAGTAATCAATTTGCCGATCGGGATGGTCGTTGTAATAACGCACCCCATAATCCACCCAGCTCTTCAGACCTGCTAAAGAAAGCTGGCTGAGCAACACCGGAATCTGCTTGAAAAATTCCGGCAAGCCCGGGCTGGGGAAAGTTTGATGGATGCCGTGAATCGAACCCGTGGTGCGCTCCATGAAATCGAGCACGAGATCCAGATAGTCGCGCATCTGCTGTTGCGATTGCAGCCTGCGCGCGGCTGTCGGCAACGATTGCAGGAACGGCGTGATAGCCTTGCTGTTGGGCGATCTCGACATCCTGAGTATGCACTCCATGACGGCGGGCAGCGCATCTTCACCCAGAGTCCTGGCCACCGCCGGCCATTCTTCCAGGAAAATCAGGATGGGCTCGGCGCCTCGCCCCATCTTGCCGAGGAAGCGCGCATTCTCTATGTAGGCATCCACGCCTTCTTTGGAAAGCGTCGCCAATGCCTCGCGCATACAATCGGCGAACACCGGCTCGACGCGCGGAAAGCCGCAGTCAAGCTGCTCCCAATAAGTTTTAAACTCCTCGGGTATCGCCACCGTTTCCATGATTTATTTCCTGATAGCTTTACGCAAATACTGCATCAATGGCGTGATCCAGCGTATCGCGAATATCCGCATCGTCGGTAATCGGGCGCACCAAAGCCATGCGGCAGGCGGCACGAGGCGCTACACCGCCTTTAATCAAGGTGGCTGCGTACACCAGCAGACGCGTGGAAATCCCTTCGTCCAGACCATGCCCTTTCAGGTGGCGCGCCGCCGCGCCGATCTTCACCAGCTTGGCCGAAATATCTTTATCCATACCGGTTTCTTTGCTGAGAATCTCCGTCTCAACGCTGGCCTCCGGGTAATCGAAGTCGAACGCAGTGAAGCGTTGCTTGGTGGATTGCTTCAAATCCTTCAGCAGGCTTTGGTAGCCGGGGTTATAGGAAATCACCAACTGGAAATCGGGATGAGCTGCTAGCAGCTCGCCCTTCTTGTCCAGTGGCAGGGTGCGCCTATGGTCGGTCAGCGGATGGATCACCACTGTGGTGTCCTGGCGCGCTTCAACGATTTCATCGAGATAGCAGATCGCGCCGATGCGCGCGGCAGTGGTCAGCGGGCCATCCAGCCAGCGCGTGCCGTTGGCATCGAGCAGATAACGTCCGACCAGATCGCTGGCGGTCATATCTTCATTACACGCCACGGTGATCAGCGGCTTGTTCAGCTTCCATGCCATATATTCGATGAAACGTGATTTGCCGCAGCCAGTCGGGCCTTTCACCATCACCGGCAAGCGTGCCGCATAGGCCGCCTCATACAGCGCAACCTCATCGCCTTGCGCTTGGTAGAACGGCTCTTTGTGAACCTTGTATTGATCTTTGTTTGTCATTGGCTTGCCCTCTTCCCGACTTCTCTCGCCCGCTGATGGGCGGGGAAATCGGGGGGAAATAATCCGTATGAAGCGAACGGTTTTTGATTTTGGAAAAAAACGCCCCCAGCATGTGGGGGCGCGTATTGTTGCTTTGCTACATCCGGCTTACTTGTGTACGCCCAGCTTTTCGCGCCAGCCCGGATACAACATGTCCGCATCTTTCGGGAAGGACTCGAATGCACGCGCGAATTCCTTGTGCTGCTTCGCGTATTGAATCGGGTCGGCACCGGCCGTCCAGCATTCGTACGCTTGACGCAGAGAAATCGCACCGGCCGCCGGGGAGTCGATGTGACCATAAGCGCCGCCACCCGCGGTGTTGATCACGTTACCGTGACCGAGGTTTTCAAAAAAGCCGGGTAAACGTAGCGCGTTCATACCGCCGGAGATGATCGGCGTAGTCGGCTTCATGCCCAGCCACTCTTGATGGTAGTAAGGACCATCAGCAGAATCGCGCTCGATCATATAAGCGATATTGCGGTCATCTTGACCACCTTCCATCTTGCCGTAGCCCATGGTGCCGACGTGAATGCCGGAAGCACCTTGCAGACGGGAGATTTTCGCCAGCACGAACGCGGTATAGCCACGCACTGCCGACGGTGAAGTAATCATGCCGTGACCTGCGCGGTGATAGTGCAGATATTGTTGCGGATACTGACGACGTGCGGTGGTAATCATACCGGGGCCGCCCACAAAGCCGTCCACCAGGAACGCCACCTTGTTGGCATCCGGGCCAAAAGTTTCCAGAATGAAATCCGCACGGGCACACATTTCGTAGTGGTCATCCGCCGTGATGTTGGCGGAGAACAGTTTCGCATCGCCAGTCTCGTCCATCGCACGCTTCATCGAATCGTACACCATCGGAATGACTTTCCTCATCGGGCAGAACACCTGGTTGCCTTGCGGCTCGTCGTTCTTGATGAAGTCGCCACCCATCCAGAACTGGTAAGCAGCAGCGGCAAATGGCTCAGGACGCAAACCCAGCTTGGGCTTGATGATAGTGCCGGAGATGTAACCGCCGTTCTTGATCGGACGACCCAGAATGCGCCACATATCGGAAATGTCCATGGCGGGACCATCGAATTGATTGAGCATTTCAGGCGGAATGTAAAAGTCCTGCATTTGCGCGCACTTAACGTCGCCCATGCCCTGATTATTACCAATCGCACAAGTCAGGAAAGATACGATCATCGCGCGACCATCAGTGATGTTGCGATCGAACAATACCGATGGGTAAGCGATCTTCATCACGCCCTTGGCTTCATCGATGTAATACACCAGCGCGTCCACGCCTTTGGTGAAATCATCGGTGGTGCTCACTTCTACGTTAGTGCCGGTAGAAGATTCTGCGGCAAAGTGCGCAGCGGTTTCCAGATAGCCGTGGCCATCTGCCGGAGTCATATTGTAGGCTACCAGAATGTGCTTGCCATCCTTGATCAGATCCGCTTCTTTCAGACTCAGATCCGCATAACGATTTGATTGATCCATAGCTTCTTTCTCCTGTGTTAACAATTAAAATGAAATTTCGATAAGTACTATGGAGCGCACTATAGGGTCACGGCTCCATAAAGAACAGTCAATTGTTTTTATCAAAACCATAAGAAACGCTTATAGTTTGATATACTAATAACAACTCATTTAGTTGCATTGCCATCATGCTGCATTTTACTTTACGCCAACTGCAAGTTTTCGAAAAAGTGGCCAACCATCTGAATTACTCGCGCGCCGCAGAGGAACTATACCTCTCGCAACCGGCGGTGTCCATGCAGATCAAGCAACTGGAAGGACATATCGGCCTGCCGTTATTCGAGCAAATGGGCAAAAAGGTTTTCCTCACCGAAGCCGGGCGCGAGCTGTTTCATTATGCCAGAAGCATCGCGCAACAGCTTGCCGAAATGGAAGCCGTGTTCGACGAAATGAAAGGACTGGAGCAAGGCAGGCTCACGCTGTCGGTAGTCAATACCGCGAACTACTTCACCCCACAATTGCTCGCCAAATTTTGCCAGCGCCATCCCAACATCAATGTGATTCTGCAAGTGGCCAACCGCGATGCCGTGCTCAAACAACTCGCCGACAACAGCACTGATCTGGCTATCATGGGACAACCCCCGGATGGCCTGGACATCAGCGCCGAGTCGTTCCTGGACAACCCGCTGGTGGTCATCGCAGCGCCCAACCATCCGCTCGCCAAACTCAAGCGCGTCAAATTTGCCCGGCTCGCAGCGGAAACTTTCCTGTCGCGGGAACAAGGCTCCGGCACCCGCAGCGCGATGGAACGCGTCTTCGCGCAACACCGAATCCAGCCGCACATCAGCATGGAAATGGAAACCAACGAAGCCATCAAACAAGCGGTTCAAGCCGGCATGGGACTGTGCATCTTGTCGATGCACAGCATCGAACTGGAACTGGAAACCAAACGACTCGCCATGCTCAACGTCGAACACTTCCCGCTGCTGCGCCACTGGTTCGTCGCACATCGCAGCAACAAACGGCTTTCCAGCGCGGCTTTGGCATTCAAGGAATTTTTGCTGACCGAGGCGAAGAAAATAATAGCAGCACGCTGAAGCACCCTGCACAGCCTCGAAGAGCCCTGTTGTAGCCAATACACCTCTTTAGGGAACCTCTAAATAGAGAAATTTTATGCGCAATTTTTTTAGACGTGCCCTATACCCTTATAAAATCTGCGCTGCTTCTGCGAATGGCAGGCGCGGGCTGCGCGGAAACAGTTTCGCCCCGTCGCCGTAGCCGAGGTTGATCAGGAAATTGGATTTGACCTTGCCGTCGGGGAAAAATTCTTTATCCACTTTTGCGTTGTCAAACCCTGACATCGGCCCTGCATCCAGTCCGAGCGCCCGTGCCGCAAGGATCAGATAGGCACCCTGCAGCGTGCCGTTGCGAAACGCCGTGGTGTCTATCAATGCCTGGTTACCGGCGAACCACGATCGCGCATCGGCTTGCGGGAACAGCTTCGGCAGCTTTTCATGGAATTCGATATCGTACGCGATGATGGCGGTGACCGGCGCGGTGCGAGTCTTTTCGAGGTTGCCAGGCGCCATCGCCGGCAGCAAACGCTGCTTCGTTGCCGCGCTGCGCACGAACACGATGCGCGCCGGACTGCAATTGGCGCTGGTCGGCGCCCACTTCATCAAGTCGTAGATCTGCTGCAGCAGCGCGTCGCTGACCGGCTTGTCCAGCCATACGCTGTGGGTACGCGCTTCACGGAAAATGAGATCTAGGCTGCGATCGTCGAGTTGCATGGGTTTTCTCCTTATTTGAATTAAACTAGTTTACATCACTCATACTCCGGTGCACAAAAAAGCGGAATGGTCCAAAAGAAGATGGTAAAGATGAATTCGTTGGTCGTTGCAGCAATCTATAAATTCGTGAAGCTGGCCGATTGTGCGGCGTTGCGCGAACCGTTGCTGACGCAGTGCGATGCGTTGGGAATCACCGGCACGCTGCTGCTCGCGGAAGAAGGCATCAACGGCACGATCGCCGGTACGCGTTCCGGCATAGACCGGATATTGGCGTATCTGCGCAGCGACCCGCGTCTGGCGGATCTCGAGCACAAGCAATCCGCCGCCGACCAGCCGCCGTTCTACCGGATGAAGGTCAAGCTGAAAAAAGAGATCGTCACCATGGGCGTGCCGGGCATCGATCCCACCGAACTGGCCGGCCAGTACGTCAAGCCGGAACACTGGAACGCGCTGATCAGCGACCCCGATGTGTTGCTGGTGGACACGCGCAATGATTATGAAGTGGATGTCGGCACATTCAAAGGCGCAGTCGATCCGCGTATCACCACCTTCCGCGAGTTTCCCGATTACGTCAAAAACAATATCGACCCGGAAAAACAACCGCGCGTTGCGATGTTCTGTACCGGCGGAATACGCTGCGAAAAAGCCTCGGCCTATATGCTGCAACAAGGATTTTCCAAGGTCTATCACCTGCAAGGCGGGATACTGAAATATCTGGAAAACGTTCCGGCGGAGCAGAGCCTGTGGCAAGGCGAGTGCTTCGTGTTCGACCAGCGCGTCGCTGTCGGGCAAGGCTTGGCGCCGGGGCATTACGAACTGTGTTACGGCTGCTCGCGCCCGATCACCGCAGAAGAAAAAGCTTCGCCCAAATATCAGGCCGGTGTTTCCTGTCCGAATTGTTACGACAGCCTTACGCCCGAAAAACGCGCCGCCGCGCTGGAGCGACAAAAACAGGTCGAGTTAGCCAAGCAACGCGGCGAGACACACATAGGCAGACGACGTAAAAAAGCTACAAGGATTGTTTAGGTGCTGAGCGGTAGGACACAATAAGCGTAGAGCCTTCCACCACATGGAATCACACTATGCTTTCCATTCGGATGCTTAACGCAACCAAGCAATCGCCCGTTTACAGTGTGCCTCGTCAAATTTGATTGGTCGAAAAATATTAACATGCCACACGCCACCCAAAGAAATTAAAGCATTTGGCAACGTTTCATTGATGAATGCATATTCTTTAAGAGGCATGCGAATTAAGGCCGCAAGTACCGCTTCACGTAACATTTCTAGATCATTCCTCATCATCGGTACTGCCCCGACCTTTGGAATAAAGCGATCGAGTTTCGAAAATAACAATGCCTTCGCAATCGCAGCTTCACATATGGCCTCAGAATATTTAGCCGACATTACCAATTGTTCGCTTGACTTTAATCGACTGCGTACGTCATCAAAGGCGATAAGATCAACGAGAGACAAATCATCAAAGGTCTGTCCAAAGTGGTCAACAAAAGAAACACGCAAGAACTCTTCTACGTAAGCACGAAACTTCGTAGCCTCAGCGATTGCCGGCAAGTTTCCATAATGTTTAAAGCCAACTCGGGATTTATTTAGTTCAAGTATTTGAGGAATGAACGACAGCTTAATCACAGCGTTAGACAAACTTTCAATGTTGGTTGTGAACTGAGCGTTTTCCTTAACAGGTATGTTTCGCTCTTTTATGAGCGTCCACACAAACATCTCAACTGCATCCTGAAACAGGGAGATTGCCAAACCACTTGAAACAGGATCACCTCTCTCAGCAAATTCACAGCCTTCGAGGTAGATTCTTTTGCTTAGTAGCAGTTGTTTCTTCACATTTCACCGAATCTTCGGTGTCGCACAAACCACATCCGCATTCTGCGCCCGATGACGCAAGGCATGATCCATCAGCACCAGCGCGAGCATCGCTTCGGCGATCGGCGTGGCGCGGATGCCGACGCAGGGATCGTGGCGGCCGTGCGTTTCCACCATCACCGCTTCGCCTTGCAGATTGATCGAGCGGCGCGGGATGCGGATGCTGGAGGTGGGCTTGACCGCTAGGTGCGCGACGATGTGCTGCCCGGTGGAAATGCCGCCGAGTATCCCTCCCGCGTTGTTGGACAAAAATCCCTGCGGGGTCATTTCGTCGCCATGTTCGCTGCCATGCTGCGTCACGCAGCCGAAGCCCGCGCCGATCTCGACGCCCTTCACCGCATTGATGCTCATCAGCGCGTAGGCGATCTCGGCATCGAGGCGGTCATACACCGGCTCTCCCCAACCCACCGGCACATTCTCCGCCACTACGGTCAGCTTCGCGCCGATGGAATCGCCGGACTTGCGCAGCGCGTCCATATAGTCTTCCAGAGGCTGTACCACACTGGCATCCGGTGAAAAGAACGGGTTGTCGTTCACCACATCCCAGCTCTTGAATGGGATTTCGATCTCGCCGATTTGCGTCAAGTAGCCACGAACTACAACACTATAGCGTTCGTGCAGCCATTTCTTCGCGATCGCACCCGCCGCCACGCGCACTGCGGTCTCGCGCGCCGAAGCGCGCCCGGCACCGCGATGATCGCGAATGCCATATTTCTGCAAATAAGTGTAGTCGGCGTGGCCGGGACGGAACGTTTCGGCGATGTTGCCGTAATCCTTGCTGCGCTGGTCTTCATTGCGGATCAGCAGCGCGATCGGCGTACCGGTGGTCTTGCCTTCGAACACGCCGGACAAAATTTCCACCGTGTCCGATTCGCGGCGCTGCGTGACGTGGCGCGAGGTGCCGGGCTTGCGCCGGTCCAGATCATGCTGGATGTCGGCTTCGCACAACGCCAATCCGGGCGGGCAGCCGTCCACCACGCAACCGAGCGCCGGGCCGTGCGATTCGCCAAACGAAGTCACCGTGAACAAAGTGCCGAGTGTGTTTCCAGACATAGCCACATCCCTCAAAAACAATAGCTCTCGCCAAAACAATGAGTGAAGTTTACCATACGGCATCCTATGCAAAAGTCGTCATTTCCCCTGACCGCAGGTCAGTTTACCCTGAGCCTGTCGAAGGGCGGGAATGACGAACTCGGAGGTTTGTTGATGAAAGCCATTCTAATGACCACCGCAGGCAATGCCGATGTGTTAGCACTGCGCAATATTGAAAAACCGGGGCCGCCCTCGCCGCACCATCTGCGTGTAAAACTCGCCGCCGCAGGCGTGAATCCGCTGGATACCAAGCTGCGCGCCAAGCCGATTTATTACCCGGACAGGCTGCCCGCGATACTCGGCTGTGATGGTGCCGGCATCGTTGAAAAAATCGGCAGCGCGGTGACGCGTTTCAAGGTCGGCGATGCGGTATTTTTTAACAACGGCGGGCTGGGTGGAAATCTGGGCGATGAGCCGGGCTGCTATGCGGAATACACCACGCTGCATGAAGAATACTGCGCCGCAAGCCCATCCAATCTCAGCTTGCAGGAGAGCGCGGCACTGCCGCTGGTGTTGCTCACCGCGTGGGAAGCCCTGGTCGAGCGCGTCGATTTGCAAGCCGGTCAAACCATCCTGATCCACGCTGCGGGGGGTGGCGTGGGACATATCGCGGTACAGCTTGCCCATCATCTCGGCGCGCACATCGCCGTCACGGTCAGCGATGATAAAAAAGCCGGGTTGGCGCAGGGTCTCGGCGCGGAAAAAATCATACGTTACAAAGAGCAGGATTTCGTGCAAGACGTGGTGGAATGGTCCGGAGGCAAAGGCGTGGACGTGGTGTTCGACACGGTGGGCGGCGAGACTTTTTTGCGCTCATTGAATGCGGCACGGATAGGCGGCAAAGTGGTCAGCCTGCTTGCCACCCCGCTTGCCACCGCAGACGTGCAACTGGCGCGCCTGCGCAATCTGTCGCTGTGCTATGAACTGATGCTCACCCCGCAGGTGATGAAGCTGCACGACGAACGCATCCGCCAGCGCAAGATACTCGAGCAAGGCGCGCAACTCGTCGAAGCCGGCAAACTCGGTGTGCTGGTCTCGTACGCGCTGCCGCTCACCGAAGCGCAACAGGCGCACCGCCTGATCGAACAGGGCGGTATGACAGGAAAAATAATTTTGACGATGGACTGATACGCTAGTCCACCCTGTTACACAGGGCAATCTCTACCATTCCCGGAAAGAGAATCCCAAGCCGATCGTATTCTGGCGATGGTTATAGTCGATCAAGCTCTCGCCAAAACCGGAAGTCAACTGTATGTGCATGCGCGCCGCATCGCCGAACCTTACCGGTGTCGCCCAGTCGATCTGCTCATAGCCTCGGTTATCCGTCCTGCTCAGATTGTTGCGCAGCAACATGGCGATGGATTGCGATTTATCACTTGGCTCCCAGCGTATGACCAGATCGCCGCGCCCGAGGTAATCGCTGATGTCGGGGTTGTCGTCTGTCAAAGAATTGTACTGGATGAGCCGCCAGCCGCGCAGTTGGATGGATGTCGTGTCGTTCCACTCCCAACCGCCGAGCAGATAGATCCGCTGCCAGCCGCGTGAGTCTGGCAAGGAGCGGCCATTCGATTGGTGCACCCAGCCGAGATTGATGAGTTTCAATCCGGACGCATGGCCTGTGCCCAGGGTGGCGATCAATTCCGGCTCGTATACGGTTTCGCGGAACGGGGATGAGTTCCGGGTGTTGAATACCTGCCAGTTGGATTGTTGCGTGTATGCCCCCCACAAGCGAAAGGTTCTAAGGAAACGCAGATTAAATCGAAATTGTCATCAGCGATCCCCCGTGATTAAATTTCACGTGAATTTTTTCACTGGTGCGATTTGATTTTTCTATATTCTGTTGCCGATATTCCCTATTCAGGCACTTCCT
>CABEDG010000020.1_pt1 | contig 11927 bp, 9 predicted proteins | sample 3132891 | NCBI WGS metagenome assembly CABEDG01 (sample SAMEA5534329, study PRJEB31848) | metagenome | biome: tundra; feature: field; material: soil | place: USA | collected 2013-05 | depth 0.15 m
TCATGAACAATGGAGCAAGGTGCGCACTCGGCTGTCTCACCATCGTCATTGGCACACGCGACTTTCTGTGGGCGAAAGCATGATGTCTTGTCCGAGAGCCGGATGCGGGAAATCTGCATGTCCGGTTCGATGAGGGGGGTGTGGAAACGGAGCTACGGCAAGGTTATTTAGGCACCGCCAGACGAAAGAGGCGGACAACAGACAAGCCAAACCTACTGCCACCGCGTCACATCTCTACTCTACCAGTGAAGTAACGAGGCAAGGCAGGCAGCAGTGTGCGTGAAGCGGACGGTCAGCATTCGAGTAGTGGTTGGCTCGCCAACTCGGACTAATCTGGTAACTGAATTATCACGGTTCCAATTTGATATTGACGCGCCCGAAGAGATAATTCTGGGCACTGGACAGAGCTTATTACCCTGTGCTAACCGGCTGGTCGGCAACCTAAATTTGTGTTTAAACATAACAGAAAAATCCCCCGGGCGTCATAAGCCGCAACGCTAGAGTGTTCGCTTAAATAGCATTATCGCGGCCGCCATCATCACGGTCGTGAAAACCGTAAGGAAGCCAATGTCTGCCAAAACGGTGGTCAATCCCGCGCTCTTGAAGAGCAACGCCTTCAATGCATCTACGGCATAAGCCTCCGGATTTACCATGGCAAAGCTTTTTAACCAACCAGGCAAACTCGCCGTCGGGTAAACGGCACCACTCGGGAAAAACAAGATCACGTTCATAAACCCGCTCAACACACCAACGAGCCTCGGATGGTCAGCTCTTCCAAGAAGAGTGAACATCAGGCTCTGCAGGCAAAGTGTGGTGAGGATGATGACGACGAGCAATGATGCCAGCGCCCCTATGCCAGTCGGGAGTGGGATGCCCGTCATGACAATGCCTACCCCGAGTACTAAAATTGACACTGCAGTCGTAATGGCTAGTCCGCTCAATATGAGCCCCCCCACGATGTTGGCCTTTGTAAGCGGGGTCAGGAGATAGCTTTCCTCGATGCCCTGAAACCGATCCATGACAACGTTAAATACACCCGTGGTGAGGGTTCCGAGGAAAATAGCCATAACCACAACACCGGGAACCAGAGACTGGAAATAATCCACGTTGCGGTACAGATTGGCGTCGCGGACATGTATTTCGTCAGCCGCTTCCCGAATAGCAACGTAGCTTGGACGAACCGCAGTAACAGCTCCATTCACGACACCTATTATCGTCCCCGAAGATATGGCGTCGGTGTTATCGAGAAAGAGTCCCACTTCGGGTCTTGATTTGAGATCTACCCTCTTGCTGAAATCGGACGGAATGATGAGTGCCGCTTTGTATTTACCGTTACGGACATCGGCGATTGCTGCCTGTTCATCCTCGGCTTGAAAAATGGTCAATGTCGCCGGACCGGACTCGACTGCACGGAGGTTGTCAAAAAGATCCCGCGCCTGTCGGCCAGAGTCCTGGTTGATGACTACAAGGGGCAACGATTGCAGCTTCCCCTGAAACGAATTGCCCATAATCACCAGATAGATGATCGGCATTAGAAAACTCATACCGATCACAATCGGATTGCGCATAAATTTCTTGATGTCCCGATCTATCACTGCGGACAGTCTCAGGAATGTTTCCGAAGATGCTTTCATCTTCTTCACCGCTGACGCACTCCGGCACCGATAAGAAGGCTGACTTTTTTTGCCTCCCCATCTCGAATCGATTTTCCGGTGAAATGGATGAACACATCCTCAAGGGACTGTTCATGGATGGTTGCGGATAATATCCGTCCTCCCGACGATCTGATCGCATCCATCAATGCTGGAAGGCTCGTTGCCCCACTGTCGACATAAACACGCAAGGTCTCATCCTCCAAATGCAGATTGCGCACGAATGGTAATGCATTTACGCAACTGACCAACCCATCTGACAGACTCTCAAGCGCAATCGAAACGATGTCACTGCCGGGAATATCCCGTTTAAGTTGCGTCGGACTGCCGAGAACAATCATCTTCCCGGCATCGATAATGGCAATTCGGCTGCACAAGGCATCCGCCTCTTCCATGTAATGGGTCGTCAGAAACATCGTCGTCGAACTTTCCTGTCTGATCTGCCGCAACAGATCCCACATCACGCGCCTCGATTGCGGATCCAGGCCGCTCGAAGGCTCATCCAGGAAAAGTATTTTGGGTCTGTGTACAAGGCCTCTTGCAACTTCAAGCCGTCGCCTCATGCCGCCTGAATATGCTGCGACAAGTTCGCCGGCACGAGAACTCAGCCCGACCATATCCAAGAGGTACTTGATCCGCTCTTTTCTTTCCCGCGCAGGAACCCCATAGAAACGCCCGTAGACATCCAAGTTCTCATAGCCGGTAAGATCCAGATCGCTTGTCATCGCTTGCGAAATTACGCCTATTTGACGCCTTACGTCAGCGGGATTTGTCACGACATCAAAGCCGGCAATTTTCGCGCTTCCGCCGGTAGGAATGACCAGCGTCGTGAGCATCCGCATCAGCGTCGTTTTGCCCGCGCCGTTCGGGCCAAGATAACCGAACATTTCGCCGTCGGGCACATCGAAACTCACATTATCAACAGCGGTGAATGAACCAAATCTCTTTGTCAGTCCAGTCACCTCGATTGCTTTGCTTTCCGCGCTCATTGTTCCGTTCTTTTCGCTATTTCCACGTCCACCGTCATTCCTGGTTTCAGCAGCCCAGCTGGTTCCTGGAACGCAATTTTGACGCGGAACGTTTTAATGTCCTGCCGACCGCTCGTTACGTCCTTTTGGGTTGCGAACTCGGCATACCGCCCAATCTCCGAAATTTTCCCTTTGAATTGTTTGCCCGAAGTGCCTTCGGTTCTTATTGTCACATCACCACCGACCGCGATTTTGTCCACCAGCGTCTCATCGACGTCCACCCGCGCGTAAAGGCTGGCGAGGTCGACCACAGTCAACACCGTCACACCGGGGCTGACGGTTTCACCCTTCTCCAATGCCTTGAACACCACTGTGCCTGAGATAGGGGTCGCAATGGCCATGTCGGCGAGCTTAGCCTGGTTATAAGCCAATGTTGCTTGCGACTGCTTGAGATCAGAGTGGGCCAGCTGAAGTTGATTTTTGGCGGTGCTCAATTGCGCGCTGGACGCATCTCTTTTGTACTGCGCTTCGATCAGTTTCGACTTTTGAGATGAGTAATCTGCCACCAACGCAGCATGTGCCGTTGCGGAGGTATCAAGTGCTTCCTGCGAGATAAATTGCTGTTGGAAAAGTGCCTGCAACCTCGCAAGTTTGGTGTTGGAGTCGTCCATCTGAACCTTGGCTTTTTTGGTGTCCGCTTGAACTGCCTTGATCTCGGCTTCTGCGCTCTCGATATTTGCCCATGCATATCTAATCGATGATTCCGCAACACCGATATTCGCTCGAGCCTGCTCTACTCCAGCTTTCGATTGTTCGACTGCGGCAGCGAGGTCATCGCTTTCTAGCCGGATGACAACCTGGTTTCTCTGAACGTGGTCACCTTCGTTACAGCAAATCTCCGAAATTCGTCCAGCAGCCTTTGGCGCGAGATTGACTTCCGGCCCCTCGACGATTCCAGACGTGCGTACGCTAGTGTCTGCCTGTTTGGATCCGTAGATTGCGTAATACGCCACCCCCGCTATCAACAGCAGAGCCGCTGCTACACTTAAACCTTTTGCCCAATTAGGCATGGAGTACAACCCCCAAATGAAATACAGCGTTTACACAATAACAGGGCTGGGTGCCATCAAACTGAACAAGCTCACTGTATTGGCGGTATTTTCAATTTCCCGTTCAAGTAACGGGGGCTATAAAATACTTGGGGCCGATTATAGGCATAATTCGTCATCGGCATCATGGCAAAAATATCTGGGCATCCTGAATGACCTGTTCTTTGGTTCGAGTCCATGTCGGGGAGCCATTTGCATTCGAGCCTCGAATGTCTGTATATGGACTCCTCCTCGTTTGCAAACACTCCGTTTTTTGGCTTGCTTCGGGTGCTGCCCTTGGCGAACGGCAGCTTCCAAGGAAGCAGCTCATGGGCAGGAGCAGGTTCGATGCGTGCTGTCCCATGATCTCATCTGCGTCGATGGAAAATCCGACAGGTGCTTCTAAGTCACCGCCGAAGGAACACGCCATTTGGTCATCGCGACCTTCACGGCATCGTTCACGACAAGGCACGCCACCAACGCATAGGCGAAAATCGCGAGCGTCTGCCACCAGGGTAATGGCATGAGTCCCGGGAGACCTACGAATGTCAGAACGGTGCCTATCAGCGCATCCGCCGCGAGGGCTGCGATGAGCGTCTTGCCGGGCATCGTCGCCCAGAACCAGCGGCGCTCCCGCGCGGACACGATGGAAAACACGGCCATGTAGAGTAGTGTCAGAAAGCTGAAGGTGTAGAGGGCGTTATCGTTGGTCGCCAGACCAAAACGCGACCAGCCTATCCACAAGAGAAGGAGTGCCTCCGCGACCATCGCGATGCCCAGCACCACGGACACGGTGATGAAGCCGCCGATGTTCCATGTCTCAGGTTTATTGGATGGTCGAACGTGGTCGGTGGCAAGGGCGATCTTCGCGAAGTCCGTCGTAAATACCAGCAGCAGCATCGCAAAGGCCGAGACGACGAATTTGCCGGTTACCACGAACGCGATAGCTACGAAGGCAGCCTTCAGGATCGTCCGGCTGATCTTGTTGATGATCCAGGTCAGAATGCGCTGGTAGATCGTCCGCCCCTGTTCGACCAGCGCCACGATGTTCGTCAGCCCCGGTTCGGTCAGGACGACGCTGGCGGCGCCCTTGGCAACGTCGGTCGCGGTGCTGACCGCGATGCCCACTTCGGCCTGGCGTAGCGCGGGCGCATCGTTGACGCCGTCGCCCGTCATGCCGGTCACGTGCCCCGCGGCCTGCAGGTGCTGCACCACGATGTATTTGTCCTCCGGATACACTTCGGCGAAACCATCGGCGCCCGCCAACAAGTCAACCGCCTCGTTGCCGGCCTGAGCGCTCGCGGCCTTCAGATCCGACACGCGCTGGATATTGGATAGTCCCACTCCTTGCGCGATTTCACTCGCGATCGCCAGCGCATCACCGGTGAGCATCTTCACCGAAACGCCGAGGCCGTGAAGTGTAGCGATGAGCTGCTTGGCGTCCGGTCTCGGCGGATCAAACAAGGTCACCAATCCAAGCAATGCGGGGGTGCCGGTCTCAGGGCCGCGCGCCACCGCCAGTGTCCGATATCCCTTCAGTGCCGATTCGCTGACCCGCGCCTCCAACGCCTTGATCGCTTGGGGTTGGAGCCCGCAGGCTTCGGCGACGGTGCGCACGGCGCCTTTCATTACGCGCAACCGCTGGCCGTTCTGTTCAACCACGGCTTCAGTCCGCCGGTTTTTCGCATCGAACGGCGCAAAGGAGATGGGCGTGACCGCAGGCGAGCTATCAAAGACGTGCAGCTTTTTTGCTGCGGCAAGGAACGCCAAGTCAATCGGATCCTGGTTGGACTCCTGGGATGTGAGTGCGGCGGCAAACAGCACATCGGATTCTGTCGCATGCTCCAGCGGGATCACGCCGGTGACGGCCAGTTGGTTCATCGTAATCGTGCCCGTCTTGTCCACGCAGAGCACGTCCATCGTCGCGGCATCCTCCGCAGCACTGAGGCGTGTGACCAGCACGCCGCGCTTCGCCAGCTCTTTCGCCCCAACAGCCATGCTGACCGTGAACATCACAGGGAGGGCGACTGGCACCGCACTCATCAACAGCACGAGCATGAGCGGAATCATTTCGAGAAGCGCCACGTGCCGGATCAGCGACAGCACGATCACTAAGCCGAGCAGCACGCCGACGATGACGAACAGCCAGCGCACCACCTTGGCTACCACCGCTTCGATGTGGAGTTTCGGACGCGCCTTCTGCACGAGTTCCGTGGTGCGGCCAAAGTAAGTCTTCGCCCCGGTCAGGATTACCACGCCGTTGCCTTCACCCCGGCGGACGACTGACCCCGACGAGAGCATTTCGGAGGGTGCCTTGTCCGCGTCCTTCGACTCGCCGGTGAGGGCGGATTGATCAATGCTCAGCGCTCCGGTGAGAAGTTTTACATCCGCCGGGATGATGTCGCCGGGGCGCACGCGGATGATGTCGCCGGGAACCAACTCCCGTGCGGGAATGACCTGCCAGATCGTTTCGCGCAGCACGCGCGCACTGACTTGCAACCGTCGCCGCAACGTTTCGACGACGCCGGCAGCCCGGCGCTCCTGCATAAAACTCAACACGGCATTGACAATCAGCAGCGCGCTCACCACAGTGAGATCCGAGTATTTCCCGAGGATGGCCGACAAAACCATAATCATTTCGAGCATCCATGCCGACACGCCCCAGAATTTGCCGAGGAATTTTCGGATCGGGTGGGATTTTTGTTCGGCCACTTCGTTGTAGCCGTGCTCCTTCCGACGGCTGTCCACCTCCGCACGCGTGAGACCTGTTTCGGGGTTCACATTAAGCGCCGCAAGCGTGGCAGGAACAGACGCGGATGCGATGTCAGATGTCGTGGCAGTTGCTGGCATCGCTCGCGGGGGCTCTGTTTCGGATTTCTTTGCGGCTGTTTGCATAGTGACTATCCTTCGAAAGATGCCGACGGATTGATAATACAGCAGTTACAACAGGCAGGACTTCCTCAAGGCGCACAACCTGGTCGGTAGCATGAGTTGTCGGGGGTAATTGCTGCGACAACGCTGTGGCTGAGAGCTTCTTACAGCTTCTCAAGCGTGAGCGTATTCGCCGCAAAGTCTACGTTGATCGTGAGGAAGCCAGACGGGATGTGTTCGATTGCATCGAAATGTTTTACAACCAGAAACAGCGACACGGGTACAATAACCGCCTGCTTCCGGTAGAGTTCGAGAGGCTGTATTCCAGCGGCTCAATAGTGTCTAGTAAAACCGGGGTGATTCAAACATGTCCGAACGCAACAATCTATCTCAACACATACTGCCAACCTCAGCTCAGTTAGTGGGTGTCTGCCTGATGGTTATTTCTCTGGTCAAGGCTCTACATATCGGTCAAGTGGGCTCGATACTGGATAAATTACTGGCACTTGATGCGCTGTTTTTTACTGTCAGTACCGTCCTTCCTTATGCATCGATGCGTGGAATCAAATCGGCAAGTTTAGAAAAATATGCCGACCAGTTTTTTATTCTGGGCCTTTTGGAATTAGGTGGTTGTGCAGTCCTGTTGTCGTTTGAAATAATCTAAGCAGAAGGCGGAGCTAAATTCGTGCTTTTGCTTGAACTGATTCCTGTTCTGTTGCCGCGATTACTTTAGTTGGCCAAAACCCAGTGCAGCACTCATTCTGCCAACGTCGGGTACAACCTCACTGCGATGAATAGCAGCATGGCGAACACCGCGAGCATGACCGCGAAATCAACAGCGTAACCGTGAACGTTTTCCCCTCCTGTGATCATGAGTCCGCGTAGCGCGTCGATCAGATAAGTGAGTGGGTTGATCTGCGCGACGACACGCAGCCAGCCTGGCATGATGTCCAGCGGATAGATTGCGTTGCTCGCGAAAAACATGGGCATGGTCAGGAGCTGCCCGATGCCCATGAAACGCTCGCGTGTTTTTACGATGCACGCGATGATGAGCGAGAAGGTGGCAAAGATTCCCGATCCCAGCATCACACTGCCCAGCACTGCGAAAATTGCCAGTGGATCAAGTTTGATAGAAACATGCATAACGAGAGCGACGAGGTATATGACAACCGCCTGCACGATTCCGCGGAATCCGGCGGCGACCGCTTTACCAAAAACCAGCGAGCTGCGCCTGGCGGGACTCACCAGCAGTTTATGCACCACGCCAAGGTCGCGCTCCCAGATTATTGCGATGCCATAGAAGATCGCGCTGAACAGAACGCTCTGCGCGAGGATCCCGGGCGTGATGAACGCAAGGTAGCTCAACTGCCCGGTGTGGATGCCGCGAACCTGGGCGAGAACCTGTCCGAACACCACCAGCCACAGCACTGGCTGCACCGCGCGGGAGATGATTTCGGTCGGATCACGGACGAGCTTGATCAGCTCTACTTCTACAATCGCGGTATTCTCGCGGATGAATCGTTCCATCTGTTATTCCAATTTGTATTAAAAACAGTATTAATTGGAGCGGCTTTAACCGCGATGTATTTTGGTTTCTCGGCTAAAGCCGCTCCCACATCCGGCAAAATTATTGTCATTTTTAACGCACATAGGAACTAGTCGCTCAGCCAAGGCGATGAGCAGTCCTGCGGGTCTGGGCGACCTCGCGGAAAGTCCCGCCTTCATGTATCAAGCCGCCCGCGTAATGCACGAACACGTCATCCATGGTCGCGCTTGCTCCGAGCCCCGCGCGCAACTCGGCAGGCTTTCCGACCACGCTTACTCGCCCCACATGCAGAATCGCCAACCTGTCGGAAAGCGCCTCGGCTTCTTCCATATCGTGCGTGGTGATGAGAACGGTCATGCCATAGTCATGCCTGAGATCCAGCAGGCGATCCCACACCATACGGCGCGCAACCGGATCGAGCCCGATCGTCGGCTCGTCGAGGAACAGGATCGCGGGGCGATGCAACATGGCCTGGGCAAGCTCAAGCCTGCGGATCATGCCGCCGGAATAGGTTTTCACCAGCTTGTGCGCCGAATCGGTAAGGCCCATGAAGTCCAGCGCATCGGCGATGCGCTTGCCCCTTTCTGCCTTGGCCAGGCCATAGAGTTTGGCCGACAGGCGCAGATTCTCGTAGCCGGTCAGGGCGCCGTCGGCCGACACGAGTTGCGACACATAGCCGATGCGCCGCCTGACCTCTCCCGGAGATTCGATGATGTCGAATCCGCCGACTTCGGCTGACCCGGATGTTGGCGACAGCAGCGTCGTGAGCATCTTGATAACGGTGCTCTTTCCCGCGCCGTTTGCACCGAGCAAGCCGAAAATTTCCCCATAGGAAATGCACAGCTCGACGCGATCCACCGCAGTCAATTGCCCGAACTGGCGTGTCAGTTCAGACGTTTTGATGGCAACTTTGTCGGATGCGGCTGTGTTCATATAGGATTGATATGGGGACGGAGCCCCATTGATTTTCGTAGATTAAGAATTGAGCTACCTCCCCATATCATTCCATTTCAGGAAATCTCCGGATCGTCATCGGAGGGCATTGTCGTTAGTGCCAGCTCAAGGTTTGAGGCAAGGTTGCCAGCATATTTTGCCGCCTCAAATAACCGAAGCGACTCGTAGTATTTGGCTTTCAACCGAAAATTATCGATATCGTCCAACAGTATGTTTCTTGTTTCGTCTTTTTTCATCTCGCCCCTCCTAAGTTTGATTGATAATATGGAGACGGAGCCCCATTGATTCTCGTAGATTAATAATTGAGCTACGTCCCCATATCATTTTCGGGTGCCCCTTTCGCTTGGAGTTTTTACACAACCTGGGCCGAAACCAGCCGTTCGCCAATGGCTGCTTGGGACATATTCTGTTGAAAAACTCAAATTTTTAGAAACGCTGAAATCCTGCCAAAAGCCATTGTCTTGCAAAACACAATTGATTTTCATCGTATAGACGAATCAGATATCCTACAACGAACGATCGGGCAATATGGGACACCCCCTACTTCCTTCGAAATATAACTTGCCCAAGAGGCTTAAATTTTTTCAAGCACCCTGGAAAAAGAGTTTTTCAACAGAATAGACACGATGCAGACATTCAGCATTGCGGAAAGCGGACGGTCATCGTTTATATTCATGAGGTGAAAAATATCTACAAAAGCTGGTGAAGTCCATTGCCGCCATTGCGCCAGTAGAAAATACAAGTAAAAAGAAACTTGAGTTACATAACTCTATGCATTTGAGACCCTTTGAACATCATTGATTGATCTGATGCCGACACTAGCTATCGAATGACTGGCTGGTTGTCGGGTTCTGTCACATTAACTTTTTTCGGCACATGCGGCCCACAATATGTAGGCCAATTGTCGTTCATCGACACAACCTATTATGGTCAGTTTTTGAGGTTTTGATCTAATGCGACAGAACCGCAGGTCGTGATATTTCATCAGTACAGTCTCTTTTCGCCGGGCGGCCTGGTTTTGAAGCGCTTATGCAGCCAGAAATATTGCTCCGGCATTTCACGCACGCGCTGTTCGATGAACTCGTTCATGCGGCGCGTATCCGCGATGTCATCCCCGGTCGGATAATTCTCCCAGGCCGGATAAAAGGTCAGCACATAACCTGCCGCACCGGGCAGCAAGCGCGTGATGCACGGCACGACAGCGGCTCCTGTTATCGCAGCCAGACGGGGCACCGAGGTCATCGTCGCAGCCGGCACGCCGAAAAAAGGAATGAAGGCACCATCCTTGACTGTTTGGTCCTGATCCGGCAGATAGAAGAATGGACAACCCTCGCGCATTGCCTTGACGATGGGGCGCAGCCCTTGCTGGCGGGAGTATATGCGCTGGTTGCCGAAGCGTATGCGTTTCTTAAACAGCATATCGTTCAAGTAGCGATTCTTCTGCTTCGCATAGACGCTGATCGCATCCACCTGTTGCGATATCCAGGAGCCGCCGACATCCATCCCGACAAAGTGCGGCGTTAACAAGATGACCGGCTTGCCTTTCACCGCATCAAAATGTTCCATACCCTCGACTCGGATCAGGCTGCAGATGCGCGCCCCGCTCGACCACCACAAGATGGTGCGCTCGATGAGGCCGCGCCCGAACATTTTGAAGTGATCGCGCAACAAGCGTGCGCGCTGAGCATCGCTCATGTCGGGGAAACACAAACGCAGATTGATGGCCGCCACGCGCCGCCGCTCCGCAGCCAATGCGTAGAGCAGCAAGCCTAATGCATTGCCGATCCACACCAGCGCGCGAAACGGCAGAAAGTGCATCAGCCACAACAGGAACACTCCTAACCGCGTCAGCATGCCGCATGTGATGTAGCGGTCAACTGGCTTTGCATGATTTTCATTTGGCGGTAGTATACCGTCAGCGTTGCAAATGCCGCCAATGCAATTACTACCTGAAGAAGAAGAGATGCTATTTCACTAGTTGTCATATATTATTTTTCTCATGCAATTGGATTACCAACTACCCCCGCCTGGCAGTCCTAAACATTCAAGCTAAGTCATGCTCTTTGAAGTGCATGTCTTTTCCTCGCGCAATCAGAATGCGACCGTTTATCACCAGAGATTCATAAGCGTCGTGCAGGCCGAACAATTTAGCTGACAAGGCCATTTTGTAGAGCCTACAATTTATAAAGGTTACCCTACTGCCCGGCAAAGAACAATATGCAAATTGGTCAGGATATTTCATGATGAACGACTGCTAACGAGAAAATTCTCGTTCGTGGCACGCTGCTGCCTGTCGCGGGAGTCAGTTCGCAACCCGATAGCTGCCCTTCGATCAAGCAGATTCTTTCTCTGAGGTTTGCGTATATCGGCGCACGATCAGTCAATTCATCTCGATCACCCTTGCCACATCGCCATGGCACTATGAACACAAACCGACTAGTAACAGTTCGCCTGTTTTGACTGCCCCGGAGAAATTGGTAATCGTGACCTCATGACGGCATTTCCCGCACCAGACATTCGAGAGCAGAAGCTTTTTGCTATGACTGGGGATGGTTGCCCACTGTTTAGCTGCGGTGGCGGTAAATTTAGGGATGGATTCGATGGTCATAAGTTCAATTTTAGATTATCGTAGGTTACCCACGGATTCTTCAACACGGGTTAGATTGTCTCAAATGTGTAGACGAATCGATTCGGGTAATGGAGGTAACGCTCCTACAATACCTGTGCTGACAGGTTGTTTGAAGACTCGCTTTGCGAATATTTCTGCGCGTATATTTAGTAGCGTCCGTTGGCACGGTAAATGTAATTCCTTAGTTCTGTGGATTGGCTATTCTCGCGCCGCACGATA